>Ga0307489_10000447_pt1 | contig 25037 bp, 19 predicted proteins | sample SB12metaG_FD_202247 | JGI IMG/M metagenome (GOLD analysis project Ga0307489, IMG submission 202247) | Sea-ice brine microbial communities from Beaufort Sea near Barrow, Alaska, United States - SB 1.2 | ecosystem: Environmental > Aquatic > Marine > Coastal | place: USA: Alaska | collected... | reverse complement strand
TGCCCTTGAGCAGCTTGCTGACACCGAAGTACTGCTTGTCCCCGAGCTGCTGCACCACCTCGGTGGTCGCGTCCTTCACGTAGAACACCGCCTCCACCTTATCGTTCTCAATGTCGCCGATGGTCATGAACGTCTCCTCCTCCCACTCGGGGTCCAAGCCGATGCCAATCTGCGTGGAGTAGGTCTGCTCCCCCAGCGTCACCGTCACCCAGCACCGGCACTTCTCGATGCCGTAGAATTTCAAGTCCAGCTTCTTGATGTTGCACGCGGTGATGTACACCCTGAGGAGCGGAGCCGGGGCGGGGGCAGGGAACACACTCGTCAGTCGTCACAATTGGGAGACGGCAGAGGCGGTGCTGCGCTGGGGACGCGACGCAGATCGGCGGCGATTGCGCGCGACGGGGCACAGATCACTTGTCAGAAGGCAGCGCTAATTGGCACCGGCGTGGTACGGCGGCGGGTGCGGCCGCCGCCACGCAGGGAATGCACGCGGCGGCGGGGAGTCACGGGGGGTCACGCACTTTAGCTGGTTGCCCTCGGCGCTGTCAGCCATGGTGTAAGAGGTGTTGGAAGGGGAGGTGGGATGGTGCGGAGAAGTGACTTCACCGCCGCCGACTTACCCTCTTGGACTCTCTCCGTCAAAAGCTCTGTGTGGGTCTTGCCGCAAATCTGCGCGCACAACCTCCCTATTTAAACAAGCTGCACAAGTTGTGGGACAGTAGACCAAGCCAATCCAGAAATACGAAACAGAAGGTAAAGGATCCAAGTTGCGCGTACAAACCATGCCGGATCTCAGTCGTTTTGGCCTGAAGCTTTCGAACATCGAAGCGGGACAAAATGTAAATAGCAGGGAACCCCGGAGCACGAGCCCTCTTTCGTGTTCACAGTCGACCGGTTTCGTTCGACGTGCCAAGGACAATGGTGAGATCCCTTCCGCGCGGCTAGTCCCTGGCCCGCCGCCCTGCGTCGGGCGTCTCGGGCGACCGGTATCTCCAAGGACTCCGAGCATTCGGATGGACAATAGGATTTAGGGCTTTAAATCCGCGTGAGGCCGCGGTCGGGAAGCGGGCGCGGTGCGGAGGGGCAGGGGGGCTTTGCGGTGGGTGAGGGGGCGGCGTGGTACCTCCAGGGTGTCGGCACGAAGCTGGTGATGTGGTTGGTGTGCTAGGCGCCGTGTCAGAGGGTCGCGTCGAGGGTCCCGCCGGGTCTGTCCTTTTGGTGGAGAGGGATCCGTGGCGAACCGCGGTGACTTCCAGTTCCCGGCTTTGTGTCAGTGTCGCGCCGAGGTCCTGCCGGGGTCGGTCCTGGGGAGACGAGATCCTTGGCAACCGCGTGCCTCTCCCGGCATTGTGTCCCGGCGTCCTGACGTGTGCTTCTTCTGACATCGCCGCTCCCGCGATGATTCCGTCTCGCAGGTTCTTTCCCAGGACATCGACCTGCTCCACCCCCCGGCGGCTCTGGAGCAGCGCACGCACAAGCTCAAGCGCCTGGTGCAGAGCCCTAACTCGTTCTTCATGGACGTCAAGTGCGTCCCTCCTCCCTCTCCCTCTCCCTATCCCTATTCCTCTCCCTCAACCCTCAACCCTAGATTTGATTGCGAGCAAGTGCATATGTGTGTGCGTGGCGTCCCCATCTTGCGTGGTGGAGCTGCCAGCTGACGTGGCCTGCTCGTGTCGCCTCCCGCCCGCCGCAGGTGCCAGGGTTGCTTCAACATCACCACCGTGTTCAGTCACAGCCAGACTGTGGTGCTGTGCGGCAGCTGCTCGGCGGTGCTGTGCCAGCCCACCGGCGGGCGTGCTCGCTTGACGGAGGGGTGCAGCTTCCGGCGCAAGGGCGACTAAGCGCTCGGCTTGGTGCTAGAGGGGGGCCAGGTGCGTCTGGTGCCACGGGGGCTCGCCATATACCAGGGGTGGGGGAGGGGACGGGGCACGAGGAGAGGGAATGCCGCTCCTGCTCGCGTGCTTCACTCGGAGTGGGTTGGCGAATGTGACCACGCCACGCTTTTGATACTCAGCTGCAACGTTGCACATGACTTACTCGCCTCACTTCGCCTCTCTCTTTTCGTTGTGCAGGGGCTATCTTAGGTAATCGTCGCGCTTAGAGCGCGGGGGGGAGGGCGCGGTACTTTGCACCTGGACAACGTTTGGAATGCTACGACTCCTGGGGTGAGATAGAAAATGAAGCGGATTCGTTGTAATGGTCACGTCTCTGCTGTTGTTCCATACACATCGACTCGCAGCGGGATAGGGATGGCTTGTGGCGCGGGGACGGTGGGCGATCGCGACCGCATCTTGGGGAGCCCGATTTCGAATCATTATTAAATCGCACCGCTGTACGTGTCAACACCGACCTCAACACAAACGTCACCCCCGCTAGCCACGCTCCTCTGCCAAGAACTCCCCCTCTTCAAACTCCAAGCCCTCTACGCATCAACACATCTCATCTCATCCAATCGTCATTTGCCACCCTTGCTTTGATCCCCGCCCGCCGCCGCCTTGGCCGCCTCCACCTCCTTGTCCGCTTTGCCGCTCTCGCGGTCCTTGGCCGACGCCGCGTCCTTCTGCTTCATCTGCCGCAACGAGTAGGGGCCCCATCATCACACGAGAAGCCGCGCGTGGTGAGATCACCGGGTACCACACACAGGCCTTCAGTTCACAGTCAGACACACCAACAAAGTCGAGGTCTTCACCGGCGTGTGCACCGTGCAGACGAGGTCGCCGTGCAAAGCAGTCTTGATCGGCACGTGCGTGCACCCTGCCATCTTGTTCCAGTTGTACATCCCGACGGCGAGGAACGCGATGACGTACCCGAGGTAGTTGAGAAAGGTGACCGAGTTGCCGAACAGGTGCTGGCTGGCAAAGATGAGCATCCAGTCCTTAATGACGCCGGCGATGTTCATGGTGAGAGCGCTGGTCTTGCCGATGAGCAGGAACACCGCCAGGTTGAGCGCAAACGCAGTGAGCGCGTTGGCCAGCAGCATGGGGTAGTTGATCACCAGCGCGGTGTTGGCCAGGATGTCCGGCAGCTCCACGGCGACGAACGGCAGCGCCAGGCACGCGGCGCACGCGGGGCTGACGTAGTAGAGGCTCTGGATGGGGTTCATGCTGTACCCCTGCCGCGTGATGAGCACCTGCACCAGCATCAGCCGCATGGCCTCAAACACCAGCGCGCTCAGCTGCTCCGCCACGCCAATCCAGATGAAGTTGAGCTCGCCGTACGCCGCGACGGCGACCCCGATGGCGATGATGACCATGTTGAAGCTCGTGGTCCCCGTCAGCTTCTCCATGCCGAAGCCCACGCCGCAGATGTACACCAGCCCGGGCATGAGCGCCTTGGTCATCTGTATGAAGGACACGGACAGGTGCAGGTACGCGGAGTTGGACAGCCACAGGCTGGCGGCGTACAGCGCGCCGATGGGGATCACGCGGTTGATGTACTCCTTCTGCGGCATGTGCAGCCGCTTGGTCACGCCCAGCACGCGCACCATCACCGTGGCCACCGTGGTGCAGAACACCATGTGCCACAGCGTCAGCGCGATGGGGTACTTGAACCCGCTGTACGCCAGGATGTACTTGTTGAAGAGGATCACAGCCATGCTGATGGACATCCATACCACCACGTACAGGTACGACTTCGCCGCCTGTTGCATCACCGACAGCTGCGCCATCGTGGCCGGCGCGAACTGTGCTCGCCTCCCAGGGTGCAGCCGCTATCCGTCGGCGCGCGGTGCTGGGTGGGGCCGCGGCGGAGGTGGGCACACTCAGGGACGAGATTCAATCACACCCCCTCCGCAAGTTCCGTTCGCGAGAGCTTCAGGCGGGTACGTGGCGACCCACGCCCGACGCCCGTGCCCGACTGGACGACTGGGCCGGCGGCGATGTGGCACCTCACAGGGGGCGCGGTGAAGAGTGCGCGGAACTTCCGGTCGTACTCCTCCTACGTTCGAGGCTGAATTTGAGTGGACGTCCAAATTTACACCACTCCACGACGGAGCGCACCTTCTCTGTCTATTCTGGGCGCGCGAATCAATTGAGGGGACTTGGAACGTTGGAACGTGGGTTGGAGGGAACGGCCAACGCGCGACAGCCGAACGCCGCCAGGCCCAAACGCGCGCGCATGTCAGCGCGTCCAAAAATTCTTGCGGTGGTGGCGGCGCGGAAAGCGCGGCCGCTCTGACAAAGAGTTGTAGCAAATACAGGGCCTTACAGGCAAACTGGCATGTTGGAGCTGGAAATGATTACTGCCTGTAAGGCCCTAAGGCCCTGTCTCGACGCGGTGAGTGTGTACGGGTACACTGGTACACTATGAGCAAGCACCCAAGTAGGGTCGGGGATGTAATGTATTAAAATGATGTCAGGTACTCGTAGCGCCGCCTAGCTAGTAGCACTCACTTCTGCTCCAGCACCACGCCGCCGGCTTCGAGGTCGTACCTACCCCCGGTCGGCCGGACCGTTGCGGGCGTGAAGACACCGCCGCGGTACGCCGACGACAGCGGGCTCCAGGGCACGCCCTCCCGCCCGCCCTTCTGTCCGGCCGGCTTGAACCTGGCGCGGAAGCGCAGCTCCATGCTGACGCGGCCCTTGGTGGCGTCCTGCCGTGCGCGCGTCTTGTCCCTCGACGTGTTGTACAGCTCGCCCTTGAGCTCCCCGTCCCACTTGCCCGCGCCGTGCCACATGTCGAACGAGTCGAAGATGGCGAACGGCGCCGTGACCCACACGTGCTCAGCGTCGGGAGTGAGCTCGGGCGAGCCCCGCGCCATGTAGTTGGCGTCCTGAAACTCGAACTGGTCCGCCTTGGTTGTTTTCTTGAAGCTGAACGCCTTCATCACCATGGTGTAGCGGCGCAACTCGAATGTGACAACAAACGATGAAAGCAGTCAATGACATTATAGTTACAAGCGCTTAAGTCATAGGCGCTGTCGACACGGGTTTTGATAGTGTGAATCTGCGCCGCCCTACCAGTGGCGCCGCCAACAACGGATTCTTGGCCATGCGCCCCACCACGTCCCCGAAGGTCTCCTCCACCGCGTCGTCGTTGTCCTCCGGCCGCCGCACCTCGTAGTCCCACTCCCGCGCGCCCCCGTCCCGTGGCAGCAGCATGCACAGCGGGTTCTCCCAAACCTGCCCGCTCGGGTCGATGGCCGAGCGAGCCAGCCAGACGTTGTAGTACCGGTATGAGTAGGCGCCGTCCTCGTCCTCCGCCGCCCCCGGGCCCGGACCCGCCGTGCTGGTGCTGCCGGGCATGGACGACTCCATCCACCCTGGCGACTTGTAGTCGATGGCGTCGGGGTCGCGGTGCAGCCGCCCCAGCGGGTTGTACTTGCTCATCGTGAAGTCCGTCTTGGGCCGGCGCGGCGCGCAGGGACAGATGCAACCGCCGACGAATTGTTAGGTCAGGTCACTGTACTCATAATCGCCACGTCTCGGGTTGGCAACAAGAGGCAGAACGTGTTGGACGGGAACAACACGGGCGGTGGCGCCCCACGCCCCCGCCTGCATGAAGTCGATGGCGCGGTCCTTCTTATCGTCGGCCACGAAGGCGACCCCCGCCAGGACCTCGCCGCCGAACGCGGGGTCGCACTCCTCGGGAAACGCCTCCATGAGCAGCGCGCGCCCTGCGGCGAACGCCTCGGGCCACAGCGTGTGGTGCCCCGCGTTCTTGGCGCGCACCCCCACGCGGTCCCACCCCGCCTCCATCACCTCCAGCAGCCGCACCAGCTTGGGGTTGGCGGGGTCGGGGAAGCTCACGAAGCGCTCGGCGCCCGCGGCGGTCACGGCGGCGCGCGCGGCGTCGTTGCACAGGATGTCACAGTCCACGGCCTCGTCCTTGTAGGGCACGGCGCCGCGGCGGATGCCGATGTCCTTCGCCTTGGACCAGGACTCGGGGTTGGACAGCGCGGGGGGGACGGCGGCGATGGGCGCTGCGGCGGCGACCACGGCGAGGGTTCCACGGCGGTGGCGGGACGAGGATGGCCGAGCGCGAGCCCTCGCAGCCAGAGGCAGTGAAGGTTGAGGATGGCGGGCAGAGGTGCGCCCACTGCGCAGGCGGCGGGGGAGCGGGGTCGACTGAGTCGCCGCCCCGGGTTGGGCGGCGGTGCTGGTGCACGCGGCGAGGTAGGCCATGTTGACGAGCACCGGGCGGTTGGCCGTTCTACGGAGCTCTCCTCAGCTCCCGGTAAACGACTCTGACCTCTGTAAGAAATCCAGATGAACAGGAGAAACGCGTTTCAGGGGCCTCTTGCGCGGAGTGGAGTGCACAACGCGAGTGAGCTCTGTTGACGGAGAGAGACGCGATGCGGCTTTCCTGGCAAGACCCGGTGCACCACCCGTGTGTGACCGTCAGACTGTGGCGTCGCGTCGAGCTGAGTGACTGTACCTCGTGGGGCGCCAAAGTGCCATTTTCGACAATCTGAGCTGGCGCAAGCTGATTGGTTCAATGTGGATTGCGAGTTAAAAAAACGCATCAAAAAAACGCCACTCCGGGGGGCTCTGGAGGGTTTAGTTTCCTGAGTTAAATGGCACCCTGTGACGTGGCGAGCAGTATCCATCAGTCCCGCGGCTACCTAAGGTGAGTACACGCCGCTCGGCTCCTCCGACCGCCACGGGCCTGATTTGAGCAAGTAGCTCTAACGCGTCTCAGGAAACAGAGCCATCATTTAGGTTGGTTATAATGCTCACATTGCAGGAGCGCCGTCGTAGTTCTCGACGCGGTCGCGGGCCCGCGGGCAGCAACCCAAGGAGCACTGTGCAGGTCCGGCTGCGGGTCCGGCCGCGGGTCCGGCCGCGGGTCCGGCGGGCCAGGACCGAGGAGATTATGCATCTGGCTTCGTTGCCCCCCTGGGCTCATGTCAAAGGTTACTGGCGGGGTGCCGTTCTCAGTGCCGTATGTGTAGGCGGATGGGCGCGCACCTCGAGGACCTCTAGAGAACCTTCTGATTGCCGCGTCTAGAGGAGGACCTGCACGTGGGCAGGTTGCGTTGAGCCTTCGGTTGATGGGACGTGGCCCTCCGCTGCCCCCGGCGCCGCCGGCCCCCGCTGCCGCCGCCGCAACGCGCTGCGAGCCCGCGCCCCGAGACGTATCACGCTCTATGGATGAATGGTGCTCTTCCGAGACAGCTTGATTAATTGCCATGTACGAGTCGCGCATACGTGCAGTATGAGGAAATCGCTTCGGACGCTCGTTCGTTTCGGCGCAGCGGTAGATGGCGAGGACTAACTGAACTTCGACCCCGACCTCGGCTAAGCTAGCAGCCTAGCACTAACTAAACGTCTATGCCGACATTGGCTAAACTCCGCCTAATCCAGTCCTTGCCCTCTTTCTCATCCAGTGTGGCCCACTCATCCCACGGGACAGAGATGACCTGCCACCCCCTTGCCTTGAGCAAGGTGTCCCTCACGTTGTTCCGAGACAACGGAACCGACCCAATGCCGGCGTTGACACAATAATGGGTCGGCCCGTCGCACTCGAATGCGATATTGTGATTGTCCAGTCCTACGTCCATAGCCAGCATTCCGTCGACGGTCAGCAGCTCCAGGCGGTGCGGCACACCCATCTCCGACAGGTGCTGAGAGAAGACCGTCTGGAAAGAAGAGACCCTCGACCAGGGGCTTACACTCGTCCACATTTCAGCTCAACTTGAGCGCTTTGTATGGTATAGGGAGTGCGCGGAGGGGTTGTGCAGCCCGTGTTAAGGGGGTGTTCAGGGTGTGTAGGGTGTTTTCTTGTGGCAGACACGGCTCAAGTTGAGCTGAGAAGTGGACGAGTGTAAGCCCCTGCCCTCGACTTCGTCGCAGCCTGCTCCACCCACAGCTGCTTCGCCTCGGCATGCAGCCATCTCGGCGCCGGCATGGTCTTGGAAGTCTCTGGCACAGCCGCTTCCATCAATAAATATCCCTGGTACATCATCAATACGCCGTGCCTGTCCACCTCTGAAAACTCCATCTCGAGGCACCGCTCCCACAGCCGGCGGTAGAACTTCAGGCCGAAGCCGCCGATCACTGACACACCCCAGATGCTGTTGGCGAGGTCCTGCGCACTGAATCGGCTCACCTGACCTGGTTGTAGTGGCGCAAGTTAGAAGTGAAGCAAAACTTGAAAGCAGATTATCGTGTTTTAGTTTCAAGCGCTTAGTTCAAGGCGCTTTCAACTTGGATTTGATCGGTTCAAGCTACACCGCCTGACCTAGTGTCGCCGGGTCGTCCAAGGAACGCGTGAAGGTGTGCAGCCCCGCGCGGGCAGCGTCGCCGTTGTGCTGGAAGGTGGCCACGCTGAAAATGTTGTTGGCCAGGCCTTGCGTGGAGAACTGTCCAGCGCGCTTGGACAACTCTATCTCAACCTGTCGATGTCAGAACAAATTAGGGTTGTATTAGGGGTGTAATAGGGATGTGTTGGGGTGTATTAGGGAGGGGTGTATCAGGGGCGTATTAGGGGTGTATCAGGATTGTATGACGGGTGTATTACGGGCGTATTAGGGGTGTATCAGGGGTGTATCTGGTGCGTATCAGGGGTATGGCAGGGTGAATTAGGGGTGTATTTGGGATGTATTAGGGGTGTATTTGGGATGTATTAGGGGTGTACTAGGGGTGTATTGGGGGTGTAGTAGGGGTGTATTAGGGGTATACTAGGGGTGTATTAGGGACTTTACAGGTTGGGCTGCGGGGACGTACCACGCGCATGAAGTCGTCACCTGGGTGTAGCGGCGCAAGTTGGAATTGCAAGCAAACGTTGAAAGCAATCCATGGTGTTCGGGTTTCAAGCGCTGGAACAATAGGCTGTTTCAACACGGGTTTTGATACTGTCAACCTGCACCGCCACACCTGGGTAATGTGAAAGAACGGCGTAGGACCACATGGCGTTGGACAGCTCCTGGGGCTGGAAGTGATGACCGTGCCGGCTCACCAGCGCCGCAAAGCTATCCATCATGTAGCGGCGCAAGTTGAAATTGAAAGTATTCGGTGAAAGCAGTTTATGGTATTCCAGTTTCAACAGCTGAAACCATAGGCGCTTTCAGCAGAGTGTGTCTGCGGCGCCGTACCATGAGCTCGTCGCCCGGATGGCAGCGCAGCGTGGCGAACGACCACAGCTGGTTTGACACGGTCTGGGGCACAAACGCTCCGCCCTTGCCGGCGGCTTGAGGGGCAAACTGGCCCAGCAGCAGGGGCTTACACTCGTTCACTTCTCAGCTCAACGTAAGCGCTTTTCATGGGATCGGGGGTGCGCGTGGGGGCTATGTAGGGGGTGCTTAGGGTGTGTACGAGGGTGCTCAGGGTGTGTAGGGTGTGTTATTGTGTCAGAAACGGCTCAGGTTGAGCTGAAAATTGGACGAGTGTAAGCCCCTGCCCAGCAGCCGTGGCATCACCAGGGCGACAACCTCGGCCAGCTTCGGCGCCTGAGTGTGCCGCAGCGTGGTAAAAGCCCACAGGCAGTTAGATAGAGCCTGCGCGGAGGGGAAGACCTTGCTGTAGCGGCGCAACTTGAAATGAAAGCAACATTGAAGCAAAATTGAAAGCAGTCCATCATATTTTATTTGCAAGCGCTGAGTTCCAGGCGCTTCTGGGTTTCATGGGGTCCACCTGCACCGCCCTACCTTGCTCTGGGACACGGGGTACTGCGCCCCCACGAGCCCCTGGTGTGCCCGCGCGGTGACCTTGTCGCACACGTGTGAGAGGATGGACCCTGCGGGGCGGTAGCGCAGCACGGCGCAGGACCACGCGATGTTGGTCAGGTTCATGGCGTCGAAGTCCTTCGCGAATTTCTCCGACAAATGTTCGAGATGCGCCATGCGGACATCTTCCCTCAATGCGCGCGCGACATCTGGAGAGTCGGCGCGGGCGCCGCTGCCCCAAGCGCCGCGCTGGGAGATTTTGGCGAGGCGGTGCCAGGCTGTGGCGACGTTGACGCTGTTCATCTTGGCGCCGTCGCGCGCCACGATGGTCAGGATGGCATCGCCGCCCAGAAAGGTCCCACGAAGCTCCATGCCGCCCACGTGATAAGCAGCAGCGTTGTGTCGTGTCATGAGCAGTGACCAAACATTCGTAAATACAGGAAACAATTCACTGGGTGTGTGGCTTTGTGGTGAACCCCACCATCATGGCAGTCGATGATGCTGGTGTTGAGGGCAAACCCCTTGTGGCGAGCGGCACGCCACGGGGTGCGCAGCACAGCTGTTGCGGAGCCCGGCTGTGCGGCGAGACTTCCACGGGCGACGGTGGTGCCGGTGCCACCACCCCATGGTGAGGTAGACGATGTCGCGACAATCGATCCCCTCTCCCCCGCCCCCGCCCCCGCCCCCGCCCCCCCTCTGGCCCTGGCCCGGGCCCTGGGCCCCGCCTCGGCCCCTGGCCCCGCCCTGTTGTTGTGCTCCACCCAATCGACGCTAACCGTCTGCTTCGCCTTCCGCGACCGAACAGCGCCGTCCGACATGGCGGCGAAGCCAACGGCGGAGGCTGCGGAGAACGCGGACGACTGTGAAATACATCGCTGGGATGACACATGGTCGCCCGCAAAAGAATTGCCAGGGAAAGCCACTCCCTTGCCCGAAGCCCCCCCCGACGCCCCCAGCCCCCCCGACGCCCGCGACGTCCCCGACGCCCCCGGCAACCCCGATCAGGGGCTTACACTCGTCCACTATCGACCTCAACGTAAGCACTTTTTGAGGGATACATAGGGTGGTTTCAGTGATGAAATGGCTCAGGTTGAGCCGAAACGTGGACGAGTGTCAGCCCCTGCCCCTGACGCGGATGGCGCCGAAGAGAACTTCGGCGACGCATCCAGCTCCGCCGCTGGTGCCGCCGCCGCCGACGACCACGACGCCGGTAGTTCGTCCCGCCCGACCCAGTACTGGCTGGTCACGCTGCCGCTCCTGTTGACCTCGTTCACCAGCGCCTGAGCCCGCTCGGCGATGGAGGCAGTGTCGTCGTTGAGGAGCACAGCTTGCCGCTGCCGGCGCACGTCCTCCGATTCGAGTGGGATGCCTACCGTGCAGCTCACCTCGCCAGGCTGCGCCGTCCCGGAGACGGTGCTCTCGTGACGCGGCGGGCATAGATCTATCTCCGCCACGATGGTATCGCGCGTCGGGCGGAGCTCGTCCCCGACGGTGCCGTCACAGGTGTCTGCAGCAGCGAAGGGCTCCGCGCTTGGATTGAGCCCGCGGGAGTGTTTAGGCTCGAGCCGCGACGGCAGACCCAGGGAGTGGATGAATCGCGAAGGGGGCGTATCCGTGGCGGCGCCAGCCGCGATAACGAGCTGCGCGGCGACCGGGGTGCTCTTCGCCGCGCGCGCGAGGGCCGACGCCGCCAAGCGCTGCATCGCGACCGCGACCGGCGACTATGTATATCCGACGAACTCCCAAGGCAGCCCGGCGTTCGTGGGTTGTGCGCGTGCCAACCGCGACGCTGTGCGAGGCGGAGGGCAGCCGCTCGGCAACGCACTCCACTGCCCCTCGTGAACACCAGAGAAATGCTTGATGAAGCAGCGCCGCCGTGCGGGGCGGGGGGGAGGATGGAGTGCCCACCTGAGGTGCCCACTGGGTTCGTGTCCCAACAGGAATGGATAAGATTCGGCTTTTATGCGTTGTGACGCTGCAGCATTGTTATCCGAAAGCTCAACCCAGTGATCAAAGAGTCAGGCTCTCTATCTGTGCTGGTACAGGCGGTCGTCAGCGGCGGCCAGTCCACGGTAGGACAGTGCAGGTTCACGCATAGTTGGCCCTGGGTTGACCGCGCTTGGTTTCAGCGCTTGACTCTTTACGAGTAATATGATGAACAGGTTTCACACCTTGCTTTCAATGTCAACTTGTGGCGCTACAGCACGATCGAGTCCCGGGACGGCACGTGCAGGACGGGGGTCCGGCACCAACGACACGGGGATGTAGCGGTATGGCGGCGGCGGCGGCGGCGGAGGCGAGGCGCTGCGGGCGGTGGCGGCGGCCGCGGGCTTCGACCTGTCGGCGCTCCGCCCCGTCCCACAGGCGGGCTGCACGTACCACGCGATGCGAGATGGCAGCGTCGATGCGAGTTACGAGATGGCAGCGTCCACGATGGTGGGACGAACGCAACAACGCCGTCATAGATGAGAGATGGATACCGTCAGCTCTTTTAAAACAATATCTTTTGGTGGTGAGTACGAATTTTACACGACCGACAAAAGCCGCACAACGCACAATCGTGTATCTCGAGCACGCCACGCTACATGTCGGGTCGCTGTGTGACCAACCCCCCTGACCCAGACTGCCACAGCCGTGCAGTAAGCACCGTGTTGCTTATTGCGCCAACGGCGTTGACGCGCCGGCGGCGAGGATGGCGCTGATGACGATGAAGCTCCCGATGAGCCCGCCCGTGACGTAGTCTACCACGCTCTTCGCCTCGCTCGCGCTGCCGAAGACGCGCTTCTCGTTGAGCGAGTTCACCACGCCGTCGCCCTTGCTGTAGCGGCGCAAGTTGAAATTGAAAGCAAACGTTGAAAGCAGTTTATTATACCCTACTTTCAAGCGCTGAAACCATAGGCGCTTTCAACACGGGTTTTGATACTGTGAAGCCGCAGCGGCCTACCTTGGGGCCCTGGACCAGGATGAATACAACGGACGCGACGGCGATGGCCACCCGCGCGCTCTCCAGCGGCTGGTTCTTGGCTGCCACCTGCCACTAGGGATGGCGCACCGCCAGCGAGAAATATATTAACATTTAAAGTCGTCATGAGCTACCGTTAGTACAGTGAATGGACGAGCAACGCGTGACGGCACGGTATGGGTAGTGTCCCCTGCCTGCGCCATCTCCTGGACCGCCGCGAGGGCGGGGTCCGCCGGTGCCGCTACCGCCGCTGCCGCCGCCGCCGCCGCGGCGAGCATCCCCGGCCTCGCCTCGGGCTGCTTGGCAACCACCCCCCGCTTCTCCTCCCGAGACCCCGGCCCCGCGGCGGCCCGCACCTTCACCACCCCTGCTTGTCGCGCCGCCGCGCGTACCACCCTGCGAGGATCGAACCACGCGGCGGGGTCGACGAGTCAGCGTGCGTGCCGCCGTTCGCCGCGATTTAGGGTTGGTTGCCCCTCACTCAAGTCAACCCCGCTTGCTACTCGTGGGAATGGCACTTGAACCTCCATGGAAACGAGTGCCAGGCCGGCCCAGAGAGCCAGCCACTCTCGGGCGAACTACTCGCTCGACAAGGAGTGGGTGGACGACGTGAACCGCAGGGCGGTGAAACGGCAGGGTCAACACGGCGCCCCCTTCCCGGCGAGAAAGGCGTCGCAGTATTCACACACACGACACTCCACCCGCTGCAGTGCTCACCTGGTGCTGCTCATCACCCCGCGACACCTCGTGCTACCGCCCACCGCCCGAGCCGGCACAGCGGTTACCGCTGACATGGCGAGCGTCGTCATGCTGGTTCGCTGTGTCGAGGGTCTGCGTCCGCGCGCCGTCCAGATGTGAGGACACGGGGCACTCGCGTCAGCTCGCGTGGCAAGCTGGCAACCGGATAGCGTGGCCGGACTGTGATCTCGGCATGAGAATAGGAATTCTGGTAGCCGAGAGGCGAGCGACTACCGCGCCCCGACCGACCGCCCATATAAATGACTAAAGGAATTAGACCTCGGTAGTCGCTCGTCGAGCGACTACCGCGCCCCCATATAAATGACTCCCGGAACTAGACCTCCGTAGTCGCTCGTCAGGTCCCAGAGTCCGGCCGAGAGGGGGGTTTTTCAGGTTTCGCAATGCTGACGCGGTAGTCGGGGCGCGGTAGTCGCTCGCCGCTCGGACTACCAGAATTCCTACCTAGGTATTCTCATGCCGAGATCACGGACTACCGATCGGATGACCGACCGATGAAAAGTCTCGTCGGAATGTTGCTTGTTTATATGGGCGTAGGCTCTCGCGCGCGCGCACCCTGCGCTGCGCTGCTTCAACGAGGAAAGGGAAGGGAAGGACACGGAGGGAAGCAATGGCCGACGATGAGCTCGACCGGTTCAACGACAGCGATTCGGAGCCGGAGCCGGGGACCTCAGGGGTTGTCCTCAGGGAGAGTGGAGGCGTGACTGGGAGAGGAAATGGAGGAGCCGCCGCCGCCGCCGCCGCCGCCGCTGCCGCCGGGGGCGCGGCGGGGAAGGCGGCCCGCGCTCGCGCCAAAAAGGCCGCCGCGAAGGCAGCACTTAAGGAGCGGCGCACGGAGGAGCGCGTGCGGTTCCCCCCCGCCGCTGCCGCCGCCGACCCGGTCGACGACTCACCTTCGCCATCGGGCTCCAAAAAACGCGACGGGGCCAGCGCCAAGAACCCCGGCTCGAACGGCGGCGGCGCGAGCAGCGACGAGCGCGTACACCACGGCACGCTGAACGTGGAGGGCATCATGGTGCGCGACCGGCTGGTGCTCCTGGACCGCAAGAGTGGCGCGGTGTACTCCTCGACGCGCCGCGCGCCCGACGGCACCCACCTGCGCGTGGGCACGTGGGACGCCGCCGCCGAGGACATCGACCAACGCGTGGTGGCGCTGACAGCGGAGGAGATGGAGGAGCAGCTGCACCCGACACCCAAGCCGTCCAAGGAGAGGCCCGGGGACGGCGCCGGGGCCGACGGGGGCGAGGCCGGGGCGGCTGGAGCGGGCGGGGACGAGACAGAAGACGGGGAGAACGACGTGGAGGTGCGCATGGAGAAGCCGCCCAGCACGGTTTCGCTCACGTTTGACGCGGACGCGGACGACCACTGCGAGACCTCCCCAGAGGCGCACGCGCACATCACCAACTTCCTGGCCAAGGCCGCGGAGGCGTGCGGAAAGTCGCCCAAGCAGCTCGTCATCTACGACCCCTACTACTGCGCCGGCGGCACGCAGCGGTCGTTCAAGGCGCTGGGGTACCCCCACGTGCTGAACCCCAACGCGGACTTCTACGCTGTGGTGGCCGCGGGGGAGGTGCCGCCGCACGACGTGCTGGTCACCAACCCGCCCTACTCGGCGGACCACGTGGAGCGCTGCCTCACGTTCGCGGCGCGCAACCTGGCGGAGCACGGGCGGCCGTACTTCCTGCTGCTGCCCTCGTACGTCATCAACAAGCCCTACTACATCGACGCGCTGCTGACGGGCGGCGCGGCGGGGGCGGCGGCCAAGCTGGCGGTGGGGGGGGAAGGCGACAGGGAAGGCGAGGGGGAGGAGGCCTACGAGGCCGAGGAGGAGGTGGAGGAGGCAGAGCAGGAGGAGGATGAGGAGGACGTGTTCGTGGTGAACGGCAAGGTGAACGGCAAGGCGGTGAAGCGCAAGGGCATGTTCAAGCGAGCTCCCGGTGCGAAGAACTCACGGCGGCAGACGCTGCCCTTCTACGTGGCACCCGCAAAGCGGTACTCCTACTGGACACCCAAGGCGCTGGTGGCGGCGCGGCGTGAGGCAGCGGGGCAGCTGGACGAGAGCGGCAAGGCGCGCCGCAAGCGCACGCACATCGGGCGGCTGGGCGAGCGCACCTCCCCGTTCCTGTCGTTCTGGTACTGCGGCATGGGCGGTGCGCTGCAGCCTGCGGCGCTGCGCTGGCACCGCAAGCTGCCCAAGGCCACCGTGTATGGGTACACGGTGGCGACGCACCCCAACATGCTGCCGCCTTCCGTGCTGGACGAGTGGGACCCGCGGCGGCAGGCGGCGGTGGCGGCAGCCAAGGGGGGGGGTGGGGGCGGTGCGGGGGGTGGGGGCGGGGCGAAGGGGGGCGCGACGCAGCGCTACGCCGGGTTCTCGGGGGCGAATTGCGGGCAGAACATGGCCAAGAAGGACAAGAAAAAGTTCGCGGAGTTCGACGGGTCGGGGGCGAGCTGGGGGTCGGGGAAGGGCGGCGGCGACGACAGCATGTTCAAGCGACCGCGCAAGAAGAACAAATATTGAGCAAGGAATTAATCCTTCATTTTAGCTAAACCATAGGATTCGACTCAGTACAGTCACTTATTCATTAGGATTACACACACACTCCGACCCATCGGGGCGAGTTGCAGCAGCTCGTCCCATTCAGCGCCCCCCCCAAAAAGTGTAAACGCAAGCTCCGGCGCCGCTGTGTAAACCCACCCACTACACCCTCTCTACCTACGAACGTGGAGCACCCACCACAGCATCACCCACCCTCTATAACAAACCGATGAACCCCGTTGACGTGCTGTTTTCTGACTTTAAACGCAGAAACGCGGAATTACACGTCGTGAATTGGGCATTGGAATCTTGCTGCGCGGAAATCCACGTAGCATCTCGACAGCACCGGCTGAGGCTGCGGTGGTGCTGTGTTGATTTCAAACAGTCTCTGACCCGCCCGACCGTATGATGAATCACCGGCCGGCACCAAGGGAAAATGTTTTCAACGAGGCATCCAAGATCTTACAGGAGGGGGTCGCGCCCTCCGCGCGCCCGCCGCCCCGCCCCCACCCCCGCACCCATCCTGCCGCCTCCACTCTTCACCGCGCGTGTCGCCGCCTCGCGTCTGTTCGCTTCAGTCATGGCGGGAAGCGCCTCCAACACCGCCGGCCGGTACAACCTGCGCCCCCGGGGGCGTCGCGGCCAGGAGGGGCTCCGCGGGGCCGCCGCCCTCTCCGACTCGCCGCTGCTGGGGCGGCTGTTGGGGGAGTGGTCCTACGTGTTCGACTACGAGGTACTGCCGCTGCTGGATCCCACCACGCGCGCGCTGCTCGGGCGGGTGGGGCAGGCGTGCCGGGACGCGATGCTGCGGTCCCCCCAGCTCCCTTGCGCGGGTCAGACCGTTGGGGTGAAGTTCAAGATCAAGGAGTTTGTCGGGTCCTGCAAGCTGCTGGCTTGGGCCCACGCGAACGGGTGCCCGTGGGAGACGAGCACGTGTGCATTCCCGCCGCTAGGTACGGGCAGTTGGAGGCGTTGCAATGGGCGCGGGAACACCGCTGCCCGTGGGATGCGAGTACGTGTGCAGCCGCCGCTTGGGTTGGGAACCTGGTGGTGCTGAAGTGGGCGCGAAAGCAAAACTGCGAGTGGGACGCGAGGACGTGTGCCTGCGCCGCTGCGCGCGGGCACCTGGAGGTGCTGCGGTGGACGCGGGAGAACGGCTGCGATTGGGACGCAAGGACGTGTGAGCACGCCGCTTTCTGCGGGCAGCTGGAGGTGCTGAGGTGGGCGCGGGAGCACGGCTGTGAGTGGGACGTTGTGACGTGTAGAGCAGCCGCTGAGGGCGGGCACCTAGAGGTGTTGCGGTGTGCGCATGAGAAGCACTGCCCGTGGGACTGGCGGACGTGTGCAATCGCCGCTCAGTTGGGGCACCTGGAGGTGATGAAGTGGGCATTGGAGCGCGGGTGTCCGGCGGGCGGGGACGGGGCCTTGTGTGAAAACGCCGCACGGGGCGGGCAGCTGGAGGTGTTGAGGTGGCTGCAGGAGCACGACTACCCGTGGGACGCGTGTTCATGTGCGTATGCCGCTGAGGGTGGACACCTGGAGGTGCTGAAGTGGCTTCGAGAGCACGACTGCCCGTGGGACGCGGATACCGTCGAGCGAGCCACCGCGGCCGGGCACGCGGACGTGCTCCAGTGGGCTCTCGATAACGGCTGCCCTTCGTGACCCACACCGCAAATGCACAATGTGTGAAGTGGCATCCGCATTCGTTGATGTTCTTTTCATTTTTTCTCTTCCTGAGTTCATCTCGCGTCCGCCAGATCCGTTGGAAGACTAGTGGATGGGGTTGGAGGATTGGATTGGATGGGGTTGGAGGATGGGGGTTGGTTGAATGCTCTTCATGTGAGCGCCTCGGGGCTCGCTGAATGATGACCGTTATTCACTTTGCAGGATCAAATGTGTTACGATTGTTCTGTGCGCTTGAAATGGAGGATGGCGTTAGTCAATGATCAACATGGGAGCGCCTTGGGCCTCGATGAACGTCAGTACACATCCGATAGACAGTTGCCGCTGTTGAGGTGTTGCCGCTGTTGACGCGCAGTAGGAAGGCTCGTAACTGTTTGTATGATGTCCATTCGCTTGGTCGTTAGTTATACTAATGAGTTTTCCTTCTACAATAAATGTTTGTCGATCTACTTGTGTTTGTTCGTTACACTCATGTCTCAATGGCCCACTGTCTCATTGACAGGTATGGCGTGGGATGTAATTTTTAGTCAGGAGCCACAGACACCCCTTTGGACTCCTGTGTTGTTTTATCTCCCGTAACTTTACTTTTCAACTGACATCATCGAGCCCCAACCAAGGCGCGCACATGGTGTGGAGTAAAGCCGACCCTATCCCCAAAAGCTGGTGTAGCGTTGTGAATGTCGGCAAGCACTACATGTTGCTACATAGCATTTTCGTCATATCAAGGCGACGCTCTCCCTCCAGTCTGCGTGAGTAGTAGCAGACTGGAGCTGTAGTTCCTAGTCTATCATATATACAGGCTGTAATATTCGTACTGCTGATATACCCCCGGATCTTTGAGATAAACTGGATGTCACATGGTTGATTGACAGACGGCCTCGAGCTGCTCCCTCGCTGTAGCGTCACACAAATTGAAAGCAAACGTCGAAAGCATTTTATGATACTAGTTTTAGCTGTCATAGACGCTTTCAACACGGATTTTGATACTATCAACCCGCACCGCCCTACCTCGCCTGCCGTGCCTGTTGATCCATAGCCTGCCGCGCCGCTGCCGTGCTGTAAGGAACACACCACGCAGTGTACCGGTACATGATGATAGTAGCAGAGACGCATCACAAGTGCACCGGCACCAGTACATGTCAGTAATAGCAGTGAACACGTCACAAAGAAATCAGTAGTGGGGAACACAACACATACTGGTAGCGCATAGTTAGCACGTGGTTAGAAAATGGTGGAAGATCATCGAGTGCAACACACAGGCAATTAGTCTTATTCCAGGTGAAGGCCCAGCCATGACCGCCGCCACCGCCGTCACCTGCCCCACAGAAGCATGTGATAAGCTCACCAAGCATCACACATGCATTTAGTCAGACACAGCACACTTTGATCAGGCACACCGGAGTGTGACTTAGTCCGTGTGAAGGCCCTGCCATGCCCGCCTCCAGATCCCCCCGCCGCCCTGCTGCCTCAGCGGCGCCCGCCTCGCTGTAGTGTGGCATGTTGAATTTGATAGCAAAACTTGCATGCAAGGTATTCTAAAATAGCTTCAGAATAATACCCCTTGATACGAGTACGGCCGTAAACCCTCACAGACTTAGGGTCTATCCGCTCGAAACAGCGGGGGCGGTTTGGTCGTGCTCGCCATGTGAAGGACCTTGGGGCTCGATGAAATAAAATGGATATTCAGATCAGTGGACATTCAGTGAGCTGAAACTTATAGATCAGTTGACTTATAGATCGGTAACTTGTAGAGTATGGATTCGACTCAGCACAGTCGCTTTCTGTCTATAGGATTTATACGCACACACTCCGACCCGTCTGCGCGAGTTGCAGCAGCTCGTCCCATTCGACGGCCCCCCCAAAAAGTGTAAACGCAAGTTCCGGCGCCGCTGTGTACACCCACCCACTTCACCCACCCTAATAATGAACGAGGAGCACCCACCACAGCAGCACCCACCCTCTACATCAAACCGATGAACCTCGTTGACGTGCTGTTTTCTTACCTAAACGCAGAAACACGGAATTACACGTTGTGAATCGGGCATTACAAATCATGCTGCGCGGAAATCCACGTAGCATCTCGACAGCACCGTCCGTGTTCTTGGTCTGGGCCTCCTCGTCCGCGCTCAGGACCGCTTCGTCCGCGCTCATTCGCCTAGAGCCGGTGGGAGAATCGGGGATTGCAGACAAGGCGACGGAGGGTGGTTTTTCCCCCAATCTGAGGCCTCCCAGGCCGCCGAAGCCTACCATACTGATGCACTTTCCTCTGGAACGGTACTCTCCTTCACTCCTAGCCAACAACACTGACACACGTATTCGGTTTAACATCTTCACGACCGAGAAGGCGAGCACCAGCACGAGATCCACTCATTTCACATTCGCGGTGTGCAGGCTGACAAATTCGCGGTCGCGCGGTCAACCGCGCGGCCGCCGCGCGCCGCACCGGTGACGGCGGTCAGGCTGGCATTCTCATGGTCCCACCGTCAAACTCGCACTGCGTCCCATGTCCTCGGACGGCACTTTGCCATACCACCACGGCGGTCGTCGTGAAGCGAGGAAGACGTCAATCAAACAACACAGCTACTCGTACTCGACAATGCTACTCGTACAATGATTTGACACAAGAGCTACACGCGCAGTCATCCAAACGCGGAGCCGCTGCGCCCCGCGCGCTCGTTGGTGGTCATGGTGTCCGTCCGGGGGGGGCGGTACGGCGCCGCCGCCGCCATCGCATGCCGCACGTGAGTGGTGCCCGTCAGGCCCGCCGTGTGCAGCGCCTCGCTCACGCGGAAGCGCTGGTCCTTGAGCAGGTGCTCCGTGGTGTACCCGTGCACGCGCTGCATCGCCCCCGTGGCCTCATGCGTTAGCTGCGGCACGTACTCAGACGCCGAGGCAGCGGTGGCGGCGGTGGCGCGCGCGGGGTCGCGCGCTGCGACCGGCGCCACGGTGGCGCGCAGGCGCTGCAGGCGCCGCTCGCGCTCCTCGTTCGCCTCTTCCGCCACCGCCTCCTTGGCGCGACGCTCCTCGGAGCGGCGCTCTTCTTCGTCGCGGCGGAACGCGACGCGGAGCTGGTTTGCCTCCGCCTCCGCCTCCCGCATCCACGCGTTGGCCGCCACCACCGCCGCCGCGCCGCGCTCCGCTTCGGCCTCCGCCTCCGCGCGCTGCTCGCGCCGCACCTCCGCGCGCGCCTTGTCGAGGCTGCGGTCAGCCGCCAGCTTGGCCGCCGCCGCCGCCTCCGCCGCCGCCGCGGCGGTGCGCTCCGCCTCTGCGAGAAACGCCTCCGCCTCCGCCGCCGCTGCGCGGTCCGCCCGGTCGCGCGACACGCGGTCGTGCAGCCTTCGGCAGGTGGCGTCCTGCTCCAGTGCCTGCGCGGCGTCGGCGGCGCGGCGACCGTGGCGCTCCACCGCTGCTGTCAGCTCCTTCGCCGCGCGCTGCGCCAGGGCGCCCCGCGCGCGGCTCTCCGCCTCGCGCAGCCCCCGCAGGTCACGCGCGTGCCGCCGCCGCGCCGCGCTCCACGCCACGTGCGCGGCCAGCCGCTCGCGCCCGCCGTGCCCGGGCAGCCGCACGCACAGCGCATCCAGCACCGCCGCCGCGCCCTTCCCCCCCGCGCTCACCTCCGCCTCCGCCAGCATCCGCGCGAATTTGGCGTGCTCCGCCGCGCTCCACCCGGGCCCCCACCGCCCCGTCGTGCCCTCGCCCCCCCCTTCCATTCCCCCCCCGCCGCTGCTCTGGCCACCACCCCCGCCACGGGCTTCTGCCTCCGCCGCCTCCAGCGCGCGCCGCCGCTCGCCGTACTCCCCCCGCAGGCTCTCAAACGCCACCCGCACGTCCTCCAGCGCCTCGCGCGGCGCGCTCGGGAAGCGCCCCCGCAGCGCCTCGAACCCGTCCGGGCCCGCGTCGGCCACGTCCGCGGAGCCGCCGGTGATGCTGCCGGCCCAAGAGGATCCCCCCGCGGCCGGGTCGTGATTCTCCTTGTGCGCCGCGGCACCGCCGACCGCCACGCCGGCAGCTTCGAGGGCGAGCGGGCACGAGACGCGGACGTCCGCCGCCATCGCCGCCGCGTCGTCCTCCAGCGCGGCGAGCTTGGAGCGCACCTCGTCCGCCTTGCTGCGGTACTCGTCGCGCACCATCTCGACATCCGTGCCGACGCCGCCGCCGCCACCGCCACCGCCCCCTTGTCTGGAGACGTCGATGACCATGTGCGCCAGGCGCGACACTGCCTTGACGTCCTCGCGCAGGTCAGCCCCCGCCGCGCGCGACGCGCCGTCCGCTGTCTCCATCTCGTGCAGCACGTTGCTGAAGTCGGAGGCGTGCGCACCCCCGCCCCCGCGGCCGTCTGCCAGGCCGCGCACCGCCGCCTCCAGCTCGCGCTCCGCCTCCTGCTGCTCCCGCCGCAGCCGCTGCTGCCCGCTCAGCCACTCCTCCTTGGCCCCGCGCGGTACGGCCTGCCGCTATCGCTCGCCACGTCATGGTGCCACTCCACTGAAGAGACTAGGGTCCAACGTGCGATGGATGACGTGGCGAGCAGTATCTTCCAGGCCCTACCGCGCGTCGCGCCCCCCGCGCGTTGCTCCTTCACGAACTTCTTGAGGGAGAGCATCTTCTGCAGGATGGCGTCGCCGTTGGCGTGCACCTGCTCGCCGGGCGCCGCATGGATGCCGCCAGCCGTGTAACCGGACAGGCTGCGCGCAACGGGCCCGGGGCGCGGCCGGCGATGCATATGAGCCCAGGGGACAAGTAGTCGGCTCGTCCGACGGGGAGTGGAGACCGCGGGCGGTTGACTTTCGGGCTCACAGCTCACACGCAAAGTGCTCGGACTATCGGAAGGCGGGGAAACCTTCGCCCCGGCCGCCGCCGGGGTCAGACGCTGTGTTATACAGCTCTCGACTCGATGCTGCACGGTGAGCGCCTCCCAATTTAGAGGAGCGCGGCACCACTGTTGGGCGCGTCGCAGGGTGCGTTGAATGGGTACGGGGGGGAAGAAGGCACCCAAACCAGCCTTCTCCGCGCCTGGCGCGTGGCGGAGCAGGCCTGCATTTCACAACTTCTTGAGTCACAGACCGTCGATCTTGAGATTTTCAGATCCCGTGGACATTCATCCGAGATCTTCGGGTGGAAAACTTCGCGCCATCGCTACGGCGTTGTGATCGATACACAACACAGCCGCGCCTCCCTCACGCGAGGGACACCGCAGCGCAACACAGGAAACGAACCCGCCCAGCTCAGCTCACCGCGAAGACAATGTCTCCGTCGATGACCGGCGGCGTCGCGCCGGGCGCTGACGAGTACCTCGCGGATGGGTTCGTGAAGCTGAATCCGGACGGGGGCGTTCTGAAGAAGCTGGAGGAGGCAGGGGAGGAGGCGGAGTACGAGGACGACGACGAGACCCCCCCGGCAGGGCCGCGCGCCGCTCCCCTTCCACCTCCTCCCCCTCCTTCCCCTCCTCCCCCTCCTCCCCCCCCTCCTGCTCCCGGGCCGCCACCCGCCGTGTTCTGTCCCTCGCAACCTTGCGATGGCTTCGCTGGTGCTCTTGTCGTGTTCGCTGAAGTGTGATCGTGTGTTCGTGTGCTCCCGTTCCACCTACGCCGCCACCCGCCAGCCGTGTTCCGTCCCCTGTATGCTCCCTATACTCCCCGTTCTTTCTCCTTCGTCCTTTCTCCCTTCTTTCGGCGTGATCAGGCCACTGGCCTCTCAGCTTCTCCTCTACTCATCTATGTTCAGGAATCCATCTGATGTTTCCCCGTCCTCCCCACTCTCCTCACCCAGTCCACCTCCACCGCCACCTGCCACCTGTGTTATATCCCCTGCACCTTGCGAGGTCTTACACTGCTGCTCGAGCTGCGTTCGTTGAAGTGGAATCATGTGTTCGTGAGGGTTTACGCTAGTGCTCACGTTCTGTTCGTTGAGGTGGGATGGTGTGTCGGTCTGGGGCCCTGCTCACCGCCCGGCGCAATGGTGAGCATCCACTTCACGGGCCGCTTCCCTGGCGGCGCCGAGTTCGAGAGCTCCGCGGGCAAAAATCCCACCTCCTTCACACTGGGGGAGATGCGGTAGGGCCTGCCAGATGTTAATCTCCACCTCATAGATGCCAATTAAATCCAGAAACGAGGGTTCAAACTGCGTTGGATGACAGGGCCTGGCAGATGTTGCTCGCCACGTCGTAGGTTGCCGTTTACATCCCCAAACGAGGGCTCGAAATGCGTTGGATTGACGGGGCTAGCAGTATGTAACAGGCCCTACCTAACGCGTAGTGCCCGGATGGGAGGTGGCGGTGGCAACCATGCAGAAGGGCGAGAAGTGCACGGTGTACCTATCAGCCAAGTACGGGTACGGTGGCGCGGGGGCCAAGGGGATCCCGGGGAACGCGGCGCTCGAGTTCGACCTTCACCTCGTGGAGTGGATCTAAGAGCGCGCGGGGAGCGATCGGAAGGCGCGGGGGTTCATCGGAGAGCTCGGGTGTCGATCGGAGAGCGCGGGTGTCGCTCGGGGCTTTGTCATGACCTGACGGTACAAAAGTCACCGGTGCTCAGATCCACTCGGTCTGCACCAAGGCCGGCTGCGATCCACTCGGTCATCGCCGCCGCCGTCCGGGTCACGTGTTCGCGCCATCCGCCAGACGAGAGGCGCCACACGCTCGGCCAGGAGGACTTCCTCGGCGCCGTCGCCAAGGTGTTGAAGGGTTGTTGCCAGCAGGTTTAGTTTAGTCGGCTAGCTCAATAACTGTTGCAAAAGTCCAGTCTGACATCTGTCGATTAATATAATATTCAGCGCTGCACGTCCATAGTAGCGCGGCGTACCTGCGGCGGAGCTGGAGGTAGGCGAGGCTGACGAACACCACGACGTACAGGGCGAGGACTGCGATGCCCAGCCCCCGATGGCGTCGGTGAGGTCGATGCCGCGCTGTTGGAGCGCCCCCAAGCCGTCCATGGGGTAGCACATCCCCGGCTGCCCCGTCCCTTGCAGCTGAACTCCACGTCCGACAGCGTGTTGAAAAGGTGCTGGAACGGGCTGCATCCACTTACACCACACCTGGATGTTGCTCACGCCTGGCCGGCATCAAAATCTCGGTGAAGAGGAGGAAGACGACGTGTCATTTCATGTAATGAGAGAAGCTGAAGGTGATGAAGCGATGTTTTTCTGGTCTGGCGTTGTGATTAGTGACCGACGCCGTCACCATAAGACAGTACAATCCACACACAACGGTGTGTACGGTTCGTGGCTTTCGTAAAATGAATCAAAGTGCGTAGGCCCGTACCAACCACGGCCTACAACACCTCGGCGACCACGAAGTGCGTTCACGCGATGCACCCCAGGGGGCGAACAGAAACGCTGTGGGCACGTACAACAGGTAACGACTGAAGTGCGCCTGGAACCCGGCGGCCCAGTGCGTGAGGGTCGAGAGGATGAACACCGCCATGGCGCACAACGCGAGGAAGCGCGGCTCTGTAACTTCAAGTGTATTATTATTATTTATTAAACCGTAGCTTCACATG
>Ga0307489_10000446_pt1 | contig 25046 bp, 35 predicted proteins | sample SB12metaG_FD_202247 | JGI IMG/M metagenome (GOLD analysis project Ga0307489, IMG submission 202247) | Sea-ice brine microbial communities from Beaufort Sea near Barrow, Alaska, United States - SB 1.2 | ecosystem: Environmental > Aquatic > Marine > Coastal | place: USA: Alaska | collected... | reverse complement strand
GCGCCCGCACGGACGTCACGAGCTTCAGCGCCTTGGACCAGGGGCTTACACTCATTCCCATTTACGCTCAACTTCAGCTGACTCTGCCCCTTTCTCCGCTCAACTCAAGCTTACTTTGTCCCCCACATAACCCAAATTAACCCGTGGATGTGTCCCGAAGGTGGTCAAGTTGAGCTCTAACTTGAGCGATGTGTCCCTAAAGTCCTCAAGCTGAGCTCTGAAGTGAGCGAGTGTAAGCCCCTGCCTTGGACGTGGCGCTCCCTAAGTCGTCAAAGCTTTGATTCTTCGGAACCTTGTGGAGCTTCAAGATGTGAATCACGGCGTTGCCGCCCACGATGACATGTTTCCGGCGCTCCCCCCACGCCATACAAAACAGCGTCCCCGTGCAGTAGGGGACACCGCGGACACCACCGCATCAGTACAGTAGTCGCACGGCATGGGCTTACGCTCGTTCACTTTTCAGCTCAAACTGAGCCGTTTCTGTCACTGACTGACTGACAACGCCACCCACGTCACTCAGGCAGTGTATCCCACAATAAGTGTGTAATGTGGTAGGACTGAAAGACAACCCAGCATCACGCACATGCGTGCAGTCAGTGCAGTGTAGTCAGGCACGCCGACACCGACGACGCGCCATCCCGAGTGCCCGTGACCTCACCACGAGGACGCGAATGTGGACAAGCACATTATGAGCAAACAGTGAGGGCCTCACCATGTTATCTAGGTGGTGCACCTCCTTCCCCTTGTCGTTCCAACACACCAGCGACCCATCCACCGAGCAGCAGGGGCTTACACTCGTTCACTCCTCAGCTCAACTGGAGCGTTTTTTTTGGGATAGGGGGTGCGCTTAGGGGTTGTGTAGCCCGTGTGCAGGGGGTATTAGGGGGTGTGTAGGGTGTGTACGGTGTTTTTGTGTGTAAACCACGGCTCAAGTTGAGCGGAAATGGGAACGAGTGTATAAAGCCCCTGCCGAGCAGCTGAGCAAATATCTGTAGCTGTGGTAATACATCAGGTCCGTCACCCACCCTTTGTGGAACTCCATCGTCCGCAAATATTTTCCCGAGTCCGCGTCCCACACCTTGGAGTAGGGCCTGCAGACATTGCTCGCCAGCTGTGTCATAGGATGCCAGGTGACTCGAGAGACGAGGGTTCCTGACGTCTTGACGGATATTTGTCGGAATGTGGCATACGGCAGGCCTTGCCTTGATGAGGCCATCCTGAGCGCCGCTGAACAGCTCCTTGCGCTGCTTGTTGAAGGCGATGCACAGGATGGGCTGGTCGTGCGCGTTCGGAATGATCTTGCTCACGTCCAGCGCCATGCTCCCGCGGGCGGGCGCCGGGCTGCAGGGTCCGCGCGTGCCACACAGTGCCCACCCCGGTTTAGGCACAAACGGGAGGTAGGACGTATAAAATGATGGGGCCATGCGGTGGCGCCGATGCGGAGGGGGCGGCTCGGTGGCACCGGGCCATCCCCCGGGGAACTAACAGGGTCAAGGGCCTGGGCGAGCACGGGTGAGCGAGCCCCGTTTCCGGGGGAATGTGTGAAAGTGTTGGAAGCGCGTGTCGTTGTCCCACCTCCCGTCAGAGCGGATGGGTTGACCCCTTTTTTTCCGTGAGCTCTCAGTGAACGTCGACAGCGGCGTGACACGCGGGTATCCGTGGTCGTGCGCGCGCGCGTGGCGTCTACCGGAGCACCTGCGGTGACCACGTATGAGCCGCGAGAGTCGCCGCGTGCAACCCCTCCGCGTGGACAACGCCGTGGGCGCTGGGAACTGCGTGTGTAGGGAGGGGGGGGAAGAGTAAGGCCGGTAGGGGTAGGGGGGGCATTTTCGGGAGGCGCGCTACTGCCCAACAACCCTAAATGCACTAAAAAACGCAACCCTAAAAAGTAATACACCCACGTTCAGAGTTTATACGCGCGCAGCTCGCCTTCGGACTTCCGACTTCCTTGTTGCTTCCGCAGGTTATTTTGCTCTTCTCCCCGACGTGCGTCCTCGTAGCAAGCATATGCCAGTGCACGTAATTCTAGGTGGCGCGGCATCATAACGTATGGCGCCGCCGCGCAAAACGCCACTGGCATCACCGCGTGGGCGCCGGGACACCACTTTCCGCGGCCGCCGCCGCTGGTTGTGGGACGAGCGTTCATGACGGTGAGGCGTTAATTGTGCGCAGGGGGTTTGAGCGTCATTAATCACAGTGAGGCGGTAACGGAACGTAGGGGGGTGTGTTAAATCACATTGATGCGATAATGCGGCGCAGGGCAAGGGGACTTTAATCACATTTGAGGCGATGATGGAACGCAGTAGGGCCACCAACACATTACATCAACCTGACAGCCTGACTGTTTGCTCATAGTGAGCTAAGTGCGGTGAAGGGGACGCTAGCGAGTTGGGGCTATGCGGTGGATGAGGTGGCGAGCACGGGCATACCATGTGGTGGGTGATGTGGCGAGCACGGGCACATCTATGGCATCAGGCCTGTCACCCAGCCGCTGTAGAAACGATCATCGAAACCAGCGTACGATGCAGGGACAGTCAATGACAGCCGTCGAGTGAGAAACACGCGCGGAAGAGGCGCTTTCGCATCGCGAAGCTTTGGGAAAGGCGGACTACGGAGTTTTTTCATGTACCCCAAATGGCGGTCAACGCAACTCAAATTTGAGTTCTCGAGTAAATAGACGGTCAGATTTCCCACACAATGGTACAATATGGAATTCGACCGTCTATTAGGTACTCAAGAATTGGCGACCGCCATTTGGGGTACAGGTACATGAAAAAACTCCGTACGAGTAGGAGCTCGTCTCGTTGTGAACAGTGCCCGATTCGTATTCTCGCACTCACGGGTCGGCCCGATTTACCAGACCCCGCAGGGCTGAAGAATGTTCTGCTTTTATTGAGTGTTTACTCCAGCTTTTACACATGGCGGTTCCGATCGCCACAATCCCCGAGTCGGCCTTGATTCGATACGGGGGCAAGAGCTAATATCGAAAGGGACTGGCGGGAAATTTGGTTTGTAGGGTTTCAGCGCTCAAACTCGACGGGATACAGACCTTTGATTGTGGGTTCATACACCAATTCTCTGAAAGCACGACCTCTACACTTCCAAAATAGGGCCGCTCTCCATACAAATCACGGGAGGGGAAGATTTTGAGTTTTTTCTGTGATTTTCGTCGCAGCATCTTTATTTTGAGAAGGCGCGACGGCGACGTCACTCCCGAAGCACAGCTGTGGCGGGCAGCTCCCCGTGCGCGCTGTAAACGGACAACTGTCGGTCCCGACCCGTTCCGTCGCTTTCCTACCGGCTGCGGGTGGGCGCCGAACTGCCGCACACGCGAAACCGGGAAGGTATTCGCGAGCGCGAAGCAAGAAAAACTCACGTAACCGTTCTCCGCATTTAGGTCACCATGTATCGCGACCTCCTGTCGGAGGCTGGGGAATCCCCCCAGGGCCAGAAGGATGTCGCCATGGCGCTGCAGTGGATATGCTTCGCGCTGTCCTTCGTCTCCTTCGGCTTCTACGGCTACAAGGTGAGCCGCCAGCCCGCGCCGCCGGTTCTACGCCGTTTTCCGGCCGCATTTATCACGAGATTATTTATCAAGCAAACGACGGAAGAACACGTAGGACGGCCCTTCCCAGGTTTGGGGCGGTTGGCAAGTCGTGGGCGCTGTTGTTGGCGGTACCTTGGACACGCTCCCCGCGGGCGTGGGGCGCGGCGCCGCTCATGCACGGGGCTGACAAACGCTCACCCGCGCCCCCCCTCGTCGCGCACAGGTGTACCGCAAGGAGTGCGGCTGGGAGGGTGAGCGCCCGACCCCCACTTTGTCGTACAAGGGTCGTATCGCACAAATATATCCTCTGGCATGGCGGCCCGGCGCGGCGCCCCCCACGCGTCTGGTGTGCTCCGCTCGCATCCACCAAGGGTCGCGCACCAGCTCGAGTGGCTACAGCCTTCTCTGTGCTCGAACCGCCGTCGAGGGGGGGGCAGCACGGCCCCGAACCGAGCCCTGCCGGACACTTGGTGGCGTCCGGGTGCAGCCCGGTCTGACGCGGTTTTTCTCTGACAGGCTTCCCCTTCTTGGGTGTCTGCCAAAGAGCCCCTTCCTGAGTGTCTGCTGCACTCTTGCACAACAGCGTTCGCTCCGCGGCGCGCGGCACCCGTCCGTACCCGTTCGTACCGGCAAACGACGATGCCCCCCGACCCACCCGCCCTCCCCCTCCTGAACTGAACCCCCCCACCTCGTCTCCTGTCGCAGTCATTTACATTTGCGCCGTGGAGTCCACCAAGTACGTCATCGAGATCGTCTGGGAGGCAGGGGCTTACACTCGTCCACTTCTCAGCTCAACTTCAGCGCTTTTTATGGGATAGGGGCAGCGCGTAGGGGTTGTGTAGCCCGTGTTAGGGGGGTCTTAGGGAGTGTTCAGGGTGTGTAGGGTGTTTTTGTGTGTCAGACACGGCTCAAGTTGAGCTGAAAAGTGAACGAGTGTAAGCCCCTGCTGGGAGGACCAGTCCCCCGCGACGATGTACATCTGCAACAAGTCGTACAGCGACCTCCACAATGAAACGACCGGCGGGCTCATTGGCGGCAGCATCCGCACGGCGTGCGGGGGCGACGTTGTTGTGGCGCCGTGGATCCGCTACGCTGAATGGCTGATGACCTGTCCTGTGATCCTTATCGCGCTGGCCAACCTGTCGGGCCTCAAGGCAGGAGCTTACACTTGTCCACTTCTCAGCTCAACTTGAGTGTCTGACACACGAAAACACCCTACTCACCCTCAACACCCCCTGACACCCCCTTAACACGGGATACAGAACCCCTATGCGCACCCCCTATCCCATACAAAGCGCTCAAGTTCAGCTGAAAAGTGGACGAGTGTAAGCCCCTGCCTCAAGGACGACTACAACTTCCGGACCATGAAGCTGCTGTCATCCGATCAGGGCACCATCGTCATGGGCGTCACCGCCGCGTACTCCACCGGCGGCGTCAAGGCTGCGTTCTTTACCGCCGGCGTCTGCTACGGCATGACGACGTTTTACACCGCGTTTCTGGTTTACGCCGAGGCGTTCGAGAACGTGCCCGAGGGCAAGTGCAAGATGCTCGTCACGCACATGGTGTGGACTGGACTGTTCGCTCACATTGCAACCCCACACATCCCCGTCTCCGAATAATCGCATAAACAGCTGTGCGTTGTACGCTGATAATGTGTTATCTCCGTGTGCACTATTGTCAATGCGCACCGCTGTTGTGTTGCCTCGCCCTACTACGAGGCCTGGATGTTCTACGTCTCCTGGCTCTGCTTCCCCACGCTGTTCCTGCTGGGGCCCGAGGGCGCCGGCCACCTGTCACCCGCGGGCTCGTTGATTGGCCACACGTTCGCGGACCTGCTGTCTAAGAACCTTTGGGGCATCTGGTCGCTGCTGCTGCGCGAGGCGGTGCGCAACCACCACCGCAAGCTGTGGAAGGAGGCAGGGGCTTACACTCGTTCACGTCAGAGCTCAACTTGAGCAACTCCTCCAGGACACATTCATGAGTTGAGTGGGATTATACGGTAGACGGAAGAGCTCAAGTTGAGCTAAAATGGGAACCAGTGTAAGCCCCTGGGAGGAGGAGCAGCTGCGCGACGCGCAGGGCCTCAGCGACTTCGACATCCCCAAGGAGCGCCGCCCCGACATCCACGACGCCGTCAACACCTTCCTCGCCAACCAGATGGGCGGCAGGGCCATTCCCCCCGCCACTTGCACCCTAAACCCTAAACCCTAAACCCTAAACCCTAAACTGGCAAGGGCCAGAGCCCCCGCCACTTGCCCCCGTTTCAGCGCAAGCTAACCGTTTGCTCATATGCAGCAGTGGCCACCGCGTCTTCACATTCGCCGCATCGTTCCATACGGTCACACTGGTACATTGGTTCACGTTGAGCAAAGAGTGAGGCTGATGCTGAGCTGGAATGCGAACGAGTGACTGTCCATATTAGGTGGGGAAGGCGGGCAGATGTCGAAGCGAGCCCTGATGAACGCGCCCATGGTGGGGCGGCGCAGGTTGCCAGTATCAATACCCGTGTTCAACGGGCATGCCGTTTCAGCGCTTGAAGCTATAATGTGATGAACTGCTTACAAACTTTTTTCACTTTCAAATTGCGCCGCTACACCACGGAGGAGCTGGTAGACCCGTTTTACGCGGAGTACCGCCGCAAGCGCCGGCTGCGCCGCGGCTCGCTGTCCGGCAACGTGGACGACGACACGGACCCCATCACCATGCACGAGATGCAGCAAGGCATGCAGATGCAGCAGGGCATGGGCCAGCAGCTCCAGCAGAACAGCGGCCTGCAGGGGATGAACGCCGCTTCCTCCTCCTTCTTCAACACCCACTCGCAGGCAGGGGCTTACACTCGTCCACTTTTCAGCTCAATCCGAGCCGTTTCTGACACACAATACACCCTAAGCACCCCCTAAACATCCCCTAATACCCCCTCACGCTTCCCAAACACCCCCTAAACAACCCCTAAATGCACCCCCTATTCCATAGAAAGCGCTTAAGTTGATCCGACAAGTAGACGAGTGTAATCCCCTGCTCGCAGGGTCCCCCCTCCCCCGGTGGCCGCTCACAGGGCGGCCTGGGCACCGGCGGCGTGATCCTCCTGCTCGACACCCCCAACAGCGAGTACGGCAACTTCTACGGGCAGAAGCTCGAGCAGGTGGGGTGGCGAGCATAACGCTAAACCCCAAACCCTAAACCCGAATACCGTTATGCTCGCAAAGTCACCCTCCACACTTCGCACCCTCTTTCGCTGTTTTTCATCGCATCTAGTGAAATGGTGAGCGTTATTGGTTTGATCCTACAAAGTGGAGTTCGGGCAGAGCGTGCGGTTCGTGAGCTCGGCCTCGGAGGTGCAGGCGGCGATGCTGTCGCTTGGGGGCGCCGTGGCCGGCAGGGGCTTACACTCGTCCACTTCTCAGCTCAACTTGAGCCGTGTGTGACACAATAAAACACCCTATACACCCTTAAACACCATTTACTACGGGCTACACAACCACATACGCGCATACCCTATCCCATACAAAGCGCTCAAGTTGAGCTGAAAAGTGCACGAGTGTAAGCCCCTGGTGGCCGGCGTGCTGTTCGCCGACAACACGCTGGACGCCAACGCGGTAAGGCGGTGCAGGTTGACCCTATCAAACCCACGTTGAAAGCGCCTGGAGCTAAGCGATTGAAGCTGAAACATGACGAACCGCTTTCAAACATTGCTTTCAGTTTCAACCTGCGCCGCTACAACGCGGTGTCGTCCATGCGCGCGGCCTACCGCAAGCCCTTCGTCGCGTTCGGCATGCGCTCCCTCAAGGCCACGGGCCTGCCTGCGGACGACTACCTGCAGGTGCCGCAGATGGCACGGAGCTGCAGAGCCACGTGATCCACCGCATAGTGTCTGCGGAGCCACGTCATCCACCGCATAGTGTCTACGGAGCCACGTCATCCGCCACATAGTGTCTACGGAGCCACGTCATCCGCCACATAGTGTCTTCGGATCCACGTCATCCACCACATAGTGTCTGCGGAGCCACGTCATCCACCGCATAGTGTCTGTGGAGCCACGTGACATGGACGTGACGTGATGTGGCTCCGCATGAATCACTCGGCCGTTGCCACCGGGCATGCCGTACAACGAGGACCTGCTGGCCAACGTGGTGGTGCGCAATTTTTCGGCGCCGTCGAAGAACCCGCGGATTTCGTCGGGGTCCGGCAGCCGCGGCAGCATTTCTGGCCTGCAGGGTATGCCCGCCAGCACCTGGGACACCGGCGGCAGCGGCCACAACAACAACGTGGCGCAGTGGCAGAAGGTCGGGCCGGCCGGATATTGCCAGCCCCGTCCTCCGCCTCCTCCTCCTCCTTCGCCTGCTCCTCCTCCTCCTCCTCCTCCTCCTCCTCCCCTTCCTTCTCCTCCTGCTCCACCCCCTCCTCCTCCTCCTCATCCTTTTCCTCCAACGCACTTTAAGCCCTCGTCTCTTGAGTTGAATGGCACCCTGTGACGTGGCAAGCGATATTCGGTCGGCCGTAGCAGCGGGCGGCGGGCGTGACGCCGCCCACCGCGGGGAAGCAGAACATTGACAGGCTGCTGGCAGGGGCTTACACTCGTCCACTTTTCAGCTCAACTTGAGCCGTGTCTGACACACCAAAGCACCCTTCATACCCTGAACACTGCCTAAAACCCCCTTAACACGGGCTACACAGCCCCTACGGGTGCCCCTTGTCTTATCAAATGCGCTCGAGTTGAGCTGAGAAGTGAACGAGTGTAAGCCCCTGGCTGCTGGCCGACATCGCCAAGCTCAAGACCACGCTGAAGTCCAGCGGCGGCAGCGGCGCCAGCGCAGACGCCGGCGCCAACTAAGCTTCCTCGTGAAGTAAACTTAACTTCCTCTTGCTTTTGAAGATGAAAACGGGCGCCGGCGGCCCGAGTGCTGCTACTGCCGCGTGTCAAAAGCTTGAGGGACACTGTAAACACACACACGAACCCGGGCCTCTCCTTGGGGGCATTGTTGAACGACTGTTTTATTACTTTTTACTTTTTCATGGTTTGGGCGTTTCGCCGTTTTGTTACCATCAAGCGCCGCTTGTTGATAGTCCCGCCCCAGGAATGCTATCCAATCGCCATTTGCGGCTGAGGTTCATCCCAGACAAGTTCTGGTGGGTGGGCTTGGGTCAATGAGATGCGCTCTTGGGCTCGATGAACAATTTATTCTTCAGTTCACATTTTAGAATTTATTTGTTTGGTCAAACAAACCACAAGCTTGCCCTCGCGGTTCGCCTTGACGCCATTTTCCTTTCCGTTTCTTTTCAATAAATATGTATACAAATTCACTGCTGAAGCGACCCGCGGGTGCTGCTTCGTCATCGCGCTCCCTCCTTTTTATGTTGTCTTAGGATATGGATACACATTTCTTGCTGCGCTGTTTGGCAAAAACACCTTAAACATCGTTGTTTCTACAGCTCTACGTCTTTGAGTCCACAACGCTTTGCGAGAGTCCGACCTGTGGCTTCAAACTTCAGTGTTGGGTTTGGTAACGATTCGAAGCTGATCGACCAATCAGGACTTGCCATTCCAAAAGAAGGTTATCGGACTGCATGTACCAAGTAGCTCTACTCTTTCGGAGCAGTCATCACCTCGACCAATCACCGCCGACAAACTGTCCAGGAAACGCCCCTCGTGCCTCGACGTGGCCGTCAGTTTGGTCCGACCGCTTCAAATAAGCCGATTTCGGTATATCGCTTCTCGCGCCGAGCGCTGACGCTTTGCCCGCAATTCTGTATGGGCATTCAACCTCGAATTCGGCCTATTGTGGACGGGGTTGGTGGGGCTCACCATGTGAGCGCCTTGGGGCTAGACGAACGTTAGTTTCATAAATAAACCTTACTAGTAGAGCTAGGAGGTACCCCCACGTTAGTTACAGTGATTGAACAACTGAACAACAATTGCTCTGCTCTAGCTAGCTCCTGGCAATGCGAATGCGGTGATAGTACATAAATTGGCGACAAAAGTATAGGATGGGTCGAGGCATGTCGAGCTCTACACGTCGGGCGGCAAGGACGGGATGGGCATGCATACCCACATCTAGGGCCCGGCAAACATTGGGAATGAGCGACGTTGGATGAGATAGCGGGCATGTGCCAGGCAGAAACTGCTCGCCACCACACTACACAGATCGGTCCTCTCTACTGGGACGCCACCAGCACATGCGCGATTTTCACTCGTGGCAAAGCGATTTGCACGTGATTTCGAAGTCCCGGAACTTACGAAATTTCCGATGATATGGTTTCCCAGTGATAAAATACGTGGTCACACGTGGTATTCCCGAATGAACGAAAAAAGGAGGCGTAGCTTTTTCTCCTAGTTGCACAGATGACCGATCTGTGTAGCTTAGGATGGATACAAGTCAAGAAACGAGGGTACTGAACGCGTTGGATGACGGTGACTCACAACACCCGGCAGGCCGTACCGTCATCATCTCCTTCGCGGCGGCGTCCCCCTGCCAGTCCACCACCAGGCAGCAGAGTCACTGCTACGCAGTGCTGGTGGGGGGGTCAAACGGGGATGGCGCGTGGCGAGGTATGGTCACGATCTTTGAGTAAATAGACCCTCGCCCATACAAAAATCAGTCCCCGGTGTACGGGAGACTGATCTACACTGTAATTTATACTCGTACTCGTATGAGCGACCGTCTATCGGCTCAAGAAACTACAAACCCCCATTTGACCTTTCCAGCCGGTCTGCGTAGTGAGGACAACCACTCGAACCGATGTCGGACGTGCCCAAATTTCTCATGTTCAGGGTGAATGCTCATACAGGCTCGGGGGCAGGCTCGGGGGCACGCTTCGTCGATTCAAGGTCGGTCGAGAGCTAGGATTCAACAACCCCCCTGCCACGTCGACAGAGTGCGCGTTGTCAAGAGGCAACTGAATTGCCCGATCGTACCCTTCCTGCCATGTCCACTCCCAAGCCCCCGAATTGCAAGGCCAGATACAACGCATACCGTGTCATACCGTGTCATACGGTGTCATTTGCTGTGTGGTGGATGACGTGGCGAGCACCGGTACACTATGTGGTGGCTGACATGGCGAGCACTGGTACACCATGTGGTGGATGACATGGCGAGCACCGGTACACCGTGTGGTGAATGACATGGCGAGCACCGGTACAGTATGTGGTTGATGTTATGGTCCCTGATTGTGTGGTGGATGACGTGGCGAGCACCGGTAAACTATGTGGTGGATGACGTGGCGAGCACAGGTACACTATGTGGTGGATGACGTGGCGAGCACCGGTATACTATGTGGTGGATGACGTGGCGAGCACCGGTACACTACGTGGTGGATGACCTGGCAAGCACCGGTACACCATGTGGCGGATGACATGGCGAGCACCGGTACACCATGCGGTGGATGACATGGCGAGCACCGGTACACCATGTGGCGGATGACATGGCGAGCACCGGTACACCATGCGGTGGATGACATGGCGAGCACCGGTACACTATTTGGCGGATGCCATGGTCCCTGCCACGTTTCCCACCCCGCCTGCCGCCGTGGCCGCCGTCGCCGCCGCCGCCGCCGCTGCTGCATCGGCCGCCGCATCGGAGGCTCCCCCCTCCACCCCCAGCTGCCCCCCCTCACCCCCCACCTGCCCCCCCTCGGCGCCCCCCCCCCTCGGCTGCCCCCCCTCACCCCGAACCTGCCCCCCTCAACCCCCTCCTCGCACCTCCCCACCACAACCTTGAAGCGGAACCCCGAGCCCTGCGGCAACTGCATGGTACTGTGCCACGTGCCGTTATGTTGCTCCAGCGCCGGCGCCATCGCTGGGTACGGCCTCGCACACTTTGCCTGCCCCGTCATCGAAAGCAGATTGACCCCGCATTTCTAGGGTCTAGGATTTAGGGTTTAGGGCTTAGGGTTTAAGGCTTAGAGCGTTTCTTGAGTTATATGGCATCCTTTGACGTGGCGGCCCCATAATATGTGGTACGGCCTAACCGCGGGATCCCATGCGCCTAGCTCGCTGATGCTCCCGCACACCACCTGAAGCTAGAGCCAGGTTCAATAGCTCGCCGGGGTTTAGGGTTTGGGGTTTAGAATTCAGGGTTTAGGGTTTAGGGTTTTCCTGTCTCCTTGCTTCCGCCTCTTCCTCATACTGTACCTGTACACGTCGCCGGACTCCTCCTCATAGTGTTTGTACTAACGTTCATCGAGCCCCAAGGCAAACACATGTGACGAGCACCGGTACACTATGCGGTAAATAAAGGCCCCAACTCATTACAAGATAAGCGGAGTTTCTGTATGGGCAAAAGGGATGAAAGGCCCTGGGTATACAATGAAGGCCCCCAAAATAACGTGGCTCCGCTTGTATTACTTGTACCCACCACGCGTTGCGCAGACAGTGTTTCGGCGTGGACACGGAAGCGCACCGGGACGAGCGCGCCGGCGCGGCGGCGCTCAGCGGCGCTCGATAGGAAGCTGGCGTCCCAGGCCTCCCGCGCCATCGCCGCCATCGCCGCCTCCTCGCAGGGGCTTATAATCGTTCACTTTTCAGCTCAACTTGAGCGCTTTGCATGGGATGAGGGGTGCGCGTAGGGGTTGTGTAGCCCATGTTCAGGGGGTGTTACGGGGTGTGTAGGGTGTGTAGGGTGTTATATTGTGACAGACACGGCTCAAGTTGAGCTGAAAAGTGGACGAGTGTAAGCCCCTGCCTCCTCGTCGCCCACCCGCGCCGCCGCTCCCCTACTGTAGTGCGCTCCCTCTGCGATGCAAACCCCCGACCAGGGGCTTACACCCGTTCACTTTTCAGCTCAATGTAAGCGCTTTCTGTGGGATAGCGGGTGCGTTTATAGTTGTTCAGGGGGTATTCAGGAGGTTTTAGGGGGTATTACAGGGTGTTTAGGGTCTATTCTGTGTCAGAAACGGCTCAGGTTGAGCTAAATAGTGGACGAGTGTGAGCCCCTGCCCCCGACTCCTCGTATGGGCCCTGCGCATAATGGTGGAATCGGATGTCGTCGAACTCCGCGAGCAGCAGCTCTTTCCGTCGCTTTGCAATCGCCGCCGACGCGTTGTCTTGTAACAGCAAGGCTTCAGCCTCTTGCGTCTCCAGGCAGTAGTGGCGCAAATTGAATTTGAAAGCATATTTTGAAAGCAGTAAAACGCATTTTAGTATCAAACGCTTAGTTTCATGCGGTGTCAACATGGGTTTTGATAGGGTCAACCTGCACCGCCCTACCAGGCGCAGCAACTCCGTGGCGATGTCCGTGAGGCGGCCCACGGCGCCGTACGCCTTGGACCAGGGGCTTACACTCCTCCACCTGTCAGCTCAACGTAAGCGCTTTTGGTGGGACAAGGGGTATTTAGGGGGTGTTTAGGCAGTGTTGAAGGCGGGGGTGGAGGGGGTGTTTAGGCGTTTAAGGGATGCGTTGAGTGTCAGAAACGGCTCAGGTTGAGCTGAGAAGTGGACGAGTGAAAGCCCCTGCCTTAGACGCCGCGCGGTAGTCGCGCCTGCCAGGGCCGGCGCAAAATTTTGTGATTGTTTACACATGGTGTACCGGTGTTCCCGTACTCGTACACACTCGCCGCACACCACAGCCCCAGGGGTGACGTCTCCCGTTGAGCTGCAAAGAGGACGCCATGTGATGACCAATGGCTTACACTCGTGCACTTTTCAGCTCAACGTGAGCACTGTTTGTCCCATGTGTTGGAGTGCTTTGCTGGTGTCAGTGACAAAAACGGCTCAGGTTGAGCAAGGATGTGGACGAGTGTAAGCCCCTGGTGATGACCCTGCCGGTTGCTCGCCGCGCGCGCTTCCATGTCCATGAGCCACGCGCGGGCTTTGTCGAACTCCTGGAGGTACAGCGAGGGCAAGGTCGAGACGGGCGCGGAGATGGGCGCGGCGGAGGCGGCGGCGGCGGCAGCGGCGGCGGTTGCGGCGGCGGCGGCGGCGGTGACGGCGACTTGGGCCGCGACGGTCTGCGGCGCCGGCGGCGGCCCGTCCAACCCGCCGCCGCCGCCACCGCCGCCGAGTAGGGCCTGCCAGTTTGTTGCTCGCCACGTCATAGGATGCCATTCAACACAAGAAACGATGGTTCAACATACGTCGGAAGAAGTGGTGAGCAATATCAATATCCGCCAGGTCCTGCCGTCAGCGACGTCGAAGATGCTCGCGGGGGGCTGCCCGTGCCCGTTGCTTCCGGCGCTGGCTCGAACGTTGAAAACGCCCGTTCCGCGATAGTAGGTCGCTAACAATTTGTTGCTCCGGGCGCGGCGCGGGATGCCAGTGGACGGCGCCGACGGCCGCGTGGCCGACGCACAGGGCGATGCCGCCGTCGCCATGCCCGCGGTTCCTTCGTGGGGCGGCGCTGCCCTTCTTATTCGAGCCGTGAGGCGAGAGGTGCTCCCGCCTCCACAGACCACCGCTGACTCCTGGGAGGGCTGTGAGCCGGCTAGCTTGGCACGTGCCTGGCCGACCGTACCGGACGACCTAGGGTGAGCGAGTGAGGCCCGACGCCTGAGGCCAGGCGTACCAGGTACAGAACAGAGATGTGTAGATATGTTGTCGAGCGGCGCTGGAGGCCTTCTGCTTGTTGTTCGGCTGATGTCGTGTAGTGGTTGGATGGAGTGACGAAGGAACGCGGCCGGCGGGTGCCGAGGAGCAGGGTCACAGCGGATCCGGTTGGGGGACGTCCGTCCCTCCTTTCAGGACGATCCGCTGATCATATCCCTCCAGTGGACGGCAGTTCCGAACCCGTGTTCTGGAGGGCCATTGAGAGCAACAACGACGACGCTCCTCTAGCTTAGTGAGATGGCCGGCGAGGAAGGCGGGGACCCCATCATTTCGGACGGTGGTCGCCGCGGTGCCCCGTCTGTGTAGTGGGGCAGGACGAGGACGAGGACGACGACGACGAGGACCTCCCCGATATAATGAGAGTTTTCAGACATGGCATAGATATTTCAGATATGCCTTACCCCACACAAGAGGAGGAGGAGGAGGAGGAGGAAGAGGAGGAGGAGGAGGAGGAGGAGGAGGAGGAGATGAAGGAGGGGGACGCGAGAGAGGTGCTGGGCTTCGACCGCGCGCTTCCGGCCGCGCATATCTACCTGGTGCGTGCGGGCCCCACTGGCCTCTTCACCTCTGACGCGCCACAAACAGAATTGAAACACCAAAACTACTGGAGTCGCTTCTGTCGGACCGGGGAGAGTTGAGAAGGAGGAGGATGTGGCGAAGGAGAAGGAGGAGGAGGTGAGCGTACAGGCTGAAAGTGCACAGGTACACAGCGGGATATGCGCAAACAGTCGATACCGGGGGGGGAGGAAGCAGTCTGAAATGGTGGAGGAGGACTCGAGGAGTCCAGGCCATTGTAAACCACTCACAGTGTGCCAGGTATCCCACACAGCATGAGCGAAGAGTGTGACGGCGCTTCCCGCTCCCCGCTGAACTGGCGCAGGGCGCAGTGAATGACGTGGAGGTGCGGGGCCGCCACGAGCTGCAGCGCATGCTGGACGAGAGCCTGGGCGCCGGTGCCGGCGGGGGCGGGGGCGCGGGCGGCTACAGCGGGGACCACCGCGACAGCCGCCACGGCGTCAGCAGTAGCGGCGGCAGCGGCGGCGGCGGCGGCGGCGGTGGCGGTGGCGGCGGCGGTGGCGGCTGCGGCGGCGGCGGAGGGGGGAACAGGAGCGGCGGCATCGGCGGCGGGAGGAACGGCGCTGTGGTGGTAGGGCCTAGCAGCTCCTGCCCACCAGGTCATCCACACGCAGTTTCGACCCTTGCTTCTTTAGCGAAATGGCATCTCACCACGCTCACTCCCAATATCTGGCAGGCCCAATGTGATGGTGAAGCTGCCGCTGCTGGTACTGGACGGCCTCGTGTTGTTTCCTGGCGGGGACCGCCCACTTGTTTCTTCGCGTGGAAGCTTACGTTAAGCACTTACTAATACGCGACGTCGACGGTTTCAACTTGGAGTGACTATGGACCTCCGTCGTAGGGCCCTGCTTAGCGGCGACACTCTGCCGCTGATGATCCCGCCCGACGGTGGCGGCGGCGGCGGCAGGGGCTTCACTCGTTCCCATTTCAGCTCAACTTGAGCTTTTCCGTCCACAGTAAAACCCATTTCAACTCATGAATGTGTCCTGGAGTTGCTCAAATTGAGCTCTAACGTGAACGAGTGTAAGCCCCTGGCCGACGGCGGCGGGGGCGGAGTGTGCGCAATGCTTGCCGCGTGCCTGCGTGCGCCCCCGCCGCTGCAGGGCCTGTTCGCGATCATGAATTTCCCGCGGACTATGCCCGAGACTGCCGCGGACACGGACACGGCGCTCGCTCTACTTCAGGGCAGGGGCTTACACTCGTTCGCTCTACAGCTCAACTTGAGCACCTTCGGGACACCTTCATGGGTTAAGTTGGGTCGTTTGGCCGACAAAATAGAAAAGATGAGCTGAAATGGGAACGAGGGTAAGCCTCTGCTTCACGGCGCGGTCGGCACCGTGGTGGAGATGCGCCAGGTCAGCGAGGGTGGCGGCGGGGGCGCGGGGGCGGCTGCGAGCGGGATGAGTGTGCTAGCCAAGGGGCGGCTTCGTTTCAAGCTGCGCGACTCGGGCGCCTTCCTCCGACACGTCGTTGGAGCGCACGGTCGGACACCGGACGCCTGGCCGGCCGTCATGCCGTGCGGCGCAGTGGAGGTGGAGCTTATCGGCGAGGGGAGCCTGGCGCCCCCAGGCCCGCCCAAGGGAGCTTTCGCGCGGGGTCTGGTCCGACCAGCCGGAGGCGGGGGCACAAGAGGTGGGGACTCACGGACATTGCCCGCCACGTCATCGACCCCCAACACGCCATTGGACATTGCCCGCCACGTTATCTACTCCCGACACGCAATTTGAACCCTCGTTTATCGAGTCAACTGCCTTCCTATGACGTTGCGAGCAATGTCTCTGTGTGGACGCTTCAATTGGGCTCCCTCTGGGGGTCTAAATGGGGGGTTCTACTATAGGGTTTTGATCGTTAGACTTGAAATACAAGACGGACAAAAAAAAATCTCTGTTTGGCCCTAAGGAGAGGGGGAAGCGTGGGGGCGGTGACGCCGCACTCCGCAGCGCTGTACGGCAGGGGTGTGCACTCGTCCACTTCTCAGCTCAACCTGATGAGTCGTTTGTGAAACAAAACCACACCCTGCACACTCCTTAATACCCCCCAACACCCCCTGAACACCCTCTAAACACCCCCTAAACACCCCCTAAACACCCCCTGTACGCACCCCCTATCCCACAGAAAGCGCTTACATTGAGCTGAAAAGTGAACCAGTGTAAGCCCCTGCAGTACGGCATGTTCGATGCACACGCGCTGGCGGCTCGGCTGCACTCGTCGCCGTACATCCGCTTATTGTGCACCGACGCGGAGGCGCTGCCGCGGGACCCCACGGCGCTCTCTTTCTGGGTACGAGTGCACTCTTTAAATAATGTTCCGTACCAACCCAGGAAACTGGAAACTCGGTGTGTTTTGAGAGCATACCTGCGCTAAAATCGCCCAAAATTGAACCAAATCGCCGAAAATCGCACCAGACAGAGCCCAGAATCACCGGAGCAACTAGGGTGCGTACCTGATACACGCCTGCTATCCCCTGACACACCCGGCCCCGCATGCATGGTGTACCCCAGGTGGCGTCGCACGTTCCGGCGTCGGAGGTGACCCGGGGGTGTCTGCTCGCGGCGCCCTCCACCGTCGCGCGCCTTCGCATGGTGAGGCGGTGCAGGTTGACCCTATGACCCTAAACCCTAAACCCTAAACCCTAAACCCTAAACCCTAAACCCAAGTTGAAACTGCCTGGAAATAAGAACTTGAAGCTACAGCGTGATACACTGCTTTCAATTTATGCTTTCAAATCCAACTTGCGCCGCTATAGCTTGGAGCTGCAGATGCTCAAGAACGGTAAGGTGGAGGACATGGCGATTGTGTGCGAAAATTGCCGGACCCCCCTGGCGGCGCTGACAGAGCTCGTGGTGATGAGCGAGGAGGGGGCGTCGGGAGTCTACGTCAACCCGCACGGCGTGGTGGGGCGGTGCAGGCTGACCCTATGAAACCCATGTCGAAAGCGCCTGAAACTAAGCACTTGAAACCATAACATGATGAGCCACCTTCAAATGTTGCTTTCAAATTCAACTTGCGCCGCTACAGCGTGGTGCACGATATGTTCACGGTGGGGAGCACCGAGCCCGGCGCCATCGCTCTGCAGGCAGGGGCTTACACTCGTCCACTTCTCAGCTCAACCTGAGCCGTTTCTGACACAAAATACACCCTGAACACCCCCTAATACTCCTTGATACCCCCTGACACCTCCTACACACCACCTAAACAACCCCTAAATGCACCCCTATCCCCCCCTATCCCACAGAATGCGCTTAAGTTGAGCTGAAAAGTGGACGAATGTAAGCCCCGGACTGCAGGGGACGGCGCAGACCGAACATAGCTGGTTCCCGGCAGGGGCTTACACTCGTCCACTTCTCAGCTCAACCTGAGCAGGTTCGGAAACGAGAACTCACCGTGCATACCCCCTACTCGTAATACCCCCTATCAACCCCTAAGCACCCCCCAAGCAACCCCTAAACGCACCCCCTATCCCAAAGAAAGCGCTTACGTTGAGCTGAAAAGTTAGCGAGTGTAAGCCCCTGGTTCCCGGGATACGCGTGGACGATAGCGTACTGCTCGCGGTGTTTCCAACACTTGGCAGGGGGGTCATCGAGAACAGGCACACGACCGACGCTGTGTCGACGAATCAGGTCAGCGCGTCTGTATGAGTTTTCACCCTGAAGGTAAGTCATGCTCCAATCTCGGTTCGAATGCAAGCACACGACCGATGTTGTATCGACGAATCAAGTCAGCGCGTTGGTATGAGCATTCACACTTGAGGTAAGTCATGCTCCAATCTCGTTTCGAGTGCTTGTTCTCAGAACAAGCACACTACCGACGTTGTACCGACGAATCAAGTCAGCGCGTCTGTATGAGCATTCACCCTGAAGGTAGACCCTAAGTCATGCTCCAATCTCGGTTCGAGTGCTTGTTCTCAATGACCCTCATGCCTGGGGTGGCGGTTCACACCGGCCGGTCGGACGTCTACGAGCGGTCGGAGCAGAGACATCCCAAGGTAGGGCGGTGCACGTTGACCATATGAAATCCAACTTGAAACCGCCCGGAACTAAGCGCTTTGAAATTAAATTCTGATGCACCGCTTTCGAACTTTGCTTTCAAGTTCCACTTGCGCCGCTACACCGAGGCGGGTCGCGGACCTCGCCCGCGGAGGCTATGTGCTACCGGTACACTATGAGCAAACAGTCAGCGGGCAGTTCTTTGGTCTGCGGCGGCAGGCGGTGAAGACAGTGCCGGACTTTGCACCCCTTGGAGTCGCGCGAGACTCGCCAGACTACTGACCAATCGGGGGTATGCTTCTCGAACTAAGTTGGTGCTTGCCATGTGGGGGGTTCAGGGGTCATGGGGGGGGTTACACTAGGCTAGTTTAAGCTAGTTTCGGGGGTAGTGTGTAGTAGGCTACTTTAGGGGCGAGATGTATAATCAGGGGCGCCAGCCCGAGCTGCCAGGCGCCTTCGCATGTATGGAGGCGAGAGGCCAGTCATCAGCATCCTTTGCACGACCGGATGTTCGGCACTCATGGTGACATTTCCTGGATACGGACGAAGAGGAGGAAGAGGAGGAGGAGGAAGAGGAGGAGGAGGAGGCGGAGGAGGAGGAGGCGGAGGAGGAGGAGGAGGAGGAGGACGATAACGACGGCCACCCCGACATACGGAGCGGCGTTTGGGATAGCTGCTCGTGATACACCAAGCACCAGTGTAAGAAACTGAATAGCCCTAGCTAGCCTTGCTCGCACTTTCCCATAGGTAGGATAGGGGGGGGGTGTAATTTACAAAATTTGGGGTGCCCAGCCAGTCAGCCAACCCAGCCTTCAGCCGTTCACGCCTGCCAGCGCAGCGCCGAGCGCCGATGGATGCCTTCCCCCTCGCGGCCAGGGCTCGATTCGGGTTTTAGGAGGCGGCTGGATCCGCTCCCGCAGTTCTGAGAGGAGCCGGTGGTGGCCGGACCCCGGAGATTAGGGTCTCCAAGGCGTAGGGTTTGGGATTTATCCAGGGCCGCGGCCGTAGGGCTCCAGCTCCAGCACAGTAAATTCGCGTCCCATAATTCCGTCTTATCGGAAATAAACTCATCAGAATCTCCGCTCGACATCCAAGGTTGGCATTTTCCGTTCATAAAACCTTGAATATAGCTCCATACCCATTAGAACATCGAACTCAAGCAAGGTTGGGCGAGATTAGTACTAGGCTGAGGAATCGCCCGGGAATTCCTCGTGACGGAAGGTTTTTGCTTTTATGCGGCGTATCTTTACACAACGGCGTCGTGACTGTTTGCTCATAATGTAACCATACACACTCGCCGCGTCCACCTCCCATCCACCTGCTGTCCACCTCCCTACCTCCTCCCGTCCACCTCCCATCCACCTCCAATCCACCTCCCATCCACCTCCCATCCTTGCGGGAGCTTGCGGGAGCTTGCGGGAGCTTCAGAGAGCTTGAGGGAGCTCGCGGGAGCTTGAATGAGCTTGAGGGAGCTGTCATCGAACTCAAGCAAGGTTGGGCGAGATTCGCACTAGGCTGTGACGGAAGGTTTTCGCTTTTATTGACGGGTCGGGCGCCTCCTTCCTCTTGCTTTTAAGACCTCACAGAGCTAAAATAATTAGCTCTGTGAAGGGGTGAATCCGCCAAACTGGATCCGCCGTTTCTGCCGAAGTGTCCGTCGTAAACCGTCGTTTCTTGAATCAAGTGAGGGTGCTCGGCGAAAGTATATCGGCCAAACTGGCTACGCCGATCTAGCTTCGCCAAAGGGGGTTGGTCATTCGTAAAAGCAAGAGGACTCCTTCTTCGACATCGCCGTTTCCGCGCCGCTGCACACTCCTCATATGCTACGCTGCCGTGCTTCAGCGCTCGTTCTCCGCAGTTTTGCCCCCGGTTGTTAGTTCGATTGGAGTCCCCATGATTTTGACCGTGAAAATACACCAAATCGAAACACGTGTTGGAAAATCTTTTCAGGAATCCCGGCGAGATTCGTGACCACACGTGCGAAACACGTGACCACACGTGTTACTTCGTTGTTCAGAGAATTACAGGTGCTGCCAAAAGGGGGAAATTCCCCCTTCGCGAGTCCACGTGAACTACGGGGGGCAAAACTGCGTAGTTCTCACGCACTTCGAATCATAGAATCTATGTATACAATAGGCTAGCTAATAGTGCTGACCCAGCTTCCACAAGATGACCCTGCCACCACGACGGGGTTCGGTAACGCCTCAGCATGTGAAGCGCCTTGGGGCTCGACGAACGTTAGTAAAATAAAATGCCGATGTCTTCCACCTGGAACGTGGAACGGCGCGGCGGCGGCGGCCTGCGGGTACACCGGAGCACTACGAGCAAACGGTCAGGTCTAGTGCCTAGTCTGTAAAGCGTATTACCTGTAGTATCTCGCACTACCTGTAGTAAGTAGGCGTTTGGTGATTTGGAGCGACAGTCACTTGACTTTTGGCCAAATCACCAAAATCCAGCTTACTAGAAGTTACTAACCCACAGACTAGGCACTAGTAGGGCTGGCGGGGCAGGCGACGCCCCGGTGGCAGCTCACCAGCCGATACCAGCCTGTTGTGAAGTGTAGCCATGATGCAGGGGCTTACACTCGTTCACTTTTCAGCTCAACTTGAGCGCTTTGTATGAGATAGGGGTTGTGTAGCCCGTGTTAAGGGGTGTTAGGGGGTGTTTAGGGTGTGTAGGGTATTTTCTTGTGACAGACACGGCTCAAGTTGAGCTGAGAGGTGGACGAGTGTAAGCCCCTGCCATGAGGCCGCCCAGAGCGCCGGGGAAGTCAGTGGCGCCGCCGTCGCCCCACTGCTCCGGCCCGGCCCAGGCCGCCGCCGCCTTCCTGGTCGGTGCGTGCGCGGACCGCCTCGCAGCCGCCACGCCCGCCCCGGTCTGCTTCGGCCACCGTACCTCAAAGTCCCCCTCTAACCCACCACCACCACCACCACCGTTGTCGTCGCGGCCGCCGTCGCCACCGCCGCCGCCGCCGTCGCCACCGCCGCTGCCGTCGTCACCGCCGTCGCCACCGCCGCTGCCGTCGTCACCGCCGTCGCCACCGCGTCTACACTCCCCGAGCAGCATAGGCATGCCGCCGCCCTCGCCGCCGCCCCCGCCGCCGCCCCCACCCCCAACTCCGCCGCTGCCCCCGCCGTCCCATCGCCACAACGCGTCCCGCTTGCTGTGCCACCAGAGCCAAGGGTCACACAGATGATGCTTGCCACGTCATAGAATGGAACCGAATTCAAGAAACGAGGATGACGAAAACGTTGGATGACATGGCGAGCATTATGTGTGAGGTCCGACCATAGCCAAGGCCACACTGCCGCCTACCTGTAGCGGCGTCAGTTGAAGTTGGAACCAAAGTTTGAAAGCAGATTATCACATTTTAGTTTCAAGCGCTTAGTTCCAAGCGCATTCAACGTGGGTTTGATGGAGTCAACTCGCACCGCCCTACCAGCCGCCGCTGCTTCCGCACGTACTCGCCGTTGTCCACCATGTTGTAGCACCGCGAGTTGAAAGTGAAAGCAAACTTTGAAAGCGGTTCATCATATTGTCGCTTCAAGCGCTGAAACCGTGGGTGCTTTCAACACGGGTTTTGAAGCCGTCAACCTGCACCACCTTGCCAAATTCTGCAGGGTGACGTTGAGAGAGGGGATGTCGGCCTTGTCGTAGCGGCGCAAGTTGAAATTGAACGTAAAGTTTGAAACCAGTTACTCAAGTTATAGCTGCAAGCGCCTAGATCCAGGCGCTTTAAACGTGGGTTGCGTAGGGTTTAGTGGAATTGAAAGCAAAGTTTGAAAGCAGTTCCTCAAGTTTTAGTTTCAAGCGCCTACATCCAAGCGCTTTCAACGTGGGTTCCATGGGGCAACCTGCACTGCCCTACCTTGTGCACGAAGACGGCAAACGAATCCCAGTCCAATAACTCGTCGAAGGGCATGTGCGTATGGTCGTGGATGATGACCGGCACACACCCATACTGAAGCGGCGCAAGTTGACATTGTAAGCACATTGAAAGCAAGATCACACAATTCAGTTTGAAGCGCTCATATCCTGGCGGTTTCAACAAAGGTTAAATTGGGTCAACCTGAACCGCCATACCGTACGCCACAGCAGACATGTGCCGCCGGGGAGGGTCTGACAGATGGTGGTGCTTATACTTGTCGCCCCTAAACTAGCCTACTAAGCACTAGCCCCTAAACTAGCTTAAACTAGCAGCTTAGTTTAGGCCCCCCTCTTTGACCAACCCACTGTAGTCCCCTGACCACTAACCACTAACCACTAACCACTAGCCCCTAGACTAGCTTATACTAGCTTCGTTTAACCCCCCCGGTCGCTAGCACTAGCTTAGTTTGACAAGCATAGTGGTGCTCGCCACGTCTTTCTTTTGTCGCAGACTAGGGTGCAGGCACGTCAGCTGCAGATCTTACGAGTGCACGCTGCATACGATGTTCCGTAACCCCGGAAACTAGGTGTGTTTTGGAAGCGTACCGACGCTAAAATCGCCCAAAATCTTGCAAAACCGCCCAAAACCGCCTCGTACAGAGCTCGGAACCTCTGGAACGACTAGGGTGCGTTCCTGGCCCGGAACATGATGTAAAGAGTGCACTCATATTGGTGCTCCAGGAGTATGCTTGTCGAACTAAGTTAGTGCTGACGATGGGGGTGGGTAAACTAAGCTAGTATAAGCTAGTTTAGGGGCTAGTGCTTAGTGCTTAGTGCTTAGTGCTTAGGGCACTACAGTGGTCTAGTAAAATAGGGGGGCTTAAACTAAGCTAGTTTAAGCTAGTTTAAGGGCTAGTGCTTAGTGGGCTAGTTTAGGGGCGACCAGTATATCCAGGAGTCAGATCAATGACACCCCCATACTCGGTCCGTCTTGCCCATACAGCGGCGTGAGGGGCTTCGGGCGTCGTACGGCTTAGTTGTGGGGTGCTCGCCACGCATACGAAACATTGTAGCAAGATATGAATGTTCAGAATGCGCCGTATGGTGTAGCGAGCACATCCACCAGGCAGAGTGCCAAGATACTATCGATATTTTCATCCTGGATCACGATATGGGATGTCTTGTGACTCTGCTACCAGTATGCTTGTCAAACTAAGCTAGTGCTGGCGATGGGGGGGGTTAAACTAAGCTAATATAAGCTAATTTAGGGGCTAGTGGTTAGTGGCTTAGTGTCTTAGTATGGGGGACTACAGTGGGTTAGTCAATTAGGGGGGCTTAAACTAAGCTAATTTAAGCTAGTTTCGGGGTTAGTGCTTAGTAGTCTAGTTTAGGGGCGACAAGTGTAGCTACCAGGCCTCACCGCCGGGGGTCCCCGAGTGTGGCTCCCAGCGGCACCATGCGGTAGCGCCGCAAGTTGGAGTTCAAAGCAGAGTTTGAAAACTGTTCATAATTTTTTAGTTTCAAAGCGCTTAGTTTATTAATTGTAGGCGCTTTCATCGGGGGTTTCGTTGGGTCAAGCTGCACTGCCCTACCATGCAGAATTTGGCGGACTCGAACGCTTTTGAATCTTTCACCATGCCGGAAGCTATTGTGCCGTCATCGTTCGCTCCGCCTTGTCGCCGCTTCGAGAGCTCCACACACGCGGGTACCTCGTTGGAGGGTCATGGAGAACACGCACTCAAACCGAGATCAGACGTGCCCGCATGACTTTATAACCTGTAGGACGGATGCTCATGCTTACAGACGACGCGCGGAGGAGGAGGAGAATGAGGAGATTCAAGAGTCGGATGGATGCTTGGTCTCCATAAGCCTCCGTACAAAGTGACAAGATATGATCTGGTCATCCTGTTCAGAGTATGACAAGATGACGATATCGATATTGATAGCTGACCGGAAGATGACAGTATCGATACGGAAGATGACAGTCTCGATATGGAAGATGACCTGAAGATGACAGTATCTATACGGAAGATGACCTTAAGATGACATTATCGATACGGAGGATGACAGTATCGAAATGGAAGATGACACTATCGATATGGGATATCTTATCACTTTGGCCCATTAGCATCCTTACCTCAGTATTGATGACGTACATCTGTGGGTGGTCGCATCCGAAACTACTCCACAATACAGTGCGCTCGTTCTAGCTCTAGTGGCGCAAGTTGAAATTGAAAGCAAAAGTTGAAGGCAGTGTTTCATATCGTACATTCAAGAGCTGAATCCAGGCGCTTTCAACAGGGCTTTGAACCGGGGTCAACGTGCACAGCCCGACCTCGTGGCCTCCGCGGCCAGCCTTGGTTTCGCTTCCCGCGCGACCTTGCCAGAACCCAAGCCATGTCCGACCGGCCGCGAGGGCGTCATGCACAGCTGGCAGGTATGGGGGTTTACCCGCCGCGGATACGTACTCGGCGACCTTTTCATCTTCATTTGCATCTGCATCTGCAGTTTCAATTTCATTCCCATTCCCCTC
>Ga0307489_10000445_pt1 | contig 25054 bp, 35 predicted proteins | sample SB12metaG_FD_202247 | JGI IMG/M metagenome (GOLD analysis project Ga0307489, IMG submission 202247) | Sea-ice brine microbial communities from Beaufort Sea near Barrow, Alaska, United States - SB 1.2 | ecosystem: Environmental > Aquatic > Marine > Coastal | place: USA: Alaska | collected... | reverse complement strand
GGTCTGTTGAGCTTATTGCCATTAATTTTCTCCTTGTTGGGAGACGAAAATTTATGAAACTCTCATAAAAAAATAAAGATATAAATATAACAAATTTTTTATCTGTTAATTATGAGTTTTCAAGTTATTATTATACATTTTTTTGGTAACTTTTTATTAACTTTTTAAAATTTAAATATTTTCTTTAATAATTGGTAGATGAAATATAAAATATTGATCGTTTTCTTCCACAGCTAAATAAATATTTAGCTGTGTAGTGTTTAAAACTGGATAATTAATTCAGAAGATAAAAATCTAGAAGTATAATCCTAACATATCAGGGAAAAAACGATTAATTTCAATAATGAATCCAGCAGTGAAAGTTAATAATAACATAAACAGAACAGGAGCAGTTGATAAATATTTTTGAAGACTTTCCATAAAAATTTAATTTGAATAAATAATAAATAACTAATTAAGAATTTAAATCTTATTGTTAACGTGGAGATACAGTTATTTCATCTTTCGGAGCCACTAAATCACCACTTATTAATTCTTGCCATGCTGATATTGGCCAAATATAACCAGTTGTCATTATTTTTAATGCTAATGGAACATTAATAATGATTTCACTTTCAGCAGGATTTTTGGTCGCACTTACGGCACGAAGATATTTTCGACCAACCCAACCAATCCAGCCAGTAATATAGATAAAACCAAACCCTGGTAAAATAAATTCTGCTGCATGGCTCCAGCGTCCGTCAGCTACTAAATGAGGTAGTCCATCTGTTCCACATAATAATTCTGAACGACTATACTTGTCAAATCGCGCTTTTGTTCGATCAACTTGTTGCGATAAAGCTAAAGCAGGTGGTGAATCAGCTTCATACTGGCTCATTCTCTGTTCTAGTTTTTTTACACTTGTATTTAATCTTTTAGTAAAGGCAGGAGAATCACTACATTTTGTTAAGCCACCAATGTCAGCCAATGCTTGGCTTGGCGTAAAAGCTAATAATACTGCAAAAAGTAAAGTTATTAAATTAAAACGTTTCATTATTAATTAAAATTTAAAATTATTAATTTGGTAAAAGACTTCAGAAGAATAAAGTTACGATTACATATATAGTAGTATAGTTTTGATTAAAAATTTTATTTATTTCTAGTTCAATTATAAATTAAGTTTTTAAGTTTGTTCTATTTTGAATTACTTGAAAAACTGTACTTAAGTAGAGTTTCTAATATTAAATATAAAAAATTAAGAAACATGAGTGAGAATTTTAAGCAAGAATTATTTATAGTTTTTAGAGAATCTTCACGATTGATAACGCTCTAAAAACTATTTAAGTTATGAATTATTCGAAATCTTTACGATTTGGATTTCGTGATGGATCACCTGAAAGAAGTCCAAAAATAAATAAAGAGACAAAAAAGATAACCGTTGTATAAACTAAAATTTTTAAAGTTAACATTTAATTTTTCTTAAAAATATTTTTAATGATATTAATTATACTAAAATAAAATAATTCTAAATTATTTAATTCAAGAAAATTATATCTGATAATCTTATAATTTAACAGCACTAGGATCATAGCTTAAAAGAAAAGGATAAAGCTTCAAAACCGTTATTTCAATTTGTTTAGACGGTTGAGCTATTAAATTCGAACTTCGCTTGTCACGAAGGGATAAATAACCTTCAATCAGAATATAGTCATTAATTTTATAATAAGTTGCAACATCACGAGCTAAGTTACCCCAAAAAATTAGATGTACGATCGTAGTATTTCGAACTTGCGGTAACTGAACTCTAAATTCAGTTACCGCAATAGTATTATTAAGAAATTTTTGCTTAGGAACTTCTAAAATTTTAACTATTCCGCCAATATAATTGGTATCACTCATAAAAAGTTAAATGATTAAATTTTTCTGTCTTTGAACATCCTCAAAATTGATATCACGCAATCGTTTTAATAAACGGATAAAATATTCTAAGAAATAGTCATCTAATTGAATTATTTCAGAAGGATCAATCTTAAACATTTTGTATAAATCAAATGTTGATTTTGAAAAATTATTTTCAGTATTTAAGATTTCAACGAAGGCTAATCGATCACTTATATTCTGACCCCACTCAAAGAACCCAAAGAAACGACTAACGAATTTTAGAAAGAATAATGGAATACGTTTAACTTTTGCTTCTTGACCAGCTAATTGTTCGCACAAATTAATAATTTCTGATGAGACCCAACCACGCGACCCACCTAATAAAAATGTCTGGTTTGTGGTCTGAGGGATTTGTAATCCTCGTAAGCAAAATTTTGCAATATCTTGAGTATCCATATATGAAATATATGTGTTCTCATTTGTAACCCAAATAGGTAAGCTTTCCAAAATAGGGATAGCATATTGTTCAATCAAACCTTGATAAAACCCGGTTAATCTAAAAATAGTATAAGGAATACCTGATTCCTTCAATTTACCTTCCATTCCATCTTTTAGTTTCATCAATGGAATATTTTCAAATTGCTCCACATTTTGGGCTGAAAAGAAGATAAATTTTTGAATGTTAGCTGCCTTAGCGGCTTCAATTAAATATAATTTTCCATCCCAATCAACTTTTTTCAAGGAATCTAATTCATCAGCACGACTTGTAGAGGCATCAATAATAGCCGTAATTCCTTTTAAGCAAGGAGGTATTGTTTCTGGACGCGCTAAATCACCATATACTAATTCAACCCCCCACTCTTTTAAAAAACTAGCTTTTCTAAAATTACGAACTAGACAACGTACTTGGTAACCTTTCGTAAGGGCTTGCAAAACGATTTGCCGCCCTAACGTTCCGGTTCCTCCAATAATTAGTAAACTCATATAGTTACGTGTTTTTATTAAAGAATTTTTTAATCGTTAAATATTGTACTTTGTAAAATGTCTTCTGCTTCAAGATTAACTAACTCTTTTTTTGTTAATACTTGACCACGACTATCAAAAATTCGATTTGCTTGACGCATTCGAGCTCTATCTAAAGCATTTTTTATACTTCGAGCATTCGCGAATAATGGTTTTTCTTTTCGTTTTGTTATATAGTCTTTAAGAGCAACTTCAGCAGCTGGTGTTAATTGATATTGTTGCTCTTCTAACATTAACTTCGAGATCTTTAACAATTCTTCTACTGTGTAATCTGGGAAATCGATATGATTCGCAATACGTGAAGATAATCCAGGATTCGACTCATAGAATTTATCCATTGGCTCTTTATAACCAGCTAAGATAACAACTAAATCATCACGTTGATTTTCCATAACTTGTAATAGAATTTCAATTGCTTCCGATCCATAATCACGCTCGTTATCAGGCTTATATAAATAATAAGCTTCATCAATAAATAAAACACCACCTAGTGCTTTCTTAAGTACTTCTTTCGTTTTAGGAGCAGTATGACCAATATATTGGCCTACTAAATCGTCACGAGTAACAGTTAGAAGATGTCCTTTTTGAATATAACCTAGTTGATATAAAATATCAGCCATTTTTAGACCCACTGTTGTTTTACCAGTTCCTGGACTACCTGTAAATGACATGTGTAAGCCGGGATTAGCTGAAGTAATACCTAAATTATTCCTTAATTTATCAATCAATAATAAAGCTGCAATCTCACGAATTCGAGCTTTTACAGGTGCCAGACCAACTAATTCTTCATCCAATAAGTTCAGAAGTTTTGCTATCTCTGTTTTTGCGTATTCTTCTTGTAAATATACTTGAGTTGTATTCATAAATTTATATTTATTTTTTAATATAAACAATTTTGTATATTAAATCAGTTAAAGAGTAACTGATTTAATATGTTTAGTTTAGTCTAATACGTATTTAACTTGCTGTAAAGGTTGGAATACTTGATAAACAAATAAATGCAAATCCCGCACTTCCGCATGCACCAACAAAAAATCCACCTTTGAATTGATCCCAAGCTTTCTTAGTTTGCAAATCATTTTCATTTGATGATTCTGATTTCTGTTGACCAAAAGTTGCTACACCATAAATAGTTAAAGCTAAAGTTAAAATGATAATTAAACCAATTGTTGAAAGAAAACCTGCAAATAACGCAACATCTGAGTCGCGTAATGGTCCTAATTTAACAAATGGGCCCATTAAAAAATAACCATGTGCTAAACCAATCTCTAAACCACGTAGTAAAGGCGTTAAGCCAAATCTATATGCTGGTAAATTTTGTAGAATTGCTCGTGTCACCGCAGATGATGTTATTGGCGTTGCTAAATGACCCACAAATGGATCATCATTATACGGTTTTATAAAGTTAGCCATAAAATTAATTTGAAAATTAGTTAAATTAATAATAAAATTTTTTGATTAAATAAAGATAAGGTAGTTAAAATTTTATGAAAATTTTTACCAACCAAAATTTTTATATAGATTACTATATAATATATACTAATATATAGAAAAATTTTTATAAACTTCATTTTTGTAAAATAAGAAAAATTTTATGACAGTTGTTATCGATTACTTTTTATTAGTAGGTTTCTGCTTTGCTCTTACGTCTGGTATATATATCGGATTAAAATCAATTAAACTAGTTTAATTTTTACTAAATTGCGCCAAATGCGAAACGAAATTCGTCAAGATAAAATTGTTGGGTCACGACGTTTTAGTAATTATTTCTGGTCCTTTTTTCTATTTGTTGGAGGCTTAGGTTTTTTATTAGCTGGTATATCTAGTTATTTTAAAATTAATTTATTACCTTTTACAAATACGACTGAACTAGTTTTTATACCACAAGGTTTAGTAATGATGTTCTATGGAACTCTAAGCTTAGGAATTAGTATTTCGATAATTCTTACAATTTCTTTAGACATCGGAAGTGGTTATAATGAGTATAACAAGATTGAAAATCTTGTTAAAATAGTTCGGAAAGGATTCCCAGGGAAAAATCGTGAAATTCTTTTAACGTACCCATTAGCAAATGTTCGAGCAATTGGAATAAAAATCACAGAAGGATTAAATCCAACTCGAAGTATTTACTTATGTTTGAAAGATGAGCGAAATATACCTCTAACGCCTGTTCAAGAACCGACTGCTATTTCAAACTTGGAAGAAGAAGCTGCTGATTTGGCAAAATTTTTAGACCTAAAGTTAGAAAATTTATAAGATTTTATTGCTTTTAAACCCGCATGATTTTATAATAGAATTATGCGGGCATAGTTTAGTGGTAAAACCTTAGCCTTCCAAGCTAACGATGGGGGTTCGATTCCCCCTGCCCGCTTTTTATATTTATAATGTATTTACATTAGACTGAGCAACAATCTTTTTTTATAGGAGAATATATAAATATGTCTGGTGGATCTACGGGTGAACGTCCGTTTTCGGATATTATTACTAGTGTACGTTATTGGATCATTCATAGTATTACAATCCCATCACTTTTTGTATCAGGATGGTTATTTGTTGCTACTGGGTTAGCATATGATGTGTTTGGAACTCCGCGTCCAAATGAATACTTTACACAAGATCGACAACAAATTCCATTAGTGAATGATCGATTCAGTGCGAAGCAAGAATTAGAAGATTTAACTAAAGGATTATAATTGAGGTAAAAAATGGCAAAAAATATTAATCAACCCGTAGCTTATCCTATTTTTACATTCCGTTGGTTGGCAATTCACGGATTAGCAGTACCAACTGTATTCTTCTTAGGTGGAATTACTGCTATGCAATTCATTCAACGATAAATTAAGATATAATATAAATACGAGGTAATTTTTTATGACAGGTCCAAATCCAAATAAGCAAGCAGTAGAATTAAATCGAGCTTCTCTTTATTGGGGTCTTCTATTAATTTTTGTTTTAGCGGTTTTATTTTCAAGTTATTTCTTCAATTAATATTAATCTGATAGGAGTTTTTTTATGTCAAATACTGGTCGGATTCCTTTATGGCTTATCGGTTTAGTAGGTGGTTTAGCAGTAATCACAATGCTTTCATTATTTTTCTATGGTTCATACTCAGGTTTAGGATCATCATTATAATAATAAATATTTAATATCCATTAAAGTTACTTTAATGGATATTAAGTTAAAGAACAGATAGACGTTAAATAACATAACCTAAAATTATTTATATCTAACCTCTTAATTGTTTTCTTAGTTTTTTTAAAATTCTCTTTAATAAATTCCTGAAATTATTTCCGAATTGCCAATTATCTTTTGTTCCCTTACCAACCCAACCATACCAAAGTTTTGGAAATAATCGGTTTAAATTTTTTTCTTTTTCTTCAGGATCTTGCCATGCCGTTTGACCACCACTATAAATACTATTTTTGGGGCGCGGACCGATATGAAGCTCTGTATTTTCGACGAAAAATGGAATATAGAAATATTGACCCCAAATCGCATGAAATAGTCCAAAAATTATAAATCCAATATGAGCTAATACAACACATGCTATAACTCCATTTAGAACATTAATCTGTAATACTAAATTAGAATTAACATAATCACCATAAGACTTTACTTGTGGAATTAATACAAATGTTTGAAAATAATATACTCGATATATAAAATATATAAAAATTTGTTCTATCATACCAATGATAAGTAGAAAAGTCCAATGCCATCTTACTAGATATGGACAATATCGCTTACCAATTCGAGTTATTACTGCATAAGCAGCCACACCTGAAAGTTGAGTCCAAAATTTACTACAGATATCGTATATCTTTGGAATGATCTTATTATAGACCTTATAGTAAAGTGGGACGATAGTTGAATTACTCGATTCTTGTAAATTTGCGATAATCATTGAAATTGGATCAATATAATATCTTAGCCCAGTCTCAGGATCAACATCTATAATTCCTTTTGTTAATGAATAATATAAAACTTGTCCTGGATTATACCAATGAGTATTTTCTCCTAATTTCAAATCAGTTAAAACCATTTGTCGATGAAGAGAACGCAATTGAACCGCATCCATTCCTAACTTGTGCAAAAATGGAAGTTTTAATAAAACACTACGATACATGGAGATTAGATCAATTAAATGTCTGTACCATAAGTATCCAGCAAAAAGTCCGATACATGTAATATAGAAAGAAGTTTTTAAATTATATCGTAATGCAAGTATAACAAAACGAACAAAAATAATGAAAAATAGAACGTTTTCAATATCAGCTAAAGTTAAACCATCTTGAATTTTTTCCCATAAACCTTGTACGATCAGACGTAGGGTATTTAACGAGACATCAGTTGATGGTTCAAGATTTGAGAGATTAAGAGCATAACCATTACCCGCTGCTTGACGAATTTCTTGATTCGTAATATCTTCCACTCCAAACCAATTTAAGACTGTTTCTTGATCAATATTGATTAAAAGAAGTAAAAGTCTAAAAAGATATAACATAAATTAGTTCTATTAATCTGTTAATTGAAAGATTTAAAAGGTTTAATATTTTACTATTGCACCGGCTAAACATACTAAATTTTTCCACAAAAATCAAGGTTTTAATGAAAAACTTTCTGACTATAAGACTTTACCACTAAGTAATAAAAATTAGAAAACATTAAATTTTAGTAAAAGATACTTGAGTACCCCCAAGGGAATTCGAATCCCTGTCTGCTCCGTGAAAGGGAGCTGTCCTAGGCCTCTAGACGATGGGGGCATGGGCTAAATTTACGAGTATTGGGTTTTAAAAGTTTGAAGCGGGCAACGCGATTCGAACGCGCGACATCGACCTTGGCAAGGTCGCGCTCTACCACTGAGCTATGCCCGCTAACAAATTTATTCAACCAACTAATCTCTTGAATGTAATTTATAAAAATTAATTCGTTTTGTCAATACTTTAAAATAATTTAGAAATTATAGTTTTAGCTATAATTTCTAAATTATTAAATTGATGCTGCAATACCGTCAGAAGCAGCAATAATAAGAACAAGAGCTACCCAAGCTAGGATACCTTTTGTAAAGTTATCTTTCGAACTCTCCCATTCACCTGGTGTAGCTAATGCTACTGGAACTGTCACAACTAAACCTAATGAAATTAAAACTAATAAAGCTGTTAAAGCAGTTATCATAAGTATTTTTAGAAAATTTTTATATTGATGATCAAAATTAAATATATATAGTATTAAAGATTACCTTTCTTTAAAGCTAATAAAACAATTACTGCTGGACCTGATAACATAATAGTAGCTGTTGCTATTAATTGTCCTAAAACTTGCCAATTAATCATTTTTTAAATCCTTATTTATCAATTTTTAATAAAATTTTAAGTAATAAAATAACCGATAATGTTATTTCTCATTTTACTTTAAAATTAATAAAGTAAAAATATTATTTTAATTAATATTTTAATCTTATTGGTGCCAAAAAACATAAAAATTTTTAAAGAAATACTTTAATATTTTCATACGTTCATGGTATCATAGTAATAAGGGTTGCTAACTCAATGGTAGAGTACTCGGCTTTTAACCGAATAGTTCTGGGTTCGAATCCCAGGCAACCCAATACAGTAGCTGATCTAAAATTATATTAATATATTTTTTAAGAGAAAATAAAAAAAATTTAAATATGTTGGTTATTGGATCGTTAAGAGGAAATTCACTTATCTTAAATGATTGAAATTCCGACCAACTCTTCTTATATGATAAGTCAAATATTCGAAAAATTTCTTCTCCAGTTTAATTCTTAATAGAATTGTACTTCTGCCGAATTTTAGAATTCGGTAGAAGTACAATTCTATATTGAAAAGTTAGCGATTTATTGTAATCTCGTAACCTTCCAAAATTTTTAGTTTGATACAGAGAAAATGATTGTTAATCAATTGGACGCATTGATAATACAGGTTCATTAGCACGGTTGATACCTTTCTCGAAACCAGCAGCTGCAGCTCGCGCACGACCTGAATGCCACCAATGACCTACTAGGAAGAAGAAACCTAAGAAGAAGTGTGAACAACATAACCATGAACGAGGTGATACATAGTTTACAGAGTTAATTTCTGTTGCTACACCACCAACTGAGTTAAGAGATCCTAACGGAGCATGTGTCATATATTCTGCTGCACGACGTTCTTGCCAAGGTTGAATATCATTCTTAATTTTATTGATATCTAAACCATTTGGACCACGTAATGGTTCTACCCATGGTGCACGTAAATCCCAGAAACGCATAGTTTCACCACCAAAGATGATTTCACCACTTGGTGAACGCATTAAGTATTTACCTAAACCAGTAGGACCTTGCGCTGAAGATACATTTGCACCTAAACGTTGATCTCGAACTAAGAATGTAAATGCTTGTGATTGTGAAGCTTCCGGACCTGTTGGACCGTATAATTCACTTGGATAAGCAGTATTATTATACCAAGCATATAATGAAGCTGTAAGACCCATTAATGAGATAGCAGCTAAACTGTATGATAAGTATGCTTCACCTGACCAAACGAAAGCACGACGTGCCCAAGCGAATGGTTTTGTGAAAATGTGCCAGATACCACCAGAAAGACATAGTGCACCAACCCATACATGACCACCAATAACATCTTCCATGTTATTTACTGATACAACCCAACCGTCTCCACCAAATGGAGAACGGAATACGTAACCAAAAATTACGATAGGGTTTAAAGTAGGAGTAGTAATGAAACGAACGTCACCACCACCTGGAGCCCAAGTGTCATATACACCACCGATGTACATTGCTTTAGCAACTAATAATAAAGAACCACAGCCTAAAAGACATAAGTGGATACCTAAAATTGTCGTCATCTTATTTTTATCACGCCAGTCATAACCAAAGAATGGGAATGATTCTTCTAAAGTATCTGGACCTAATAATGAGTGGTAAATACCACCAAAACCTAAAACCGCTGATGAAATTAAGTGAAGTACACCAACTGCAAAATATGGCACTGTTGAAGTGATCTCGCCACCTGGTCCAATACCATAGCCTAATGTTGCTAAATGTTGCATACAGATAAAACCTTGTTCATATAAAGGCTTTTCTGGTACAAAGTGAGATACTTCAAATAAAATCATTGCGCCAGCCCAAAATACCATAAGACCAGCATGTGCTACGTGAGCACCTAATAACTTACCTGAAACATTAATTAAACGAGCATTTCCACTCCACCAAGCAAAACCTGTTGACTCGATGTCGCGACCTGCTATACTACTATTAAAGGGCGTTTCCACGTGGTAATACCTCCTCAGGGAATACAAAGTTCTCATGTGGTTGGTCTTGTGCAGCCATCCAAGCACGAATACCTTCGTTTAATAAAATATTTTTTGTATAGAATGTTTCAAATTCAGGATCTTCTGCTGCACGTAATTCTTGTGATACGAAATCGTATGCACGTAAGTTTAACGCTAAACCAACGATACCGATTGCACTTGTCCATAAACCTGTAACAGGTACAAATAACATGAAGAAATGTAACCAACGTTTGTTTGAAAACGCTACACCGAAAATTTGTGACCAGAAGCGGTTAGCAGTAACCATTGAATAAGTCTCTTCTGATTGTGTTGGTGTAAACGCACGGAATGTGTTAGCAGCATCACCATCTTCGAATAATGTATTCTCTACTGTTGCACCATGGATAGCACAAAGTAATGCACCACCTAAAATACCAGCTACACCCATCATATGGAATGGGTTTAGTGTCCAGTTATGGAAACCTTGTAAGAATAATAGGAAACGGAAGATTGCAGCAACACCAAAACTAGGTGCGAAGAACCAACTTGCTTGTCCTAACGGGTATAGTAAGAATACTGAAACAAATACTGCAATTGGACCTGAGAATGCAATAGCATTATATGGTCGAATACCTACTAAACGTGCAATTTCAAATTGACGTAAACAGAATCCGATTAAACCAAAAGCACCATGTAAAGCAACAAATGCCCAAAGGCCACCAATTTGGCACCAACGTGTAAAGTCACCTTGTGCTTCAGGACCCCATAAAAGTAATAATGAATGTCCCATACTGTTTGCAGGAGTTGAAACAGCAGCTGTTAAGAAGTTACATCCTTCAAGATATGAAGTTGCTAAACCATGTGTGTACCATGATGTAACAAATGTTGTACCTGTTAACCAACCACCTACTGCTAAATATGCAGTTGGGAATAATAATAAGCCTGACCAACCAACGAAAACAAATCTATCTTTCTTTAACCAATCATCTACAAGATCAAAAATGCCACGTTCTTGGTTTTGCCCAATAGCTATGGTCATATTTCTATAATCCTTTAATTTAATTATCTACAGAGTAAACAACAACGAAGAAGTTTTACTCTAGTCTTGTCAACTTGTACTTATAATTATACGTCAATATTATTATAAAAAACAGAAAATTTAAATTTTCTGTTTTTTATAATAATTACTAATATTTACTTTAACTACTAAAAATTGATTCTTCTATTTTTTAGATTCTAAGGATATTAGAATCTAAAAAATAAAACTAATTAATATCATCAACCGAAACGTAGATGAAAAATAATGCCATACTTAAGGCCGGGAAGACTAAACCAACAATAGGCACTAAAATTGAAGGTAAAAATGCTGCTGCCATATTTTTATTTTTAAAAAATTATTAATTAATAAAGTATCAATTTTATAAATTGATACTATTGATTGTATATAAAAAATGTTAGAATTAAACACCAATATAAATTAAAAATTTATATTGTTTTATAGTAGAATTAATATTATTAAATCTAATATTATTAATCTTAAAAATTTTATATATACTTACTTATGGAAACTTTATTACTATCTCGTTTACCAGAAGCATATGTTATTTTTAGTCCTATCGTAGATATATTACCAATTATTCCTGTCTTCTTCTTATTATTAGCATTTGTGTGGCAAGCAGCTATTGGATTTAGATAATTTTTAATTTATAATTAAGATTTGTTACTGTATAATCTACAGTAGACAGTATCAATGTTTACATTAAAATTAAGAAATAAAAATAAATGGTAGAACCTTTATTATCTGGTATAGTTTTAGGACTGATAACTGTGACTGCAATTGGTTTATTCGTTGCAGCATTCTTACAATATCGCCGTGGCAATCAGTTCGAAGTCTAATTTTTATTAAAATCTTGCAGATTAAAAGTTTGTAAGGTTTTAATAAAAATTAAATCTAACTATTTTCTAATTAGAATTGATTATAAAAAGCTTTGTTTTTGCTGAAATAAATATTTTCGAAAATATTCAGGAAATTTATTGGGAACGTTTAATAAATTAAATAATCTCTATGGTGTGAGTATCATAAATTTCACTTTAACTGAAAAATTTGTCTTCTCTCATCAATTGTTAAATTATATTATAGATTTTTTATCAGTAGAGCTTAAATTAAATAAAAATATTATTAATAATATGGTATAGTATTGTTAGATGATTGCTGGTGTAGCTCAACGGTAGAGCAACGGATTTGTAATCCGTAGGTTGGGGGTTCAAATCCCTTCACTAGCTTCTTAATTAAAAATCTTAATAGATGTTTGCTATTAAAATGTGTCTGAAAAACTTGCTAAGAAACTGATAAAGATAAACTTGAAAATAACTAGTGTGGAAAGTTTGTTTTATTTTAAAATCGTTTTCTTATTTGGCTCAGATTCGCCTTACCAAAATCTACTAATTACTTTATAGCGATAGACTTACTGTTTCAATGATTATAGAGAAAGCACCATTTTTTCTAGTACTGATATATGAGTTAAATATTAGCAGTATTTTTATCTTTGGATAACACTTATTTTGTATTTAGTTTTAGAATTTATTTAATTATGCCAGTATTTAATTACCGGGATGCTTTAATGAGAGAAGTCGTTGTTAAAAATGGACAAACTCTAATAACGACTAAATTAACTCCTCTCTTAGTTAATGGATGAGCGCTAACGATGCATTTGATTGGCTGATAAAAAAAGCTAATAGGGCTGGTCGTATTGAGAATAATCCCGTCTCTTAAATCCTTTCATTTATAATTTAATTAAAAAACATGGATACAATTAGATTTTCTAAGGGTAACGTTGAGTGTCAATATTTTTATCTTCATTTGGGTAAACAATCTTCAGTTTGAAGTTTGGTTGCTAAATAAACCAGTATCCTCTCATGTCTACTCATTTAGTAAGGTTCTTGTTTATTGATTAAAATATATTGTCTGTAATCCTTTATGTTTTCATTTGCGAATCGTATCACAATGACTTTACACAGAATGCTTCTTTGGGTATTTTATGCATTGCGCTCCCAACATGTCTCTTTTCGGTTTTACTGGCCAGCTACTATATATAATATTTTTTTTTCAATCTACGGTACAGGTTGAAAAAGAAATATTAATAAAATTATCAAGAATTTAAATAAGCTTTAAATTTGGCGGTTACTGTTTAGGCCCAGTAGGAATCGAACCTACATTGGAAACTTAGAAGGTTTCTGTCCTAATCCGTTAGACGATAGGCCCTTGAATAATATGGGTAATACAGGATTTGAACCTGTGACCTTCTCCTTGTAAGGGAGACACTCTACCGCTGAGTTAATCACCCACTGTTTATACTACATACTATTGTTGAATATATATATACTGGAAATTAGAACTAACGTCAATATTAGAATTATGTTTTAAATATTCTTCATAATTCTAATATTGTTTTTTACTTCTTAATATGCTAAAATATAAGTTAATAGGGTCGGTGTCCGAGTGGTTAAAGGAGGCGGATTGTAAATCCGCTGCGTTACGCTACGTTGGTTCGAATCCAACTCGGCCCAGTTTTAATTTTAAAATACTTATAAATCTTATAATTTATAAGTATTTCAACTATTTTTTATTTTAACTCTGTTTAGATCATATTTGGCTGTTATTTATATTCTAGAAATTTTTATTGACCCGTCATACCTGCAATTACAGTGTATAAAGTTATAGAAAAAAGAAGAAATAAAACTGGTAAAACAATACGGAACTTTTGGACTTTGAACAAATTTCTCAGAGGTGCTAGAATAACTAGGACTGAACCAACTAAGCTACTAATAAAAAATCGAGGATAACGAGATATATTATTCCAAAAATCGCTCATAGAAAACTATCACAATAATAAAGTTTTAATATAATTATATATAATTTTTGAGTCTGTCACAAACAGGTAATTTGTAAAACTAATAATATAAATAAATTAGTAGCATATTCCGGTTAATTTATGTTAGTATTGGATGTAGTAAAGTAGTGTAAGGCTCTGTAGCTCAGTGGTTAGAGCAGGGGACTCATAAGCCCAAGGTCGTAGGTTCAAATCCCACCTGAGCCATCTACTCTTACGTTAATATGAGCAGAAAATTATTTTAAGTTTATTAGTTCAGGAGAAATGGCTGAGTGGTCGAAAGCAATAGATTGCTAATCTATCGTACATTTATTTGTACCCAGGGTTCGAATCCCTGTTTCTCCTTTATTAAAAAAATTAAAACGAATAAAAAGTTGACAGATAATAGAATTTCATTAAGATAATTTTATAGATTTAGTAGTTATTTGGGATTGTAGTTCAATTGGTTAGAGCACCGCCCTGTCACGGCGGAAGTTGCGAGTTCGAGTCTCGTCAGTCCCGGTTTTAAGTATTTTAAGTATTTTAAGTATTTTAAGTATCATTTAATAATAATATTGAAAATATTATTATTAAATGATTTTTTATTCACCCTGAACTTTTAGTAAAGCAAATCCTAAAGAAAGACCAAACAAAGTCATAAAGAAACATACAACTGCTGCTGTAACAATTTCCGTATTTGCATACGGGAATATTTGTGTAATTAATTCCATAATATTTTCAGTTTTAAATGTTACAAAAAGTTTAAATAATTAGAAACCGTTTCGAGCCCAAACAGTTAAAGCTAATGAGAATGTAAACATTGTCATTAAACCAGCCCACCCTAAACTTAAAATATCCATAGATTTATATTTTTAATTTATTTAAGTTTTATAATTTAGAAGGATTTTAATTAATCCAACTAAATTATTATTTATTAGTATTATACAATACCATTTGTCCAATCTACATCTACATTTTCAATAATTAAAGATGAATTATAAATTTGTAAAATAATTAGTAAAAATACTAAGAATGCACCCATCACTACAGCCATAATTGGAGTTGTTCCCCAACCTGGTGCAACTTTACCGTATTCAGCATTTAATGGGCGTAAAAGTTCACCTAATCTTGTTCGTAATGCCATAAAAATATTTATATTTTTAATAAATTAATTTTTCTAGTATATGTTATATAATATTAAGATGTTAATTTAATTTAGATAACATATAACATGGAAACAGCAACTATTATCGTAATTTTTGTGTCAAGTTTACTCTTAGGAATTACCACATATTCTGTTTATACAGCTTTTGGACCCGCTTCGAAAAATTTGCGTGATCCGTTCGAAGAACATGAGGATTAAAAAAATAAAACCATATAAAATGGTTTTATTTTTTAAGAATTCGAGGTGCTTCTCTGAAAAATACGGCAAAGAAGATTACGATTAAAGTACCAATAAGTAAAAATGTGTAAACTAACGCTTCCATTGTTTGATCCTATTTAAATATAAAGAACTTAAAAAACTAACTGTTTTTTATACTGCACCTTGTTTTTTCGTTGTTCTATCACCAAGCTTTTGGAATACACCAAATTCTACTTGTTCTGTAACTTCAGCACCAATACCAGTGAATACGTCACGGAAGATTGTTCTACCACCATGCCATAAATGACCGAAGAAGAAAAGTAAAGCAAAGTTAGCATGACCATAAGTATACCAACCACGTGGACTACTTCTGAATACACCATCTGATTCTAAACTTGTTCTATCAAACTCAAAAACTTCTCCTAATTGCGATTTTCGAGCGAATTTCTTCACTGTTGGAGCATCTTTAAATGTTTGACCATTTAATTTACCACCATAAAAATCTACTGATACACCAACTTGTTCAATACTGTATTTTGATTCCGCACGACGGAATGGAATATCAGCACGAATAATACCATCTTTATCTACTAAGATTACTGGGAATGTTTCAAAGAAAGCTGGCATTCGACGTACAGTTAACTCACGACCTTCCTTATCTCGGAAAATTGGATGACCTAACCAAGCTTCTGCAATACCATCACCTTTATCCATAGCACCAGCACGGAATAAACCACCTTTAGCAGGGTTATTTCCAATGTAATCGTAGAATGCTAATTTATCTGGAATTCTTGACCATGCTTGACTTTCTGATAATCCTTCGCTTACTGATGCTTCAACTTGTCGTTCGATTTCTTGTTGGAAATAACCACTATCCCATTGGTAGCGAGTAGGGCCAAATAACTCAATCGGAGTCGCTGCAGCACCATACCACATCGTACCTGAAGTTACGAAAGCAGCAAAGAATACAGCTGAGATACTACTTGATAAAACTGTCTCGATATTACCCATTCTTAACGCACGATATAATCTTTGCGGTGGACGAACAGTTAAATGGAAAACACCCGCAAAAATACCAAAAAGACCAGCTGCAATATGATGAGCTGCGATACCACCTGGATTGAACGGGTTAAAACCATCCGCACCCCATGATGGTGCTACTGGTTGTACTTTACCTGTAATTCCATAAGCGTCTGAAACCCAAATACCAGGGCCAAATAAGCCTGTTACGTGGAATGCACCGAAACCGAAGCATAGTAAACCTGATAAAAATAAGTGAATACCAAAGATTTTTGGTAAATCTAAAGCAGGCTCACCTGTTCTTGGATCACGGAATAACTCTAAATCCCAGTATACCCAGTGCCAAATCGCAGCTAAGAAACACATACCTGATAAAACGATATGTGATAATGCTACACCTTCAAAACTCCAAAGACCAGGGTTTGATACACTTTCACCAGTGATACTCCAACCACCCCATGAGTCAGTAATACCTAGACGAGTCATGAAAGGCATAACAAACATACCTTGACGCCACATAGGATTTAAAACAGGATCTGACGGATCAAATACGGCTAATTCGTATAAAGCCATTGAACCAGCCCAACCTGCAACTAAAGCTGTGTGCATAATATGCACTGCAATTAATCTTCCCGGATCATTTAAAACAACAGTATGAACACGATACCATGGTAATGCCATAGTAATAGATTCCTCAATATAAATAACGGTTTTTGACTTTCTTACAACTAAACTAAATAAAAGTTAGCTATTATACTATTATAAGCAAAGATGAAAAAAATTAAAAATAATTATCAAATTTTAAATATTTGAAGGAATAAAATTATTTTTATAATCTTCAAACATCACAAATAATTTAAATAAAATATTTTTTAATTCATCAAAAAATAAGATGGATATTTCTAAATTTGTATACGAACCAGGAACAATAGAACCCCTGTAATGATTAAAATTTTCTATATTTACTTTAGATTCTACTTGCTAAAATCTTAGATATAGAATAAACTGGTCTAAACAATTATTTTATTGAACATACAAGAATTTTATATTTAAATAATAAACAATTATTATGGCAAAAAAAAGTATGATTGAGCGCGAGAAAAAGCGCATTAAATTACATAAAAAATATGCTCTGAAACGTGCTAGTTTATTAAAAACGTATCGAGCGGAAGAAAATTTTAATGTAAAACTGGAACTACATTCAAAAATACAAAAATTACCCCGTAACAGTTCAAAAACAAGAATCCGAAACAGATGTTGGAAAACTGGCCGACCTCGTGGTGTCTTCCGAGATTTCGGACTATCACGCCATGTTTTTCGAGAAATGGCACACCAATGTTTACTACCGGGTGTAACAAAATCTAGTTGGTAACAAAAACTTATTTAAATTAAATTCACTGATTTTTCTTAATTTAATTTACAATTATATGTACAAAGTTTAAACATTTATTAGATACTTTTATTATAATTTAGCAGTTTAAATTCTTTAGAATCAAAATATACTTAATTTTAAATAAGGAGTTTTTCATGATTTATGATTCACAAGTTTATACAGCGTTATGTATTAGCTTATTAGCTGGAATTTTAGCAATTAGATTGGGTTCAACACTTAACGAATAAAAAATACAAAGTAGTTAATAAAAAAACTAATCAATAAATTCAAAATTTTCTATATTAACAATCGATAATAAGCTATGGTAACAAAAGATTTAAAAAAATTTACTAGTCCAGTCTTCCCGTTCACAGCAATTGTTGGACAAGAAGAAATGAAATTAGCATTACAATTAAACGTAATTGATCCCAAAATCGGCGGAGTAATGATCATGGGTGATCGTGGTACTGGTAAATCGACAACAATTCGAGCAATTGCTGATCTACTTCCAGAAATTGAAGTGGTGAAAGATGATCCGTTTAATTCACATAAATCAGATTTAGATTTAATGGGTAACGAAGTTAAATCAGCTATCCAAAACAATGAATCTATTGAGACAGAATTAATTAAGATTCCGATGGTTGATTTACCACTTGGAGCAACAGAAGATCGGGTGTGTGGAACAATCGATATTGAGAAAGCTTTAACAGAAGGTATAAAAGCTTTTGAACCGGGCTTGTTAGCGAAGGCAAATCGTGGACTTCTTTATGTTGATGAAGTTAATTTATTAGATGATCATTTAGTTGATATTTTACTTGATTCTGCAGCTTCAGGCTGGAATACGGTAGAACGAGAAGGAATTTCTATAAGACATCCGGCACGTTTTGTACTAGTTGGATCAGGAAACCCGGAAGAAGGAGAATTACGTCCACAACTATTAGATAGATTTGGAATGCATGCCGAAATTCGGACAGTTAAAGATCCTATTCTACGAGTAAAAGTTGTAGAAGAAAGAACATCTTTTGACCAAGACCCAATGCTTTGGATTGAAAATTATGAATCTCAACAACAAGAATTACGTGACAAAATCGTTGCTGCTCAAAACTTGTTACCAACTGTTGATATTGATTATAATCTAAGAGTAAAAATTTCTGAAGTATGTAGCCGTCTAGATGTAGATGGATTACGTGGTGATATCGTGACGAATCGTGCTGCGAAAGCTTATGCGGCTTATAATAATCGTGATAAGGTTACCGTGGACGATATTGGGCAAATTATAACATTATGCCTACGTCATAGATTAAGAAAAGATCCATTAGAGTCAATCGATTCTGGTGACAAAGTAGGTAAGGTCTTTAAAGAAATCTTTGAGATTGAAGAATAGACTGAAAATTAATTTAAAAGTAAATTAAAAATATGTTAAAGTTGATTGGGTTTATTATCAGCGTCTTCTTGATTGTAATTATCTTTTTACGTATGCCACAAGAAAATGTGGGTTTAGCAAGTTTTGCAACAAAAAGTGACTTATTGGGTTCTCCTAGTTCAGCGCAACGTTCTTTAAATATTTTAACTACTGTTGGTATCTTAATTTATTTTGGAATAGCTGTTCAATTAAATTTAATAAACGTTTAACTTTTATTTTGGCACTGTAAAAAAGTTTAATCTACGATTTGTTTGATATAAATCAATAAAAATAAAAAAAATTCATTAAAAATAATTATTATGAATTAATTCATAATAATTATTTTTAATATTTCTTACCAAAATCCTAAAGAAATAGCTTTATCAATCGGTAAACATGCACCAATACCTAACCAAACTGCCGTGAAAAATCCAAGAATAAATGTTAAACTTGCAAGTGGTCGACGGAACGGGTTTTGGAATTTATTTACATTTTCAATAAATGGAACTGTGATTAATCCTGCTGGAACAGCAGCCATTGCTAAAACACCTAATAATTTATTAGGTAATACACGTAATAAATTAAATGTAGGGAAGAAATACCATTCTGGTAAAATTTCTAATGGTGTATTAAACGGATCTGCTGGTTCTCCTAATTGTGTTGGAGCTAGAACTGACAACCCAACAACACATGCTAATGTACCTAACATAGTCAGAGGGAAGATGTATAAAATATCATTTGGCCATGCAGGCTCTCCATAATAATTATGACCCATTCCTTTAGCTAATTTTGCTCTTAACTTTGGATCAGTTAGATCTGGTTTTTTAATTACTGACATAATAAAATTTATTAATATTAATATTTATTTTTTAATTTATAGTGGTCCTGAAATACCTTGCTTACGGATCATTAAGAAATGAGTTAACATTAAGACTGCAGCAGCTAATGGTAAAACAAAAGTATGAGCACTGTAGAATCTTGTTAATGTACTTTGGCCAACACTTTCACCACCACGTAAAATCAGAACTAATGGAGGTCCCACAATTGGAACTGCTGCAGGTACACCTGTTACAATTTTACAAGCCCAGAATCCTACTTGATCCCATGGTAATGAATAACCAGTAACACCAAACGAAACTGTAACAACAGCTAAGATTACACCTGTTACCCAAGTTAACTCACGCGGTTTTTTGAATCCACCTGTTAAATAAACTCGGAAAATATGTAAAACCATCAGCATTACCATCATACTTGCAGACCAACGGTGAATTGAACGAATTAACCAACCAAAGTTAACACTCGTCATAATATATTCAACTGAAGCAAATGCATCAACTACACTTGGTCGGTAATAGAAAGTCATCGCAAAACCTGTTGCAACTTGTATTAAGAAGCATGTGAAAACAAGACCACCAAAACAATAGAAAATATTCACGTGAGGCGGTACGTATTTACTAGAGATATCATCAGCAATTGCTTGAACTTCTAGTCGTTCTTCAAACCAATCGTAAACTTTATTCATAAAAAATTTTAGACTATTTTAACACAGTTAAGCAAAACAAGTTTTTTTGTGGTTTGTATAAAAGGCGAGAGTGGGATTCGAACCCACGGAACCTGCGAAGGTTCTTCTGATTTCAAATCAGACGCAATCGACCAACTCTGCCATCTCGCCAAAAGATTAGCTACAACACTAATCTTAAATATTATATTAATTAACTTTCGTACGTGTTAATTCCACTAAACTTAATCGAAGCTGCCTCCGGATTCTTCCCAATTGAGAAGTTACGAGTGTTCACATTAGTCCGACCTGGATTAACTTTTTCAGGAAATACGCCATCTTTCGGATGTAGATATTGAACTTCACCACTTGGGAAAATTCGATAAATCTTATAATTACTAATTTTAAACGTACGTAGTTGAGTTCCTAATGCTAAGCACTGTTCTTTTCGTGCTAAATATAATAGATTCTCTCCATTACGCATAATTGCTGCACCACCAGTAGGCATTTCAAATATTTGCTCTTTTGGACTTGTCCAAGTGATCGCATATTTTTCTTCAACTTCAGCAGCGCGTAACCAGCCACCAGTACTTCCACCAAAAGTCGGGAACGGTGTTTGTAAATTTAATGTCATCTGTAAAACTTTATAAATGTTTAACGTTCAATATATAATTTTAATAAAAAAAAGAATTTTTTATTAAAATTCTCAAAATTTCTAGCGGAGAATGGATTTGAACCATTGACCTTCGGGTTATGAGCCCAACGAGCTACCAGGCTGCTCTACTCCGCGAGAGCTATAATTCTTGTGATTACTATACTCAAGCTATTTGATACACTTATAAATACTATACACTTTCATTATAACATATATTACTGAAATATGTCAATTAAAGTCAAAGTAAATTAATCTTAGTTTTAAAACCTAGGATTAATTTACTTTGACTTTATCATATTCCCCTAAATAATAAATTTATGAAGTAGAGTTTTATTATTTAAGGAAATATGATAGAGAGTGATAAATTAAACAAGAGATGCTTTACCACCTGCTCCTTCAATTTGCTTTTTAGCCTCTTCTGCTGCATCTTTTGCTACGTTTTCTTGAACTTGTTTAGGTGCTGACTCAACTAATTCCTTAGCTTCTTTCAATCCTAGTCCTGTTAAACTACGAACAATTTTTAATATAGCAATCTTTTTATCTGCAGGAACTTCGTCAAGCATGATAGTAAATTCTGTTTTCTCTTCAACTTCTTCTACTTCAGCAGCAGCAGCCATTACCATTGTTCCACCGGCACTTGCAGAAGCGTCCACTCCAAATGTTTCTTCAATCTTTGTTACTAATTCTGAAGCTTCTAATAAAGTTAAAGTTTTTAAATCTTCAACAATTTGATCGATTTTTTCTGACATAATAATTTTTATTTCTATTATAAAATTATAGTTTTGTATAAAATAGTATTAGATTTAAGCAAAGGCCTCTAAATCGAGTTTTATAGATGATCCCATAGTCGTGCAAATAAATAAGCTTTTAAAGTATTTACCTTTCACACCTGATGGGCGATTTTGTTCTATTGATCCATACAATGCTGTTAAATTTTCAACCAAGTGATCCTGTGTAAAATCTGATTTTCCAAAATTAACATGAACGATTCCAGTTTTATCAGCCTTATATTCAAATTTACCTTTTTTGAATTCCGCTAATGTTGTTTCTAGTGTACTAGTAACTGTACCGGATTTTGGTGATGGCATTAAGCCTTTCGGACCTAAAACTCTACCAAGCTTAGCTAATTTTGGCATCATATTTGGAGTAGCAATTAATAAATCAAAATCGATGTTTCCTTGATTAATTTTTTCAATTAATTCATCGTTTCCAACAGTATCAGCTCCAGCAGATGTTGCTTCTTCAAAATTCTCTTCATTTGTTAAAACAGCAATAACAACTTTCTTACCAATACCGTGCGGTAAAGTTACCGTTGTACGTAATTGTTGATCAGCATATTTTGGATCAATATTTAAATTTGCATGTAGCTCAACACTTTCAACAAATTTCGTTGTTGCCGTCTCTTTTAAAGCTACAATAGCCTCTTCTAGATTCGAATAATGAGCAGTTTTAGTTTTTTTTAAATTTTCTATATGACGACGCGATAGTTTTCGCATAACTTTTCTCCATTAAAACTTATGTAATTTAGACTTAATCTACAATGGATATACCCATATTACGGGCAGTCCCCTCAACAATTTTCATAGCACTACTCAGTTTAGTAGTATTTAAATCTGGTAATTTAATGTTTGCAATTTCTTCTAGTTGAGCTTTTGTTATAGATCCCACACTTACTCGATTTGGTGTTGATGAACCTTTCTTGATCTTTGCTGCATTAGCCAATAATACAGAGGCAGGAGGTGTTTTAAGAACAAAAGTATAACTCCGGTCTTCGTAAACTGAAATCTCTACAGGAATGATCAATCCAGCTTTATCAGTAGTACGCGCATTGTATTCTTTACAGAATGCTGCAATATTTACCCCGTGTTGACCCAATGCAGGGCCTACAGGTGGTGCTGGTGTAGCTTTACCCGCTGGTAAAGCCAACTTTATCAGTGCACTAATTTTTTTGGCCATGAAAACTTAGTAGTATAATTTAATAAAGATATTTTAATAATTTCAATTTTACTAGTTTGTAACTTTAAGATAAACTTAATTTTAAAATCTATATTAGTTACAAGTTTTTTGTTTGTTTAAATTCTATCAATAAAAGAAAACCTCTTAACAAAGAGAAACACGCCCTGAAGGACTTGAACCCTCGACATCTAATTTTGGAGACTAGCGTTCTACCAACTGAACTAAGGACGCACAAAGACAATATAAACCGAATAAATCAAAATTACAAGTTTTAAATTTTAATTAATTTTTTATATTCAAAAATGAAACAATTCAAATTTGATGATGAACAAATCATAATCGATAAATATTTACCTCATAATTTCTTAGCCGAAAAGATGATATTAAGCTGTCTATTGATAAATTCTGACGCTATTGAAGTTACAATTCGAACTATTCCAATTGATGCTTTTTATTTCCAAAATCACCAAGAAATTTATAGGGCTATTATTTTTATGTATAGAAATAAAGCTCCTATCGATATTCTTACTTTAATTACGTTTTTACAAGATAATGGACTTCTGCAAAAAATTGGAGGGGTAAAAGTATTAATTGAATTGATAAGTCAAATTCCTAATTTAGTTTATCTTGAAGAATACCTTCGTTTAGTAAAAGATAAATTTATCAGACGTTCGTTAATTAAGTTAGGTTATGAAGCTATTAATTCGGGTTATATAACTAATATTCCACTAGAAAATATGTTAAATGATTTTGAGAATAAATTATTTAATATTAATAATGAAATTAAGACACAAAAATTATTCAGCAGTGCAGAATTACTCAACAAAATTTTCTTTGAATTAAAAGAAAAATCTTTGGACCCAACATTATCAGGCCTGGCTTCTGGGTTTTATAATTTAGACTCCTTAACTCAAGGTTTTCAAAAATCAGATTTAATTATTATTGCTGGCCGACCTTCTATGGGAAAAACAGCTTTAGGTCTAAACATTGCGTTAAATACAATTCAAGATTCGAAACTTCCTGTTTTATTTTTTAGCTTAGAAATGTCTAAGGAACAAATCATGTATCGGTTATTAGCTATGGAAACTAACATTAATCAAATGAGACTAAGAAGTGGAAAGTTATACCAAAATGATTGGCTTAAACTAAATAAAATAATAAAAATTATGTCAAAACTACCCTTTTTCATCGATGATACAGGGGACTTATCCATTCAGGATATTCGATCAAAAATAAAAACTATTATTTTCGAACAAAACAAAATTGGACTAATTATTATAGATTATCTTCAATTAATGAGTAATTCAAAATTGAAAACTGAGAATCGGGTTCAAGAATTATCACAAATTACTCGCTCCTTGAAAACTATTGCTCGTGAATTTGATGTTCCGATAATTGCTTTATCTCAATTAAGTCGAAATGTAGAGAACCGCGTCGACAAAAAACCGATCTTATCAGACTTAAGAGAAAGTGGCTCTATCGAGCAAGATGCTGACCTTGTACTAATGTTATACCGAAGTAAATATTATAATATGAAACAAAGTGAGGATTCACTTTTCCAACTAATAGAATTGATTATAGCTAAACATAGGAACGGTCCGATCGGAACAGTAACATTAAAATTCGATGAAAAGCGAACAAAATTCTTTAATTACGAGGCGTAAAAAGTATCTAATAATGCCCAGATCCAGATTCGAACTGGAGACACGAGGATCTTCAATCCACTGCTCTACCAACTGA
>Ga0307489_10000444_pt1 | contig 25056 bp, 30 predicted proteins | sample SB12metaG_FD_202247 | JGI IMG/M metagenome (GOLD analysis project Ga0307489, IMG submission 202247) | Sea-ice brine microbial communities from Beaufort Sea near Barrow, Alaska, United States - SB 1.2 | ecosystem: Environmental > Aquatic > Marine > Coastal | place: USA: Alaska | collected... | reverse complement strand
CCTACCAGGACATGCACTGCGCGCCCGCCGCGACGAACGTGCGGCTGCCGCGGTTGCAGCAACCCTGATTGGTGGAGGGGTTGTCGGCCAAGCCAGAGCCGCCGCCGTATTTGCCGCACTTGCAGCCTGTGACCATGTTGTCCTTGGAACAGATGTCGACGGGCGGCGGGCTCGGCGGCGGCGGCATCAGCGGCGGCGGCCGGGGCGGTGGCGAGTACTTCACGCACTTCACCGACGTCTGCATCTGTGCGCCCTTGACGGTCTTCTTCGTCGCCTCGCTGCAGCACAGCCCAGTCGATTCGAACGGGTTGTCGGGTTTCCCGTTACCGAAGCCCTGGCTCGCGCACTTGCATCCCGCTACCATGTTGTCCTTCGAACACACGTCACCGGGCGGCGGGCTCGGCGGCGGCGGCATCGGAGGCGGCAGCCGGGGCGGGGGCGAGTACTTCACGCACTTGACCGACGACTGCATCTGCGTGCCTTTGACTGTCTTCTTGGTCGACTCGTCGCAGCACAGCCCAGTCGACGCGAGCGGGTTGTCTGGTTTCCCGTGGCCGAAGCCGTCGCTCGCGCACTCGCAGCCCGCGACCATGTTGACCGTGGAGCACACGACGCTGGGCGGAGGCGACGGCGGGGACGTCAGCGACTTCGGAGGCGGAGGCGGGGGCGAGTTCTCTGAGGGCGAAGCTTCGGGGGCAGCGGCGGGGGTGGGGGTGGGGGCGGGGGCGGGGGTCGGGGCGAGGTCTGCTTCGTCGGCGTCATCGGCGTCAGCATCGCCGTCGTCGTCGGTGCCGACGACCAACACGTGGCGCGTGCGCGTGATCTGCGCGGAGACCAGGTCCTGGCGCGAGCACGCGGCGACGCGCTCCTCATCCGTGCTGTACCGGCGCACGTTGAACTTGAAAGCAAAACTTGAAAGAGTTCATCACAGTCTAGTTTTGATCGCTGACCCATGCGCGCTTTCAACCCGGGTTTTGATACTGTGAGCCTGCACCGCCCCACCGTGGCGTCGAAGCGGTCCGCCGGGTCCTCCAACGCCTCCCAAACGTCCGGCTGCTGACAGGTGAATTCCGTGACGGGCACGTCGGTGGGCATCCGCGGCGTGACGAGCGTCAGGTCCCCGTCGCCGCCGGGCGCCTCCTGCAGCTTGGTGATCCTGCGGCCCTCCACCAGCACCGGGTGCCGCGCGCACCGCAGCTCCCCCGGGCACACCAGTCCGAACCCCTCGTCGGGGTCGCCGCCGCACTCGAAGCCCTCGTTGTAGCGCCGCACGTTGAGATTGAAAGCATGCTTGAGAGCGGTTCCAGCAGTTTTCAGTTTCAAGCGCTGAAACCAGGCGCGCTTTCGACTCGGGTGTTGACACTGTCAACCTGCAGCGCCCCACCTCGCCGCGCGCGCACCGGAAGCAGGCGCCCGCAAAGTTGTTGGAGAATTTCAACGCGGGCACTACGTCCTCGGTGTAGTGCCGCAAGTTGAAATTGAAAGCAAAGTTCGAAAGCGAATTACTATATTATAGCTGCAAACGCTGATACCATAGGCGCTTTCAGCACGGGATTCGATGCTGGCAACCTGCACTCACTGCCCTACCTTGTAAGGCGCGGTGTCGAAGACGGCCTCTTCAACGCAGGCGCCCTCCACGCACAGCTCGTGGGACATGCAGACCTTGAACCCGTTGGTGGGCCCGCACAGCTTGGTGAGCGCGCACGCCGCGTTGACCGCGTCGCAGGCGTCGAAGTTGTTGTCGCTGTGCTCCGCGTCGGCGTCGCCGCTCAGCTCGCCGCTGGAGTCCATGGAGTAGCGGCGCAAGCTCAAAATTTAAAGCAAATCTTTGAAAACGGTTCATTTACGACGCGAGGATCCTAAACCTTAAACCCTACTAAACTACTAAACTATTTTAGTTTCAATCGCCGAAATCGGGTGCGGGGTGCTTTCAGCGTTGGTTTCAACAAGTTTCAATATGCACCGGCCTACCATGGCGGAGCAGACGCCGCGGGCGGAGCACTCGAGGCCGGCGGCGCACACCTTGAACCCGTAGATGGGGCCGCACCGCTGGTCCACCGCGCACTCGCGCTCGGCGCACGGGCTTCCGTGGTGTACCGGCGCACGTTCAAATTGAAAGCAACGTTTGTAGCGGTTCATCCAATTATAGGTTTAAGCGCTGAACTGAACCCAGGCGCGGTTTCGACTCGGGTTTTGATGCTGTCAACTTGCACTGCCCCACCGTGGTTGTTGCCGAACGGGAACATGGGGTCCGCGGCATCGAGCATGAACGCCGCGAAATGGTCGGGCTCGTTCAGCGAGCTCACGGCGAGACACTCGCCCGTTTCGTTGACGCAGCGGTGCGCGCGCCCGCACACCGCGCTGTAGCGGCGCAAGTTGAATTCAAACCCAATCGCTGAATGCAGTTTATGATATTCCGAGTTTCAAGCGCTGATTGCAGACACACCATAGGCGCCTTCAACACAGGGTTTGATACTGTGAAGCTGCACCGCCCCACGGTGCCGCCGTTGTCGGGCCCGCACATCATGTCCGCGCTGCAGCTCGAGCACGCGCCGCCGAAGTTGTTGGAGTAGTGGGTGGCGTTGGTGAAGCCAGGGTCGCCCGCCGTGTAGGGCCTAGCGGATAATGCCTACCTGCCGCGTTATGATCCACAATGTAGACCCTCGTTTCTTCACCTAATTAGCATCCCATGACGTGGAGTACTCCAGCATTATCCGCCAGGCCCTGGCGGAAACAAAATGCCTTGCCACGTTATGATCAACAATGTAGGACCTCGTTTTTTTACTTAATCGGCAGCCTATGACGTGGAATACTCCAGCATTATCCGCCAGGCCCTGGCGGAAAATGCCTGCCACGTTATGATCAACGATGTAGGACCTCGTTTTTTTACTTAATCGGCAGCCTATGACGTGGAGTACTCCAGCGTCATTCGCCAGGCCCTGCCCCCGTGTGCAGCGCGTCCGCCGCGTCGATGATGCGCTTGGCCGGGCTCACGTGCGAGCACATGCCCATGAGCTCGTCGCAGTACTGCTCCGCGGCGCAGACCATGCCCGTGGCTGCCCCGCACACGCCGTCCACCGCGCACGCTGAGTCCAGGTCCGCGCCCGACGTGGGGAACATGTGCTCGTTGACGAACTTGGTGTAGCTGGGAGCCACCGGCACCGGCTCCTCGCCCGCCTCGCGCCAGGATCTTACGCTGATTCCCGTGTGAACTTGAGTATCTGCGAGATGTGTGGTTGGTTGGGATATCCCTGATTCAAGGTGGTTTGAGGGACAGAGCAACGCATGCCAAGCGCAACGGGATGACTAGTGCCTAGTCTGTAAAGCGTACTATATAGTATCTCGTACTACTCGTAGTAAGTAGGCGTTTGATGAGTTTCACCGAAAGTCATTGACTTTCGGCAAAATCACCAAACTCCGGCTTACCAGAAGTTACTAGCCCACAGACTAGGCACTAGTGCGAGGCCCCGCCTGGCGCATGTGGGCCACGTGCGCGGTGACACCCCCGCAGTGGCGCGCGCCGCTCACGGCGCCCTCCGCGTACACGCCGTCCGCGCGCAGGATCGCGTGGCCGGACACCTGGTTGTAGTGCCGCAATATGCACTTGAAAGCAACGCTCGAAAGCGGTTCGTCAAATTTTGCAGACACCAGATGCGCTTTCAACTCCGGATTTGATACAGTCAACCTGCATCGCCCCACCTGGTCGCCCAGCTCGTGGTCGCAGTACCCCCCAACGCCGGTCCCCTTGGAGTAGTGGCGCACGTTGCATTTGAAAGCACAACTTGAAAGCAGTTCATATTTATTTAGTTTCACACGGTGATTGCAGACATCTTAGGCGCTTCCAACACGGATTCTGATACCGTCAACCTGCGCTGCCCTGCCACGGACAACGAGAGCGTGAGGTGTTCGGATTCGTAGGACATGGCGACGGTCTGACGGATGGCGCTGGTGTAGCTGTCGAAGTGGAAGGTGTCGGAGTCCGCGTACAAGCTGACCTCCTCCGGCCAGGGGCTTACACTTTTTCACTTCTCAGCTCAACTTGAGCCGTGTCTGACACCAGTAAACACCCTACACACCCTAAACACCCTAAACAGCCCCTTAACACGGGCTACATAATCCCTACGCGCACCCCCTATCCCATACAAGGCGCTCAAGTTGAGCTCAGAAGTGGACGAGTGTAAGCCCCTGCCTCCGGCCTCATCCACTCTGTTCCCGACTCCGCATCCGGATCCTGTTCCGCCGCCGCCCGCTCCGCCGCGCTCATCGCCCGACTGTAGCGGCGCACGTCGACATTGAAAGCAAAGTTTGAAAGCGGGGCATCATATTTTGGATTCAAACACTGCAATGAGTCGCTTTCAACTCGGTCTTCAAATGGGTTCAACCTGGTTGAGCGCGGGTCATCATATTCTGGCTTCAACACTGACACGATTCCCTTTCAACTGGGGCAACTGGGTTCAACCTGGGTTCAACCTGCACCGCCCTACCAGATGCTCCTCGCCGAGACCGCCCGCGGCCGCGACCGCGACCGCGACAGTGCCCTCCACGCAGCCGATGATGCCCAACCCGCGCTCGTCGTCAAACAACTCCGCGTGCACGATCACGCCCGTAGTGTAGCGGCGCAAATTGAATCTGAAAGCAAATCTTGAAAGCAGTTTATCATATCCTGCCTTTGAGCGCTGATTGTAGACACCATAGGCGCTTTCAACACGGATTTTGATATTGTCAGAATGTCCGACGGTCAGACTGACAACGTTCGCCGCCCTACCGTGAGGACCACGCCATCGACCGCGACACGGCCAGCAATGGCGACGGAGACGGTGGCCTTGGGGGCGCCGTCGCGCTGCGCCTTCGTGTAGCGGTGCTGGTTGAATTTGAAACCAACGTTTGAAAGCGGTTCAACACGTTTTAGTTTCAAGCGCTGATTGCAGACACCAGGCGCGCTTTCAAGTCGGGTTTTGATGCTGGCAATCTGCAACCTGCATCGCCCTACCTTGGTGCCGCACGCCAGGCTGCCGTTGCCCGCCGCCCCCTCCACGACGAAGACACCCATGCGGACACCCACGGTGGCGGTGAACGCGATGGCGGCGCCGGGGACGCACGGCCACGTGAACGCCGCGTCGCCGGCAACCCGCATCGTGGGGGCGTCCTCGTCGCCTTTCTGTAGCGGCGCAAGTTGACATTGAAAGCAAATTCCGAACGCGGTTCATCAAGTTTTGGTCTCAAGCGCTGAAACCCGGCGCGCTTTCAAGATTTAAACACGATTTTTCATATTGGCGACCTGCACCGCCCTACCTTGGGTGAACGCCACGTGCGCCAGCACCTCCACGGGCCGCACCTCCGACGACGTCGCCGTCCACTCGAACGCCAGGCTGTAGTGGCTCAACTTGAAATTGAAACCACGTTTTGAAAGCGGTCCATCACACTTTACTTTCAAGCGAGCACTCTGACTGCAGACACCAAGCGCGCTTGTCCATCACGTTGTAGTTTAAAGTGAGTACTCTGATTGCAGACACCGGGCGCGCTTTCAAAGTAATCTCGGGGTTTTGATACTGTCAAGCTGCACCGCCCTACAATGCTGGCCAACACCGCCATGTCGAGGGCTATGCCGCCGAGGTCCGGCAATCCGTTTGTGCCGAATAATTTGATGCTGCCGGTCATCTCCAGGCGGAACGCGAGGTCGGCAAAGGACCACGCGGTGCGGTCGGTGTCGTTCGCAGGGCTCGCGTTGATCATCCCGAGGCCGGCGTCCACGTACCCGAACATGTCCAACCGCATGTTTTGGATTACCAGCTGGGTGCCCGGCACCGGCGTGTAGACAAACTCGCGCATGGCCCCCGACATGACCAGCACTGGGTTTGTCTCCTCGTCATCCACGACGCAGCGCTGCTCGCCCCGCAGCAGCGCCACCGCCTCGGTGTAGCGGCGCAAGTTGATTTTGAAAGCAAAATTTGTAAGCTGTTTATGATATACCACTTTCAAGCGCTTAGCTCCAGGCGCTTTCAGCATGGGTTTGATGGGGTCAACCTGCACCGCCTTACCTCGGATGACCTCGGAGTGGTCCACACGAACCGCCCCGTGATGTAGTGCCGCAAGTTAAATGTGAAAGCACAAAACGTGAAAACAGTGTATCACATTCTGGTTTCAATGGCTCAAACCATAGGCGTTGCTTTCAACATGGGTTTTGATACTGTGAGCCTGCATCCCTACCGTGACCACCTGCGGGGAGTCATCGCACTGGTCCGAGAGCGCGACGTTGGCCTTAATCTCCGCGAACACAAAGGCGGAGTCGTACGTCAGCTTGGCCTGCAGCCAGGGGATTACACTCGTCCACTTCTCAGCTCAACTTGAGCCGTGTCTGACACAAAAGAACACCCTACACACCCTACACACCTCCTAACACCCCCTTATCACGGGCTACACAGCCCCTACGCGCACCCCCTATCCGATACAAAGCGCTCAAGTTGAGCTGAAAAGTGGACGAGTGTAAGCCCCTGCCTGCAGCCCGTACTCGCCCGCCATGGTATCGAAGTTGAAGAACGCGTTGAGGTTCACCTCTGCGCTGTCCCGGCCCGGGCCCCGCCCCGACGCCGCCAAGTCCACGGCGCCGCTCACCGTGCCGGCGTACCCCGAGGAGCCGTTGCCCAGCTATAGTGGCGCGAGTTGAATTGGACAGCAAACCTTGAACGCAGGTTATCATTCTTCAATTTCAAGCGAGTACTCTCATTGCGGCACAGCGGCCAGGGCGAAACCCTGGTGCCTCTCTATACACGCGAAAGCGTCTCTCTCTATCTCTCTCTCTGATTGCAGCCACCAGGCGCGCTTTCAACTCGAGTTTTGATGCTGTCGACCTGCACGGGCTTACCCAGGTTGTAGGCGTGCATCATGACGTTCATAGCGGAGACCACGAGGTTGGGGCCCATCTCCATGTCGCTCGCCACCGCAGCGGTGAAGCTCAACGCCGGGATGTAGTGCCGCACGTCGACATTGACAGCATCGTTTGAAAGCGGTGCACCTCATTTCAGTTTCAAGCGAGCAGGTTGCAGACACCAGGCGCGCTTTCAACAACTCGGGTTTTGATGGTGGCAGCCTGCACCGCCCCACCGGGAGCACGGGGCCCGTGTGTTGGCAGAAGTACGTCACCTTGGCAAAGATCCCGGTCAGGTAAAACGGGTCGAAGCGCAGCGAGACGTGCGCGTCGAAATTCTGCCGGTCGCCCGCCGCGCACGGGAGCGTGAAGTTGGCCCGCCCCCACACGTGCACATTAGCCACGCCGGTGTCCGGGATGGTCTCCTCCACCGTTGTGAGCCACACTGTAGTGGCGCAAGTTAAAAGCACAACTTAAAAGCAGTTTATCATATTGTGGTTTCAAGCGCTGTCACCACAGGCGCGTTCAACAAGGGTTTTGATACTGGCAACTTGCACCGCCCTACCATGAGCCTGTCGTGATGTTGGAGCCCACGTTGGCGGTGGCGTGGCGGCGCCGGTACTGCTGCACACTCCGCGGCGCGGGGGTGTCCTGGGGGGATCCGAGCGACGCCGCGGCGAGGAGCGGGTTGGACAACTTGATGTTCAGCTCGACGAACAGCGTCACTTGTATGAGCTTGAGCGGGCCCGATGGGCGCTTGGCGAAATCGACGGACACCGTGAGGGGTGAATCGCGCAGGTCAAAGCCCTCCAGGCCCTCCACGTCGCCGACGACGACCGCGGCGCCGGCAAACGTGCCGTTGAGCGCCACGCTGCCGTTCAGGTAGTCGGAGATGGCGGCGGTCAGGACGGCGGAGCGCACGGTGACGCCGGCGATGACCGTGACGTAGCGGCGCAAACTGACTTTGACCGCAAACGTTGAACGCAGGTCATGATATTCGAGTGTCAAGCGCTGAAACCAGAGGCATCTTCAACACGGGTGTTGATACTGATAGCGGACCGCCCTACGGTGAAGTCAGACACGGTGCCGAGGACGCCGTAGACGGTGGTCCCGTCGTGCGTCGGGCACCCCATCGTGGCGCCCACGGTGAAAAAAACGACCGCATCCGACGAGCCCCCCGCGGGCATCATCGCAACCTTCCCCGCCAAGCGGGCTTGGTGCTCGTCGCAGCTTCGGTAGTCGAGCTCGCCGCGGAGCGAGACAGCGAGAGTCGGGGAGGAGTACGACAGGGTGGCCACCACGCTGATGGTAACCTCGGTATAGTGGCGCAAGTTGAAATTGAAAGCAGAACGTGAAAGCAGTTAAGAGACAGACGGTTTCGCGTGCATCGAGAGGTACCAGGCTTTCGCCTTGGCCCTTATTAATCATATTACAGCTTCAAGCGGTGTTTGCAGGTGCTTTCAACACCGGTTGCAACGAGTTTGAATCTGCACCGCCCTACCTCGGGTGTGGTGTGCACCGTGGGGGACGGCGCGGCTTCATCGGCGTGCGCCATGGTCGCGTCGTCGAGCGCGTCCTGCCCCGGGCCAATGACGCGTCCGGCGGCGCCCGAGCCGCTGTCCGGGGGCGGGGTCCACAGCGCGTCCGGCGTGCGGCGCGACGCGGCGACGCACGCGCGGGTGTCCTCGCCGATGATCCAGTGCACGCACCCGCTGGACCGCCGCGTGAATCCGATGCATCTCCGTCCACCTGAATGTAGCGGCGCAAGTTGAACTTGAAAGAGCAACGTTTGAAAGCGGTTCGTCACGGTTTGATTTCAAGCGCTGAAACCAATCGCGCTTTCAAAACGGATTCGATATTGCCAACCTGCAACTCCCTACCTGAACCCGATGCGTCGCCGTCCACCCGTTCGCACGCGGCTCTCAGCGCATGCAAGTCAATGGGAGTGGTGGCGTTGGCGTTGGTGTTGGTGTCGTCGTCAGCCAGCAACCTCCGGGGCCCGGGCCCGGCATGGCGTGGCGGCGGCGGGGGTGCACCTGGATCCGAGCATATCGATCCGGCGCCATAGTACCGAAGGTATTCCACCACCTTCGTAAGGGCGCACGCCTTCACAAGATAAACGCCAGCGTAGTCACCGCCCCAAACCTCATTGTAGCGGCGCAAGTTGAAATTGAAAGCAAAGTTTGAAAGCAGTATATCATGTTTTAGTTTCAAGCGTTGAGACCAAAGGCGCTGTCACCACGGATTTTGATACTGTCGACATGCACCGCCCTACCTCGTTGTGGAGCGGACCCGTGAGCGCGGCGAATGCCCTCGCGCCGTCGAGGTTCATGTTCTTGTGAAACGTGTACTCGCTCAGCGTGCTGTCCTTCTTGATCCACGTCACGCTCACGCACCCGTCGCCGTCACCGTCGACGTTGCCGTTGCCGCCGCCGCCGTCGCCGTCGCCGTCGCCGTTGCGGTCGGCGGGGCGGAGGAAGCCCATGCAGTCGACCATGGCGTCGCACGTGCGCTTCGCGGCGTGCAGCGAGGACAGGCAGCCGCCCTCCACGTACATGTCCACCGCCGACACCACCTCGCCCGCGGCCAGGTAGAACCCCTCGGCCGCGGCCGCGGCCCCGTCCACGAGCTTGGACACCACCGCCGGGCAACCTGCGATCACCATGCCCTCGTGGAACACGTATCGCCGCACGTCGAACTCTTCCAGGATCTGGTAGCCGCACCCGGTGTCGGCGCGGGCGAACCCCACGCACTCGAACACGGCATCGCAGTCGAACTTCTGCGCCGCCACGGTGAGATTGCAGATGCCGGCCCCGTACTCCCGCACGCTGTGCAAGTTGGCGCGGTGCTTCAGCATGTACAGGCCCGAGTCGGCGGCGGCCGCCACGCCCGCATCCTGCGCGGTCACCGACGCGCACTCGGACCCGGTGACATTCACCTCCATGCCCTGCGTGAAGACGTATTCTTCCATGGTGTAGCATCGCACGTAGAAATTGAAAGAAACGTTTGAAAGCGGTTCGTCACATTTTAGTCGCAAGCGCTGATTACAGACACCAGTCACGCTTTCAACGCTGGGTTTGATGCTGCTGCCAGCCTGCACCGCCCCACCATGATGAACGCGGCGCACATCGACGACGTCTCGGCGACGGACACGGACACGGCGTACGAGAAGCCGACGCACTCCACAAGCGCATCGCACGCGGTGCGCACCGCGGGTAGGCTGCTGCTACCGCAGTTTAGTGCCGCACGTTGAAATTGAAAGCAAACTTTGAAAGCGGTCCCTCACATGTTAGCTTCAAGCGATGATTGCAGACTGCAGACATCAGGCGCTTGCATCATGGGCTTCAGCTGGCGGTTGACTGCGTTGAAGCTGCTCCACCCCACCGCTGCTGCCGCACTGCTCGTCCGTGTAAGCCGCGACCTGGAGCACCGTGGCGTTGGACTTCATGTACACGCCGTCGAACGCGCCAATCGCGGTGACATTGTCGATGTTGTCATCGGCGGCGGCGGTGGCGGCGAGCGTGAGCGTCGCGGGCGTGCCGCTGATGGTGGCGTGCTTGCTGAAAACGTAAGCGCGCAGCTCGCTGTCGTCTAGTACGAAGTCGAAGCACCCCGTGGCGTGGTGGCGCAAGTTGAAATTGACAGCAAAGTTTGAAAGCCGTTCATCACATTTTAGTTTCAAGCGCTGAAACCAGGCGCGCTTTAAACTCGGAGAGAGCGAGAGACGCTTTCGCGTGGATAGAGAGGCACCAGGCTTTTGCCCTGGCCCCTGTTAACTCGGTATTTGATACTGTCAAGGTTCACGGCCCTACCGTGGCGAGGTATTTGAAGCCGGCGCACGTCGGCATGGCCTCACACGCCACTTTGGCGGCGGTCAGGTTGGCACAGGACCCGCCGGCATACCCCGCCACCTTGCTCGCGTCGAAAGGGGACGCCATGTATGTCCCGGCGTACAACCCTCCGAACTCCTCGTGTGAGCTGTCGAACGGCCCTGTGAAGTGAATCTGGGGCACGACGCCCACCAACTCCTTGTTCCGGAAAAAGTCGTACGCCCGCCCGAGGTGGCTGCCCCGCGTGATCCAGAACGCGCAGCCGGAGCGCCGCCGTGAGAACCCCATGCAGTCCTCCAGCTAAGGCCTGGCGGATAATGCTCGAGTACTCCACGTCAAAGGATGCCGATTTACTCAAGAAGCGGCGGGGGGTCAAAATTGTGGATGATGATGATGACGTGGCAGGCATTACTCGGCAGGCCCTACCTCTAGTGCGTCGCACTCCCGCTGCTGCTCGTGCTCCGAGACGCCGCACGCCGCGCCGGTGGAGGCGTACCCCGCCACGTCACCCAGGTCCTGGCCCGCCACCACATAGAAGCCGTCCAGCTGGTCGCCAAAGTCCACGTCGTCCAGCGGGCCCGCCACCACCGGGGGGCTGCCGGAGATCTTCATGTTCTTATGGAAGGTGTCCATATGTAAGGCCCGGTACCCATCCACGCCAGTATGGTGAGTGTGATGGGTGTGATGGGTGTGGTGGGGTCCAAAGTCGAGCCGCCTAATGTGCCGACACTCGGTATTGTCAATTCACCATGCACTCACAGCTCAAAGTATCATACGGCGGGCCTCACAGTGCCGCATGCTCGTGTCCTGCGACGCCGTGAAGCCGCAGCCGGTGGCGAACGCGCCATGGGCGGGGTCCAGGCGCGCAAAGCCCACGCAGTCCGCTGCCGCCGCGCACGCCGCCTTCATATCCAGCACCGTCCACCCGCACTTGTACGCGTAGGCGGACACCTTGCCGACCCCACACCCGCGCCGCTGGTAGAACCCGTCCTCGGTGCCGCCGCCGAAGCCTGGGTGTAGCGGCGCAAGTTGAACTTGAAATCAAAGTTGGGGTAATTTCAGTTCAGTGGAGAATTTTTGCGACCTGTTCCAGATCGGTTGAGGTCTGTTCAGAGTTTCAGTTCGGTTGATGTCGCTTTTCTTTTGCGCAGAATGGTTGGGGACGCCGCGGTCTTTCGGCGAAAACTTTGTGCGCAGGCATCGCTGTGCCCACTCCATTTTAACGAGACGCCGCACAGTCGCCAACTTGACTGCGACGCGCGGCGGACGCGACGAAGGCACTTTATCTGCTCGTGCGGGCGCGCTCGCCTAAGCCGCGCGACGCTCGGGCGAGAAACTCGTTGATCGCGATTTGCGCGGCGGGCGGCCCGCGCTCAGCTGGTATCGGGCTTGGCCCGCGCGCGGGCCAGGCCTGACGGGAACGACGTTTCCCGATCGCCGCTACCGGATTCATCATGGCGTCGCCGCCGCGTTCTGCGTCTGAAACTACATGATCATGATCTTGAAACCACATGATCATCCTACTAGTAATCATGTAATCATCGTGCTACTTAAGTAGCATGATGGATGCGGTGGCGGCAACAGAATGAGCAAAAGAGGTCGAGCGGCGAAGATAGCTCTTCCTGGTTCTGGGGAAACGCGCGCACCTTTTATCGGCTTCTGCAATGCTTCTTCGTCGGGCGCCCCTTTTTTTTCGCGGACGGCCAGGGAGCGCGAAGCGGTGTCAGTTCCATATTTTACGCTGCAACTTGAATGACGCAGTCACATAACGGGCGCGCCTTCCGATGGGTTCAGATTGATAGTACTCAGGCTCGATTTGAACCCGATGGCTACGTTTCGATCAGGTTCAAAATGATGCCAATTTGGTCGCCCCTTCAGACAGTCAGAAACCTCCTCAACCGAACTGCCAAAATCCTTTTGACATCAACCAAACTGACTTTTGGTGTCAGAAATTCTCAACCGAACTGAAGCAAAATCGAGTCCCTCAACCGCAGTGCAATCGAACTGGAAAATTCTCCACTGAACTGTGTTTATCTCATCAAAGTTTGGAAGCGGTTCATCACATTTTCGTTTTAAGCGCTGAAACCAGGCGCGCTTTCAACTTGGTTTTTGATAGTGTCAAGCTGCACCGCCCCACCGGTGACGTCCAGCGGCGGCGTGAGCGCCGCGCCCGTGCCGACGCCCGTCAGGTTCCGGCTCGGGAACCAGTCCCACGTGGTGGAGGTTGCGCACGAGGGCGGCGCGTCGGACGGCGGCAGCGCCTTCGATGTCGGCAGCGTCGCCTCCAAGTTCACCGTCGCGGCGAGCTGAAACCCGGCGGAGGAGGAGGCGGAGGAGGAGGTCTCCACGTCGATGGATGCCTCGATGTAGCGCCGCAGGATAAAATTAAAAGCAACGTTTGAAACCAGTTCATCACATTTCAGTTTCAAGCGCTGATTACAGACACCAGGCGCGCTTTCAACTCGGGTTTTGATACAGTCGACCTGCACCGCCCCACCTCGAAGAAGCCCGCGACGCGCTGGTAGCCGGCGTACTCGGTCACTTCCAGGCGCACGACCACGTTGGCGATGGCGACGACGTCGGATATCTCAAACACGTCCAGGACCCCCTTGATGGTCACGTACGGCGTCCCCTCGGGCAGCGAGCTTCTGTCGCAGGCCGCGGCGACGAGCACCGGCGCGCCGTCCACGCTCATGGTGAACGACGTGTTCAGCGTCAGCGCCGCGGCCGCGGTGTAGCGGCGCAAGTTGAAATTGAAAGCAAAGTTTGAAAGCGGTCCATCATATTTTAGTTTCAAGCGCTGATACCAGGCGCGCTTTCAACTCAGGGTTTGATACTGTCAACCCGCACCGCCCTACTGTGGCGTGCACGGACCCGGACGTGCACGGGTACTCGAAGTGGACGGAACCGCGCACCTCGAAGTCGTCGTTTCCGATTGCGAAGTCGCCAGCCCCCTCCATGATCGACTCGAACAGGCCGGCGCCCGTGTTCGCGTTCGTGTTCGTGTCCGTGTTGGAGTCGATCCCGGTGGCGTCGCCGGTCCCGCGCAGCATCGCGGTGAAGTTGACGGTCATATCGAGCCCCGGCATCCCGGCGGCGGCGGCGGCCCCGGCGGCCACCTCGCCGACGCCTGAGATGTTGGCGACCCACGCACCGACGAACCCCTGCCACTCATTCGCGCTGTGCTCCGCCTCCACGCGCACAACCGCGTCGCGGATGACGAACCCCACGCCGCCGCCGATCATCAACTCGCCGACGAACGCCTCCACCCGGTACGCCGGGCTCGCGCCCTTTTTGCAGTTGTACACACCAGTCGCGGGCGTGTCCAGTGTGAGGTATGCAACGCTGACCCTCACGTGCCCTGCCATGGCGACCCCGGCCTGGCACGGCGCCGGGATGGTCGTCTTGCCCGCGAGGTGCACCTCGACGGCACCCGCCGCCGCGTCCAAGTCCAGCACGGCGGCGGCCACCACGGCATACGCAAACGTGGTCCCGTAGGTGTGGAACCCCTGCAGCGTCACTGCCACGTCGGCGACCCACGCCACCTTCAGCGGTCCCGCCAGGTCCGCCGGGATGTCCGGCAGACCGAGCGACTCCGCGCTGACGCTCACGTCCACGTCGCCGAAGAGTGTGAACTCCCAGCTCAGATCAGCGAACGCGATGTCGAAAGGCAGCTCGTCGAACGCGGTGGCCGCGGTGTCGGCGGCGGCGGCGCTCTTGAAGCCCACCTGGCCGCCGCCCATGAGTGTCGTGACCCGGTTGACCATGTCCGAATAGTCGCCTAGGCTCTGCACCATGCGGAACGCGCCCGCGGCGGACTGAGCCAGCGCGGGCGCAGCGCCGCGCATTGCGGCGGGTAGCTTCAAAGCCATCATCACATGGTCCGCATACCCGGCGTCGGACGCCACCGCGTGGAGCACCTCGGTACAAGGCCTGGCGAACAATGCCTGCCACGTCATCATCCACATTTAGGTCCCTCGTTTCTTGAGTCACAGTATATCCTATGACGCGGCAGCAATTATCCGGCAGCCCTGCCTTGGCCAACGTGGCGTTGGTGATGTTGAGCGGCGCGAGGTCGACCCCCGCGGCCGCCGCCGCGCGCCCCGCCGCCTCATCCGTGATGACCAGTAAGCTGAACACCGCGTCCTTCACTGCCCGCTCCTGCACGGCGCCGGCCTGGAACCCCTTCACCAGCGCGGCTATGGCTGGGTCCAACGCGCCGATGCCAACCGATAGGGGCTGCCCACTCGTCCACTTTCCAGCTCAACCTGAGCCGTCTCTTCCACATAATCACTGACTCACTGACTCCACACCGCGTGTCCCTCAGAAGGTGTGTATCGTTGAGCTCCAAAGTGCAGTGGACTCGTGGGCAAGGTATCCCTTGCCGGCTGCGTCGGAGTCGCCGAACATGGTGAGCACGTGGATGAGGCGCTCCGCGTCCACGGTGAACTCCTCGGCCAGCACGCCGGCGGCGGCCAGCTGGTCCGCGATGCTCGTCGCCTTGAAAAAGAGTTGGAACAGCACGGCCTTGATGGCCGCGGGGTGACCCGCGTGCCCCGCCAGCGCGGCCACCACGGAGCCCTGCGTCACGCCGCACTCCGCCAGGTCTAGCCCCGCGGCGGCCATCACCGCCGACACCCCGAGCGCCGTCATGCTGCCCGCCGCGCTTGACGTCCGCTCGACCGTGGACGTGTCGCTCTGCATCGCCCCGTGGTGCAGCATCGCCCCGTGGTGCGCCAGGCGGTCCGCCAGCGTGTACGCCACCGCCGTGACGCCCAGGCCCGACACGGCGAACCCGCCGATGGAGAACAGCTCCGGGGCAGCACCGTCGTCGTCGTTCACCTTGGCGACCTGCCCGGACAGCACCATGCTCCGCCCCTTCCTGATGGCCGCCCGCACCCCCGCGGGGAACACCTGGAGCGCAGCGGACATGTTCACCGCCGCCACGGCGTCGCCATCCAGCGGGACGCGGAACGTCAGGGACCCGCGACCGCTGATGGGAGCCGGCGCGCCGCCGACCACGAACTGTAGTGTCGCGTCCGCCGCGAACATGGGCGCGGCCGCCGCCCCGTACTGTACGTGCAGGTCGGTTTGCACTTGTATTTCGCCAACGGAGACGCGTTTCTCAAGCAGGCTGAGCTCGAACGGCGCGCTAGCACCACCGGTGACGGTGGCGGACACGGCGCCCGCGGCCGGGTCGCCGAAGGTGAGCTGCAGATCGCCGGTGATGGTGCCGGACCAGGCGAGCAGCGGGTCGTCCGCGTGGGCGCCCGCGTTAGCCGCCGTCGCCGCTGACCGCATGTCCACCGCGAGCCCTCGCAGCTGCAGCATCCCGCGCGACATGCTGGTCACGGCGCCGCCCTCCACCGCCGCCACTAGGCGGTGGCGGAACGGCGCGGCCGCGACACAGTGCTGCAAGCCCGCGCCGCGCACCCGCGCCGTCACCACCCCGGGTAGATCGATCTCCACCCAGCCGGCTACCGCGTTGCCCGCCTCGGAGCACTGCGAGTAGCTCGCCACCGTCACGGACGCGGTGAGGCCCGGGAGCGCCAGGGTGGAGGTGAGCGCGGCGGACACGACGGCGGGGGACACCGTGGCATCCACGATGAAGGACCCATCGATGGTGGAGGACGCGCCGGCGGCCGTCACGCGAGCCGCGCCGCTCAGCGTCCCGCGCAAACCGAGGGAATAGTCCGACATGTTGGTGTTTGCGGAGGACGGTGAGTCGCGGCTGCCGCAGTCCAAGGGCTTACACTCATCCATCTTTCGGCTCAACGTAATGACTATTTGGTGTGATACAAAGGTACGGAGGTATTATTTTCGGCTCAACGTAAGGACTTTTTGGTGTGATATAAAGGTACGAAGGCACGAAGGTGTGAAGGCAAAAAGGCGGCGTCAGTGAGAAAGGAAACGGCTCAGGTTGAGCTTAAAAGTTGTGGAGTATTAAGCCCCGCCGCAGACGTCGTCGTTGGATCGATTGCTGAACACGCCGATGGCGGCGGACACCATGAGGCGCCTCGCCGCGGCCCCGGGCGCGGCGCGCGCGTCGAGGCAGCGTGCGGGCCCCTCCCAGTGCCCGGCGGTGACCGGCGTGCACAGCAGGTCCGTGCCGCACGCGCCGCCGTTGGTCACCCCACACGCGCCGCCGACCGACCGCACGCACACCGCGGGCTTGCACATGTCGCCGCCAAGTAGGGAAACTAACGCACGTGAAATAGTAGCATGTGGTAAGATCACCCGGCAGAACAATGGGTTCCCGACAGTTGCAGAGGCGTGTAGAGCTATAGGATCGTCAGACAGACCGACGACTTCCAACACCGTAGCCTCACCGGCCGCGTCGGTGTAGTCGGTGAGCGCCGTGGTGCCCGCGGTAGTGCCCGCGCCGGCGGCGAGGAGGAGGCAGGACCCGTAGCTGCCGCCGGAGGAGGGAGAGGAGGAGGCCACGGAGGACAGGGTGGAGGAAGAGGAGGAGGAGGAAGAGGAGGAGGAGGAGGAGGAGGAGGAGGAGGAGGAGGAAATGGAGGAGGAGGAGGAAATGGAGGAGGAGGAAGAGGAGGAGGAGGAGGAGGAGGAGGAGGAGGAGGAGGAGGAGGAGGCGGAGGAGGCAGTGGCCAGCGCGACGCAGGTGAGGCCGGCAGCGCAGACCAACGGGCGCGCGCTGGGGCCGCAGCGACTGACGGAGCACGTCTGCTGCGGGGGCTGCGCCGCCAGCCCGCGCGCCTCGCTGAACGTGTCGTGCGCCACCCACTCGTCGGACGCAATGACCGAGGGGCTACGGCTGACGCAAACGCCGGCGACGGCCGAACCGTGCAGCGCGAGCATGCTGCCAGGCCCGCCGCCCGCCGCCGCGACCGCCGCCACAGAGACGAAGCAGCTCAAGCCCACGGGGCACGCGCCCACGTCCGCGCCGCACGGGAGCGGGTCATCGCCGAAGGAGAAACCGTGGCGCGCTGCCTTTGACGAAAACACCGCGTCGCTGACGCGGCCGGCGGTGACGCCGCCGAGGGAGAAGAACCACGCGCTGAGCCGCAGGTCTGCGCGGGCGGCGTCGGGGTGGCGCAGCGTCATCGTCCTCCTCGTCGTCGCGGTGGGTGCGACGGTCGCATAGGTATCCAGGGAGGTGCACAGGCCGCTGCTCGGGTTCGCGGCGCGGGTGGGCACGCACACGAGGTCGGCGGCGCACAAGGCGGGGCGGATCACGACCCCGGCCTCCGACGACATCTCGCTGGCGCCCAACATCGAGCGACCCGCTAGCGCGTGCGGCGAGCGCGCGGCGCGGCCGAGCAACGCCATGGCGCTGGTGTTGGCGCTCCGCAGCGTTGCGGTGAGCGCCACGGCGGCGCGCGCGTCCGCCGCCAGCCCGGCCGCCGCCGCCAGCGCCGCCGGGTGCACGGGCAGCGCCCCGCACGCCCCGCCCTCGCGCGCAAACGACGTCACCTTGTACGACGCGCCGTCGAAGTCGTGCGAGTACTGCGCCTGGAACATGCCCGCGGCCGCCGTGCCCGTGCTGACGTTCGCGGGGAGACCAAGCGTCAGGTCCTCAGCACACGCGCCTGCGGCGGTGCACACATGGCGGGCGCCGCACACCGCGCCGTGGTGCGCCGCGCCGCAGGGCGCCGCGGCGGCGGAGGACCCCGCCGTCATGTTCTGGTGCACGTCGCACACGCCGCCGTAGCCGTCGTCGTAGATGAACCACGCGTTGTCGCGCCTGTCCGTCGCGGCCTCCATCGCGGTGGCATCCGTCCGCGCGATGCACGCGCCATCACTTCCGCAAGCGCGGCCAAAGGAGCACACGGCGTTGCCGAAGGTGGGCCCGCACTCGATGGCGGAGCACCGTGGGGTGACGCACGCGCCGCCGAAGTTCTCCGAGAACGCCACGGCGCCCAGAAGGCTTGCGAGCGTCCCGCCGTCGTCATGCGCCGTGGGCACGCAGGCCGCCGCACGGCACGTCATGCCGCGCGGGCACACGGCGCTGCCGTGGTCGGCGCCGCATTTCAAGTCCAGGGCGCAGCCGCCGATCGTCGCCGCGGCGTCTGCAACGGCGTCTTCCACGGCGTCGCGCCGCGACACCCGCACGAGCTCGGCGTCCAGCTCCGCCTGCTGCAGCTCCGCCACGAAAGTCTCGCCCTCGCCGCCGCCGCTCACCGTGACGTGCGCGAGCGTCGCCGAGATGCTGCCCACCACGGTGCCCGCGCCGCAGTGGAACGTCAGCACACCCGCGGTGTCGCCGGCGACCACCAGGCCGTCCACAGTGAGCGCGAGGTCCGAGAGCGTGGTCTGGATGGAGTCGCCCGCCCCGCACGGCAGGGAGGAGGAGGAGCCCACCGCGGTGAAAGCCGCGAAGTCGGAGGACATCGCCGCGGTGACGGTGGCAGCGGTGGAGGCGCCCGCCACCATCTCCTCGTTGGTCACGTCCGGCCCGACCAGAATTCTCATGGTGACGCTCAGGTTGAACGACATGAACGTGTCGACCACGGAGAACCCGACGAGCAGCGCGATGTCGGCATTGTCCACGGTCCCGCTCACCTGCACGGCCCAGTTCATGGCGGCGGCTGCGGCGTCGAGGGACACGGCGAGGGAGCCGGACGCCGTGACGACGACGTCGCTCATGCCGACCACGATCCCAGCCACCTGCACGGCGGCGCTCCCCGCGTCGACGGCGATGTGCCAGACCTCGTCACCCGCCACGGTGACGTCGGCGCTGCACCGCCGGAACCCGGTGGCCGCGCCCGCCAGCGTCCCCGCCGAGTCCAGCCACGCCAGGTCGAGGCTCGCCTCACCGGTGAACGCGGAGCCGGCGCCCGAGCACCCGGCGGCGGCGGCCACGGCGAGCGTCGCGCGCATCCACGAGGTGTCCACCTCGACTCGGCTCGCCGCTGTCGCCGCCGCCCCCAGGGAGCCCTCGTTAAGCGTAAGGCCCATCTTCTGCAAGTCGGCGAGGCCGAAGGTTCCGAGGTGCGCGTCGAAGGCCAGCCGCAGGACGTCGTGCACGCCGTGCACGCCCGTCGCCGCCGCCAGTGTGCCCTCCAGCACGCCGCTCCACCGCAGCTCGCTACCCACCACCCCGCTCGCGACCGTCGCCCGCGCCGAGTAATGCGACTGCCCCAGGAAGCGGTACCCGCCCACGGCCGCGGCCGCTGCGAGGACGCCGGACAGCACCGCCTTGGGCGCCCCCGCGGCGGGAGCACCGCACGCCCACTTCAGGACGCCGGCGTGCTCGCCCGAGCTGAAGCCGCCGCCCAGTCGCAGCGTCGCGGTGGCGGCAAGCTTGACGAGCCCCGCACACGGGAACGCGAACGAGCCGCGCGCGGCGAAGCTCAAGCTGGCGCCCGGCGCGGACCACAGCCGGGCCGCGACCACGGTGTGCGCCTCCGTCACGGAACGGTCCGCGGACTCGGCGGCGCCCGCAGCGAGTTTGAGCGCGGTGCTGGCCTGGAACTCGGCGGACATCCCCGCGTGGCCGGACAGGTGTTGGCGGCTGAACAGGTCGCCGAACATGAGGTCCAACTCGTCGAACTCAGCTTTCCCGCGGATGAACCCAGTCAGCGCGGTCAGCGCGGTCAGCGCCGGATCTCCAGCCTCCTCCCGCGACCGCGACGAAACAGTAGGCGCGGCGAAAGTGGAGTTCATTGTCAGCGTCCCATCGGCGATACGCAGGCCCCGGCCGACCGGGACGCCCGGGGAACCCACGCCAGAGGGCAGGCGCGCGGCGACGCGGGCGGTGAGAGCGCCGTCCGCCGCGACGTCTACCGTGGCAGCCACCGCTGTTAGGTTTGCGCCGTCGGCCACCAGGTCGCGGCCCTCGCCCAGGTTCAGCAGGAGCTCGCCGGTTAGTGTCCACTGGCGGGTCGGGGACTCCACGCTGATGCGGTGCTCGTTCTCGGCGGCCCACTGCACGGTATGGCTCACCAGGCGCATGTCGAGGCGCCGCGGCAGCGCCAACGCCAGGTGCAGCTTCGCCGTGGCCATGACTGCCAGCGCCTCGCCGTGGTGCTTGTCCACAGTGGCGAAGCGGATCTCGCCCGCGAGGTCGGCGCCGGCGGCAGGCGGAACCAGCCCCACCCCGAGCTGCGTGCCGAGCTCCGGGCGCTGCGCGAGGGAGCGGGAGGTGACGGCGGCGTGGAAGCCGCGGCGGCGGCCTGGGACCAGCGCGTGCCCCGTCACCGTGACCGCCGCGGCGCCGATGGGCAGGCCAAAGAAGGTGGCCACGGCGGCAGCGGCTGTCAGATTGAAGCCCCCATCGCACGACACGGTGGCCTCCGCGCGCGTCGCAGTAAGCGTGTCGCCGGCGCTGGAAAGCGGAACCAGCTCGACGCCCGCGAGGCCGCTCAGGGTCAGTGCGCCGCGCACGCTGGCGGGCAAGCTCGCGTCGCACGGGTGGGTGAACGCCGCCTCGCCTGACAGCGTGAACGCACGGTGCGCCAGGACCACGTCTGCTGCCAATCTAAAGCTGGAGGACTTTAGGCTGGAGATGTCGCCCGCGTCAGCCGTCCACCAGTCCAGCGCCGGCAGCACGCGCACGGCCGCCAAGTCGTTGACCACGAGACCCGCCGCGGCGTACCCGCGGCGCGCGGCGCGCCCCGTGACGAAGCCGTCGACGGTGCCCCACGCGCGCCGCGCGCCGCCCGCCGCCGCGTCACCGGCCAGGTACAGCACGACGCGCGCGTGCACCAGCGGCATGTCCGCGCTCAGCGTCAGAGTGGGCAGCATAGCCTCCACTCAGGGTCCCTCAACAACTGCCTACTTCCCGTTCACAAGCTGTACTTTGTTAATAGAAATACAAAGGGGATGGTGTAGCTATGTTGGTTCAAGAGATAGAGAGACGGCTCCGCGTATAAGGAGCCACCAGGCTCTCGCCCTGGCTGCCCCCCGTGTATGTGGGTTCAAGTAAAACAAGCAAACAAAACAAGCTGTGAAGTTGCTAAGGGATGTCGTGTAATATCCTGCCTCCAGCACGAAATGCGCGGGGGCGTCGGGGGCGCAGTGCCGCACGCCGCTCACGTCTGCGGCGAACGGAAATCCGCCGCCGCCGCCGCCGCCGCCGCCGTTGCCGCCGAAGCCGGCCGCCGCTACTAGCGTCCCGCGCACCATCTGACCATGCGAAGGGACGGACGGCACTTCATAAGATGGCGCTTAAGTCGATAAACGAGGGTTCAAATGCGTGTCGATGACTTGGCGAGCAATATCCGTCCGTCCCTACCCATGCGTGTTGCACTGGTCCGCGGGCGCCGCAGCGGGGCCGGGGGGCGCGGGGCCGGAGGGCACGGGGCCCACCGCCTCGGAGCCCACCGCCGCGGGGGCGGGGCCCAGCAGGGTCAGCCTAGCGCCGCCCGCCAGCTCCTCCTCGTGCTAGGGCCTCACGGCGAATGCCTGCCACGTCATCATCCACATATTATTATACCATTATGTCTTGAATTAATGAGCATCTTAGGACGTGGCGAGCATTATTCGTCAGGCCCTGCCTCGTGCGTGAATGGAACGCGGCGCACGTGCCTCACGGCGACGGCCCGGACGGCCCCGTCGTCGTCGTCTTCATCCGCGCTGCCGCCGTGCGCCAGGCGGAAGCCCACCTGGCATGAGGGTCATTCATTGAGAACAAGCAGTCGAACCGAGATCGGACGTGCCCGCTTATCTTACCTGCAGGGTGAACGAAATTGCGGACGCGGGCCCCGCAGAGAAGGAGAAGGAGATATAATGTCGGTCGAGTGTCTGTTCTCAATGAACCCCCTGCCTGGAGGAACGTGGCGCCGCCCGCGACTCCCGCCCTCGCGCCGCCGGCGAGCACCCCGCTGAGCTGCCCCTCCACGCGCAGGCCCCCGCTGCCGCCGGGATCCTCGTGCAAGCGAACGCCGATGAAGCCGTTGGTGAGGCGCGCGCCGTGGTCGCCGAACGCCACCTGGTGCGCGATGGGACCCCACGCGTCGAGCACCGCGCCGCCGCCGAGTAGCGGCCGACACTCGTCCATGTGCTTGTCAGTTCAACCTGAATCGTTTCTTGTCACTGACTCCATCCACAGATTCATCGTATCACACAAAACCTGCTTACTTGAGCCGAGCAGCGATGGGAATGTGATTAGAAAGTGATTAGATGCGAATGCGATGGAAAATGCGATGGGAAATAACGAGCCGTGCTACAGAAGTGGATGATTGGGCAGCCCCCGCCGCCGAGCACCGCTGGGTCCAGCACGATCTTGGCCGTGACGGGGATGCCCGCGAGCGTCAGAGCGGGCGCCGAGGAGGGCGCCGGCCCCGCGGGAAGCTCCACGCTGAGAACGCCGCTGACCACGGCGAAACCGATGGGCGCGGGCAAGTCGTCCACGGAGGCTGCGAGACATGGTGGCGACGGGAGGGTGAGAGGTAACGCACGCGTGACAAGGTGGCAACGGGAGGCTGACAGGCCGCGCACGCGAGACGAGGTGGCAACGGGAGGGTGAGAGGCAGCTCACTGAGTCACAGCTGGCGGGCTAGGTGGTGGCGAAGAAAGAGGCAGCGGTGCCGGTGGCGGTGGCGGCGAAGAGGCGGGGGGGGCAGGATGCGGCAGCGGTAGACTCGGAGGTGGTGGGGAAGCAGGCGTCGTGGGTGCTGGAGGGTGACGGTCTACTCGTAGAGATGTCTGAAGTGCGATTCTAGATGGATGCCGCACGGAGATTCCAGATGCTTTCCGCAGCGCACGTCGCGAAACCGAGGGACCTCGGGGGGAATGCAATTTCCATCCAGCAACGCCGCTCGTCCACCCCGCCCCCGCTTCACCCCACACGCGCCCCGTCATCTACCCGCCGCCTTGCCCGAACTATTGCAGGCGGGGAGGTGTTACAACACAGTCACGCACCTGTGAAGGTGACCGCCGGCTTCATGGCTGGCGCGCGCAGCGAGAATTGCACCAGGCATGCCGCGGGTGCGTCCCCCGCGGAGGCGGCGCGCGGACCCTTCCCGACACCTCCGGACGCCCTCTCCGTCACGCTCACGTCGATGCCGCTGGCTTTAAGAGACGCGCACGCGCCGCCGCCTGGTTTTTGGTGGATGTTGTCATTTTGAGCTTTGAGTGCCGAGACGCCCGCCAACGCCGCGAGGGTGGCGAGGCATATCGCAATGCACACCACGCTCCCCCGGCGCCCCCTCCTCGGGGCCGCAGCGCGACGCATCCGGTACGTCGGCCGCTCCCTCCTTGGAGCTTCCAACCTCCGCAAAGCTCGATTGAACGGATGACTCACTGCACACCGTTACAAAACGTTGGAATGGCTGATGCAACGGAAATCTGAGAAGATCGGTGGCGATGCCGGCCAATCACAACGCGTTGTTTCTTGACTCCAACGACTTTTGTGGCACAGTTGGCGATTTGGCGCCAAAAATCGGAAAATGTAGAACGGTTCCTGTCGTGGGCTCCTGTGCTGGTCGGCTCGATTTTTACTTTTCCGTACGAATACGAGCGCGGCTGCACTTGGGATGACCTGATGTGACAAGGCGCCGCTCGCTGGCGGGCATCTGAGCGTGCTGAGGCGGGCGCGGGAGCACAACTACCCGTGGTTGGACCAGCACTTGCCACTGAAGTGGAAGATGTGTGCACACGCCGGAGACATGAACGGGAACGGGTCAATCAGAACTGTCCACATCGAAAACCCGCCGACTGACATGCTCGATCCTTTAGTCAATACTCGTAGACCTTTGATTTTGAGGAGACAAGCCTGATAAGTCGTAGTCGGGCTGAAGGGTTGGGCGCGCGGCGCTCGCGCAGCAGTGCACCGATGCTTCGTTGTTGCTATTTCTCTTTACATCGTCAGCCTCATCATCATCATCAATCATCATCATCTTATCGTTCCCCCCCACACCAGGCAAGCGAGGCACCGTAGATGCTTTTACTCCGTGTTTCCACGCCTCTCACTTCTCAAACAGCTTCCCCACCACCTCCCCCGTGACGGAGTAACTGACAAACGCCGAGATGGCCACGTCGAACATGTTGAGGCGCGGGTCCAGCGCGGAGGCGAAGCCCACCAGCAGGGGCTTATACTCGTCCACTTTTCAGCTCAACTTGAGCGGTTTGTATGGGATAGGGGGTGCGCATGGGGATTGTGTAGCCCATTTTAGGGGGGTGTTAGGGGGTGTTTAGGGTGTGAAGGGTGTGTTCATGTGTCAGACACGGCTCAAGTTGAGCTTAGACGTGGACGAGTGTAAGCCCCTGCCCACGAGCACGCACAGCGACACGATGAGCGCGGCGTACACGGCGTCGATGGACACCCGCCGCCAGGGCCCCACACACAGGAGTATGCTCACCGCGTCACACGGGGGCACTGGCGGTGCGCCCGAAAGGAGTACGCTCAGTGCATCACATGGCGGCACTGGCGGAGCGCCCCACGGGAGTACGCTC
>Ga0307489_10000443_pt1 | contig 25065 bp, 38 predicted proteins | sample SB12metaG_FD_202247 | JGI IMG/M metagenome (GOLD analysis project Ga0307489, IMG submission 202247) | Sea-ice brine microbial communities from Beaufort Sea near Barrow, Alaska, United States - SB 1.2 | ecosystem: Environmental > Aquatic > Marine > Coastal | place: USA: Alaska | collected... | reverse complement strand
CGGGGGGCGGCGGCGACAGCAGCGGGGGCGGCGGGGGCGACGGTGGCGGCGGCGGTGGCGGCGGCGGGGTCGGGGCCAGTGGCGAGTGGGGTGGTGTTCAGTGGGACGACGATGAAATGGACTTTGAGGAGTTGGAACGCGTCATGCTGGAGGCTGAGCGCATGAGTAGCCAGGGCGGCGTCGGCGAAGGTATTATTGGTGGTGGCGGCGGCGGCGGCAACGGAATTAGTAGCGGGGGCGGCGGAGGCAGTAGTGGCGGGGGCGTGGCTGTTGGTGGTGCGGAGAATGACGACGACGTCGACGACATAGAGGAGGACGATGACATAGAGGAGGACTAATTATGATGTGTAGAATATATAGAAACGCCCGTAGCGGCACCGCCGCGAGCTAGAGTCACACTATGTCATGATGCGGCCGTACAGGGCTACTCTCATAATGCTAGACTAACAACAGAATAAAGGGGTGAATAAACCAACTATATGCCGGGTCACATGAACCGACAATAATCTCCAACCCATCGAAACCACCCAAACGCGAAAGCCATCACCACGGGCGGGTGCTCATCGGCCCCGTGGGCGGCAACACGCTCCCCCCGCTGGACACCCTCTCGTGCCTCGACTGCGATCTCCGAGCCCCCGCCCCCGCCCCCACCCCAGCCCCCGCCCCCGCCGCGCGCGCCGCGCCGTAGTTTTCGTACGGCGTGAACGCCGTAACCCCGTTCACGTTCCGCTCTTTCCCGCTCAGGATGTCATACCCAGCCCGCCTGGTCTGGGGCATGGGCTTAAAGCCAAGATTCGGCTGGTCCCGGTGCGCCCGGGCCCAGGGGGCTTACACTCGTTCCCATTTCAGCTCAACTTGAGCTCTTCTGTCCACCGTATAAACAAACTTAACTCATGAATTTGTCCTGGAGTTGCTCAAGTTGAGCTCTGACGTGAACCAGTGTAAGGCCCTGCCCGCGCCGCGCCATGGTGCTCCGTGGGGTTGTGCGCTGCCTCCGCGCCCCCGTTGATGACGTCGTACGGCGACACCTTGGTCAGCGGCAACCCCCCGCCACTCCGCCCGCCCATCTCCGGCAACGAGGGGCAGGCAGATATTACGGGTACTCGCCACGTCATACTCGCCACGTCATACGATGCCAACGAGGGATCAAAATGCGTGGGTTGAGAGACAGAGAGACAGAGGGATGCTTCCGCGTGTATGAGGAGGCACCAGGCTTTCGCCCTGGCCCCCGAGCGTGGGTTGACGTGGCAGGCAATATCTGCCAGGCCCAACCGTAAACACCGCCCCTTTATCGTTTAGATCTTCGTGAGAGGTGGCGTAGTTCGAAGTGTGGCCGCCGAGGTACACCTCGACGGGGCGCGGGCGAAGGGCCATTATCCGCGGCTGGGTTTGGCCGCGGTAGCTGGCGGCCTGCCGCTAGGGGCTTACACTCGTCCACTTTTCGGCTCAACGTAAGCACTTTTTGTGGGATACGTTGGGTACCTTCAGTCGATACATGGTTCATAACTCGTCTCAAACTTGATACGACACGGCTCACTGACCAAAACGACTTAGGTTGAGCTGAGAAGTGGGCGAGTGTAAGCCCCTGCCTGCTGCGACACGTAGTCGACGTGATGCTTGCCCTTCATGGGGACTGTTGAGTCCGTGGCGCCCTTGTGCTGGCAGTAGGGCCAAGCAAATAATGTCACCCTCGCCACGTCATGGGATGCCAGTTGCACAAGCATTCGACCGACGCTGAATCTCCTTCTCCTCCTCCTCCTCCTCCGCCGGTATGTATGAGCGGGGGCATTCGCACTGAAGGTACATCAGGCCCGATATCGGTCGAATGCTCGTTCTCAGCGACCCTCCTGCACGGCGGGGCTGGACCCGATGGCGTCCAACACGAGGAGTGTTCAAAAGCCAATCAAGTCATCACGCGGTGGATGGCGTGGCTTGTGTCTCATGCTTCGCCTCACCGGGAGCTTGACGCGGCTCTCGAAGTCGGAGGGCACGGGGCCGAACCGCACGGTCATCTCCGATGTCTGCGACGTCCCCTGCGCTTCCCACGGCTTGTCTTCCTTCACGCTCCACTCCGACTGCGCGTGCCACGAGCCCCCGCCGCGCGGCCGCTGCCCGCTCTTCACCCCCGCGCCCCGCCCTCCCGTCGTGTCCATGCGCGCCGTGTTCGTCGACGTCCGGTGGTGGTGCCTTAGTGAAGGGCCGTTTTCCCGTGGATGTGTAAACTCAGTTCAGGTCGGGTTTGGTGTGGTCACCACAATCCCGCCGACGACCCCCGCCCCCGCCCCCAGCAGCGCCGCTGCCATCAAGGCCGCCCACCCCCAGCTTCTGGCCCCATCCCGACGCCCCCGTCCCCGACGCCACTGTTAACAATGCCGCCCCCGGCCCAGCCCCCGGTGTCTCAGTGTCGGGTTGGTACCAAAAGCGTCCTCGCCTTGAGGGTCGAATTTGAGGGAGCGACGGATGAGAATGCAATTGAAAAGGGGACGCCGTGTCCGTCGTCTGTCAGGCCCTGCCCGAGCGGCGCTGGCGCGGTGTACGCATCGCCGCCCTTTGCGAAGGACGCGTAGCCCGGAGCGCCCAGGGAGTCCCACGGCGCCGCAGCCTTCCACGGCGCACTTGCTTGGTTCGTGATCAAATCGTTCTCCGCCCTCACCGTGGGCGGGCACTTGCGCCCCATTTGCCTCTGTTGACCGGCGAACGCGCCAACGTCAGGGTGAGCGAGGGTGACGACGAAGCTAGAAACGCGAGCTGAAGCTTGGGTTTAGTAGGAGGGTCGGCGAGGGCGCTGGGTATGCCCGGGGCTCTGCCTGGTGTCGTCTGCCTGAGAAACGAAATGCAATTTCATTGCTGCCAGGTGGGGGAGGATGAGCGGATCCTGATGGACCCCCCAACCGGATCCGCACATACCCCGTCCTCTCTGTCGCACGCCGCTCCCCTGCACGGACACCAGCCGCGCAACCACCAGGAGGCTCCATTCAACCCTCATTTTCAGTGCTGCTTTCTACGTGCGGCTTACCACCCGACCGAGGATAGGAAAAAAGTCCTTGTTAGATTCTTGGATACAGTTGGTTCTCTGCTGTTCACTCCGTCCCGCACCGCCGATACCGCAACCGGCCGGGCCACATGGCTCCCAGGTACGTGGTGGGCGTGGACGGCGGCACCGGCGGCATCCGCGCGGGGCTGTTCGAGGTGGCCACGGGCACCCCCATCGGGTTCGCGGACTGCCAGTATGACACCGAGTACCCGCAGCCGGGCAGGGGCTTACTTACACTCGTCCTCCTGACAGCTCCTCTTGAGCGCTTTTGTATGGGATAGGGGGTGCGCGTAGGGGCTGTGTAGCCTGTGTTAAGGGGGTGTCAGGGGGCGGGGGTGTTTGGGGTGTGCAGGGTGTTTGCTTGCGTCAGACACGGCTGAAGTTGAGCTGAGAAGTGGACGGTGTAAGCCCCTGCAGCCGGGATGGGCGGAGCAGAACCCGAGCGACTGGTGGGCGGGGCTCGGGCGCTCTGTCAAACAGGTGGGGCGCTGCTTCGCCCCCCCAGCCGCCGCCGCGTTCCCCTCCCCCGCCCCCGCCGCCGCCGCCGCCGCTGCCGCCTACGATGCGCGGCGCCTTGCAGATATTGCTATCGCTCGCCACGCGATAGGTTGCCGCATAGCTCGAGTAACGACACTTCAAATGCGTGTCGGTGACTTGGCGGGCAGTGGGCCGCGGATATTGCTCGCCGCGTCATAGGATGCCATTCAACTCAAGAAGCGAGGATGTGGACTGCGTTGGATAACGCGGCGGGCAACATCGGTTCATCCCTACCGCGGCTGTTTCCAACGCTATTCTATCATTTTCTTTGCGGCGTGGACGGCATCGGATGAGATAAATAAAATAATGTGGGCACCGTGTACTTGTCCCTGGAAGCGGGTGCTGGCGGAGACTGGGGTGAGCGCGGATGACGTGGCGGGTGTATGCTGCGACACCACGTGCTGCAGCGTGGTGGCGCTGGACGCGGCCGGCGACGCGCTGTGCCCGGTAGGGCGGTGCAGATGACCCTATCAAGCCCAATTTGAAACCGCCTGGAACTAAGCGCTTGAAACTAAGGTGTGATATACTGCTTTCAACTTCTACTTTTAAATTCAACTTGGGCCGCTACAGTCCGTGCATCCTGTGGATGGACATGCGCGCCGCGGAGCAAACCAAGCAGGCAGGTCCGAGGTCCGTAGGCCGAGAACATTTTATTCTAACCGTGTTGGAACGCCCGCGCCCCATCCCGTGGCTCCGAGGGAGAGAGAACGCGTCCACCTCATACGCTCCGAACCACAAGGGCACCTGACACGTCTTGAGATCCTCAAGTTGACGGCGAGTGTGTCCAGGTCAGGTACACAACGAGGAAACAGTCCGGGCACGAGTGGCCAAGCCAGGGAGGAGAATGCAGCGAGTGTGTACTGGTACACTATGAGCAAACAGTCAGGGCAAAATTGGCCAGGCCAGGGAGGAGGAGGCTGCGGGTGTGTACAGGTACACTATGAGCAAACGGTCGGTGTTGGCGGCCAGACCCTGTGTCGCGGTGGCGGCTACGGGCGACGTGGCGTTGCGCGTGAACAGCGCCGGCGCCGGCCCCGTCAGCGCCGAGTGGATGGTGCCCAAGGCGCTGTGGCTGAAGCAAAACAGATAGGGCCTGACACGTCATCCAACGCATAACCATCGTTTATTGAGCTGAATGGCATCGAAGGACGTGGCGAGCAACATCTCCTGGGCCCTGAAATCAAGCCCGAGCTCTTCGCCTCCGCTGCCAAGGTGTGCGAGTATCAGGACTACGTGAACCTGAAGCTGACGGGGCGCTACTGCGCCTCCGCCAACAACGTGGCGGTGCGCTGGCACTTCACGGTAGGGCGTTGCGGGGTCAAACGTGTTGAAACCTGAGTTGAAAGCGCCTGGTGTCAGCTCTTGAACCTGAGATATGACAAACTGCTTTCATGTTTTGCTTTCAATTTCAACTTGCGTCGCTACTTCACGGCTGGCCAGCCGCCGCTCTCACTCCTGGCCTCACTCGGCATGCCGGAGCTGGCCGATAAGTGGCCTCAGGCAAGGGGGGTATTGAATATTGGAACACAAGCACTACACCGATGTCAAATCGACGAACCGAGTCCGTGCGTCTGCACCATCCTGAAGGTATTCATGCGGGCTTGTCCAATCTCGGTTCGATTGTTTGTTCTCAATGACCCTGCTGCGAGGATATCCTGGGCATGGGCGAGGTGGTGGGGGGGCTGACCGCCGCCGCTGCGGAGCATCTAGGTCTGCCCGCAGGGCTGCCGGTGGCGCAGGGCGGCGCGGACGCCTTCGTGGCCATGGTGGGGCTGGGCACCGTGGCGCCTGGTAGGGTCTGCCCACTCGTCCGTTCCCGCGGCATCTCAACCTGACTGTTTTCTCATATTGTGCCGCCGCGCCTGTACCTGTACACACTCACCGCATAGGGGTCGCCGTTTAAGGCCAGGGCAGAGAAGGCGGCGAGTGTCGGAGTGTGCAAGAGTACACTGGTACAGTGTGGGCAAACAGTGAGGGAACGAGTGGCCGGGCCGTGGCGGCCGGGCAGCTGGCGCTCATCACGGGCTCCAGCCACCTGCACCTCGGCGTCGCGCCGGCCGCCTTCCACGGCAGGGCGGTGCAGGTTGACCCCAGGTTGACCGAGGCTGACCCGGGTTAACCACTCTTGGTTTCCGCGCTTGAAGCTGAAATTTGATGCACAGCTTTCAAACTTTGCTTTCAGTTTCAACTTGCGCCACTACACCACGGCGCCGGGGTCTGGGGCACGTACGACGGCGCGCTCGTGGGCGGCGTGCATGTGGTGGAAGGCGGTGGGGGCAAGTGAATCACGCTCATACCCGCCACGGCATCCACCACGTCATAAATCCTCTGTCTTGAGTAAGCCGGCACCCTATGACGCGTTAGAATGCTCAGCATATCATCCGCCGCTTTCGAAACCCTCGTGTGTTTAGTAATTGCCATGAGCTGACATGTTTCAGACCCTCGTGTGTTTGAGTTATGTGGCATCCGATGACGTGACGAGCGTTGTTCACTTGACACTGAAGGGCGGGCAGACGTCGACCGGCTCCGTGGTCAACTGGTACAAGACGTTATGCGGCGGGGGGGAGGGGTTCTACGACGAGGTGAACGCCGCGGCGGAGCTGGTGCCGCCCGGCAGGGGGGTAATTCAGAACAAGCAATCGACCGACATTGAATTGAGAACAAGCACCTGACCGACGTTGAAGCGACGAACCGAGTCAAACATCTGTATGAGCATTCACTCTGAAGGCAAGTCATGCTCCGAACTCGATTCGAGCTGCTTGTGTTCAACGGCCCTGGCGCCGGGGTGCGAGGGGCTGCTGGTGCAGGAGCACCTGCAGGGGAACCGCACGCCGCACACGGACCCGCTGTCGCGCGGGGTCGTCAGCGGGCTGACTCTGCGGCACGGTACGGCGCTGCAGGGTGAAACCGGTCGAAACCGCGTTGAATGCACCTGATCTCAGATCCTCAAACGTACATATGATGGACCGGTTTCAAACTTTGCTTTCAACTTCAAGTTGCGACGCTGCGGCACGGGCGCGCGCACGTGTACCGCGCCATCCTCGAGGTACGGCGGTGCGACTTGAACGGATGAAATCCGTGTTGAAAGGCCTGGAATTATGCTCTTGAAACTAAGATATGATGAACCGCTTTCAAACTTTGCTTTCAATTTCAACTTGCGCCACTACATCGAGGGCATCAGCTTCGGCACCCGCCTCATCTTCGAAGCCATGGCGGCCAACGGTGGGGTGGAGCCAATCGAAACCAGTCTTTGAACCCGTCTTGAAACCCGTTTTGAAACCCGTCTTGGTTTCAGCTCTTGGAGCTAAATGTGATAAACTGGTTTCAATTCTTTGGTTTTATTATCAACTTGCACCCCTACATAATGGGTACTCGCCGACAGAGGTTGTTGTCGCGGGGGGCGCCACGCGCTCCGAGCTGTGGCTGCAGATACACGCTGACGTGGCAGGGCAATGCAAACTGACCCGGGGTTGACCGTTGCTTGACCGCGCTTGGTTTCAGTGCTTCAAGCCAAATTACATGAATTGCTTTCAAGTTTGCTTTCAAATTCAACTTGCACCGCTACAATGTGGCGGGGATTCCGTTCAAGCGAACCAAGTGCGCGGACGCCCCCGCGCTCGGCAGCGCTGTCCTCGCCGCCGTCGCCGCCGGCGCCTACCCCGACGTGGCGATGGCTGTTGCGGCCATGGTGCACTCCGAGGGTGTGGTGCTCCCCAGGTGGGGCCAGCATTCCATCCACCACGTGAACCTACAGTAGTGTACCGGTGCACATTCAACCCATCTACATCATGGTGTACTCCCAGGGCGTGGTGCTCCCAAGTTCGGGCGTCGTGGGCTGCGCCTGCCAAGTTAATAGACGTGTGTTAAACCCTCGCTGCTTGAGCTAAACGACATCCCAGTGATGTCTGTCTGACCCTGGCCCTCGGCCGGAGGTCCACGCGCTGTACGCCGCGCCGTATGCCGCGTACAAAGCCACCTACCCCGCGCTCAGAAACATCATCCAACGAAATGGCAACGCAGCCGCAAACGCAAATGGAAATGACAATCCGGCCCATGCCGGGCCGGACCGGTCGGCTGGCCCTAAGGTAGAGCGGTGCAGGTTCACTGTATCAAAACCCGTGTTGAAAGCGCCTATAGTTTCAGCGCTTGAAAGTGTAATACCATAAACTGCTTTCAACGTTTGCTTACAATTTCAACTTGGGGCGCTACACCAAGGCGACCATTTGCCCGTCGCTGCTGGCCGCTGATCAGGGCAACCTGGCAGGGGGGGTCGTTGAAAACAAGCACTCGACCGGCGTTCAATCTTGTCCTCCTCCTCTGCGCATATGTATGAGCATTCACCCTAAAGGTAAGTCATGCGGGCACGTCTGACCTCGCTTCGAGTGCTTGTTGTCAACGACCCTGCTGGGTGGCGGGTGAGGTGTCGCGGATGATCCACGAGGGCGCGGACTGGCTGCACGTGGATATCATGGACGGCCACTTTGTCCCCAACCTGACCATCGGCCCCCCCGTGGTGGAGCACCTGCGCTCCCAGGCCCCCGGGGCGTTCCTTGTATGGCCGGATAGACATTACCCGCCACGTCATCGACACGCATTTTGAGCCCTGGCTCCTTGAATTACATAAACATGTGATGACGTGGCGAGCAATATCTTCGACACTCATTTTGAGCTCTCGCTCCTCGAGTCACATGACATGTGATGACGTGGCGAGCAACATCTGCCCGGCACTAGTTTGAGGACTGCCACCTGTCGTGTTCCAACCCGGCCGCCCTCATCGACGGCTTGGCCAAAGCCAAGGCGTCGTCCGTCACCTTCCACATGGTCGGGACTGGCAGATATCGCCGTCCACGTCATCAACGCAATGTGAACCCTCGTTTCTTGAGCTACACGGTACCCTATGACGTGGCGATCAACATCTGCCAGGAATATTGCTCACCACGTCATCCATCGCATTTGAATCCTCGTTTCTTGACTTGAATGGCATCTCATCATGTAGCGATCAACAATTTCTGGGACCGTGGCCCACAACGTCATCGAACGCAATTTTAACCATCGATTGTCGAGTTAAATGACATCCTATGACGTGGCGAGCAACATCTGCCAGGCCGTACGACATGGAGGCGGTGGGGAACAACGCGTTGGCGGCGGCCCAATTATGCGCGCGCATCCGCTTGCTGGGCATGCGCGCGGCGGTGGCGCTCAAGTTGGGCCTGGCGGATGTTGCTCGCCACGTCATTGGACCCCATTTAATACCAGTAACGAGGGTTCAAATTGCGTTGGATCACGTGACGGGCAATTGGTCTCGCAGATATTGCTCGCCACGTCAAAAGATGACGTTCACCACGATAAACGAGGGTCAAATGCGTGTCGATGACGTGGCGAGAAATATATACCAGGCCCTACGCTCAGGCCCGGGACGCCCATCTCGTGCGTGTTTCCGTTAGTGGACGCCTGGCAGGGCCGCCCGCCCGCGGTCGACATGGTGTTGTGCCTCAGCGTGGAGCCCGGTTTCGGCGGTCAGAGTCTCATGCACAGCGTTCTACCCAAGGTTTCTGAGTTGAGGCAGAGGTGCCCGGAGCTAGATATCCAGATAGACGGGGGAATTAATTTGACGACGGTGGAGGCGGCGGCTACGGTAGGACGGTGCAGGTTGAACCGATGAACCCCATGTTGCTGAAAGCGCCTGGACGTAAGCGCTTGAAACCATAATATGTTGAAAGCGCCTTCGAGTTTTGCTTTGAAGTTCACAACGTGCGCCGCTACACGATGGCGGGCGCGAACGTTTTGGTGGCGGGCAGCGCGGTGTTCGGGTCCGAACAACCGGCGAGGACCATCGCGGAGCTGCGCGGCGCTGTGGTTACGGCTAAGCAGGCGGCACGCCTGCTCGGCAATCCATGGGCTTACGACGCTAGTATTAGAGTACCTAGCTAGCCGCGTCGCACCCACAATCGCATCTAATGTCGACTGTCGACGCATTGGTCGGCTCGATGACAATATTCAAATTATTCATGAGGCTCTACGTGTGCTCTCAAGTTCTTTGCAACTAAATACAGCGGATAATACTAGCTAATCTTGCTACATGCCCTGCTCTGCGTGCGTCTCAGATGAGTTGCAGCTAATATGCGTGGTTACTAGTGCCTGGTCTGTGAGCCGTAAGTAATTACTCGGCTAGTAAGTACTCAGACGGGTTATTAACTCGTCAGATGACTTAGACTAGTTACTTGCTCAACTTGCTTAGCTAACAGACCAGGCACTAGGGAGTGAAAGCAATCTTAGGACCTTGAAAGGCGATACTCGTGTGCCTCCCTAGCTATTTGATTCTAAGGATCTAAAATGCAACTAAACTAATATGCGTCCACCATTTTTGCGAAGTCGACTTTTGACATGACGGCGGCGGACAGCGCGAGGAGGCCGCCGCCGCAGCACACCACCGCGTTCTTGTTCGCGGTTTTGACGCGCCACGGCGGCACCCAACAGCCAGGGCCTTACGTTGTGTGTTGGTATCGCTTACTCGGGACAAACGGCTTGAACACACATACTTTGCAACGTACTTATCCGTTTGGAGTGTCTGCTCTGCTAAACTGGCGGATGGTGTTGGTTGATACTCACCATCTGAGCGCCCCAGGGCTCGATGAAACGTAATAGAAAAAACATGCATCGCCCGGCCGCCAGCCCTCGCGCACGCCGCGCTCCTCCTCCACCAGGCGCTGCGCCGCAGTGTGCGCCTTGTACCCCGGCTCCCGCTCACCCCGCGGGATCAGCCCGCTCCCCTCCTCCCCCTCCGCCCTCGACTAGGGCCCGGTGAATTCGACTCCCCCAATGTATGTATTCTGAAACAACGTCAATCAAGCCCCAGGGCGCTCACATGACCAACTTGGGTTTTCGTTTTTCCAGCCAGAGAGATGGCAGCTATGTCAACCAACCAATTTGATACGCGGTCCGCTAAGCCCCTGCCTTCTCTCGCTCACTGCGGACGATGTTGTGGAGGAAGTACACCACGGAGGTGGTGCAGGCTAAGGTGAAGCCGGCAAGGGACATGGGGGTTTCCATGCGCCGCACGACGAGGTTGTCGGACATGACGACTGTGCTCAGTTCCTCCAACGGAGACGTGATGGACACCACCACGGCGCCCGCCACCTGCGGTAAGGCCAGAACTCAATAAACGATTGACGTCATAATGCCAAACGTTGTTCAGGCTTGACAAAGAGAAGCTGAACACGCCCCTCCTCCACCCCCTTCGCAACCTCACCCGACTCCATCAACGCGCCGATATGTAGGGTCCAGTGCATGATCATGTGGTGGAGGACGCTACGAGCAATGGTAAACTATGTGGCGGATGACGCGATGAGCACCGGTACACTACAGGACCGCATTGTGCAGTGGTCCCCGCCGCCAATGGCGCACGTGAGGCACAGCAGCGGGCTCGACAGCAGCATCAGCCCGGGCCCGGATAACTTGAGCGGCTGCACCAGGATCTGGATGAGCACCAGGCGCACGACGTCCAGGCACAGCGCGGTGAGCGTCAGCATGAACCCGAAGGGGCTCAGCTCCATCTCCCCGGCTTCGATCATCGCGCCGCCCACCGCTACGAGCGCTGCGGCGGCGAGGGTGCTGACGCGGAAGGGCTCCAGCCCACGGACGATGCTCAGCACCGTGACGCCCACGGGCAGCGTGCCAGCCATCATTGCGTAGAACGCGGGTGACACATGCTCCAACGCCACGTTCTGCACGTATAGCTTCGCCGCCACAATCACCGAAAAGTAGCGCCTGCCAGTTGTTGCTCGCCACGTTACCTAGCTCATTTAGAATCCTCGTTTCTTGTGTTAACCTGCAGCGCATGACATAACGTGGCGAGCAATGTCTGTTTCATCGGTACGAGTAGACTTGCAATAAATACGAAACATGCAATCTGCCGGGCACGGGGCCCTACCGAGAAGGGCAGGAGCATCGTGAAGTAGTTTCTGCTCGAGATTTTGAGCTGGGCTTTCTCAGGCGGCAGAAAGGCGACGAGCGCTGCGGCGAAGGCGGTGCACACTGCTTGCTGCACGGCGAGGAGGGAGAACTGATGGTGGTACCCAGGGTGTAGCGGCGCAAGTTGAAGTTGTCAGCACAATAGTTGAAGCAAAAATGAAAGCAGTTTATCATATTTTGGTTTCAAGCGCTCAGTTCCAGGCGCTTTCAACGTGGGTTTCATAGGGTCAACCACTCAACCTGCACAGCCCCACCTTGGCGGAAGATCCACGCGTTGAAGACGGTGAGCGTGGAGGAGGACAGGACGTTTGCCACCGCGGCCACCTGAGGGAGTGGGCACGGGCAGAGGCAGGCGTCATACTAGTCGGGGAGAAGATTACCATGAACGAGATCAGGTTGGACACCGCACCCATCTGTATGGGCACGTGGGTGTTACCAGGAGGATGGATGTGTCATATGGGCGTTTCTAAGAGAATGTGGTCACCGCAGAGGAGAATGTGGGCGTTCGGCGGATGAGGGCGTTAGGAGTGTCGAGGGCGTTAAGAGTCGAGGTCTATGGCGAGAGGTCGACGGCGTTGGGAGGGTTGAGGACGTTGAGAGGCTCGAGGGCTTGAGGTGTCGAGGGCCGAGGGCGTTGAGGAGTGCCACGGCCTACTCGTAGGAAAGGCATTTAGTCGGGAGAATGTTAAATGAGAGAGTGTATGACGAGGACGGGCTGAGGGCGGCGGCACACACCGCAATCTGCAGCCCCACGGTCATGTCGATCATGTCGGCCGGGGATCCGACGCAGACCTTGCGCGCACGAGCGGGGGGCGCTGGTGAGTGTTGGTTGTGAGCCGTCCCAAATGCGTGTAACCGATTCGGCCGGTCGGCAGAAGATTCTTTTCGGCCGTACGGTCAAGACGATCATCCAAGAAAAAAGGGAACACGTGTCGGCGGCCTCACCTCAAGCGCCCATTCGAGGCGGCGCGGCACGGCGCCCCATGAAGTCGTATCGCCTTGCCGATTGGTAACGGAGCGGCCGTGTTGGTTACCTCCCGCCGCGCGTTGACCGAGCCGCGCGCGGGCTCACTTGCCATGGCCGACTCCCAGAGCTTCATCTCCCGCACCCCCGCCCCCGCCGCCGCCCACCGCACGTGTTGCACGGTGGCGATGCCAGGCGAAGACGGCAGGGCCTGACACTCCTCGTTCCCGTGCTTGCATACCTTGAGCACCATCAAGGTATCCAACGGGGATCACTTCATTGGGCTTCAGTGCCGACAACCACGGCGACCACACCGACAGGCAGACAGTGCTTGGCTACCCCGCTCATTATTCATTTACATAATGAAAAAAGGGGACTCATCACGTCAGGCCTCCTGACCTCAGCTCGTTCCCGTGCTCGCTTAGCTTGAGCGCCTTCGAGGTACCAAGCGGGGATTCCTTCATTGGGTTTCAGGGACGACAACCACAGCGACCACAGCTGTGCGCGTGTGTGGGTCGGCTACACGACTCATTAATTAATCGTTTTGTTGAACGGTCCGATGAAATGGGGACTCGTGTCACGTCAGGCCCTGGGCGACGGCTGGTGGCTGTACGCCGTGTTCTTCCTGCTCACCGGGTCCCAGGCACGGGCTTATACTCGTCCACTTCTCAGCTCAACCTACGCCGTTGTGGTCAGCGAGCCGCAGCCGTGTTGTGTCAAGTTTGAGACGAGTTATGACCCATCCATCTACTGGAACGTACCCAACGTATCCCACAAAAAGTGCTTATGTTGAGCTGAAAAGTGGACGAGTGTAAGCCCCTGAAGCCAGGTGCTGCCCCTCACCGCCATCAGCCTGCTCCTCAACCGCGACCTGGGCCTGGAGGCAGGGGCTTACACTCGCTCACTTCAGAGCTCAACTTGAGGACCTTCGGGAATACATTGCTCCTGTAGAGCTCAACTGGAGCACCTTCGGGACACATCCACGGGTCAATTTAGGTTGTAAGGGGGACAAAGTAAGCTTAAGTTGAGCGCATATGGGCAAAGCAAGCTCGAGTTGAGCGGAAGTGGGAACGAGTGTAAGCCTCTGCCTGGAGGACCGCCCCGAGCTGATCAACGACTACTACGCGGCCGAGTTCAGCATGTCCATGTTCAAGCCCATCTACGCCGGGCTGTCGGACCTGTTCCCCATCATGGGCCGCCGCCGCGTGCCGTACATGGCCGCGGGCGGTGGGGCCTGCCGGGTATCGCTCCCCTCGTCATAGCTTACCACAGAGTGAGCGAGACGCCTCCGCGTGTAAAAGGAGGCACCAGGCGCTCGCCCCGGTCACCAGAGAGAGAGACTCTTCAGCGTGTGTAACGAGGCACCAGGCTTTCGCCCCGGCCCCCGCGAGAGAAAGAGACGCTTTCGCGTGTATAAGGATGCACCAGGCTGCCGTTTGACGCATAAACGAGGGTTCAAAGTGCGTTCGATGACGTGGCGACGAACATCTACCAGGCAGTGCAAGAAAAGAGGGTCCAAAGTGCGTTGGGTGACGAGGTGAGCAAAATGTATCAGGCCCTACCAGGCGGCGCGGCATACGCCATGCTGCTGCAGGGTTACGCGCGAGTCACCAGCATGGACGGCCTGTACGCCATGGGCATCAGCAGCGTGTTGTGCTACGCCATCTGCGAGACGGCGGCGGACGGCATGCTGGTGCAGATGTCGGGCGGCTGCCCCAAGAGGGCCATGGCGCTTCAGGCCAACGGCACGGTCTCACACACGAGTAAATTTCCCAGCTGAATTTGAGCATGTCTGAGGGATAAGGGATCCTACAGTACTTGAAAGCACTCCGCTTGTGTTTACCTGCAGAGTTCGAGCATGTCGCAGGGATAGGGGATCCTACCTGAAATTACTCCCGGTATTCGTTTTGAGTTTCCGGTTCACCATCGGGGCTGCCTGGAGGGTGACGGAATAGTCGCCCGAGTGGTTTCAGGGAAAAACGGCTCAAACCTAAACAAAGCATTCATGTAACTGTAAGGCCCTGGCAAGCGGGATGCTGGCGCGGAGCTCGGGGAGTTTCGTGGCATCGGTGCTGAGCATTCCGCTGCTCATGGTGGTGAGCGTGCGCACGCTCATCTCGCTGTCCGGGCTGCTGAGCATTGCGGCGGCGGTGGCCGCATGCTACGTCCCGGAGCCCGTTGTGGTTGTGAACTCCGCCGCGTCTGACGAGGTCATTGATGGGGGACTCGTGCGGTGGGCGCCGGGGGCAGCGGGGTGCGCGGGGTGCTGCGGCAGCGGTGGCGGCGGCGGCGTGATGGGCGCCGCGCGGCGCCGCGTCCACTCCACTTGGAACGTGCTTAAACCGTGCTTCACCAAACAGATGGGCTTCGCGGGGTTATTCCTCTTTTGTTACCGCGTGGTTCCCACGGCGCTTGTCACCTACAGCACCTTCACGTACTCGCAGTTCACGCTGCCCAACTGGGCAGGGGGGGTGTTGAGAACGTGCGCACTCGACCGACGCTGAATCTCCTCCTCCTCCTCTCTTCCACCTCCTCCTCCTGCTCCTTCTCCTCCTCCTCCTCCTCCTCCTTCTCCTCCTCCTCCTCCTCCTCCTCCTCCTCCTCCACGCGTTTACATGATCATTCACTCCGAAGCTCAGTCGTAAGGCATGCTCCGATCCCAAACCTCCTCCTCCACGTGTGTATATGAGCATTCTCCCTGAAGGTCAGTCGTAAGGCACGCGCTGATCTCGGTTCGAACGCTTGTTCTCAACGACCCTGCTGCCAGGGCTACAGCGCCCTGCTCCTCGTCTCCATGACCGCCGGCATCCTCGCCACAGTAGGGCGGCGCAGCTGGATCCGATGAAACCCAGGTTGAAAGCGCCTGGAACTAAGCGCTTGAAACTGGATCTAAGCGCTTGAAACTGAAATATGACGAACTGCTTTCAAGTTTTGCTTTCAATTTCAACTTGCGCCGCTGCGCCACGGCCCTGTACCGCCAGTTGTCGTTCCGCATGAACCTGTCCCGCTCCTTCATTGTCGGCTCCGCCGCAAACGCGCTGTGCGGATTGGCCCGCCTGCTCGTTGTCTGTTCCTGGTAGGGCCTACCCGGTAATGCCTACCCGGTAATGCCTGCCACGTCATCCTGCAGAGAGAGAGAGACGCTTTCGCGTGTATAAGGAGGCATCAGGCTTTCTTTTGCCCTGCCCCCCCGCAGCCCGATGTCATCCTCCGCATGCGCTGAATCGCATCACATGAGGTGGCGAGCATCATCTGCCAGGCCGATTCTTGATGTGAATCGCATCACATGACGCGGCGAGCACTATCTGTCAGGCTGTTTCTTGGCTCAAACGGCTTCACATGACGTGGCCAGCATTATCCGCCTGGCTCTAATTCCTGGGACGGTGAGAAGGAAAAAATGGGCGCGCCAGTGGCGGAATTAGTGATTTCGCAGCTGCTCGGCTCGTTTGGGTTGATGGCCGGATTCATGCCCATCCTGGCGCTGGCCGCCCAAGCCGCGCCTGCCGGCCTGGAGGCGTTTGGGTATTCCCTGCTGCTTTTCACGATGGATTTGGGTACTTCCTCCGGGTCGTTGCTGAGCGCGCAGCTGACCAAGGTGGGGCCTGGCAGATGTCGCCCGCCACATCACAGGATGCCAATTAACTCAAGAGACTGGGTTATATTGCATGTAGACGACGTGGCGAGCAACGTCGCCTGGCAGATGTCGCCTGCCACGTCACGGGATGCCAATTGACTCAAGAGACGAGGGTACAAAACGCGTGTCGATGAAGTGGCGGGTGGAAACTGTCGCCCGCAACTTCACAAGATGCCAATTAACCCGAGAGACGAGGGTTCACAATGCGTGTAGATGAAGTGGCGAGGGGTATCTGCCAGGTCCTGCGGATGTTGCCCGCCACGTGACAGGGTGCCATTCAACTCAAGAGATGAGCGTACACCAAGCATGTCGATGAAGTGGCGAGCGATATCTGCCAGGCCCTGGACGAAGGCCATGGGTCTGGGCGCGGGGGCGGACCGGTCCTGGAGCAATCTGGGTGCTTTCGTGTGGATCTGCGCGCTCATTAAGGCTGTGCCGCTCGTCATGCTGCCGCTGATCGGGTGGGCGCAGAGGGAGGAGCTGGGCGCTGGGGCCGGGGCCGAGGGCGGGGGCGGCGGCAGCGGCGGTGCTTGGGCCAGGGTCGGGGCCGGGGGCGAGGCCGGGGCCGGAGGTGAGGGTGATTCGGCGCTGCTGACGGGCGTCGGGAGCGGCGACGACGCCACGGACGCCACGGACGCCACGGACCACGAGGGGGTCAACCTGCTATCAGCGTCGTCAGACAGCGGCGGCGGCGGCGGCGGGCGCAAGTATCTGCTGAGCGACGACGTGTGGGCCGTCGCCGCGCAGTAAGGGCCCTCGGCCCACCGTCTTCCTCCTCCTCCTCCTCCTCCCATCCACTCTCATCTCCGCGGCCCCGAGGTGAGCGGATGCGCAACGGAGGTTCAGCATCCCAAACGATTCCGTCGACCAATCATTTGTTTGCCAGCTTAAGCACACGCTTGGCTTGGCTTGTCTTTTAGCATACTAGGTGTGCCGGAGGAGTGACGACGCGGCGGTGGCCCGGTGACAATTAGAGTGCCACCCGCCTTCGAACCTTCCAGGGGTTGCAAAACCTGCGAAGGTTGCGAAGGCTTGGTCCTCTCGATGTAAGTCAGCGGCGGCAGCGGCGGCGGCACGGCCTGGGCGACGCTGACGTTTGTTACATCGCAGTCGCGGCGCGTCGAAAGACGCAGCACGACGCAATGGGACAAACGCAGCGTTCTTCACCCCCCCGTGCCCGCAGCCCCCGCCCCGCCAGGGTCCACCGCCCGCAACGTTTTCCCCGCACACAACAATTATTTTACAAGTTGAAGTACATATGACCTTCCACTGACATACCGCTCGAACACGGCAAGAATAGCACGTTCGTAACGCGTACTCCGGTAGCTCAGTACGTCCATGTATACTCACTCGATAGAAAGAGTTACACAGCATACAGAGCGCACAGCATTTAGGGTTCGCAGCGGTAGCGGCGGCGGAGGCATCGGAGGCGTGTTCTGAATTGTTCATTGCATTGTATTTACAGCATGGCAGCAGGTAGCGTTCATGGGTCTATTGCGTTGTGCTTGTAGTTAGATCGTTCATTCATTCTCAGCCGCCGGTCGTTCACGCCGGCGCCGCATAGGTGCTGCTCTCGCCGCGCTCGCTCACGCGGCAGTTGCGGCACTCGCACACCTTGAGGCCGCCGCAGTCGAGCTTGTGGAACTTCCAGTCCTTCTTCTGGCACGTGGGCGTGCAGTAGCGGGCCACACGGATGCCCTTCACGGTCCGGCAGCCCCCGCACGTGCGGTTGGCGTCGGGGGCGCCGCACCACTCGCACGTATTAAGTAGCTTCAGGTCTTCGATAGCCTCAGTGTGGCCTTGCACGATGGCGGCCTTCAGGAAGCTCCTCGCGCGCCGTGCGTTCCTGGGAAGGCCGTGCCTGCCGTGCATGTAGCAGCGGCCAAGCATGTACTGGGACTCGGCGGCCCCTCCTTTAGCGCTTTTCTCCCACCACGCCACCGCCAGAGCATCATTCTGCTCCACCCCATCGCCGCGAGCGTAGCACCCAGCGAGGAAACCCTGACCATCCACGTCCCCGCGGCAGCTTTGCGGTAAAGCGTCGCCGCCAGTTCGAGGTTCTGCGCCACGCCCGCGCCGTGGCCGTGGCAAGCGCCGAGGGCAACCTGGGCGTACATGTGCTCCTGCTCGGCAGCCTTGCCGAACCACGCCGCCGCCGCCACCTTGTCTCGCTTCACACCCTCCGATCCGGCGTCGTAGCAGCAGGCGAGGCGGTATTGGTCTTCTGCGTTCCCTTTCACTGCGCCCTTACGCCACCCCTTCGCGAGCTTGCTGAGCCCCATAACAGCAGCTGTCTTGCTCCTCGGAACCGTCGCGGCCAGATCCTCGGCGACACCCGGCGCACTCGCCCACAGTGGCGGCGTTCGCGGCAGTGGCGGCAGAGAAACCCCCCCCTTCTCTTGGTGGCGACGGCAGCGGCACCCCTCACCGATCGGGAAACTTCCAACCGGACTACTCAACACGGACCTCCCCCCTCCAACCCCCGCCTTAAATCCCGCTGCCGGCCCGTCGGCGACGCTCGGTACGCTCGCCTGTGGACGCGGCTTCCGCGGCGGCGGAGGCAGAGACAATCCCACCCCTGTGTGTGCGCTGCCTATTGTGGTGGCGACGGAGCCAAAAAAGCGAGAGCGCGGGAAAAACGCTTCTCGACGGACGATCCGCCCGACCGCCAACCAAGTAGCACCTCAGCTCTCTGGCGCTGCCCCACTCGCCGCTGTACGCCACTGCCCGTCGCGCGACGCGGCCCCCGCGAAACGAGGCGCTGTCGCACCACTGACGGTGCCGCTGCACGCACCGTAGCGGAATTGAAGCATGCGACCCACTGCACAGTCACAGGGACACTCAGCCACGATCTTATCCTTAAGGGTTCGTAGCGGTAGCGGCGGCGGAGGTATCGGTGGCATGTTGTGAGTTATTCATTGCATTTTACTTACAATGTGGCGGCAGGCAGCGTCATGGGTGTCCTGCGAACTGCTCGTAGCATGTAGATCATTCATGTATTCTCAGCCGCCGGTCGTTCATGCCGGCGCCGCAGAGGTGCTCCTCTCGCCGGGGTCGCTCACGCGGCAGTTGCGGCACTCGCACACCTTGAGGCCGCCGCAGTCGAGCTTGTGGAACTTCCAGTCCTTCGTCTGGCACTCGGGGGTGCAGTAGCGGGCCACACGGATGCCCTTCACGGACCGGCAGCCCCCGCACGTGCGGTTGGCGTCGGGGGCGCCGCAGGACTCGCACGCATTGAGCACCTTCAGGTCTTCGATGGCGTCATCTTCGCCTTGCGCGATGGCGGCCTTCAGGTAACTCCTCGCCCGCCGTGCGTTCTTGGGAAGCCCGCGCTTGCCGTGCATGTACCACAGGCCAAGGCTGTGCTGGGACATGGCGTCCCCTCCTGTAGCGGCTTTCTCCCACCACCCCACCGCCATGGCATCGTTGTGCTCGACCCCCTCGCCGCGAGCGTAGCACCCACCGAGGAGACCCTGCCCAACCGCGTGCCCTGCGTCGGCAGCCTTGCGGTAGAACGTCACCGCCATCTCGCGGTTCTGCTCCACGCCCTCGCCGTCGGCGTAGCACATGCCGAGGTTTGTCTGAGCGCCCGCGTGCTCTTGGTCCGCCGCCTTGCCCCACCACGCCGCCGTGGCCACCTTGTCTCGCTTCACCCCCTCCGTCCCTTTGGCGTAGCAGCAGGCGAGTTGGTATTGGTCCTCCGCGTTTCCCTTCACCGCGCCCTTGCGCCACCCCTTCGCCAGCGCGCTCAGCCCCATAAGAGCCACAGTCTTGCTCCTCTGAACCTCCGCGCCCAGATCCTCGACGACACCCGGCGCGCTAGCCCACACTCTCGATGTGCGCGGCGGCGGCGGCGGCAACGACACACCCCTCCTTCCTGGCTGCGACGACGGCACCCTTTAACACCGGAAACTTCCAACCGGACTACTCGACGGCCTTCCCTCCCTCGAGCCAACGCCTGGTTGAATGTTGAACCGCGCGACCGGCCCCTCGGAGACGCCCGGCGCGGTCGCCTGTGGTCGCAACTTGCACGGCGGCGGCGGCGGCGGAGACACCTCTCCGTTCCTATGCGCGTCTTTCGTGGTGGGGTGAACGCCACGTTTCAGCGGTTCGACGGCTGCTGGAGAAGAATGACTGATGGTAACTGAGTGTTCAGGTAGTCAGGCGGGTTCCAAGATTAAAAGTGCAATGCCCAGCACGGGTCGCCTCTCCCCGGTAGGCCGAGGGTGCCGAGTCGCGAGTCTTCAAGTGGTTGTAAAACCAAGAAAACGTCTTGTCCAACAAACGTCTTACATCAGTTTCAACTGCATTTTGACAGTGTGTGTAGAGCTTATCCTCGTTTCTTGAATTACATATGCAAGATTCTGGCTAGAATACGAAAAGGTGCGGTCGGACGAAGGATGATGGGGAACCTCTGGATATGCAGGTTGGTGCTGGTTGTGGCTTCAGCTGTGCCTTCAAAGGACTCGAGCTAGACATACTTGTCTGAGCACGCAGCATGTCGACCACCGTGTATCCAGCCGTATGTCTGAGTACGAGCGTTGGTGCGCTCGGAAAACAGAATATGAAGGGCCACGAAGCTGTACCTGGTACAGGTAGTCTCGTGACATCCAACGAATGTTATGCCACACGTCACATCTCAACAGCCCCAGCATTCGTAGCTGCGCGCGTTCTTTCCCCGCGCCACCTTCCGCCACCTTCACGCCATTCATCTCTCCAGAACAGGACTACTGCGGCTGCGACTGTCAGCGAACGAACCATACGATACGACAACACACAGACGACACGCGTACCGCAGTCACCCACACTAAACTTCGACCCTCCCAACAACATCCAACTTCATAATGGGACTATGGATACCGCACTGGTTGCACAACAAGCGCCGCGCGCAAGCAGCCGGAGTCAAAGCTTCCGCGGCGGATCACGCGCTGATCACGGCCTTCGTCCAACTTGACATCGGCGACTCCAAACGCCCTTCCTCCGCTCCTGCCAGCAGCCGCCGCGCGGTCACGGTGGCTAAGCCGCTCAAGGCAGAGGGGAAAAAGGCGGAGGGGAAACAGGCGGAGGGGAAACAGGCGGAGGGGAAACAGGCGGAGGGGCAGAAGAAGAAGAAGTTGCTGAAGGAGGAAAGGAAGAATGTGTCTGGACCGGCGCTGCCACTTCCACTGCCGCCGCCACTACTACTACCCCATCCGGTCGAGGCGGCTATGCCGCCCAATGTGAGCAAGGCGGAGCCACAGGGTAGGGCGGTGCAGGTTGACCCTATCAAACCCATGTTGAAACCGCCTGGAACTAAGCGTGTTGAAACTGAAATATGACGAGCTGGTTTCAAGTTTTGCTTTCAATTTCAACCTTACGCCGCTTCAACGGGGTAAGAAGGCGGAGCTGAAGAAGATGAAAAAGGAGAGAAAGAAGGCTATCAAGGTGGGGCGGTCGTGCAGGTTGACCCCAGGTTAACCCCAACTTGACCCTGCATGCTTTCAACTCTTGAAACTGAAACATGATAAACTGCTTTTAAACCGTGCCTTGAAACGTGACCTGCGTCCCTCCATCAAGGCGTCTGCCGTTGCCAATGCGCCCGGACTGTTGCTGCCACAGAAACCGTAGGGTAGTGTAGGTTGACACCATCGGTCCCACGTTCAAAGAGCCGGGAACTAAGCGTTTAAACCTATAATATTATAGACTGCTTTCAACGTTTGCTTTCATTTCGACTTGCGCCGCTACAACACGGCGACTGCCACCGTCCTGCTCTCAAGATGAGATCATGGTGGGGGCGGTGCAGGTTGACCCCGGTGTTCGCAGTTGACCCCACGCTTGCTTTCAGCTCTTGAAACTAAAATGTGACAAGCTGCTTTCAAAAATTGCCTTCAACTGCAACCTGCGCCACTACATCATGCGCGTGGTGAGTGGTAGCGTGGCTGAGATGGAGGCAAGGCCTGAGAATCGTTTGTCATCGCACGACTCCAGAACCACCTGTCAGCCTAACCTGAGCCGTCTTGTCACCGATTTGTCACCCGTTGCGTTGTTGTTACATCAAAACTAAAAACTAGAAACTCAAAAGCTCTCCCTGATGAAACCTCACACATCTTCGGCAACCCCTCGACACAAACAGCACACTCTTATCCGCACAACTCCACACAACTCCACACTCACCGTCGACTCACAAAGTGCTTCATAAGAAGGTTTCGCCAAAAAGTGGACTAGTGTAAGGCCCTGGATTGAGGAACTCAGGAATTACATGACGTCCGGCAACGTGGGTTTGGTGCAGGTTGCACCCCGTTTTGAAGCGCTTGGTTTCAGCCCTTGAAACTAACAATCTCTGGAAAAATCGATCACGGCTCTGGCATCCGCTTTATTCACCGTACGCCCCTGCAGCAAGGCAACCAACTTCGAGGAGGTGAACAGTCCTGAAGAGCAGGTTACACTGCTTTGGGACGACAAGACGCGCCTTCACTTGGCGGGGAGGTGTAGGTTGACCCCAGGTTGACCCCGCTTTGTTTAAACGCTTGAAACTAAAACATGATGAACCGCTTTCAAAAGTTGCTTTCAATTGCAACCTGCGCCACTTCAATTTGGTTCAGATTCAAGTCAAAACGGCTCAAGACGCTGAAGACCCCACAACGGCAGAGGCTCATGAGGAACGTGAAAAGGATATCGAGAGGGACCTGTCGCAGATTTGTTTCGTGAAGCTGGCGCCGACGTCTGGTGGGGGCGGAGCAGGGTGAATCCGAGTTATACACAGGTCGACCGCGCTAGGGTTTCTTTGTTTGCTTCAGCTCCTGAAACTCACATACGTTCAACAGCTTCCAAGCTTTGCATTCAATTTCAACTTGCGCCCCTGCAACAGCTCTCAGCTCTTGAAACCAACACATGGTAATCGTTAAAGCACTTTTGCTGCCAGTTTTAATTCGTGCCCCTGCATCTTGGTCCTGCAGGAGAGCGGGACCGGCCTCTGCCGGTGCTCACACTGATGCGCAGCAGGCGGGGCGGTGCACCTTGACCTTGTTTTAATCCCGGACTGATCCCGCTTGGTTTCAACGTTTTGACCAGAAATTTGATGGTGCGCTTTCAAACTTTGCTTTCAACTGCAACCTGCGCCACTACAAACAGGCTGAAAGGTACTTTGAAGAAGGACATCTTTGTCAAAGTGGTGGAGCGGTGCAGCTTGACCCTGGGTCTTTGCTATCGACCCCGCGCTTGCTTTCAGGGACTTTCAGCGCTCGAAACTAAAACATGATAAGCTGCTTTCAAACCTTGCTTTCGACTGCAACAACCTGCGCCACTTCAACGTGGAGCCCGCCGAGTTCGTCCGCGGCAAAAACCTCACCGTGGTGGGGCGGTGCAGGTTGACCCTATGAAACCAAAGTTGAAACCGCCTGGAACTAAGCACTTGAAACTGCAATGTGATGAACTGCTTTCAAGTTTTGCTTTCAAATCCTACTTGCGCCGCTACACCGTGAAGTATTACGCATCCTTTGCCCGTGAGCAACGTGCTCTGGACGCGTGCCGCGGTTGGGGCGGTGCCGGTTCAACCCGGTTTGACCGCGTTTGGTGTCAGCGATTGGTTTGAGCGATTCAAACAATAATGCTATTGTGATGAAGTACTTTTATAGTTTGCTTTCGATTTCCACTTGCGCCCATACACCGCGCGCTGGTGGCTAGCCCCAGCACGGCGCCGAATGTGCTCAAGGTGGAATGGTGCAAGTAGAACCTGTGATTCAGCTCTTGGTTTCGGCTCTGTGTTCCAGCACTTAGGTCTCAGCCTTTGTTTCAGCTGTTTATTTCAGCTCGTTGAAACTAATCTATGATAAACACCTTTCAAGATTTGCTTTCAATTTTAATTTGTGCCCTTAGATGAAGGTGCTTTTGCGCATGGAGGGCAACCGTTCCGTGCTGTCGCAGGGTGCCGCGGATGCCCTGGTGAGGTGATGCAAGTTGACCCTGGATTCCTGCGTGGATGGACTGCGCTTGGCTTCAGCGCTTTGAACCAGCTTCAGCGCTTGTAACCATGGTTTGAAACTACAAAACGATGAACCACTTTCAAACGTGCTACTTGCTTTCAACTTTAATGTGCGCCCCTTCTCCACGGCGCGTCACGTGAGGGCTAACAAATCAGGGCTGAACGAGAGGCAGCGCGCTGTCTTCAACCCCGATCAAGGCTGCGTCGTCCAAGCAGTCCACGGCCCCCCTGGCAGGGTTGCACCATGGTTGCACAAGTTGCACCCATATGAACAATTCTTGCTTGGTTGTTTGCGCTCGAAAGTAATACATGATGACCGGCTATGTACCTTTGTTAGAGGTTTACATCACATCCTTTATGTTTTAACTTGCCAGGCCCCCGATACTCTGGCACTGGCAAGACAAGCGTGATCGATAGCTTCCTGCAGTCGCCAGCCCGCCGGTCAGATTGTCTGGTGGGCGCGCATGAGCGTCACGTCGTAGGGCGGTGCAGGTTGACCCCGGGTTTTCGCAGTTGACCCCACGCTGCTTTCAGGGACTTTCAGCTCTTGTGACTAAAACATTATGAGCTTCTTTCAAACGTTGCTTTCCCCCGCTGCTTTCAGGGACTTTCAGCTCTTGTAACTAAAACATGATGAGCTGCTTTCAAACGTTGCTTTCAACTGCAACCAGCGCCCCTCTGATGTGGTCTTCGTGATATCTGAAAAGAATCACGCCGTTGATGCCATCGCCGCTGCCCTTCTGCGACGCGGTGGGGCAGTGCAGGTTGACCCCGGGTTTTCGCAGTTGATCCCACGCTTGCTTTCAGCTCTTGAAACTAACATATGTTAAGCTCCTTTCAAACTTCGCTTTCAACTGCAACCTGCGCCACTTCAACGTGGCGGGGGCAAGCCCGGCAATCCCGCCTGGGTGGAGAAACCCTAAAACTAAACCCTAGACCCTAAACCCTAAACCCTAAACCCTAAA
>Ga0307489_10000442_pt1 | contig 25079 bp, 33 predicted proteins | sample SB12metaG_FD_202247 | JGI IMG/M metagenome (GOLD analysis project Ga0307489, IMG submission 202247) | Sea-ice brine microbial communities from Beaufort Sea near Barrow, Alaska, United States - SB 1.2 | ecosystem: Environmental > Aquatic > Marine > Coastal | place: USA: Alaska | collected... | reverse complement strand
GCCCTTCGGGCGTCCCGCGCCTCCCCGCCCTTCGGGCGCCGAGTTTATTATGGAGGCGCGCGCCGCCCTTCGGGCGTCCCGCGCCTCCCCGCCCTTCGGGCGCCGCGTTGATCCCTGATTGAAACCACCTTACTTGAGTCTTCCGTCATACTCGTATCCCGCTTTACTAGTACCGACGGGAGTCCTACGGGATGACGGTGCCCGTGTTCGCCCCGTAATGTGCCCGGTACACGATGCAGCTACCGGTACTGTCTGACTGTACCATTCTAGAGGGTGACTCATGACGTTGTAAGCTGCAGGCGTCAAGGTTGAAAGATGCAGACGCTCAAGTTGCGCTGAAATTGTGACGGCCCAGAGAGTGAAATGTGCTCATAGAAATAATTTCACGTTGACTACGTTGAGGTGAGGCGGTGAAGGCCCCGCCGCCGCGTCCCGCCAGGCCTTGCAAGCCCCCATCGCGCGGCTCACGCTGTTGTTGGACAGGCGCCGCATCACCAGCTCGCTCAACACGTGCAACACTTGCTCCTGCTGCCGCAGCTTGCCCACCGCTGCCTTCCTGCGCTCAAGTGCGGGGGGCGCCAGGTGAGCGGGAATAGCGGGGGTGCAGAGCTCTCGTCCAAAGGGTGGGGTGGCGAGTGAGGGTGCAGAGTTCTCCAAATAACCAAATGACGGGTGAGCGGGGTCGGGCAGAGATGCACTGAAGTTTGAAGGTGAGTTCGGAGCACTGGCCACGAGCTATAGCTGTGGCTAGCGGGACCGGCGCGAGCGCGGCGCACTGGTTACTGCCGCGAACGTGTTTGGGACTTGCGCCGCCTGAGGTTTGTAGGCTGAACCAGAGGTAGGCGGGTGCTACGCTAAGATTCTGGGCACCCCTCCAGCAACAACAGCACTGCGTTTTGTTGAAGGTGGACGGCGTGGTGACGCACTTGTTATGCTCCGCCCGGCTTTTCTGCGCTGGGCTCATGGCGATTGCGCGGAGCGGGGGCGGCCCCCGGGGAGTCGCCATCGCGAGCCGCGGTAGCGCGCGCGCGGGTGAGTGGGGTGCATGATAGGCATGAGAACAATTCTGCCGATCGGATGGGCCACCGGCAAATTTTTTCTATTCCGCTTTATCAGCCGAAAATTCCTTGGTCTAATGACTCAAGAACGGAAATCGCTGTCTCTATGCGCGCTCTGCGCCAATGACTTCGATCGCCTGAGTCCGAGAAAACGCTCTTTTGTTGGTGATTTGGCGAGAATGACGCGCGAACAATGGCGTACGAAGTGTCGCCGGCGGCCGCGCCGATGCGCGGAATCCCTTCGTAGTAGTCATGCCGTGGTGTCCGTCCGGGTCGAGCGGCGAGTATCGCCGGCGCCGCGCCGTTCGGGCGCTTCCCCGTTTCTTGAGTCATTCGATCGGGAAGTGACGGTCTAAATGTGAGCATCGCCCCGCGGCGCGGCGGCGGCGATACTCGCCGTTTGACCCCCACGGAGTCCAAGGCATGACTACTGCGAAGCGATTCCGCGCCTCGGCGCGGCCGCCGTCGACACTTCGTACGCCATTGTTCGCGCGTCATTCTCGCCAAAACACCTCTCAAAAGTCTACTCCACTGAAAACACCCAAATTTCCGATAAAATGCTCCTGACTAAATGCTCATACGAGACGTAAAAACCCTAAACCCTCATCCCTAAAACAATAAACCCTTACCCTAAGCCCCAAACCCTAAACAGTTCCCACCACCTTTTAATAAATACCCCCCCCTTGCCTAAACGCTGCTGTCGCTCAGCCAAGAAAAACAGGCACTGGCGCGAGAAAGTGCTCAAATTTCCGGCACTTCCGTTGCTCCGGAAATGCCCAAATTGCCGAAAATTTTGCTAGCAAAACGTGCTGATGCCTACCATAACCTGTTGCGCGCACGCACTGGTAACAGGACAGGAAAACGGCTTCCGTCGCGAGCGTGACGGCGGCATGAAGGAGCGCCGCGGCGGCGACGGCGACACTTCGAGCGTGCTAGGGGATTAATATCGGTAGTGGGTAGACGCTCCTCTGGCGGATACGCCAGGTTCGGCGCGACGGCGTTGGCGGTACGCACGGCGTTTGGCAGGTTAACTCTTGAGTCATTTATATGGGAAAACACAGCGCGCGCCGCCGAGGCCGTCGCGCAGTATCTGCCATATCTGCCACAGGAGCGTCTTCCCGTGAGGAATATCAAGCCTCTGGCACGCTCGAAGTGTCGCTGCCGCCGGCGCGGCACTCCGCCCAGCCGCGATGCAGGTTGCAGACCACAGTGGTGTTTTCTTCGTTTGCGTGCCTGCCACCAAGCGTTTCGGAGTGGTCGATATATGGCGAATCGACGGTCTATTAACTGGCAAACTTCACCGAAATGGGTGTACAAGTATTGAAATCAGATACCTTCATGTGCTTTCACCCAGTCTCCGGTTTGACTCCCCCCTCAACACCCCGAATACAGCCCCTCGGCCAATCAGGGACGTGGGCAAACGATGGACTGTCCATTCACCAATCAGGTACCAAACACGTTTACGTTCAGAATTGGCTCCACAGATGTGATCGAAAGAGTACCAACTACACGACGACAAATTTGATTCAAACTGTTTTACATGACAGTGGCAAAGTAATCCGCACTAGAGCTCTATCACACATCTATCGTTTTTGTTGCAACGCCAGCACCTTCTGTGCAAAAACGGAGAAACGTTCCAGGTCCGCCTGCAAGTACGGCCCGGCATCACATTGAAACCCTCGTTTCTAGAGGCGAATGCCACCCCATGATGTTTTGCAGCAAGTTCTGCAGGGCCCTATAGAAACTAAGTTGTCACAGAATAGCTTTAGAATACAGTAGTGTCCCTCGATACAGCCTTAGAGACTCTGATAGACTTTAGGGTCTGGCCGCTTGAAATGGCCGAGTGGGTTGGTCAATGCTCACCATATAAGTGCCTTGTGGCTCGATGAAGGTTGTTTCAAACAGAAACTGTCTAGCCCTACCTTCAAGATTTGTTCCACCACAGGACTCACCGCGGACCCGAACGGCACGAGCACGTTTGGTACCTCGTAACTTATCTGTATCTGCACCCAAGTGGTAGGGCCCGCCAGAAACCGCTCACAACATCAGGCGGGTGGCATTTAAACCAAGAAACGATGACCAATAGACCCACTCTCCAGTACGACTACCCCTTGAAACCTCCCTCATACGACCTCACGATTAATCAAGGACGCTTTAAAATGATGAACTGTCCTTTGACCAAGCAGGGGCCATACACCTTTATGTTCAGAATTGGCACGAAACGTGCAAGAAACTCCAGCCAGACAAATCTCAGTAGATTTCTCTTGACGAATCACATGAGAATCTTCAGATCATAGGTCGCAGACTGGGTTTGGAAAATGTAGAAGGATGCTTTGAGGAAATTTTGTGAGGCCCTGCCGAGTGGCGCTCCCTGCTTGGTCCCCGAAGAACCGCACCGCCCCTCGGTTGTTCAGACCTTCTTCAGAGGTCCAGCCTATCTTCTGTTGTTTCACAGGTGTCACGTCTTTTGCCACCCAGGTGAATTCAAAGTGCTGACCAAATTGGTCAGTGGAGAGTTTCCAACGGGCAGGGCCTTCCAATCGTCCGTAGTTCAGCTCTACTTGAGCCGATTTCCCCCCTGAGACCCCCTGAAATCACTCTAGAGTGCTGAAGTGAGGCTGGAAACTTGGAAGCGTTTCATCATGTTTAAGCGTCAGGCGCTGGAACCAAACGCGGTCAAACCGGGGTTTACGTGGAGTCGACCTGGAGTCGACATGCGGTCAACATGGGACATAGAGTCAACCTAGGGTCAACCTAGGGTCGACCTAGGGTCAACCTAGGGTAAACCTGGGGATAACCTGGGTCAACCTGGGTTAGACTTGGGGTCAACTTGAGGTCAACCTGGGGTCAACCTTAAGGACAGCCTGGGGTCAATCTGAGGCTGGAGTCAACAACGTTTGGAAGGCCCTGCCACCGGGACCTGTCGTCGGGAAGATTCTCCACTGAGCTTATCCGCGCAGGAGGGTCGCTGAGAACAAGCACTCGACCGAAATCGGGGTGTGACTTACCCTCAGGGTGAATGTTCTGACAGATGCGCGGGGAAGGAGGAGAATGTTTAACGTGTTGCTGAGTGCTCGTTCTCGATACCCCCCCTGCCACGGCATCCAGTTTGGGATCCGAGACTTATCCTGCCAGAGCTCCCACACTATTGGAAGTGGCACCTGGACCAGGGCCATCCACTCGTTCCCTTTTCTGCTCAACTTGAGCAGCTTTGACGGGTGCTTTGTCGTACGTGGGGTCAGGGAAGAAACGGCTCAGGTTGAGCTGGAAAAGGGAACGATTGCAAGGACGCGGCGAGTGGGTGTGGGCACACTGACTGGTGCACTCCTGCAGGAACAAACAGTCACAGTCAGGGAACGAGTGCTTGGCGTAGGAGGAGCATGCGGCGAGTGTGTACGGGTGCACCGATGCACTGTGAGCAGGCAGGCAGGGGACGAGTGGCCGGGCCACGCAAGGAGCAGGATGCGGCGAGCGTGTGCGGGTGCACAAGTACACTAAGAGCCGAATACAGTCCAGGGGAACAGTTTGTAAGGACCTGACCTGCACAGTCACCTCGATGGAGGGGCGCACGTTGCAATTGAAAGCAAAACTTGAAACTCATCGTACTTAAGTTTCAAGCGCTGAACCAGACCCGTTCAACACGGGTCATAAACGTGTTCTACTTGCACCACCCCACTTCGGCAGTGTTCTCCACCCAGCCTGACATGGAGAACCGTGTGCCGTTGTGTAAGGGCGCAAGCTGACATTGAAAGCAAATCTGGAAGGCTGCTCATCATGTTCTAGTCTCACGCGCTGATGAATCACAGGGGTTCGTCAACTGCAAGATGGAGAAAGCGGGATCTCTGATTGGTGTAGCGAGTGGGCCGCTCACGGTCCTTGAGGGTCGTTCGGAGCACGACTTTGCTCCGACCCTCGGCGGACACTCAGCTTAGCAGAGCAGAGAACTCCAGGCGACGGGCGCTTTCAATTTTCACGGGTTTGAACTTTTTCAACTTGCACCAACCCCGCCGTTGCTTGGCGCATTGAGCACGGCAATGGTGCCCGACCCCCGGAACCCACATGCAGGGCCTTGCACACTATCCCCCTCGTGTTCTGCTCCAATGCGCAACTGTGATGAGTTAGATGTACCGTACGGTAAGTGGGGTGAGGGACGAAACGACTGAAGCAAACTGAAGTGAAGGGGGTATATTTTATACGAAAAAAATGGAGAGGAACGATTGGAGGGCACGCCCGCGCCCTGCCCACGTGACGACAGCACAACCGATGAAGTTCTCAACGTCTTGGGCAGTGCGGAAGTCCTCGACGTCGTCGTCTGAGCGAGAGTTCTCGACGTCCTTGGCTTCGCGGAAGCGGAGGTCTTCGAGGTCTTTAGCTTTGCGGTGGTTGCGAAGACGTGTGACAGAAACGCAGGCCTCGAATGGCACGTCGCGGCCATCGCAAACGTCCTTGCAATGTTGAAAGTTCAGGCAATGGTGGTGATGCGTGTACTCGTCAAGCGGGTATCACCCCGTATCCGCCACTGTCAGCTTTGTCTTGCCTGCGAACCTGCCACGCGCGCTGAAGTTTGCTACCAGCGTACGCGCTGAGTGTCGTGGCAGCGTCAGAACCCCGCAACCAGGAGAACCAAGCGCGCGCGCTCGAATGCACCCATTTCGGTAAAGTTTGCGAGTTAATAGACCCTCGATTCGCCATACCGACCCACTCGGAAATGCTTGGTGAGGAAAACGCCACTGTGGTCTGCAATCTGCATCGCGGCGGGGCGGAGTGCCGCGCTGGCGGCAGCGACGCTCCGAGCGTGCCAGAGGCTTAATATGCCTCACGGGAAGACGCTCCTCAGGCGGTGGCGGCAGATTCGGCGCGACGACGTGTGCGGCGCGCGTTGTGTTTTCCCATGTAAATTACTGCCAACGCCTCGCGCCGAACCTGGCGTATCCGCCAGAGGATCGTCTACCCACAACCGATTTTGAGCCCCTGGCTCGCTCGAAGTGTCGCCGTCGCCGCCGCGGCGCTCCTCCACGCCGCCGTCATGCTCGCGGCGGGGGCCGTTTTCCTGTCCTGTTGCCGTTGCGTACGCGCAACAGGTTATGGTTTGGCCCGACCAAGCGTTTCCGAGTGGTTCGATATATGGCGAATCTACGGTCAGCCCAACACGTCTGTATCTTCGACACGGATATCGACGTTTTCGAAAATCGAACGATGTTGACGATTGTTGGAGTTTTTGGAGATCTCAGACGATGCACGGGGCTCCAACACGACGCGCGCACGCGATCGTCGCGTGAGATAACGGTTGGAGACGCTTCTCGCGGGGGTGTTGTGGCGAACTGCCTGAAAAGGTTTGGTCATATCTCCTTGGTCGGCAACGCTGGACGCGTATCCGCGCGAGAGCAAATGGCTCGGGAAGTCGTTGGCGAGCCTGAGCCCTCTGACTCGTATTTTGTGTGTGTTCCAATTCAGCCATTTCACGGATGGCCCACGATGTTCGCCCTGCACGCCAGTGTCGGAGTTTTGACGCTGCACCCCCTTTACTACGACGTGTAAAAGGCGATCGCGCGCGTCAAAACTCCGACACTGGCGTGCAGGGCGAACATCTGGAACGCGCAGAATCGAGGAAAGTGGCGCATTGTGAGATATCCGTCTTATTTAATTTTTCATACGGATATGGTCGTAAGACACAGACGTGTTGCGGCTTGCGGGTCTATTAACTCCAAAACTTTCCGTTTTTTGTCCTGTTATAGAACGCGAACGCAGTGAAGCTGAGGCGCAGGCGGTAGTGTAGGTAGACGCCGGCGGAGCGCGGGTGGGGTAGCAAGATGGAGCGCGCGGCGGCGGCGACGCAGCAGACACAGGCCTCACGCGACGTGTTGAAGACGCGCGCGAGCGCTCGCGCGGCCGGCGCGCCGCTCGGTCGGGCGCGCAGCGCTGGGTTTGATTTACGTTCCCACGAGGCAGCGCCGGAGGAGGGCGCGCGCGCGTGGGGGCTGGCGCCCGCGGCGTGGGCCGGCGACGTCGCCTCGGAGGTGGCGGACCTGCACGCCGAGGTCGCCTCTCTCCGCGGCGAGCGCGACCTGTGGGAAGCGGAGCGCAACTCAATGCTGCAGCTCTTCAAGCAGGCACAAGTTAACTCATTTTGAATCCCTCGTGACTCGTTTCTCCAGTGAGCCGGTGGGCATCCTATGTTGCAGCGAGCAATCCCCGCCAGGCCCTACCCTCAGGCAAGCCATCGCGGCCCCTGGCGACCCTAGCATTCACGCAAATGCAAATTACGTACTCGCCGCGCCCCCGAGCGCCCCTCGAAAGGTCCTTACAGAAACGCCCGGCGCGGGGCAGTCCGAGTCGGGCGGCGGGGGGCATGGGCAGCTCGACGCGCTAGTCGCCGAGGTACGCGGGCTGCGCCGCGAGGTGCGCGACGACCGCGACCGCGCCGCCGCTGCCGAGGAGCGGCTTCGCTGTGAGATGGAACGCACCCGGCGCGGCGCTGAGGCGGCGGCGGCAGCGGCTGAGGCGGCGGCGGCGAAGGCGGTGGCAGCGGCAGCGGCGGGGCGGGAGACGCAGACCCAGCCGAGCGCCGCAGCGACAGGGCGAGCGCAAGCTGGCGCAAAACTCGTCGCATCCGCCGAGGTGCCTCCGGCCGGCACCGCCGCGACCCGGGCGGTGGAGGCGACGTCAACGGGCAGCCTGGAGGAGAAACAGGCGATGTTGCGGCAGCGCAAGGCAGGGCCTGACCTCTTTCCACCGGACGGTAGCTCAACTTGACGCCTTCGAAGTGCTCAGTCGGGATAACTCCCCGTCTGCCAGTGTTTTCAGGGACAAAAGTGGCACAAGTTAGGATGAAAAGGTGAAAAGTGTGAGGCCCCAGCGAAAGGCGCAGAGGGCAGCGGCGCGGGTGGGCGCGGCGCGGGTGGGTGCGGGCGACGCGGCGCCGCCGGGTGCGGCAGAGATGGCAGACGGCCCCGCGCCACCCGCAGTGGCAGCCACCGCCGCGACCCGCCCGCTCATTCCTCCCATCGACACCGCGGCCGCGGCGAAGGCCATGGCGCTGTCCGAAGTGCGCAAGCAAAGGCGAAGAGAGGAGGCAGCAGCGGGGGTTGGTGCGCAGATGGGAGAGGAGGCAGCAGCGGGGGGCGGTGCGCAGACGGGCGATTCCGCGGGAAGTGTACCCGTCACTATTCACAAGCAGTCAAAGGCCGGGGCCGGGGCGGGGGTGGGGGTGGCAGGAGAGTCAGCGGAGAATGTACCCATGACTATGAGCGAACAGTCAGAGGCAGCGGCGAGGGCGGCGCAAAGGAAACCATTGGAGGCGGAGGCGGCGGCGGCGGCTGCTTCCGCGGCAGCGGAGGCGGCGGTGGCGGCGGAGATGGCGGTGGCGGCGGAGGCGGCGGAGGCGGCGGAGGCGGCGGCGGCGGCGGGCGGGGACGCCATCACCACCGCGCTCTCGGAGGCCGAGGCAACCGTCGCCGCTGCGCTCCGAGCCGCCCTCGAGGACGGCAGTTGGGACCCCGCCGAACGCGATGGCGTCGCCACGGTTGTTGCCGCAGCGGAGGTGAAAGTCATGAGAGCCCTTGATGATGTGGAGGCCGCGGCTTTGGAGGAGGTGAGCGCGGCGCAAGCGGACGGGTTCGTGAGCGCGGACGAGAAGCGAATCATCGACGGGAGATTGACGCGCGTGTCGATACTTCTCGGGGCGCTGCTCGAGAGCTTCAAGCGGGAGTTGTCGGCGGCGACGGCGGTCGAGGAAGAGGCGGCGGCGGAGGCGGGTCCGGGGACGCTGGCGTCGTCCCCGACGGGACTCGCATTAGACGCGCAGAAACTGCTGGCGCCGTCCGCGGCGCGTCTGACGCGGCGCATGAGCGCAGTGCGGGGCGCCGTGGCCGCCGCTGTCGCGGATACCGCCGCGCCGCTGCGCCGCGTGCTCCACCGCGCTGACGCCGCGGTCGCCGCCGCCCTGGTGGGGCGGTGCAGGTTCACAGTATCAAAACCCGTGTTGAAAGCGCCTATGGTTTCAGCGCTCGAAACCATAATATGGTAAACTGCTTTCAACTGTTGGCTTCAATGTCAACTTGCGCCATTACACCATGGGCCGCGCCAACGCACCCCTGGTCGCCGTGCTTCGGTCCACCCGCGCCCACGGCGTGGTGGACGCCGAGGCGCACGCGGCATTGGACGCTGCGGTGGCCTGCGCCGACACGCAGGTGTCCGACGCGCTTGAGGCCATCCGACCATCAGTGGCCTACGCCGTCTGGGTAGGGTCTGGCGGATCTTGCTCGCCACGTCATAGGATGCCAATGAATTCAAGAGACTAGAGTGTCCGGCGGATATTGATCGCCACGTCATCGGGTGCCAATGATTTCAATACACTAGGATTTACAAAGTGCCTTGAATGACACAGCGAGGAGCAATATCCGGCAGGCCCTACGTGGAGGGCGCGGTGCACGGCGGCTCCGGCGGCGGGCGCCCCCCCGCGATGGCCGGCCGGCGGCTGCCCCCCGCGCCGCCCCCCGCGCCGCCCACCCTCGCGGCGCCGCTCACCCGCGTGAGCCACGAACTCACCAGGTAGGGCGGTGCAGAATGACCCCAAATTGACCCCAGATCGACCCCGGCTTGCCCGCGCCTGGTTTCAGCGCGTAAAGCTAAAACATGCTGAACTGCTTCCAACGAATTGATTTCAATTTCAACTTGCGCCGCAACAACCAGGTCGCGCGAAGCACTGTCGAGACGCGTGGCGGGCGTGGCCGAGGAGGTGGCGGCGACGTTGGCGGGAAGTGACGCCGCCGAGCTCACGGCAGCGGCGGGCGGCTTCGGTCAGAACCCCATCCGCCACTTACTAAGCAGTTTTGAAGACTGTCCCACCACGGCAACTCAGACTGGGGTTCTTGAGTGTTACTGTCGCGGAAAACCTCTCGCGACTTATACCGTGTCTTCCCAATATGATTAGATTGGTGTCTATGACTCACTGGATGTATGTGTCGTCCCATATAGCACGTCCCGGCAATTTCACGTGTACCTGGTTGAGATGCACTATGAAGCAGTCCAGAACTGCATAGCTGTGCACCGGTGCTCATCCGCCAGATGTGCTTGCCACGTCCTTCCACCTCGAACCCAAAATGCTATCAGCTTCGACCTCTCACCGATGTTACATCCTATCAATTTGAAACAGGTAGTAGTTCCCGAGGATTGGCAGTTAGGGCGCGAGCGGCCAACGGCGTGCTGCCTGTGGTGCTCAGGCTGCGCTCGGTGGCGGAGAAGTGGGGCGGCTTGATAGGGGAGGTGGATGCGGCGGCGGCGGCGGCGGCGGGAGGTCACCCTGCGGCGCTCGCGTCCAGGATAGCTACCGCCGGGGGGCTGGCGCGCCGCGCCCTGGCCGCCGCGGGTGAGGACGCCAAGGCGCTCATGGCGGCCGCCGCTGAGGACACCGGTAGCTGCGGTGCGGCGGGCGGCGGTGCGGCGGGCGGCGGTGCGGCGGGCGGCGGCGCGTTGGCGCGGGAGGCGGCAGCGGCGGCGGCGGGACTCGCTGCGGCGGGGGAATCAGCGGCGGCGCGAATCAGATCCGTTGCTGCGGCGCTCACCGGCGCAGTCGCCGTCGACGCGTCCGACAGGAACTCCAAGCTGGCGACAAAGAGCGACCGCGTTGTGATCGCGACGGCGGCACGGGGGCTGGAAGAGGCGATGAAGGACGTGTTGGACGATGTGATGCTGGATGTCAGGGACGCGTCGACCATGGCGGCGGGGGTGCTGTCAACATCCGCCGGTGCCGGGGAGGCGGAGGTGAAGGACGCGTCGGCGAAGATGGCGGCGGCGGCGGCGGCGGCGCGCGCGGCGGTGGAGGCGGCACTGGCATACGCTCGGGTCGTCTTGGCGGACGCGCTGCAGTCGGACGGCGAGCTGCGGTGGCGGGCGATGCCGGCGCCGGAGTGTCCTGGGCGGGCGCGGGCGGGGGCGGGGCCCCTCGACACTGCGGCGGCGGCAGGAGCGGCAGCGGCGGCACATCACACAGCTATGCAGCCGCCGCCGCCACCACAGGTACAGCAGCAGCAGCCGCAGTCGCCGCAGCAGCAGCTGCGAAGTGCACCGGTACAGCCTCAGCAGGAGACCACATCGGCACGGCATGGGGTGAGTACTTCCGCTCCCTTGGCAGGCGTCGCCTCCGCCGACCTGGCCCCAGGCGTCAACACGCAACCCCCGGCCGCAGCCCCAGCCCTAGCCCTGGCCCCGGCTCCCGCCCTCGCGGCCCCGGCGGCGCCGCCGCCGCCACCGCCGCCGCAGTGGGAGGAGAGGCGCCCACCGCGTGACCTGTTCGCCGCCCTGCGCGCCCACTTCACCACCGGCGCCGGCCGCCTCAAGGACACCTTCAACGAGCTCGACCGGGCGGGGCCGCACAACCAATGTACTCGCCACCACTCTGTGTCGGGACCTGGAGTTTATGTGTTCATCATATCCTTCTACATTTCTAGTGGGGAAGCCGATTATCGGACAATCTGTGACCGGGTGATCGTTTATTCCATCCGCCCATAAGTCCAGGACAAGGACGGCGGGCTGACCCCGTCGGAGCTTCGCGCGTTCGTCGTCCGAGCGGTGCCCGACGTCACCCCCCGCGAGCTGCGCCACTTCGAGGTGTTGACAGACGCCGGCGGCAACGGAAGCACCACACTGGCGGAGCTCCGCGAGTCGCTCCGCGGGTCGCAGCGCGCGCACAAGGCGGCGCGCGCGCGGGCGGCGGCGGCGGCGGCGGCGGCGGCGGGGGGCGGCGCCGCTGCTGCGCGAAAGGCTCCCGCGTCTGGCACAGCGGACGTTGTGGGGTTGGAGGAGGTGCTCGGTCGGCTGGACAATAGGATACTGTTGGAAAGGGTGGAGCCCCGGGCGTTGTTCAACCAATTCGACGGAGATGAGGACGGTCGGCTGGACGCCGGCGAACTGCGCTCCATGATACGGCAGGGCCTGGCGGAATATTGCTCGCCACGTCATAGGGTGCCATGAGACGAGGGTGCAAAGTGCGTTGGACGACGTGGCCAGCAATTTCCGCCGGGCCCTCTGATACGGCGGCTCCTTCCGGGCCTGAAGCCTGACGAGATCAGGTTAGACACTCACCCCCTTGAATCTCACATCCCATCGGCTTCGCGACCACTTGGCCCTTCCATCCCTATCAACTTCACTACCACTTGAACCAAATATCCCATCAACCTCAACCCCGGACACACAGGTTCGCGCTGGCGCACGTGTTCGAGCACCTGGCAGACGAGGAGCTGTCGGATGGTCGGTCGGGTGACGGGCGGCTGGACGGCGGTGGCGCGCGGGCAGGCACCATCACGTTCGCGGCGTTTAACGACGCTCTTCGCGCTTTCAGAGGGGGCGTGCCCGTCACGCCGTAGGATGAAAGTCATTAGCAAAAGTGTTCGGCAGACTCTAGCATAGCCCAACCAACACTGTATAAGGAGCGGGATGAACGGAATCTCTTGCATCATAGTAGTGGATGATTTCATTTCCAGATAATATAAGACTGTCCAGGAAAGTACACGCTTGAGGTAAAACGATCTTTTATAGTGGGATGTGAATATATTCATCCAGAAAGGAATCTGCCATTAGAGGCTACAGCATACTGGTAGCTCTACCAGTACCTTGGAAGATATGTTAGCTTCGATAGAGAGTTCGCCGTCGCGTCGGTCACATCGGCTGTCGGGGAAAGGTCCAACAATTCGATAAATCGAAACATTGATTTGCTCATCGAAGCTGCCGTGTTGAAGCAGCACGGCCGCCATCGCCATCGCCCGCGCCATATGCCATTGCCATGCCGTGCCCGTTGAACGAGAGCAGCGATCAAACGCCGATGTCAGTGATCACCGTGTCGCTGTGGTGGCGGGCGCACCACTGCCCGTGGGACGAATACACGACGTCAAAGACCGCCGTTCGTTATGGACGATTCCGTGTCAAAAGTTGTGGCTTACGGCTTCGACATTCAAAGGTTCGGTATATGACTTAAGCCACACATCGAAATGGGTTTCAGAATAACTCCCGGTGAGGCAGTACGCCCACGGGCTCGCTGGGCGTTATTAGTTATTTTTCCTTTTTCTTCTTTTCCTTTCTCAACAACCTAGTGATGGTCGAGTATAGAGTTGTACACAATGCTACAAGGTAATTTTGCGCTGGCTAGTGCCTGGTCTGCTTTGTAGTGCGGATCTTAATTTGTAGTACCGTCTGACTTTTGGCCAAATTACCGAAACACATTTGGCATTTGGCCAGATCACCAAATTCCAACCGTACTACACCTAGTACGGAGTACAGACCAGGCACTAGGCGGCTAGCTAGGCTTTGTCACAATACAGTTACAAATGACACTCTACATTGACAGTACAATGACGGCAAGATGACGGTACCATGACACATGACCATTCCAATACTACGGGGGTCAGGGCGAAAGCCTGGTGGTGGTGGTCTTCACATGGTGCTCACCCAATCCATGGAGCGAACGCTGAGGTGGGCCTCCCGCAAGGGGGCGAGGGAGTATTCACTCTGACCCCCCAATGCACCGAAGGGCGACTCCTCCTATTAGCGACAAGTAAAAAAGGCTTGCTGCGTCAGTTGAACTCATTCAACGCGCATCTGTAATGAATGGAGTATATTTCCGCCCTTCATATTAATAGGGTATGAAAACGCGTTGTGTAATAGCATAAGGACAATGGGTAATAACACCCTAATCTTTGTCTCCCCGAATACCACGAACAGACACTTAGTCACTCGGGCGCCTTGGTCACGCAGTGGAAGCGCACTGACTTGATGTCATGGGCCGATGGCGCTCGCCGCCAGCGTTTTGCGCCGCAAGATGGGGTCACTGCGCTTCCAATGCGCAACGGGGATGCTCAGGCGCCTTTAGGTGCGCATTTGGGTGAGCACAAGGCACGACGTGCATCTCTTCAGCTTGTGGGCCGGCCACGCTGTCACTGATGCGCTTCATTCCATGGCGAGGTGTATTGACCGGGCCCCCACCTCCACCGCCGACTCGTCGCCGCCTTCGGAGAGACGACGAACCCGCGTCATCTTCCAACAGGGCCAAAAGAGAAATGCTCGCCGTGTCACACCTTGTCCAACATCATGCAACTAAAAAAACAGTGGCCACCTCGTGGACTGGCTTTCAAGTGAACCAGCCTTCCCGGTTGACACGAACATTCACTGGCTTTCGAAGTTGTTCAAACGCGGCAGGTGAGGTGGTCAGCATCACTGTCTTCCCGGTCTTCCCGGATGACGTGATGAACAGTGTTTCCTCGCGTGATGTGGTGAGCATTGCCCCGAACACTCAGGCGCCTTTAGGTGATCAGCGCACCAGGCATGAAGCGCATTCACTGCAGCTCGTGGGCCCACCAAGCTGCCAGTGACGCGATTAATTCTGTGGCGAGCTGTATTGAGTTACCCCTACCCGCGCCGCTGACTGCCAGCGCGCCGCGCCATCGGAGAGTGAGTTTCTCCGCATCCGGGGGGCGGACACGGGAGAATCCGCGAGCGCCGACGGGCCGTGCGCCCCTCCTTCGGACAGATCGGCTTCCCGCGCACCCTCCCAGCCGGGCCAGGAAAGCAATGCTCGCCACGTTATGGCACGTCAGTCGTCAGTTTATTTCATTTACTGATGTGCATCGCTCCCCTAGGCGATTCACACGGTGAGCATTGACCAACCCCCTACGTCAGACATCATGCGACTCAATATACCACGGCTATCAAAGTTGTTCAACCGCGGCGGCCGGTGGGTGATGTACATGGTGATCATCAACATCTCCCGGGGTGAAGTGATGAGTACTCTTGAACCCAATCTCCGGTATGATCACCTCCTGAGCCCCCCCGAACACAGCCTCTCGACTAATCACGGACGCGGGGAAATGATGGAATGTCTGTTGACCAATCAGGGACCATGCACGATGATGCTCAGAATTGGCGCCAAACGTGCAAGAAAATCCAGCCGATAGAATCTCAGTAGATCTCTCGGCCAATCACATGAGGGTCTTCAGCGTCTCATGAGACGCGGAGATTGAATTTAAGATCTTTACCCGGGTGATGTGATCAGCATTATTTTCTCGAATGACTTGACGAGTATTGTCTACAAACCCTGACAGAATGTGGGGTCCTTCCTCGTGAAATGGCGGAGGGGGTTGGTTAAAGCTCACCATGCGAGTGGCATGGGGCTCGATTCACGATTACTGCTGTAAAAAGAAAAAACAACACATCATGCCTACCTGGTGGTAGAGGTTTGCGCCCCCGCCCCCGGGCGCGGCCGAGCCCTGAGAGCCGCGGCGGCCCCGGGGCATCAGCCGGATCCCCATCCGCTGCAGCTTCGCCTCCGAGGAAGGTCCGCTCCGCTGTATTCCACGTCATTACGGTCACTGTTTCATAATTGTTTGCTCTGCATGTTCCCACACTTCGACTTGTTTGTCTAGTTGTGTAATCTGCAGTCTAGTTGCGCGGTAACGTGGCTGGCGTTGTAGCGAAGAGACTGTCAGAGAAGCGCCCCATGATACAGCCGATTGATTTTGCAACAGACTGAGTCGTCTGCCCGCTTGAAATGGCGGATGGGGTTGGGTCGTTTTTATGCTCACCGTGTGAGCGCCTTGAGGCTCGATGCACGTCAGGAAATAAACCAAAACAAAACCAAAACCGATGCCATGTTTCACTGGGTATGGTCCGATATTATCCACGTCAGTATCATCATAATTGTCACCTATCACAATACCGCTTGATATGGGCATTGTACCATAGAAGTGTTTTTGGAACGAGTCTCAGCCGGGGAGGGCACGGTATGAGCGAGCAGTGACGGGCGACGGGCCTGACCTCGAAGTCCGTGCTGAAGTACTCCCGCCCCTCGGAGTGAGGCCCGGTATCACATACATGACACTGCTCAGTGTGGCCCGGTATCACACACATGACACTGCTCAGTGTGGCCCGGTATCACACACATGACACTGCTCAGTGTGGCCCGGTATCACACACATGACACTGCTCAGTGTGGCCCGGTATCACACACATGACACTGCTCAGTGTGGCCCGGTATCACACACATGAGACTACTCTTTAGAGATGGGAATGTGACCGCATCGACCGGTGACGCGTTGGGGCACTTGGCCTTCACGTGGGCAAGCATGACAATATTGGATGGCGCACTACAAGTACACCATGATCAAACAGGCTCATGAAACCGGGCCTTGCCAGCCACGAGCATGCGTCGACGCTCGACATCTTTTTCCCGAGCTCGCCCAGATGTAGCGGCGCGAGTTGAAATCGAAAGCGACGTTTGAAATACTTTTAAGCTAGTTGCAAGGGCTGAAACCATTGGCGCTTTCAACGCGGGTTTTGATACTGTGAACCTGCACCACCCTACCCAGGTAGTACCCCTTTTCGCGCATCATGTACTCGGCGATGTTGCGGCACTCCTCCTCCAATGAAGGACAACCACATACCGCCCGCCACGTCATCGACACGGGATTTGAACCCTCGTTTCTTGAGTTCAATGCCCCATGTGACGTGGCGAGCGACACCCACCATGCCCATTGCCCGCCGTTGCCACGTCATTGACACGTGTTTTGAGTCCTCGTGTACTGGGTTCATCGGTATTCTATGACGTGTTCCTCGCAACATGAGGTGGGCCTAACCTCCACCACCTCCGCGATGAGCGCATCACCCTCCGCCCCAAGCGCAAGGCCAGGCACATATTGCTCGACGCGTCATAAGATGCAGGAGAAGGAGGAGGAGGAAGAGGAAGAGGAGGAGGAGGGGATGAGGAGGAGGACGAGATGGAGGAGGAGGAGGAGGAGGAGGAGGAGGAGGAAGAGGAGGAGGAGGAGTAGGAACAGGAGGAAGAGAAAAAGGAGGAGGAGAGGAGGAGGAGGAGGCGGCATTCAAATCAAGAAACGAGGGTTCACAATGCGTGTCGATAACGTGGCGAGCGACAGCTGCCTACGCCTACCCGAGGGGGGCGTCGCCGCCGCGCCCGCTCAGCAGCGCCGCAAATTCCGCCGGGCCCTAAGGTCCCAGAGATTCAAACCCAGCCCTTTGGTTTCAAACGGAGCTCTTTGGTAACAATTGTTCAAATACTCGAATTATTAATCAGAGCTCTTGATGTTGAACGGAGCTCTTTGGTGTCAACACCGAAGGTATCAAACGGAGTTGTTTGGTTTCAAACGGAGCTCTTTGGTATCGTACAGAGATCTGCTCTGGTACTTGGTACCAAGGCCGGGTATCAAGCTATTAACTATCAAGACCTGCAGTATGGAAACGGAGCTCTTTGAATCCCAGTGGAGCGCTTTGGTATCAAGGCCCGGTATCAAATGAGCATGATGAGTGGCATCGTGTGAGGTGGAGTGCCCAGATTGACGTGGATGATGCCGGGCCTCACCTGTAGCATAATCGCGGCCTCGCCCAAAGGCCCGGTATCAAGCACATGTATTTTGTGATAACTCACTGGCAGCGTGGATTTGAGCAGCATAGGGAGCATGTCGAAATTGGGGTGGACTATGCTGGGCGTTTGGTGGAGGGGATAGAGGAGGAGGATGAGGAGCAGGAGGAGGATGGTTAGGAGGAGGAGGATGAGGTGGCGGAGCAGGAAGGAGGAGGAGGAGGAGGAGTATGAGGAGAAGAAGGGGATACATACGGGCACACTTACACTGTGACCATGTTGACGTGGATGATATCAAGCCTCACCATGTCCCCGAGGTCCAAGGGGCGCGACTCAGACACGCGGGCACACGACTCGGATAAGCGGCCCAGGTCCCCCATGTGGCTCAGCCGTGGAAGACCGTGAGACTGAGATCGGCGTGCCAGAAGAGGAGACCCAAGAGCAGGCACTGGGCTGTCGCCTTGGACCGGTCCATAGTCAGGGCCTGACACGAGTTCACTTGTCATCTCACCGGCCAGCGTCCTTCAGTTTCCATATGGTTTCAGGGGCAGGACGGCACAGGCGGCAGCGCCACACGATGGCCTGGCGCAACCTGCTACACGCGGAAGCGTCCCTCGCTGTCTCGGGAGCGAGGCGACAGCCTGGTGTCTGCTCTAATACGCGGAAGCTTCAATGACGAAAAGAGACGGCAGGCAGGTGAGGTGGAAAGGGAGCGGCGTCTTAGGCCCTGCCCCGCGTCATCCCCGACCTGGGGGCGGTAGTTCATCGGCTCCGAGCCTCGTCGACCTCGTTTGATCCGACCGCCGGTAGACTCCCGCCCCGCCACCGGGGCAGCCGGGGGCAGCGTCGGCGTCCGAGCGGTGGAGGTGGACGACCGAGCGGTGGAGGTGGAGGTCGACGTCCGAGCGCTGGGGGTCGACGTCCGAGCGCTTGTGCTAGAAGTCGCGCTCATGCTGCTTCGCCGCAGGCGCCCGACCCGCTCCGTCGCGTCGAGGGGGGTATCGTGGGGGGTCGCCCTGTCGGCGACGGGCGGGGGGCGGATGGGCTGTGCAGGGGTCGACTCCGCAGAGGTCGACTCTGCTGGGGTCGACATACGCGTAGGAAACGACTTGGAGCGAAGGGCGCCGACATGAGCGCCAACTGAGGAGGCGGGTCCGTCGCCCGGGGCTAGGGCCAGCTCAATCATGCCAGTGCGCGTCATGAGATGCCAGGCCTGATTTAGAGAGGCCCTGTTTGAACTGTGTGGTGTACCGGTACACATTGGGGTCCAGCAAACAAGTAATGGAGTCTGAATAATGAGGTGAGTGCTCGCCGCGTCACCCGACGCCGTGAAACTCACGACAAGAGGGTCGGCAGATGTGAGGAATACGTGGGAAACACGGTCGATGCCGTGGCGAGCGTACCTTGCTGTCCGCCGAGGGAGCGAGTCCGGTCCTTCAGGTCCTTCGGGTCCCGCTTGGGCGTTGTTATGCGCGAGTCAAGCCCGTCTTGCGCCTTCTTCGCCTTGTTTTTCCTCTTTGCGTCCGCGGCGAATGGCGCGTCATCCTGCTCCGCCGCCGCCGCACCGTCGTTTCCCTCCCGCGCAGCCCCCGCCCTCCTCTCCCCCCCCCATCGCGCGTCCCCGTACTGGACATACTCCCCCTCGGTCGCCCAGACGTAGTGGCGCAAGTTGAAAAGCGAAATCAAAATTTGACAGCAGACTATCGTATGTTGGTTTCAGGTGCTGCAACCAAGCGCGGTCAGACCGGAGTCAACATGGGGTCAACCTGGGATCAACCTAGGATCAACCAAGGTTCAGCCTGGGGTCAACCTTGGGCCAACCTAGAGTCAAGCTGGGGTCAAGCTGGGGTCAAGCTGGGGTGAAGCAGCACCGCCCCACCGAGACAGCCGCCAGCTTGAGCCTGGCGGCGAGATCCGCCGCCGCCGCGTTCTGAAGCGCCACCGCCGCCTTGCGCTGCTCCCACGTCTCCAACTCACCAACATTCTTGTAGCGGCGCAAGTGAAATTTGACAGCAGAAATTGAAAGCAGTTCGTCATGTTTTAGTTTCAAGCGCTGATCCCAGGCGCTTTCGATACTCGTAGAGTAGCACGTGGTAAGAGTACAGAGTATTGCACGGGGGCACTGAGTCAGATACCATTGTGACGACGTCTCATCCCGTGCATGCAAACAGGGGTTTGAACATGCACCGGCCTACCTTGTACAGATCCCCGTCGCCGCGGTGGAGCCGACGCGGACGGTTGTCGTTCGCTGCGAAGTCCGCCGGGCAGCAGGGTCGCCAGCCGTCAACACATTTCATTGCTTGGTCGGATCACCAGATGAGTGGAAGCCCGTCCGTAGAGCTCCACGCTAGGGCGGTGCGAGTTGACCCAATATGAACCCCAGATTGACCTTGCTGGGCTTCAGATATTGATGCTATAGAATCGGACAGACAGCTTTCAAATTTTGGTTTCAAAATCGACTTGCGCCACTACACCACGCAGGCGCTGATAGAGCTCCCCGCAGGTGGAAGCCCGTTTGGTAATAAACTGGCTGTTTCCATTGAGTTGGTGAATGACTAACATTCATTTAGTGTCACAGTCCACGAGCCAGGTGAATGCTTGTACTGCTCGCCCCGTCATGGAATGGCATTGTCCTCAACAAACCAGGGTGTAAAGCCTGGTGGATGTCTTGGTAGGCAATGGTGTGATAAGTGATGGGTTTGAGACATCGTATTAATTTGGGTCGGGGTTTCAAAAAGGATTACAGTGCTTTCTTTGTTCACAGTTCGAGTAGAGCTCTACTCGTATGCAACAGGCAGTAAAGTAACAACCTTTCCGACGCGAAGTTGATGAGTGGCGAGGCGTGGCCATGTAGGTCCGAGCAAGGCCCGATAATTGGTATCCGGATAATACGACTTAAGTTCGCAGAGTTACATTGACGCATAATGGTCACAGCCTTGTGCCTGGTCTATAACCCGATATTGTACAAGCACGGAGTACTTAAACATGCATGGTCGGAGTTTGGTGATCTGGCCAAAAGTCAAATGTGTTGTGGTGAATTGGCCAAAAGTCAGACGGTACTAGAGACTAAATTCCATACTATGCACAGACCAAGCACTTAGATTATGGTTTCAAACGTCGTCCCCGCATATCACAAACCTTGATAAAGTCACCTTGGACGTTGTGCGACACTGTGACTACGTGATTCAAGTGATGTTATCCGGGTACCATTGACCGGGCCTTGAGGGGACCTACCATGAGGTCGTCAGCACCGACCTGGTACTGCTGCTGCGCCGCCGCCACACTAGCTCGCCTCTCGCGAATCTTTCCGCCACCCAGGGTCCCGCGCTACTCCCCCCATGGTTTTGGGGGTTGCCCGATTTTTGGGGTAACCCCCCTATAATGGGCACCTGACCCCCCTACAACAGGCACTTGACCCCCATATGATGGGAATATGACCCCCATATGGTGGACATTCGACCCTCCTACATTGAGCACCCAGGACCCCCTATACTGGGCAACTGACCTAATGACCCCCCTATGTTGGTCCACACGTGGAGGCGTAACTCGAGCATGTTCCTTGGAGGCACCACGCTGCGCGAAGAAAGAGATTATGCTCGGCGAAAACACAACCAGTAGCTCAGCAGGTACCGCAGCTGCGACGACGACCATCGGTTGAGTGTAACGGGGGAGGCGTGGGGCGGCAGGCCCTGCCGCGCGCCGCGTCCGCCATGATCTCCATGAGCGAGGGCGGCTCCTCCTGCACCACGTCCACGGCGGTGGCGGAATCCTCCTCCGCCCTCCTCACGGCGCTGGCGGCCATCTGCAGACGTGTTTCTCTTGAGAAGGAGAGCGAGGTCGACCTGGGTTTGGCGATGGGGGGCAGCACAACGCTGGGGCGGGGCTGGAGCGCCCCGCCCCCCTCGTCCGCCCCGCCGCCTCCGCCACCCCCGTCACCCCCACCCAGGTCCCCCCGCGAGTTCCCTCGGCAGTCATCGTCCGCCTCCGTCATTGCCGCCGCCCGCGCGCAAGTTCCGCCCAGTCTCTCAATGCGCTGGGCCTCAGGGCGGCCGTGCATGTCCAAATGAGATATCCGACCGTTGCAGATGCCCCTGACCTCTGCCGCGGCGGTTCCTGCTCTTAGTGTGGCTAGGGGGGCACAGCGCGACTCACTGAATATACGCAAAGATGCTACGAGTATCGCCAAATGGCGCTAGCTCGGAAGCTGGAATGCTGAGAATGCCCCTTCGCAAATGTACGGTGCCGAGCGCGCCGGCACCTCGCCGACGCGCGCTTGGCATGAAGACGGTTGGTATACGCATACTAAACAGCGCCCCGTCTACCGCGCCGCGCGCCGCGCACCAAGCGCCCATCTCGTGGCTTCGGGAAAAAATACTCCAGCGTTTTTGGCGCCATGTGGCGCCTTCGTGACCACAGAGATAGTAGCACGTGGCGACGGGAAGGGGGTGGCAACGGGGCGAACCTCGGCGGATCTCCGCGGCGCCAATGGAGCAGCCGCAGCCGGTCTCGAGCGGAGCCTGCGGAAGGAAGCAGGGGTTTTCGGGGGGGTCGGGCGAAGGGCAAGTCAGTTACGTCCCACAATCCCGTCTCCTCCCCATTTCTTTTTCAACACCTCAAGACAAAGCTGGAGGGTTGGGTGGAGGTTTGGAGGTTTGGACTGGCGGGTGGGCGGGATAAGTGCAGGGTGGGTAATCCGTTGTGGGTGCAGTAGCGGGTGCGGATTGCGGGGTGCGGGCGGCGCGGTGGCGCCCGTGCACCGGACGCAGGGCGGGCGTGGGAGGGGGGCGGAGGGGGGGAGGGTGACACGGCGAAACGGCGAGTCCCTCGGCGGCGTCAGCCGACCGGAGGACCACGTTTCAAGCACGCACCCTGCCCTGTGGCTGTACGTGTAACGCGGGACGGCAGCGCCTCCGGCCTGGGCGCGCCGCGGACACTATTTCCGAGCACCCGGCTCGTCCCGCGGTGGGTAGAGCCTAGAGTGAAAGGTGGTCAGACGCGTTTTGAGTTTTACTTCCCTCGTCCTTATTTGGTGATGTATTTGGGGGATTCGGCAGCCAATGAAATTTAATTTGAAACTGGGTTCCGGACTTCCGTTGTCGTCCGCGGTGAACTTTTGGTTTGAACTTTGAAGTGCGGGCGGCAATAAATCGTTATCTATGTGACAAGTCAAAATATTCCCCCACCCCTGAACCCCCACGGTCAGACGGTGCATTCTGTACCCAGGAAATACCCGGGGAATACCCCTGGGCGGGCCAGCGCTAAATGTGGCGATTAGAATTTAAGTAACCTTCAACCCCACCGCCGTCTCCCAGCGACCGTCGCGCGAAAACGTTAAAAGCGGTGATACCCGAGGAATACCCGAAATTGCCGTCCCACTACGGGCCACAAAAGGGGGTATTCCCCGGGTACAGAATGTACCTTGGGGGTGGGGAAATATTTCACGCGCGTTGACATTCTAGCACTGTTGTGCTGATGTTCCGTGAGGATGACTGTCAGGCGGCGGCGGGCGGCGATGTTCCCAAGGTACACAGCTGTGCTTAGGACTACAAGACTTTGACACAATGAAGAAACTGGTAAAGGACACAGCACTGCACGGCGTACGAGAGGCGTCCAGGGCGCTGCGCCCGAACGCGGACAGAACGTTGCGATAATATGTTTTAGGATGGATGACACAGCCCTGTCTGCCTGCGCGCTGGTCATTACATGGGGGCAGGGTGAAAGCTTGGTTCCTCGTTATACACGCGGAAGCGTCTCTCTCTCCCTCTCTTTATCTCTCTCTGTGTCTCTCTCAAAGGTGCACAGGTGCACACGTCTTTGGGCAAGCGGCGGCGGAAGGCGCCGCCAAAGTGCACACGTGCTTCGGTCCTTTCGACTGTATTACCCGGTGGAAGCCGAGGCGAGCACTGGTACACTATGTGGTGGAGGCCGCAACGAGCACCGGTACACTATGCTGTGGTGAGCTCGGATACGCTATGCGGGCGTGGGTGCCAGCCGCCCGAGGACGTGTGCGCGGCGGAAGGCGTAGTAGTTGGCCAGCACCTAGGATCCGTCAGTTCATCATGCTCGCCAATTCATAGGATGCCGTCTGAGAGAGAATCACTTCCGCGTGTATAAAGTATAAGGAGGCACCACGCTTTCGCCCTAGCCTTCGTGTCATAGGATGCCACTTGACTTAAGATAATTTGGGACTAATTTAAGCGGCGGATGACTGGATGACGTGGGACCTCCCCCTATCCCTACCCGCACCGGGTCCACCGCCGCCAGCCGCGCGAACAGACCCGCTGCCTCCGCCGCCGCCTCCGCCGCCGCCCCCGCCTCCGACACTTTCGCCGCCGCCGCCGCTGCGGTGCCGAGGTTTCCTTCCCCTTCCCAGCTGCCCCCGCCCCCCACCCCTGCCCACCCCGCCGCCGCCGCGAGTCGCACCTCTGCCAACATATTCATCGCGTGACGACACGGCCTCTCGTCTCCATTTGCCACCTTCCTAGCTGCCCCCGACGCCGCACCTCCGCCCCCACCCCCGCCCCCGCTTCCGCCCCCTCCCTCGCCCCCGCCACCGCCCCCGCCGCTGTCCCCGTCCCCGTCCCCGCCCAAGTTCCCGCAATACAGCCGCGCGATGCGTTCCCCGTGCCCCCCGTGCGTCCACCCCACGGCGGCGTGGCGGAGGATGCCCCGGAGATAATTCCATGCGCTCTCGTTGTCCGGAGCGATGTCGATGCGCCCCTCAGCGAACGCAATCTCAGCGTCCGCGCGAGCAGCGACGCCGCCGCCGCCACCGTGCTGCGGCGCGTTGGAGAAGCAGAAGAACCTCTCGTTCCACGCGCTGTTGTTGCGCACGTCATCTTCGATCATCGCCGCAGTGTACTCCATTTCCTCCGCCCACAGCCCGAAGGTTCTCACGCACCACGCCCGCTGAGTCCAGGCGTGGATGTTCTTGGAGTCCTGCGCGAGGGCCCCGGCGGTGTACTCCAAGTTGCGGCGTGCGGCACCGCCGCCGATACGCGCCGTGCACAGCCGCATGTGGTTCCACACCTGCTGTAGCGCCGCAACTTGTATTTGAAAGCAATGTTTGAAGGCGGTTCATTAAATTACAGTTTCCAGCGCTTAGTTCCAGGCGCTTTCAACATGGTTCTCATCGGTTCAACCTGCACCGCCCACACCTGGTAGTTCTTGGGGTTGCCCAGCGCCATCTGCTCCACGTTATAGCGGCGCAAGTTGAGATTGAAAGCAAATGTTGAAAGCAGTCTGTGATGTTCTAGTTTCAAGCGCTGAAATCATAGGCGCTTTCGACACGCGTTTTGATACTGTCTCTCTGCACCGCCCCACCACGTACGCGAGCTCCGCGCTGAGGTCCGCACCCAGCGCGCAAATCACCTCCCGGTAGGGGCGGCCGCTCAGCACGCATTGTGAATCCTCGTCTGTTGAGTCACGTGGCATCCTATGCCGTGACGAGCAGCATCTGGCAGGCACATGCCCGCTACGTCAATCGACACGCATTGTGAGTCCGCTCCTCTCTGTAGTGGTTCACTGTGGACGAACAGTGTCGCGGATACTCGTGACAGGACGGAGGGCGGTTGTATCTAATCAGTACAGCTTCAGAAGCCGTGTGAACGCCGTGACGCCATGACAAACACAAATGCCCCACGCAGCGACAGTGGGGT
>Ga0307489_10000441_pt1 | contig 25081 bp, 53 predicted proteins | sample SB12metaG_FD_202247 | JGI IMG/M metagenome (GOLD analysis project Ga0307489, IMG submission 202247) | Sea-ice brine microbial communities from Beaufort Sea near Barrow, Alaska, United States - SB 1.2 | ecosystem: Environmental > Aquatic > Marine > Coastal | place: USA: Alaska | collected... | reverse complement strand
TTGGCCAAATCACTCAACTCCAACGTAAACTCCAACTAACGAGGGTGTGATTGTGACAGAAGAGGTGGCGAGCACCGGTAGAGTATGTCCCTGCAAGCACCGGCTGGATGCCGAGCTGTAGCGCCGCCAAGTTGAAATTGAAAGCATTTCTGTAAAGCAGGTGATCATGATTTATTTTCAAGCGCTGAAACCAAGCGCAGTCAACCCGGGGTTATCCTACACGCCTTACCCAGTGGGTTGATCTTGAACGGGATGTGGGCTTTCTCATTGCGCTTGGCCCGCGGCAGGCCCGGGATGGATGGGCCCTGGAAGTACACCAGCGGCACCTTGCACGTCCTCATCTTAGGGCCCAGACATATGATGCGTGCCACGTCAGATGATGATATTATGGGGGGTATCTATCAAAAGGTGGTATAGGGGTCTAATGATGGGAGTTATCGCTAAATCGTAATTAAACCAAGCGCTCTGGTGCCATTGTCTCACTGAAACTGGGAGAGAAGGGCGGCAGCGATGATGTTGTCACGTCTGATAATGACCGTGCCACATCAGATGAAAATAATTCCACAAGGCGAGGATGGACCCATCGTGTGAGTGAGGTGGCGAGCGTGTTCTGTTGCAGCCCTACCCGTTCTGTACCAACACAGCCCCTGCTGTGAGCGCCACCGCGCCCCCCAGGAAGGGCGCCACGGAGGCGAATGAAAGGACCGAGCCGAGCATGCTGCCGTAATAGGAGGCCGCCGTGAAGTACGCGCCGCACACTGAGATGGTGATCATGATGGAAGTGCCGTTGCCCAGGGCCTGGCAGGTTTCGCTCGCCACGTCATCCAACACATTTTGAATCCTCGTTTCTTGAGTTAAATGGCATCCTATGACGTGGCGAGCTATATCTGCCAGGCCTTGCCAGATAGTGCTCGCCACGTCATCAACATACATTCGACACCTTGTTTGCTGAGTAACATGCCATCCAATGACGTGGCGAGCGAAATCTGATGTTGCTCGCCACGTCAATCAATGCAGTTGGAATCCTCGTTTCTTGAGTTACGTGACATCCTATGACGTGGAGTGGTGGAGCAAGACCTGCGCGGCCGTACCGTTGCCGAGGCCGTAGTTGGTGATTTCATCGGAGATCCACGTCATGATGATGGCGCCCATGACGAACATGGGCACCACGTACATGTAGTACCCTGACGTCAGCACCGCGTGGTAGTGACCAGAACCACATAGTGTACCGGTACAATTCAGTGGTTGCACGTGGTAAGATCATTGAACATCACGCACAGGCATTTAGTACCCTGACCACGTAAAAGTAGTACCCTGACGTCAGCACCGTGTGGTAGTGGCCATAATCACACAGTGCACCGGTACATAGTCAGGCTTCCCAGTTTTCCAGGGGAGGGTCAAATGGCGGTCGCCAATTCTAGAATTATAGACGGTCGATTCACCATATTGTGCTATGCTGTCCGGGTTTATATGGCGAATCGACCCGTCTACTACTCAACTGCCCCAATTTGAGCAGCGGCGACCGCCACTTCACCCCCGCTGGAAGGTGGTTGTACGTGTTAAGATCACCAAACATCACGCGCAGGCATTTAGTCAAGAGACACCAACGACGCATTGTTCGGTGTCAGGGAGAGTGCGCTGCCATACCGTGTAAGGTTTGAGCTCTGCAGCCGTGACAAACGACTGCACGATCGCCACGACCAGCATCAAATATCTCTTGTAGTTATCGATGTTCTCTTGCCCTTGTTGTAAGGCCCGGTATCATGTCACTGACTCCCCCACGTCCTACGCAGTTCTGGTGGGTGGGTCAAATGGGGATGGCGCGTGGCGCGGTCTGGTCTCGATCGTTGAGTCAATAGACCCTCGCCCATACAATTTTCAGTCTGCCGTGTACGGCAGACTGATCTACACTGTAATTTATATGAGCGACCGTCTACTAACTCAAGATACTCCCAATCCCCATTTGACCCCCCCGCCCGATCTTTGTAGTCAGTATGGGCATTTCCCACAACCGTAAAGTAAACGTAGATGCGTGCGTCTAGTGCGGTCGGATAAAAGTGTTCGAGCGGCTACCTGTACGTCTACGTCGGGCGTTCAGCCTACGCTCATTCATGTATTTAGCATTTCCAACGGCACCCACGGTATCATCCAAGTCAGTATGGGCAAGTCAAGTGACACGAAGACACTCAATATAGGGAGTCATTGTACCGAAGAGAGTCCCCCGGTATCATCCACGTCAGAATGGTCCATTCACCGCCACACGACGCCACTTAACTGGGGAAGTCATTCGACCAAAGCGCTCCGTCTGACACGAGTGGGCTCTCCCATCTATCTTCCAAACAAGACGTACATGGCTCGGATGATTCAATAGACCCCTATTTGGGGAACGGTGCATAGCCTGGAATCGCTCAACCGCCTGAAACTGCTCAAAATCGCCCGAAACCGCTCAAAGTCGCCCAAAATTGCCGCCGCATGGAAACCCAAGGACAGGCAATTTTGAGGACCCGTAAAGGTCGGGATACATAGGTTGAAGGGCCCACTCATACAGGCGGGCGGGGCCTCAAAGCTCGGGTCCTTGCGAGTCTGTACAGGTACACCGGTACACTATGAGCAAACAGTCAGGTCGTAGAATGATCCGTGTGATACAGGCGGGACGGTCCCCACCGCTCGGGTTCTTGCGAGTCTGTACGGGTACACCGGTACACTATGAGCAAACAGTCAGGGAGTAGAGTGATCCGTGTGATACATGCGGGCCGGGCCACACCACTCGGGTCCTTGGCCAGTTCTTTGAGAGACGGCACGATGGCCACCACCACCTACACGTAAGGTCCCGACATGGCATCATTGACTCCCCCACGTCATGTCAGTATGGTCATTTCACCTAAGACAACATTACTCAAAATGTGGGGGAGTCTCCGGTGTCATTGACTGCCCCACGTCAGTTTAGTCACTCCACCTAACAGCACCAGTTAATGTCGGGGCCGTCGGGCCGGGAGAACATAACTCAACAACTCAAGAAACGAGGGTTAAAATTCAGTGTCGGTTCTGGTGTCGAAGCTGTGACCGTCCAAAGCTCGAATCCCGTCGACCAAATCTGATCCGACCGTGTCGCGGTCCTTGAGTACATAGACCCTTGATTTCGAGAAGATAATCGTAGCATGCTACGACGACACCGACGGTGACGCACCGACGGTGTAAAGCCTGCCTGAACGGCAATGGAGGCGGCGATGAAAGGCCCGATGCCGACGTGGAAGAACGGGATCATGCCGCCGGTGGCGGCCGCCACGCCCGTGATGTAGCGGCGCAAGTTCAAACTGAAAGCAATATTTGAAAGCAGTTTGTCACAATCATGTCGTTTCCAATCGCTCAGCCCCAGGCCCTTTCAACATTGTTGTCATAGGGTCAATCTGCACCGCCCTACCGTGATGTCCGGCGGCAGGATGGAGCTCAGGAAATTGCTGAACACGTTCCCGCCAACCCCGGCCCCGGGCGGGATGACGAAGTGCCAGACGGGGAGAATCGTGCCCACGCGCAGGGCCTTGCACTCGTTTCCGTGGAAGCTCAACCCGACTGTTTGCTCATAGAGTACCAGTGAATCAGTACACACTCGCCGCATCCTCCTCCCCGGCCTCACACTCGTCCCCGTGCTATAATCACTCCAGCGTCTGCAGGGTATCAAGTGGGATAACTGACGTGGTTTCAGGGGCTATCGGCTCACGCTGAGCTGGAAAAGGCACCAGTACGCTATCAGCCAACAGTGAGGAGGCGAGTGTGTGCAGTCACTCTAAGAGCAAACAATCAGGATTCGTGCGCGGCCCTGCCGACGCGGATGAGGGTGATGTAGGCACACAGGTTGAGGAAGCGCTTCGCGATATTGTTGGTGGTCAACTTCCTCTCCTTCTTCAATTAGGGCCGTACACGCCTCCTGACTGTTTGCTCATAGTGTACCTGTACACACTCGCTTCACGCGTCTCCTGACTGTTTGCTCATGGTGTACCTGTACACACTCGCCTCACACGCCTCCAGACTGTTTGCTCGTAGTGTACCTGTACACACTCGCCTCACACGCCTCCCGACTATTTGCTCATAGTGTACCTGTACACACTCGCCTCCTGACTGTTTGCTGGTAGTGTACCTGTACACACTCGCCTCACATGCCTCCTGACTGTTTGCTCATAGTGTACCTGGACACACTCGCCTCACACGCCTCCTGATTGTCTGCGATAGTGTACCTGGACACACTTGCCTGACGCGCCTCCCGACTGTTTGCTCATAGTGTACCTGTACACACTCGCCTCACACGCCTTCTGACTGTTTGCGCATAGTGTACCTGTGCACACTCGCCTCACACGCCTTCTGACTGTTTGCGCATAGTGTACCTGTGCACACTCGCCTGACATGCCTCCTGACTGTTTGCGATAGTGTGCCTGGACACGCCTCGCCTCACATGTCTGCTGTATGCTTGCTCATAGTGTACCTGTGCACACTCTCGTCTTCTAGGGCTGTACACGCCTCCTGACTCTTTGCTCGCATACTCGCCTCCTCCTTACGTGCCTCCAGCATGTTTGCTCCTGGTGTAGCTCTATTTACACACTCGCCTCCTCCTTACACGCCTTCTGAGTGTTTACTCATCGTGTAGCTGTACACACTCGCCTCCTCCTCTGCCCACTCTGTCTCGTAGTGTTACTGTATACCCTCGCCGCATCCTCCTTCCTGACTGATTGCTCATAGTGTACCGGTGTACCCGCACGAGCACACTTGCCGCATCCTCCTCCCTGACTGTTTGTTCATAGTGTACCGGTGTACCCATACGCACTCGCCGCATCCTGGTCCCTAACTGTTTGCTCATATCGTACTGGTGTACCCGTACACCCTCGCCTCCTCCTTCGTCTCTGAGTGTAGGGGGACATAGATGCGTCTCCCTCTCTGCCTCCTCTGCCTCGCAGTTGGGACATAGGACTAGATGCAGAACTTCAGCTGAAAAGGGGACGAGTGAAGGCTCTACCGAGAGTTTCTGCGCGAACCCGTCCGCGTCCTCGTCGTCCGCCACCTCGCCGCCGCTGCCCTCCCCGGCCATGCCCCCGGCGCTGAAATCACCGACGTCGGCACCGTCGAAGTCTTTGCCATAGTCGTCATCGTCATCCTCGTCGTCTATGTCGACGCGCGCGGCATCGCGAGACCGACCGAACGCGCGGCACCTCAGCGGCGCGGCCGTCGCGCGACCCCCACGGACGACGGCGGCGGCGGCGGCGGCCGCCTGCTTGCTCATAGTGTACCCGTGTACCCGTGTACTGGCGGCAGTTGTCGTTGTGGTGGGAGACCTCGGCCTGCCCACGGGTGCCGCCGCCGCCCGGCGACCATCGGATGCCGCGGGGCCTCCACGGACGCCAGGCCGCGCGGCCCACACGCGGGCGGCGCCGACAGCGGCGGACATCTCTGATTAATGCAAGGCACGGAGTAACGGAGACCGACCCGGGCTCACGTCTGTGCCGAAGGGAGTGCTGGAGAGTGCCCGACAGCCCGAGAGCTCGCCCACGCAAATCAAACCAAAAACTAAAAATATGCGCAAATCCAGCAAGCTGGATAGCGATAGCGATAGACCAAGAAGTTGACGAGGTTCCGCCATCGCCGGCGCAACCGCCACCTTGTTTGCGCGCCACGGCATGAGAGCGTTCGCGGTACGAGCATCCAACCGCGCGACCCGCGCCGCGCTGTCCACCGCCCCTGCCCCGCCGCGCGTCCCGTGCCTCTTCCGCACGATGGCATCATCGATGACGTCACCCGCCGCTCTACTCGGCACCGCCGATGGCAGTTCGCTTGGCCGACGCCAGCGGGTGCCGATGGGACCCGGCGCCGCCGCTCGCGCCGGCGCCGGCGCCCCCGCGCCGCCGCTCCGCCGCGGCGTGCGCGCCTACGCCGCCAGCAACAGGTAACAACCTGCATTCACCGAAAGGTGCTGAAGTTACCCGCTGGAAACGGAACGACTCGATGGCCTTCAGCTCAACTTGAGCCGGTTTCCTCCGTGAGACCACCTGCAGCCACTGATAAGTGCTGAAGGTAAGCTGGAAATATGACCAGAGCCTTCCATCCGTCCCCAACAGGTCATACCCTCCCGGGGAGGTGCACCCCTTCAGTGACCTCGCCGTGGTATCCGGTGGCGACGACGCATGTGACATGCTTGTCATTAGCCTTTGTGAGGCAGGGGCTTACACTCGTCCACTTCTCAGCTCAACGTAAGCGCTTTCTGTGGGATAGGGGGTGCGTTTAGGGGTGGTTGAGGGGGTGATTGGGTGGCACCAGGGGGTGTCGGGGGGTGTGCAGGGTGCGTTTTCCTTTTGGAAACGGCTGAGGTTGAGCTGAGAAGTGGACGAGTCTAAGCCCCTGCTACGAGGGCGACACGGCGGAGCTCACCGCGACCGACGCCGTGTTCGAAGGGTTCCGGAAGGGCCTCGCCCCACTCGTGCTCGACCTCATCCAAGAGACGGACTTCAAGGTGAGCAGTGATTCAGTGATGGTGCTCGCCACGTTATGGAATGAGCAGTCATGGGATGCCGTTTAACTCAATAACAAGGGGTGTGGGTGTGGATAATGACGTGGCAGTCACGGAACGCCATTTAACTCCTATGAACATGGGTTTACAGGGTGGACGATGACGTGGCAGTCATGGGATACCGTTTAATTCAATAAACAAGGTTCAGAGTGCGGATGATGACGTGGCGAGCATAAGCATGACATGGCGAGCAACGGTACGCTTTGCATGTGGCCCTACTTGAAGGGCAAGGCGGGGTCGTCAGCGGTCACGCGCGTGCCCGCCGGCGGCGGCTTCAAGCACGTCGGCATCGTGGGCATGGCAGTCGCCACTCGCTCCATCCTCAGCTCGACCGGACTGTTTGCTCATAGTGTACTAACGTACCCGTACACACACGCCGCATCCTCTTTCCTCGCCTTACACGACACGGCGTCCTCTCTGACGCTCAGCTTGCGTGTCTGATCATCGTATTTCGGTTTGCCCAAGCACACTAGCCGCGTCCTTCTCCCTGACAGTTTGCTCATAGTGTAATCTGTGCCCGCACACACTGGCCGCATCCTTCTCCCTGACTTTTTGCTCATCGGGCACCGGTGTACCCATGCACACTCGCCACATCCTCCTCCCAGACCCTCTTCGTGGGCCTTGGGCTGGCAAAGAACGTGACGGCGGAGTCGTGGACCGCCCTGGGCGCCACCGCCACCGCTGCGGCGCAGAAGCACAAGTGTGCGTCGGTCGCCATCGGGAAGTACTACATGGTGTGGTGCTCTCTCGGGATTGTTTGACTTTTAACTCATGGATTGCCTGACATTCGCCTCCTCCTCCTCCTCCTCCTCCTCCTCATGACCGTACCTGTGCACTCGGGATACCGATATCGTTCGCGTGTCGGACTAAATGCCGTGTGATAACAGTAGGTTCTCAGCGCACAGCGCATCTAAGCGAGGCTTTTAGAGCGCCAGCGCGACGAGAACGTCGGTTCTATTTCGTCTGCTCTGCCTGTGTCTACGCTTCGACTTGTTTGTCTAGTTTGTGGACTGTGTTGTTATACAGTGGTGCTAGGCGTAGCTGGCGCTGTAGCGAAGAGAACCGATGGTCTCATCATGTAACTGTGCACCATGTGTTGTGTTCCCTAGCACACGGGCGATGCGGAGGCGGAGTTCCGCGCCAAGGCGCAGTCCATCGCCACCGGGGCTTACCTCGGATCCTTCGAGGACCAACGCTTCAAGTCCGAGCCCGCGCCGAAGACGCTGGCCAAGGTATGGCCCGGCAGATATTGCTCGCCACGTCACAGGATGACTCCCCTCGACATAGGGTGACATCGAAACGTGGGTTCAAAATGCGTTGTATGACGCGGCGGGCTATGGGCGTGCTCTCCCCGTCATCGGATGCCATTTCACTCAAGAAGAGAAGCTTCAAATGGCGTTGGACGACGTGGCGAGCAATATCTGGCAGGCCCTACACCAAGGTTGAGATTATCAGCCAGCCTGACGTCGACATCACGGCCGAGCTTGCCGCCGCACGTGCCGCCGCCGCCGGTGGGGCAAATCAGTAATAACACTTTTATGAATACTGTGGTAGATGATGTAGCGAGCACCTTTACACCATGTGGTTTATGACGTGGCAGCAATGGTGTGCTGTGAGGTAAACGGCATCTTATGACGTGGCGAGCATGTTTATCTGACCTTCACACCCGGCGTGGTGCTGACCAAGCAGCTGGTCGCGGCGCCGCCCAATGTCGTGACCCCGACCGCGCTCGCCGAAATTGCCGCCTCCATCGCTGCGCAGTATCCCGAAACCATGACTCTCAAGGTTCGGCCCGGTAACATCCTGACTGTTTGCTCATAGTACACCAATGCAACCGTACACATCACCTCATCTTCATCCTGACTCCGTACACATCGCTTCATCCTCATTCTGACTGTTTGCTCATGAGCACCCGTACCTCATCCTGAATGCTTGCTCATAGTGCGCCCGTACACAGCACCTCATCACCACATCACCCTATCACTCCATCACCTCAAGACTACATCACCTCATCACCTCATCACCTTATCACCTCAGCACTTCATCCCCTCATCACCTCATCACTTCCATCACCTCGTCACCTCATTACCTCATCACCTCAAGACCACATCACCTCAACTCTTCATCAACTCAATACCACATCACCTGATCACCGCAACACCGTATCACCTCATCCTGTCTGCTTGCTCATAGTGCGCCCACACACAGCACCTCATCACCGCATCACCTCATCACCTCATCACCGCATCACCTCATCACCGCATCACCTCATCACCTCATCACCTCATCACCTCATCACCTCATCACCTCATCACCTCATCACCTCATCACCTCAAGACCACACCACCTCATCACTGCAATACTGTATCACCTCATCCTGAATGCTTCCTCACTGTGCGCCCGTACACAGCACCTCATCACCACATCACCTCATCACCTCATCACTTCATCACTTCATCACCTCATCACCTCAAGACCACATCACCCCATCACCGCAACATCGCATCACCTCATCTTGACTGTTCGCTCATGAGCTCCGGAACACAAGGTGCTGGAGAAGGCGGAGTGCGAAGCCCTGGGCATGGGATCCTTCCTCGGCGTCTCAGAGGCGTCGGACGAGCCACCCAAATTTATTCATCTCACGTACACGCCGCGCGAGAACAGCGCTGCTGCGAAAAAAGTGGCTGTGGTGGGCAAGGGTCTGACGTTCGACAGCGGCGGGTACAACATCAAGACCGGCGCCGGGTGGGGCGCGCTACGTCATCCAACACAGGCTTGCCATGTCATTCGCTCGCCGCGTCATCTGAAATTGTTGTGGAATCCTCGTTTTGCGTCCTATGTTGTGTCATGCAATATGATTATCCGGCTGACCTTATTAGCCCCATTATCATCACCCGGTTGACCTTGGCGTTACATTATCCGGCTGTCCTTACCCCGGGGTGCCTGATCGAGATGATGAAGTTTGACATGGGTGGCGCGGGCGCCACGCTTGGTGGGGGCAGACCCACCGTGTACCGGTGCACGCCACCTCATCCACTATACCAGTACAGTTGAACAGTGTACCGCTGCTCGTCACGCCGTTCACCACATCGTGTACCAGTTCTCGCCATGTCATTCACCACATAAGGTACAAGTGCTCGCCACGTCATCCACCACATAGTGCACTAGTCCGTGCCACGTCATCAACCACGTAGTGTTAGACCGATGATGTACCGGTGCTCGCGCAGTTATCCATCATGCAATTCCTTGTAAACCCTTGTTGAGTGAGCTCAATGCCATCCTATGACATGGTGAGCGTCATTCATGTGACTCTAACGGCGGGGGCGGCGCGCATCATCGCGGAGACGGAGCCGGCGGGCGTGGAGGCGCACTTCATCGTGGCCAGCTGCGAGAACATGATCGGCAGCCGCGGCCTGCGCCCGGGTGACATCCTCACGGCGTCCAACGGCAAGACAATCGAGGTGGGTGGGCCAAACCGCGTGGTGATCCTGCGTGGGCCTCATCCTTTCCCATTTCTCCTCCCCTCCCCTCCCCTCCCCTGCCCCGCCCCTCCCCTGCACTCCCCCTCCGCCTCCCCTGCCCTCCCCTCGCCTCCCCCTCCCCCTCCCTTCCCCTTCCCCTCACCCTCCCTCCCCCTCCCCCTCCCCTTCACTTCCCCCTTCCTCCCTTCCCCCAACTGTGGCTATATGGAGGTTTGCGTCTGCGTGTTTTAGTCAATCATAACCACATCCATTGCCTGCGCCTTTACAGGGCTGTCTACTCGTAACTGTCCTGTGTGGACCTATCAACATGTGTGAACCCGAACCTGACACCCCATCGACCTGCGACTACCATGCAGGTGAACAACACGGACGCGGAGGGGCGGCTGACGCTGGCGGACGCGCTGGTGTACGCGGAGAAGACGGCAGGGGCCAAGTCCACCGTCTCACCATACTTAGTGGCGTCACTTTAAATGACTTGACTAGATTATTTAGGTGAAATTCCCATACTGACGTGGCGGAGTCAGAAACACCCGGCCGTAGGTTACTTGTCACGACGCGGGGGGGTCAGTGGGCAGCGGGCCCTGGCAGACGGCGGGTGCCAAGTCCATCGTGGATGTGGCGACGCTCACGGGCGCCATCATCGTCGGCCTGGGGCCTGAGGTAGGCGGCCAAGATTCGTCGTGACTTTCCTTGCCACGACATGCACCATATTATCGACCCTCATTAATTGACTCCCGTTGCCGCGATATTCACCACAACCAAAAACCTCGTTTCTCGACTCCAGTGTCTCCTTGTGTTGTGGTGAGGTAAGATCCGCCGGGCGCTACCCCATCTCTTGAGTTCAGCACCTCCGTGTGACATGTGGGGACGTCACATCCGGCGGGCCGTACAGCTCGGTGGCCGGGCTGTTCACCCCCGACGAGGGCATGGCCGACTCCCTCACCGCCGCCGCCAAGGCATCCGGCGAGAAGTTCTGGCAGGGCCTTTCAACCATACACGATGAGCAAACACTGTGAGGAAGATCTGTCTGGTACACTCCTCTGGGGGATGTAACACGACGCCTAATGCCCAGTCTGTAAATCGTACTACCTGTAGTATCTCGTACTGCCCGTAGTAAGTGGGCGTCCGGTGATTTTGACCAAAAGTCATCTGACTTTTGGCCAAATCACCAAACTCCGGCTTACTAGCAGTTACTTACCCACAGACTAGGCACTAGAGATCACACTCGTCAGCCCGCTCGCTACAAACCTGCATGCATACTGTTGGTCGAGCAATTTGTCAGAGAAGGAGCGCCCGGGCCCTGCGATGCGGCGCATGCCGATACAGGAGACGTACTGGGAGTCGTGCGGGATGAAGAGCGACTTCGCGGACATGAAGAACACGGTAAGGCGGTGCAGGTTGTTCCGATGAAACTCATGTTGAAAGCGCCTGGAACTAAGCGCTTGAAACCATAACATGATGAGCCGCCTTGAAACTTTGCTTTCAAATTCAACTTGCGTCGCTACAACACGGGCAGCCGCGGCGGCGGCGCCATCACCGCCGCGCTCTTTCTCCAGAAGTACATCGACAAGGCAGGGCCGCCGCTAGGTCCGGACAAGGGCCGGTAAAGTGACCCCAGAATTCACCACTTAATAGACTGTAAAATACATTGGGGTTTAGTCTAGTGCCTTCGTCTTAGGATTTCGTTTTGACGAAGCGACCCCCTTTATAAACCCCCCTGATACCCCCCTAATATTGAAATACACCCCTCTTCAGTGGTAATTTCTGAAGTCACTTTACCGGCCCTTACCTAGGCGCCAATGGTTCCGTGACTGTTCGCTCATTGTCTTCTGGTGTACCTGTATGCATTTGCCGCATCCTCCTTCCTGGCCTGGCCCCTCGTTCCATGTTCAACCTGACTTTTGCTCATAGCGCACTGATGTGCCCATACACGCTCGTCGCATCCGCCTCCCTGGTCAGGCCACCCGGTCCCTGACTGTGTGCGCATGGTGCACCAGTGTACCTGTACACACTCGCCGCATCCTCCTCGCTGGTCTGGCCACTCGGACCCTGACTGTGTGCGCATGGTGCACTGGTGTTCTTGTACTCACTCGCCACATCCTCCTCCCTGGCCTGGCCACTCGTTCCCTGACTGTGTGCGCATGGTGCACCGATGTACCCGTACACACCCGCCACATCCTCCTCCCTGGCCTGGCCACTCAGACCCTGACTGCTCGATCATAGTGCACTGGTCTATCCGCGCACATTTGCCGCATCTTCCCCCTGGCATGGCCGCTTGTTCCCTGACCTGTTCGCTGACAGTGTATTGGAGCGACTCTCGATGAAGGAGGACGTGCAGTGGGCGCACCTGGACATCGCAGGCCCGGCAGGGACGCACACGTCCATAGTGTACCAGTGGTGCTCGCCAAGTCTCCCACCACTTTGTAGACCCTGTCGTCTTGAGTTGATTGGTATCCCATGCCGTGACGAGCCCTGCCTGTCTGGCCCTCGCACCACATTGTGGAACCTGGGTGCTCGGGTTCAATAGCATCGTACATCCTACGACGTGGCGAGCACTGCCTGTCTGGCCCTCGGGCCCGGTGTGGGACGACAAGAAGGGCGGCGCCACGGGCTTCGGCGCTAACACGCTGGCCAAGTGGGTGTCGGCCCAGGGCTAATTGGGCAATTGAGAGTGGTGGGGTTGAGCGACTGCGCAGGGCTAAGTAGTTGTGGTGGGGTGTGACTGTTTGCCTTAGCTAAGTTTGAGTGATGATGTAGTTGCGGACTTAAAATAAATTGCGTATGACAGCTCCCACTGACTGTGGATTGATGATTAAACGACGAGATTTGACCACGGCCCCGCCCGACTCCGGCTAACACGGCGAGCGTTTGGGTGTCGCCATGTTGCTCGATGGCGCGGTGTTGTCATGCAATGACGCCGCCGCCGGTGTTATCAACCGCAGCGCCGCCGCCGGTATCAGTTGCGCCGCCAACACATCAAGTCGCGTGTGTGTTGCGCTGTGGCGACGGAAGAGGACTGAAGGAATGTGCCTCTGCAACAATGAGGACAGCGCATCATCACCAATGAAGTCGTTTATATCCCAACACCTGTAACCATTAAACTCAACATGCCGTGTACCCACGCACATTCCAGGTGCAAGTAAGTCCGAGTGACGTCTCTCGAATAAGACCAAACGATCCCAAAAACGGTCGTTCAATCGTGAGATCCGACAGTCCGATGAAATCCGTCGTCCACCGATGAAAACCAGACAAGTGGCACATTGTTTCCTGGGTAAACGAACCGTCATCGCTCATCGTGCCGTCATCCATTCCCAGCCTCACCCTGAAATGTGCACCGGTGCACGTTGACCAATTCCAGACATCTGGCTTCCCGCCAAACAATTGCTCGCATTTTACGTGGTTTCTCACGAGGTGGTCCCTTCGAACCAGAACCACTCCTTTTGAGAGTTTACCGTACCCAATATTCGCCAACCCTCCATCCCCAAGTCAAATTCCACGCACCTGATGTTTTGAGAATTTTCTACCGAGCCCTGTCAAGAGGCACGGTTGTGAGAAATTTGCCAGCTCATCACAAATCGGTCGTGCCACCGAGGCTATGTGCGGTGTGCTGTCACTCTCGCACATTCAATTGAGTCGTCACAAACGACAGCGCGGCAATAGCCTCGCGTCTTACAACATGGAGTGCTAAACACCTACTCCTGCGAAGCCTCCGCTAGGAGTTCCATAGAGCAATCAAAGACAACACAACCACGCGCAAGAAGAGTCACCGCGCTCTCTTTCCACACAAGAGGTGAGTACAAAAACAAACCGACCCCGCGCCTCGCGAGTCTTGTCGGCGGCGGGGATGGCGGCGGCCGGGGCAGGGGCTGCGTGGAGCGACGCGCTCGCGCTCGTCGCGCGGAGGCATTGCGTCGTTTGCAATGTCGGCGGGAGGTTCACGAGGGGCTGACAGTCAGCCGCAGCCGGCGGAGGGGACGGCGGTAGCTGCGGCGGCGGGGACGGGGGTGGCAAACTAAAATACCCACTTGTCGACGAGACCGCTGAGATCTGGCGTTGGAAACATCCGCGGGGTCGCTCGTTGTGAGCCGGGGAGTCCGGGATCGTGTGAGGCCAACCTTACGCATCCCGGATACGCCGCGGCACGTGCGCCGCGGCGTCGCGCAATGCCAATTCCCGCGCCCGCGCACGGCGGTCAAGCCCCCGCTATTGGCATTTCTTTTGATTTTGGCGCTCCCCCGTGCCCGCCGCCCCTTCCGCTGCCCCCACACTGTCCTGTTTAAAAGTCGCGTCAACGCTCTCCACTCCCCGCGTCATACCGCCGCTTGACCTGACGCTGACAGCGCCGCCCCCCGCGCCATCGTAAACCTCACAGGCACACTCGTATATGCCCAACAGCAACACAGCACAGGCGCCGGAGCAGCGGAGCATGGGAGTCGACGGCGCCGGTCTCGGCAGGGGCTGCCACGAAACACTTTATTCGGATCGGCTGCGCCAACGCAAATCTTCGCTCCAACCCTTGCCACTCAGCGCCAGTGCTTACCCTTCCGTTGCCAGTGCTTTGGCATTGATATGCCATCGCTCCCCCACTGTTCCGTTAATAGTCAGAATGCCTTTGCACTCGTCGCCAATCCATTGCCAGGCCTGTGCCAAATCGCTTTGCAATGTCAACCCTACTCGACCTGACGAGATCGATGTTTTGCGCAAGTGGTGAACCCTACTAGCCGTGGCCCCTCGTGACGTGTCCAAGCTGAACCTCGGCGACGGGCCAACGGCCAACGGCGGCGGCGCCAAGAAGTTCGCGATCCCCGCGCCCAACGCGTTCCCCGCCCCCAACACCAACGGAGGCAGCGGCTTACACTCGTCCACTTCTCAGCTCATCATAAGCCGTTCTGTTCACACCACTACGTGTCCCCCTGTCTAATAGTTTGGGGGAAAGTCAGACACCCGACATATCCCACAAAGAGTGTGTACGTTGAGCCGAAAGGTGGGCGAGTGTAAGCCTCTGAACGGAGGCGCCAAACCCCCGCCCCAGCAGCAGCAGCAGCAGCAGCAACAGAAGGAAAAGGCACCCCGCGGGAAGGGCGGGAACGGGAGCCAAGGCGAAAAGCGTGACGGCGTCGCCAACGGCGGCGGGCGCGGCGGCGGTGGCGGGCGCGGCGGCGGGCGCGGCGACGCCCCCCCCATTTCCAAGGGTTCCACTCCCGCGGACAACGGCGGCGGCAGCGCTGGGAAGCAGGCACCGGCGCCGGCGCCGCTTCCCTCCCCAAACCTGCCGCCACCCAAGCTGGTCAGCAACTCTTCGGGGTCATACGTGCCGCCATCGCAGCGCGGCGGCGGCGGCGGGGGCAAGCCTGAGTCGTTCGGAGGCCCCGGTCCCGGCGGCCCCGGCGGCCCTGGCGGCCCCGGTGGCCCCGGCGGCGGTGGTGGTCAACAACGTGATCAGCGTGGTGATCCGCGCGATCAGCGTGGCGATCAGCGGGGCGATCCGCGTGATCAGCGCGGTGATCCACGTGATCAACAACGCGATGATCGCGGCGGGGGGCGTGATGGTGATCGTGGCGGCGGCGGCGGTCGCGGTGAGGGCGGGGGCGGGGGCATGCCGCAACCAAGGGGGGGTGACGGAGGCGGCGGCCGTGACGGCGGCGGCCGCGATGGCGGCGGCGGCGGGGGGGGTGGCGGGCCTAACGGGGGACGCAAGGCAGGGGTGTACACTCAGCTCAACTCGAGCGCTCTTTATGGGATAGCGGGTGCGTGTAGGGGTTGTGTAGCCGTGTTAAGGGGGTGTTCAAGGTGTGTAGGGTGTTTTTGTGTGTGTCAGACACGGCTCAAGTTGAGCTGAAAAGTGAACGAGTGTAAGCCCCTGACGCAAGGACGAGAAGCGCGACCGCGACGACAAGCGACGCGACGACAACAACATCCACACACGCGGGGGCGACCCCGATCCCGAGGAGGAGCGGGCGCAGGCGCCGGCGCCGCCCAAGAAGGAGAAGGAGAGGAAGCCGCCGGTTGACGACGGCAGCGGTGTCAACCGACCGGCGGCAGCGCTCGTCGGCAAGGACATCCGCCGCCATCTCGAGGCAGGGACGTGTATAACATTCTCGACCCGTCATCGTCATCCCCTACACTTTAAACCCAAGTGTCCAGTGCCTAATAGGAAGCGTAATGTATGTAGTATCTTGTACTACCTGTAGTAAGTAGGCTTTTGGTGATGTCCACCAAAAGTCATTTGACTTTTGGCCACATCACCAAACTCCAGCTTACTAGAAGTGACTAGCCCACAGAACAGGCACCAGATTTAGTGACTGGGACCTCGCCACCTCATCCACCTCTCCACATCACCCACCACTTTTATAGAGTGAAGTGACATCCTGTGACGCGGTGAGCCCTAAACCCTAAACCCTAAACCCTAAACCTATTGTGCACGGCGACCCTGCCCGCAGGTGGGTAACGTGCAGGCGGCGATGGAGGTGTTCTTCCCCAACGCCGACAAGGGCCACGTGGTAGGGCGGTGCAGGTTGAACCGATGAAAGCCGTGTTGAAAGCGCCTGGATCTTTGCTCTTGACACTAAGATATGATGGGCCGCTTTAAACTTTGCTTCCAAATCCAACTCGCGCCGCTACAACGTGGACGTGGACACCTGCCGCGCGCTGCTGCACGGCCTCATTCGCGCCGTGCGCCTCAACGAGGTGGGCGCCGCTCTCAACCCTAATTCTAACCCTCACCCCAACCCTCACCGTAAACCGAACCCTCACCCCAACCCTAACCCTGAAACCCTCAACGAGGTTGGTGCCGCACACCGCGCCCACACGTTCTGCTCACATACTGAGGCCCGATGACATCCTGGTACTGTTTGCTCACACTGTACCCCCCTGCCACTGGGGCCCGGGGCCTAGTATCATCCTGCCTGTTTGCTCATACAGTACCTGTGTAATCCCCCGCCACCGAGGCCCTTACCTACAGAAGTTCGGTCATTAAAGCGAGTTTTGGTCTGCCACCCAACCAAGTTGTGTTGCCTTACCAATCAGTGACTTGCGGTGCGCACCCTGTTTGGAGGCGCTAAACATATCGGACTACATGCGCAGCCGCGGCATGAAGCTGCCGCTCAAGAGCTTCAACTCCATCATCATGGTAGGGTTTAGAGTTTCTGTGAGATCGCCCGCCACGTCATCGACATGCATTGTGAACCCTCGTTTCTTGATTCAAATGCCGAGCAACATCTGCCAGCCCTGGGCATACCATGTTATCAACACGCATTTAGTACCCTCATTTCGCACCCTGTTGAGTTAATTGGCATTCTATGACGGTGAGCAATATGTACCAGGCCCTACGTGATGGCCATGCCGCAGCGCGCCACCCCCATGGACGCCCTCGACCTCCTCGGCGCCCTGGAGGACTGCGTGGGGTACGAGTCCCGCGCCATCCACAAGTACCACTTCCACTTCGCCAAGCTGGTGGTGCAGGTGGGGGCCGCCGGATGTTCATTTGTTTACTCATTTGCGTCCTCACACACCACAACATGCGTTGCGCCTCCTCCTCCTCCTCCTTATTCTCCTCCTCCTCCTCTGTGTCCTCCTCCTCCTTCTCCTCCCCTGTTTCCTCCTCCCCCTCCTCCTTCTCCCCGTCCTCCTCCTCTTCCTCCTCCTCCTCCTCCTCCCCCTCCTCCTCCTCCTCCCCCTACTCCCCCTCCTCCTACTCCCCCTCCTCCTCATCCCCCTACTCCTCCTCCCCTCCTCTTCCTCTTCAAATGCCGTCCTGTAATTCATTTTAAGCGTATTCTTACGGGGCCCTGGGTGCAGGAGTTCTTGGAGGAGGCACTGCAGACGCTGGACCGCGTGGCCAACGCCCCCGGATTCGGGCAGGGCCTGACTGTTTGCTCATACTGTACCCATGTACCCGTGCACACTCGCCACCTGCCTTTGTCCTCCTCCTCCTCCATGTCCTCCTCCTCCTCCTCCTCCTTCTCCTCTTCCTCCTCCTCCTCCTCCTCCTCCATGTCCTCCTCCTCCATGTCCTCCTCCTCCTCCTCCCTCGTTCCCTTTTCAGCTCAACCTGACTGTTACCTCGCACAGTACCGATGTACCGCCAAACACTCCTGTTAACCAGGAATCGAGTGGCTGGCTAGACCCTGGAAGCAGGCTGCAGGAGAACGGGCTGGCGGCCATGGACGTGGTGATCAACGAGTCGCGCAAGGGGGGACAGCTGGCGCTGCACGTCCCCGCCCTCGGCAACGAGCTGCAGCGCCAGCTCATGAAGGTCAGGCCCCTTAAGACCCCTTCAAGACCCCCTCAAGACCATCAGAACCCCATCAGGACCCCCTCAAGACTCCATGAGTACCCCATCAGGACCCCATCAGGACCCCATCAGGACCCCATCAGGACCCCATCAGGACCCCATCAGGACCCCATCAGGACCCCATCAGGACCCCAACAGGACCCCCTCAAGACCCCTTCAAGACCCCATCAGGAGCCTCTCAAGACCCCTCAGGAGCCCCTCAAGACCCCTTCTTTGTATTCGCATTTTCCCCTCCAGACCCCTTCTTTGTATTCGCATTTTTCGAACCGCACGTTACCCCTGCCCCGCTCTCGCCCGTGAACATATAACGGGCGTGAAACATCTGAGCGGTGGCAGTAAAACACAACGCGGAGAGTATTATGGAGGAAATATCTTTGTTGGTCAACTGCACCTTCGGGTCCACAGTCGAGCTTCACAATGCCCCTTCAAAATTCAAAATTCAGAACTCAACAACAAACCCTGGCTCCTCCTCCTCCTCTTCTCATCCTCCTCCCCCCCCCACTCCTCCCCTCCCTCCTCCTCCTCCTCCTGCTCCTCCTCCTCCTCCCTATCCTCCTCATCATCCTCATCCTTCTCCTCCCCCTCCTCTGCTCTCCCTTCTCCCGTCCCTGTCGACGGGGACTCGCGCGCAGTGAAGATTTCTATATTTGAAGTCATGACACGCTCCTGCTTCACACTACTGCTCCTCAGAGTTCTGATTCCAATATACGTCTGGGCGGCCGCGCAAACAACACAAGTCAGGTGCGTCTTGAGCTCAGGTGACAAACCTGAACCCTAATCTCGATATCACCGGGCCTTGCATGAAGGGCGACACCGTGCTGCTGTCGCGGACAGGCGCGGCGGCGCGGCAGACAGATATGAACATGGGTGACATGCCCAAGGGGCCGGCACGCGACGAGCTGCTACAGATGCCGACGGGGCCGCGCGGCGACGCCGCGCCCATGGGTAGGGCCAGATACTGTTCCGGTGCTCGCCGCGTCATCCACCGCATGGTGTGCGGGCGCTTGCCGCATCATCTACGTCATCCACCACATAGTGTACCGATGCTCGCCGCATCATCCACCACACCGTGTGACGGTGCTCGCCGCGTCATCCACCATGTAGTGTACTGGCGCTCGCCAGTTTATCAACCGCATGGTGCACCGGTGCTCAGCACGTCATCCACCACATAGTGTACCGGTGCTCGCCACGTCATCCACCACACATTGTACCAGTGCTCACCACATCACCCCCCACATAGTGTACCGGTGCTCATTACATCATCTACCACATCGTGTCTGGTCCTTCCCGCATACTGCACCAGTACTCACCACGTCATCCACGTAGCGTCTGGTCCTACCGATGGGCGCGGCGGGACGCGCGATGGGCGGGCGCGCCAGCGGCCGGGGCTGGCGCGCTGACTTTGAGTTCGAGGCGACGGTGTCGGCGGTGAACCCACAGCTGGCGGTGACGCTCATCGGGTGCGATGCGCAGCAGTCCGCCACCGTGCGCGGCAGCGGCTGGTAGGGTCGCAGTGTAAATGTGTGCCCTGTCTGCAGCCTACCCTAATACTGAAACCCTAAAGCCTGAAATCTAGACCCATGTATTGCGGCAGCTTGACGCGGCCGTGGGATCAGTGGATACGCCCACTCCTCATTGACTGACGTCACCGCGTTTTAATGAACCCAGTTACCTGAGCTCAATGTCATGACATAACGTGCAAGGCTCGGTGGAGATGCCGGCCACTCATTCACTTCGCCACATATCAGAGACCCTAATATGGCATGACATGACGTGGTAACCCACCCTAAGTCCCTGGATCCTCGATCCTAATCCCTTAGCCCTAAACCCTAAATCAAACCCTAAACCATAAATATAAACTCTAAACCCTGTGGTGACCCTTTCACTTGGCGCGTGGACAAGCTGGCGAACCGCACGTCGTTCAACCGGCAGCTGAACGCGCTGCAGGACATGATGGAGGTGAAGGGCGGGAACCAGAACAAGACGGGGGTCGACGTCATGATCCGCGATATCCTCGTCAGCGGCTGGGACGGCAGCAAGGCGGGGCTCCAGGCTTGACTCACGCCCGCCACGTCATTTACGCACTTTGACACCATCGTTTATCAAGATGAATGACATCTTGCAGGCCATGCCGGTATCATCCTGTGCGTTTAATCATCCTGAGCGTTCAATCATCCTGAGCGTGTACCTGTACACACTCGCTACCTCCTCCTCCTCCTCCTCCTCGGCCTCATCCCCTTCTAACGTTGCACTTGCCGTCTCGCTGTGTGCCCCTATAACGAGGCGGGCAACGACGCCATCCCTGACTTGTGTGCTTCGGAGAAGAACGAGAACCTGCACCCCATCCTGCGGCAGAAGATGATTGACCAGGCGATGGACCTGCAGTCGATGAGCCACATGAACAAGAGCCAGACGGACGCCCTCGAGGCGGCGCTCTTCCAGCGCGTCACCCTCATCCAGGGTCCCCCCGGTATGGCCCGCCACCAGCAGCGTGTTTGCTCTTAGTGTGCCTGTGCACATTATAGCCTAGCCTCCTCCTCCTCCTCCTCTTTCTTCCTCCTCCTCCTCCTCCTCTTTCTTCCTCCTCCTCCTCCTCTTCTTCCTCTTCCTCATCCTCTTCATCCTCCTCCTCGTCCTCTTCTTCCTCTTCCTCCTCCTCCTCCTCCTCCTCCTCCTCCTCCTCCTCATCCTCCTCCTCCTCCTCCTCCTCCTCCTCCTCCTCCTCCTCCTCCTCCTCCCCCTCTTCATCCTCCTCTTCCTTAGGCCCAGTATCATCAGCATATTACTCGTCGTGCATCTCTTCACTTCCAACTTCTCAGCCACTTACCAATACCTCTCTCTTGATGCGCGGCCTTACCTCCCGGTACCGGTAAGACGCACACGGCGGTGGCGCTGGTGCAGATGTGGCTGCGCAGCCGCACCTGCCCCATCCTGTGCACCTCCGACTCCAACATCGCGGTGGATAACTTGGTGGACGGTCTGTCCCGCGCGGGCGTGCGCGTGGCGCGCATCGGCCGCCCCGAGGCCGTGCGCCAGGACCTCATGCAGTACATGGTTGAGTCCATCGCGGGCATCGAGCCCGGGTGCAACTGGAGCAAGGACCAGCAGTACCAGGCAGGGCCTCTCACTGAATCCCTTGCACAGCTGGCACCTGAGCCGCCCTCACCCCCCTTTGTTATACCCATCCCACGGGGGTGCTTCGATTAAGCTGAAGGAATCTATTGCAAGGCCCTGACTCCCCCACGTTAGTATGCTGCCTGTGTCCTCATCTTCGCCCCCGCCCCAGACGTCAGTAACGAGCGTAAAAACACGCGTTCCATGTGAGTGCGTCCAGTTCGACATCCGTAACCCCAGAAAAAATGAGATCAGAGGCTGGCATTTTTCAGCACCATTTCAGATCTATAATATCTTTTGGGGTTACGGATGTCGATAGACCTTCAATAAGCGTTTGAGATTACCTTGGTCTAATAACTCAAGGATATCGTCGACTCACACCCGACTTATCACATGCCAACAGTCTTTCAAGGGGCGCATGGAACGAGATCGAACAGTCGGATCGCGTAACCTGGCATTTTCGAGGTCTAGTAACTCAAGGGGAAGTCCGTTACTGACTGTGCAACCCCGCCCCCACCGCCATCCCCGCCCCCATCCTCGACGCCTTCCCTACCTCGTTCCCCACCCCCAGCCTCACCCCAACCTCAACCCCACCCGGCGACATTTCATTCAGCTGTCTCCATGCTATATACCGGGCCCTGATAGCAGGCCATCAACGGCGTGCTGCGGCGCGCGGAAGTGATCTGCGCCACGTGCGCCGGCGCCGGCTCCGACATCCTCGAGCGCTTCTCCTTCCAGGCGTGCCTCATCGACGAGGCCACGCAGGCCACGGAGCCCGCCACCATCGTCCCCCTCACCAAGGGGTGCAGCCAGGCAGGGAGGTCATTGAGAACAACTTGACCGACGCTGAGTCTCCTCCTCCTCCTCCTTCCTCCTCCTCCTCCTCCTCCTCCTCCTCCTCCTCCTCCTCCTCCTTTTCCTCCTCCTCCTCCTCCTCCCTCATCCTCCACTTCCTCCTCCTCCTCCTCCTCATCCTCCTCTCCTCTTCCCCTCGTTTGAATGATCACATTCATCCTGAAGGTACGTTATGCGGGCACGTCAGACCTGGATTCGAGTGCATGTTCACAACGACCCTTCTACCAGGTGGTGCTCATCGGTGACCAGAAGCAGCTGCCGCCGACCATCATCAGCCGCGACGCCGATGCCGCGGGTCTCGGCACCTCGCTGTTCGAGCGCATGCTCAAGCGCGGCATCCGCGCCTTCATGCTCAAGGCAGGGGGGTCATCGTGAACAAGCACTCGACCGACGTTGAATTCACAAACTGAGTCCGCGCATCTGCGTACGAGCACTCACCCTGAAGGTCAGCCATGATCTGATCTTGGTTCGAGTCTTTGTACTCTACCGACGATGAGTCCACAATCCCAGTCCGCACGTCTGCTCGTCTGTGTATGAGCAGTCACCCTGAAGTTAAGTCAGGATCTATCTCGGTTCGAATGCTGACCCTGAACCCTAACCCGAAATCCTCAACTCTAAATCCTAAACCCTAAACCCTATGCTTTGTTCTGAATGACCCTGCTGCGCGGTGCAGTACCGCATGCACCCCGCCATCGCGCAGTTCCCGTCCATCGCCTTCTACGACGGCGAGCTGCTGAGCGGCACGCCCCCCTCCGCGCGCCGCGCTCCGATGGGCTTCGACTGGCCGGTGCCCGCCGTGCCCCTCGCCTTCGTCGACGTCGCCGACGGCTACGAGGTAGGGTCCACAGCGATAACGCTCTCGGCCCTTCATCCGGCCGGTTTCAAATCACGCCACATCATTCTCGCCACATCATTCACCGTCTGCAATGCCTCGTTTATTGAGCTTTCACAACTACCACAGCGCAGCTACTGCATCCACCGAAGCTACCACAGCCACCACAGCCACCACAGCCACCACAGCTACTAGCTAACACAGGTACCACATCTACCACAGCTATGGCAGCTTATGACGTGGCGAGCATGATTTCTCCCAGGCCCTGCTACGAGCGCTCTGATGGCTCCTCGCAGACCAACCCGGTCGAGGCTCAGAAGATCGTCAACATCGTGAAGAAGATGGTGCAGGGGCACGACGTGCTGCCGTGCGACATCGGCATCGTGACGCCGTACGCGGCGCAGGTGCGCGCCATCAAGAAGCTGCTCAACGGTGGGGCTCGCTGTTCTGTTGGCTGACTGTTTCCTGTTTCTCTTCTCTCTCTCCTCTCTCTCCTCTCTCCTCTCTCTCCTCTCTCTCCTCTCTCTCCTCTCTCTCCTCTCTCTCCTCTCTCTCCTCTCTCTCCTCTCTCTCCTCTCTCTCCTTTCTCTCCTCTCTCTCCTCTCTCTCCTCTCTCTCCTCTCTCTCCTCTCTCTCCTCTCTCTCCTCTCTCTCCTCTCTCCTTTCTCTATCTCCTCTCGTCTCCTGCCTCGTCTCTCATCTCCTCTCCTCTCGCTCCTCTCGCTCCTCTCGCTCCTCTCGCTCCTCTCGCTCCTCTCGCTCCTCTCGCTCCTCTCGTTCCTCACGCTCCTCTCGCCCCTCTCGCTTCTCTCTCCCCTCATCTGAGTGCTCACTCACGATCTAATCTCTGCTTGGTGCCGGGCCTTGCTCAACGGCAACATGCCGACCCGCACGCGCTTCGACGCGCCGCCCGCGCCCGACTCCATGCAGGCAGGGTTTGCCAGATTCTACTCGCCACATCACAGGATGCCATTCACTCCATAAACGAGGGTTCAAATGCGTCTCGATGACGTGGCGGGCAATATCTGCTCAGGGGCCTGGCATATATTGGTCGCCATGTCATAGGGTGCAATTCAAGGCCAGAACAGAGGGTTCTGAATGTGTTGGATGACGTGGGGAGCATTATCTGCCAGGCCATACATGCAGGCGCTGGAGGTGAGCACCGTGGATGGCTTCCAGGGGCGTGAGAAGGAGGTGATTATATTCACGTGCACGCGCGCGAACGCGAACGGCAACGTGGGGTTCCTGGCGGACCCGCGCCGCGTCAACGTCATGCTTACGCGCGCGCGCCGCGGCCTCATCATCGTCGGCCACGTGCCCACGCTGCGCCGCGAGCCGAAGGTGTGGGGCCCGTGGCTGGCGTGGGCCGGCAGCGCGGTAAGGCCTGCCAGACATTGCCCGCCACATCATCGACCCACATTCTGAACCCTCGTCTCTTGAGTGAAATTGCATCCTGTGACGTGGTGGGCAACATCTGCGAGGCTAATAACTTTGGACCCTCATCTCTTTAGTTAAATGACATCTTATAACGCGGCGAGCAATATTTGCGCGGCTCTATCACGCGGGGCTGATATGCGGCGCGGCCGCCACAGACGCGGAGGCCGCCGCGCGGCTGTCCACCATCGGCATGAGCAGCGTGCAGGAGATCGGTGGCCGCGGCGCCGGCACGATGATGAGCGAGCGCCCGCTGCTGGCGCCCGGCATGGCGGGCTGGGACGAGTCAGGCAGGGGGGGTCGTGAGAACGAGCACTCCACCTTTGTCCTCCTCCTCCTCCTTCTCCTCCTCCTCCTCCTCCTCCTCCTCCTATTCCTCCTCCTCCTCCTCGTCCTCCTTGTCCTCCTCCTCCTCCTCCTCCTCCTCCTCCTCCTCATCCTCATCCTCTTCCTCCTCCTCCTCCTCCTCCTTCTCCTGCTCCTCCTCCTCCACCTCCTCCTCCTCCTCCTCCTTCTCGTCC
>Ga0307489_10000439_pt1 | contig 25101 bp, 55 predicted proteins | sample SB12metaG_FD_202247 | JGI IMG/M metagenome (GOLD analysis project Ga0307489, IMG submission 202247) | Sea-ice brine microbial communities from Beaufort Sea near Barrow, Alaska, United States - SB 1.2 | ecosystem: Environmental > Aquatic > Marine > Coastal | place: USA: Alaska | collected... | reverse complement strand
CGAATACGGCAAATATTCGTTACCCACTCGCCTTCAGCGCGACGAATATGTACCATATTCGTTACCCACTCGCCCTGACTCCCCCGAGTACTGACCATATTCGTTACCCACTCGCCCAGACTCCCTAAAACCGCCGAAAAATCCCCAAAAAACCCCCAAAAACACCCAAAATATTCGTTACCCACTCGCCCTGACCCAACGAACACGAACCATACTCGTTACCCACTCGCTCTGACTCCCCCGAGTATAGACCATAGACCTACTCGTTACCCACTCGCCTGAATACCGGCGAATCTAAGGCCCTGGTTGGCGCGTGGCGAGATCAGGTTTCCAGAAAGCTGAAAGCAATGACGTGGAGGTCGATAATTTCCTCCGTCCGAGGATAACTGAAACCATCCCGTGGTGCCCACCCTTGCGCGCCACTACTGCTGCGCATCGGTGAGACGTAGACGCAGGCGACACAGCACGTGTGCGTGAGCAGCCCCGGTGGTCGGTGCAGTCCCAGGCTCTCAGTACGTCCGCCCTACTCCGCTACGCAATGGCGACCGCCGCCGCCCTCCGTGCGGCCCCCGTGATGATGGCGTCCTCGAGTGTGACGTGGCGACGAGCACTGCCCGGGGCAAGGGGCGGCGCCGCGCGCGTCGCCGCGTGCCCGTCCCCGTCATTGCCCCGGCGGTGGGCCCTGCGCCAATCCGCCCGCAGCCCCGCCGCGTTCCGCCTCTTCGCCTCCAGCTCCGACTCGGACGCCGGGCCCACCTCTGACGACGGTCGGGCCTGCCAGATACTGCTCTGGCTACTCTACTCTCGTCCTCCCCAGCGCCATGTCATCGACACGCATTTCGACCCTTCGAGTTGTTGCTTTAGTTGAATTCGTTCCCAGGACGTGGCGCGCAATGTCTGCCAGGCCCTGCAACTCTCGCCACGTCATCGGCCTGCAATACATTTCAAGCCCTCGTCGCTCGAGCTGAATTGGCATCCGATGACGAGGCGAGCAATAGCACTATCTGGCCGGCCCTGGACAACGACAAGGGGAGCGGCAGCGGCGTCACACGCGACTACGCCGAGGACGTCGTGTGGCTGCCGCCGAGGGATCCATCCAAGCCCGTGGAGGAGATCACGCCCGAGCAGGCGATCGAGACCTCCACCATGGTGCTGCCCGTGTTCCCGCTCGGGTCGCAGGCAGGGGCTTACACTCGCTCACTTCTCAGCTCAACTTGAGCGCTTTGTATGGGATAGGGGAGGCGCGTAGGGGGTGTGTAGGCCGTATTGAGGGGGTGTTAGGGGTTGCTTAGGATGTGTAGGGTGCCTTCTTGTGTCAGACACGGCTCAAGTTGAGCAGAGAGGTGGACGAGTGTAAGCCCCTGGTCGCAGGTGTACATGCCGCACAGCGACCACGTGCTGAACATCTTCGAGCCGCGGTACCGCGCCATGTACGGCGACATCCTCTTCAACGGCAGCCGCCGCTTCGTCGTCCCCGTCAGCAACCCCGAGACGGGGGCGCTGGCGTCGGTGGCGCCGGTGTTCTACCTGGAAGACTTGAAGGAGGTGAGTGAGCAGACGAAGGACCAGGTGAAGTACGTGTGCAGCCACAAGGCAGGGGCTTACACTCGTCCACTGTGCAGCTCAACTTGAGCCGTTTCTGACACAAAAACACACCCTAAACACCCCTAACATCCCCTACCACCCCGTGAACACACCCGACACAACCCCTAACTGCGCCCCCTGTCACACAGAAGGCGCTTAAGTTGAGCTGAAGAGTGGACGAGTGTAAGCCCCTGCCACAAGGTGATCGGGCGCGTGCAGATCCTGCGCACGCTGAACGACGCGGCGGCGGCGGACGGTAGCACATACCTCAAGGCGGCGGTGGAGCCCGTGGAGGACACTGACGACGACGAGGACTACTCCACGCGCGAGGGGCACGGCCGCACACTCCTCCACACCTTTCGGCGCAACCTTACCCGCTTGTCTCCGTGAAACCACCCAACGCATCGCACAAACAGGGCATACGTCGGGTACCTTAAACATATGTGGGTACCTTCGGTATATATGGGTCCTAACTCGTCACAAACTGGGCACATAACGGCTCACTGAACCAAACGGCTTAGATTGAGGTGAGAAGTGGAGGGGTGTGAGCCCCTGGTCCGGGGCAGCTGTCGGAGCGGTTCGCCGCCATCATCGAGAACCAGACGAAGCTGTCGGAGGTGGTGCGGTTCACGGAGGGCCTGATCGAGACGCTGTCCGCGGCGCGCGGCGAGGACGGGCTGTGGCGCCTGGCGGGCCTCTGGCAGTCACTGCTCCAGAACCGCCTGGAAGCTAAGGTAGGCCGGTGCAGGTTGACCCTATCAAACCTGTGTTGAAAGGGCCTAAAAACAAAGCGCTTTACACGTAAAGTGATGAACCGCTTTCAAGTTTTGCTTTCAAATTCAACTTGCGCCGGTGCACCAAGGGGAACGAGCTGTCCACCGCCATCCAGGTAGGGCGGTGCAGGTTGACCCTATCAAACTCACATTGAAAGCGCCTGGAATTAAGCTCTTAAAACTGAAATATGATAATAAACCACTTTCAAATTTTGCTTTCAGATTCAACTTTCGCCGCTACATCCAGGAGCTGCTGCGTAACTACCTGGCGAAGCAGGGGCAGGACATGCAGGCCAAGGTGAGGCACAGCTCCCGTGTATCGCCACGCGAGGCCGCGTCATGCACCCCATTTCACGACTCTCACAGGGGGCAGGACGACAGCCTGGTGCCTCCTTATAAACGCAGAAGCGTCTCTTTCTCTTTTTCTCTCATTTGCCGACCCTCGTTTCTTGATTGGAGCGACGTCATACGACCAGGGAAACGTTTTTCACTCGTGCCACGTCATTTATGTATCCCGTTTAGACCCTGGTTTCTTGGGTTGAGTGACGCCATTTGACGTGGCATGCGTGATTGATCTGGCACTGGTGGTAGACGACGGTGCAGTTCGACAAGCTGCCGGCGGACATCCGCGCCGAGTTCGCGCGGTTGCAGCAGTCGTACAAGGAGGAGAGCCTCACCATGGCAGGGGCTTACACTCGTCCACTTTTCAGCACAACCTGAGCCGCTTCTGACACAAAATACACCCTAAACACCCCCTGCTAACCCCTGACACCCCATGAATACCCCCCAAACAACCCCTCAGTACACCCCCCTATCCATAGATAGCGCTTACGTTGAGCCGAAAAGTGGACGAGTGTAAGCCCCTGCAGCATGGTGTCCGCCTCGCTGTTCCCGTTCGCCGTGCTGGTGCAGTGCCGCACCCACGCCGAGCGCCTCACCATATTTGGTGGGGACCAGCTACTCGCGCCGAGCCCCTCTACCATGAGAAACACGCCGTTTGGAGGAGATATCCTCGAATCCGGGATATCTGTCGACCGACCAACCGGCTGGTCTCTCGCTTTGCACCAGTTAATAACCCCTCAAATCGACCATTTTGGCAAATCGCGGTTTTGGCGCGAGTTGACCCCTCAGTTTCTTATGGTAGAGGGGGTCGCACCGTGTAGAGAGTGACAACATATCCCATATCGATATGGTCATCTCCCATATCGATACTGTCAACTCCCATATCATTAGACCATATCCGATATCGGTATCTAGGATGACCATATCGATATGGTGAATGACCATATCGATAACCCATATCCCATATCGATATCTAATTGATGTCCGATCTCCCATATCAATCTCCCATATTGATGTCGGATCATATCTTGTCACTCTGGTGGGGACCAGTACTACACGCTCTCGCCACGTCATCCACCGCGCTGTCATGATTCGCGCGTTGACTTAGATGAACATCCCATGACGTGGCGATGGCGTGGTTAACTTGTCTCTGCATACGGGCGAGATGTTGGAGGAGGAGGAGAAGCGGCTTCAGGCCAAGGTAGGGCGGTGCAGGTTGACCCTATCAAACCCGTGTTGAAAGCGCTTGGAACTATTCGCTTCAAACTAAAATGTGATGAACCGCTTTCAACTCTGGGTTTCAAATTTAACTTGCGCCGCTACACCATGGTGGCACTGCAGAGTCTCTTCAAGGACGACGGCGGCGGCGGTGACGCTGACACCAAGGTCACTGACGTGTGATGTTTTTTGCCTATAGCGCATCGGCAGATTAGGGGCTAGGGCCTGGTTTTGTTTTGGTTGCTTTGACGTTTTGTTGAGTGCGCACGCCACGAGAGGATTAGCCGCTCGTGCGCTGTGCAAGGTTTCCAAAGTCTCACTTTTGCAACATCGATACCAGATACATGATGATCCCCGTCAAGCTCGCTTCAGCTCCCGCCCCCGTCCAGGCACCCACCCCCGCCGAAGCACCTACCCTGTCAAGCCCAACCCCGCCGCCCCTCCCTCCCCCGACCCCCCCTCCCACGAGTGCCTTGGGCACTGGATTTTGCCAAAATGCCTGTTTTACATGAACCCCTCAAGCTAGAGCTATTGGGGCCCTGTGATACATGGTGAACGTAGTAAACAATCGAAAGGCGCAGAGCTGTGCGGCGCCCTCTCTCTCCCTGTACATCTCCATCTATTTCAGTGCCCCCTAGAACTCTCGTTGCAAAACAATGTGACGAATCAGTCTCCCCCCCATCTCCAATTCCAAAACCTCGAAAAGTTTTCTCTCCCCCGTGCCCATCCCAAGCATTGCTCTCTCTCTATCTCTGTCTATCTCTCTCCCTCCCGCACTCGTCCCACCCGGCACTCACGTGGACGCCAATCAGAGGTCACCCACCTGGTCGGTGGCGTACAGCTTCCCGATGACAAGGCCCCGCACTATACACTACCCGGTTGAACTCAAGCATCTCAAGAGGTATTAAGCCAAATGATAACTGGGGGGTTTCAAGGGACACACCGGATGGCAGTTAAGGTGGTAAGTGGGCGCCTTGTGCGGCCTCGATGCGGCTGGCAATTGAGGGGGGAAGTGGACAGACGCGGTGTGCCGTGAGGTGGAGCGGGAGAACGCGGCAGGCGGCACGCGGCACGCAGCACGCGGCAGGCGGCAGGCAGCACGCAGCACGCGGCAGGCGGCATGCGGCACGTGTGACGCGGCGTGCGCGGCCCCGCCTGCTGGCTGCGAGTGAGGCTTGGGCGTCGCTCCACTTCATCAGCTTGGTCGTGCTCTGCTCCGCGCGCCAGTGCCGTAACACCGCTTCCCTTCCCAGCTCAACTTGAGCACATCTGAGGCATGCAATGATACATCATGAGAAGGGTACCTTTGTGGGTAAGACAGCTTACATTGCTCAGTGACAAACGGCCTGACATGAAGTGGCTTACGTGGTTTCAGGGACCATAGGGCTTCCGTTGATTTGACAAGGGGAGTACCCGTGGTGTGAGGGCCCCGCCGTGTAAGAGCCCGATCCCATGAGCGTGAACACCAGCGTCTGCACGTCGTGGTTCTTGGGGAACGTGTACGTCATCACCACGCCGGCGGCGCCCGTGGAGCCGGGCCCGCCAGATAACACGAGTCAGCGTCATGTGATGCCATTCTCACTCAAGAAATGAGGGACCAGAAATTGCGTCATGTGATGCCGTTCTAACTCAAGAAACGAGGGACCAAAAATTGGAGGATGACGCGGCGGGCATTATCTGGCCGGCGCCTGCCGTGGAGGTGACGTAGTAGGACTCGAGGCGGCCGCCCAGCAGCCCCACCACCTTCGCGGCCGCCTGCAGCGTCAAATTGTGTCAACGTTTGCGTCAATCGTGGACGGCGGATGGGTCGTGAAGTGCGTCGGTCGAGTCAGACGGGGGCGCGTAGGAGCCGCGGTGGCTGGCGGCGGACGCAACAAGAGGGTGCATGAGAAGAGAGGCGTCTGCGCCTCACGGCGGGAGGGCCCGCGAGGCGCGGGTGGGAAGAGTGGGGAGCAGACTGGAGCTTTAGCTTCCAGCTACGAGTGGCTAGACAGGCTGCGCTAATCGTACAATCGTACAGCACATTGAAATGAGAGCGCACCTTCTCCTTGTCGTCGGAGGGATGCTTGAGCATGGCCTGCACGCCGGCCTCGGAGAAGGTCAACTTTGTCATGTACGTCGGCTCCGTGGTGTAGCGGCGCAAGTCAAACTTGAAAGCAAACTTTGAAGGCGGTTCATCATATTATAGTTTCAAGCGCCAAGTTCCGGGCGCTTTCAACGTGGATTTCATAGGGTCAACCTGCACCGCCCCACCGTGGGTTGGAACTCATAATCGGGGGCGGGCGCAAACTCGCCCTCCTCGCTCTCAGCCCCGAGGTGGAGGTCGGCAGCGGCATGCTGTGTCGCTGTTGATGTCCCTGTACCCGACACGCCGGCGCCGTACCCGCGCCGCTGCTGCGCGCTCACCTGCACTCCAAAGGCGGGGGTGCGGGTGGGCGGTCAGTACAGCTGTGCGATGCGTTGCGTCGGGAGGTTTCGGTTTCGGTGCCCTCTCTCTTTTAGATTTCCGCACAGCCCGAAGGCGCCGATGGCGTGTGGTCCCCCCGAGGCACCGCGCACGGTGGGGGGGAGGGGCGCACTGCGCCCGCGACAAGACGGCGGTGGCGACCTCAATGTGTATGTCCTCGCGCGAACCCGCCCCCGCGTATCTGCGTGGCCCGAAGCCGCCAAAGTAGTGAACGCGTGAAACCTCTCGCTCCCCGCTCCTCCACTCATCCACTGCCCACAACCGAACAAACCAAAATCGAGCGCGCGCGGCCGGCGTCTGATAGCGGCCGCGGCAACCCCCGAGGCGCGCCGCTACCCACCCCCGCGTCACCAACGGCCGCTTGGACCCCCCCTCCCGGCTGCCGCGCAGCTAAACCCCTGGCCCCGTGCGGCGGCATCCCCAGGATAAGATCCAGGATATTTTGGTGGGCACGTACCCCCGCGACGCGCGCGCGAATGAGCGCGGCACGAGCGGAAGATCGCACGGAGGCGATGATGGAGCTCATCGCGCCCCAACTCCCTCAGCGGAACTCGTGGCGACGTCGGCAAGGGGCTCGCGAAGTGAGCACTCAGACGCCCCGGTTGCGGATGTTCACAGATATTTGTTGTTGCTCGAAACGCCACTGACTCGACCACCGACTCGCGACTCCAACCGTCAGAACTTGACACGTCATCCACAATATGAATGACGTGTCCTGCGGCACCCAATTGGGCACCAAAACGGCAAGTGACGCCGCTTGTGCTGCCACAACCCAACAGCGTCGCCGCTCCCCTGCACCGCACCCGTCATTCCACCAAACATGCAGGCTATCGCTTCCGTCCAGGCAAGGCGGAGTCTTCGCCCACCTCCCCTTTCACCCACGTCGCATCCCAAACACCCCCGTGCTCGTATAAACCCGATGCCTCGTCATCACCCCTGCGCCTCACCTTGCGCCGCGCTTACGAGCGGCGACGCTCCCTGCGTCACGTGTTGTTGACCCGCCGACTGCGTTCGGGTGCTGCGTCGACCCTCGCCGCAGGCCGTGTGCCCCTCCGCCGCCGCGCTCGGCCGCGGACAACGCCGCGTCCCTGCGCCGCGTGCGATGCGCGTCGTCCAGTCCAGCGCCACCCCCGCGCCCCGAGAGGAGTCAGACAGCGGCGTCGCTCCGAACCCCAGCGCGGCGCAGATGCCCCGGCGCCGCCTCATCAACCTCGGCGCCGCCACCCTCGCCGTCGTGGTGTCCGGTGCCGCCGCCGGTGCCGGTGCCGCGCGCGCCGACGAATTCGCCAGCCCCGAGCAAATGGCGCTGCTGAAGCGTCAGGGCAAGGTGGCGTACACCGAAGCTGAGTGGCGTTCCAAGCTCCAAGGGTTCTCTTACAACGTGCTCCGCGAAGAAGCCACGGAGAGGCAGGGCCCCGGTCATGCACGATGTAGCGAGCCAATGGGTTACTTTTCAGTGAGGATCGAAGCGGACATTCTGACATCTGTGAGAACATACGCGTATCGAGTGCCGTGGTATGAGGTGCTTGGCCACACTAGCGCAGCTGACGAGTCAAACACTGGCGGTCCCTCCTGCGCTGACGTGGTTGATCAGTTGTTGGTCAGGTGACAGCGGCGGGCCCTAGCGCGCGGCCGTTCTCGTCACCGCTGGAGAAGGAGAAGCGCGCGGGAACCTTCACGTGCGCGGGCTGTGCCGTACCCCTCTTCGACGCGGCAGGGTTTGTCGCCGGACCTCACTCAGCACCGCTCATCACTTTCGGCTCGATTATTGTCCAGAAGAAGCTGTGTTGAGTGCACTATGCGCCTACGCCTGCGGCTGATGTCGTTTGGTGCACTATGCAGCGGCATGGGCACCCGCAATACAAGATGTGCCAATGCGACATGTAGAAGGGCACCTGACTCCAGTGTGTCTGAACCCCAAACCCTAAACCCTAAACCCTATATATTGGTGGGTAATGCCCCCTGGTGATGGGCCGCCAAGTACGACTCCGGCACGGGGTGGCCCAGCTTCTCCCAGGCCATCAAGGTGCGTCACTTCGTCCACTTGCACGTACAAGTTGTATGACAAAATGCGTCGAAGTGTTACGAGCAAAAGCAAAAGCAAAAAGCATGGACCAATCACAGTCTCGGATAAAAACCATTCCGAGCCAGTGCGAGCCTGTGTTTGGTCCATGCTTTCTGCTTTCGCTTTTGCTCCTAACACTCTGACGCACTTTGTCATAATACAGTAACAAAAGGAACGAAACGTCTGACATCCCGTCCACGCGAACCTCCTAACACACCTGGCATCCCACCCACGCGGACCTCACTCCTTGCAAACTCGAACCTTATGCTCGTATAAATACACAACAAACCGGTATCCGCCCAATCTGACACTGTGGACTGTCACCTGCGGACCGCCGCAGGGGTCGGTGCTGGAGGTACCGGACTACTCCATAATTTTCTTCCCGCGCACCGAGATCCGGTGCGCCACCTGCCAGGCGGGGGCCGGACACTCCTTCACTTCTCACCCTATAATCCCTAATACACCCCAATCCCTAAACCCTAAACCCCAAACCCTCAACCCCAACGCCCGAGTCACTGTTGTCAATCACACCACCCATTGCATCCCTCCAAAAAGCGCTCACGTTGAGCTGATCACTGGAGAAGTGCAAGCCCTTGGCGTGAGGGCCACGTGGGGCACGTGTTCGAGGACGGGCCGCAGCCCACGGGCCTGCGTTACTGCATGAACGGCGGTGAGAAACCCACCCACGTGACCTAGTGTACCGGTGTACATCTTCAACCCACCCACGTGACCTAGTGTACCAATGTACATCTTCAACCCACCCACGTGACCTAGTGTACCGGTGTACATCTTCAACCCACCCACGTGACCTAGTGTACCGGTGTACATCTTCAACCCACCCACGTGACCTAGTGTACCAATGTACATCTTCAACCCACCCATGTGACCTAGTGTACCGGTGTACATCTTCAACCCACCCATGTGACCTAGCGTACCGGTGTACATCTTCAACCCACCCATGTGACCTAGTGTACCGGTGTACATCTTCAACCCACCCATGTGACCTAGTGTGCCGGTGTATATCTTCAACCCACCCGCTTGCACCGTCACATCCTGTCACAGTGAACGGGCACACCCTGTCAAAGTGAGCGGGCACATCCTATCAAAGTGAACGGGCACACCCAATCAAAGTGAACGGGCACACCCTATCAAAGTGAACGGGCGCACCCTATCAAAGTGAACGGGCACATCCTTCAACGCGAGACTGACACGTCACGTCTCCCTTTCATCGTGAACCGGTGACGCGCAGCGGCGATGAGCTTCGTGCCTGCGGTGGTGTGAGCGTCAGGCCTGGGAGGCGCCGCGGTGACCTGTCGCGACCGGCGCTGCAACACGCGCGACGCGTCGGCGGCGTCAGAGGCGTGAGCGGAGTGAATCGTATGCGAGGCGTGCACATACATGGCAAACCCTGCGTGGCTCACGAGGCTTACAAGGCGTGAGGGGCTGACGTGACGTGACAGGCGTGACCGGCGTGCACGGGGCGTAACAGGCGTGAGATGTGTGACGAGGGTGGGCGCGGTGTGGGGACCGTGCACGAGGCTCACAGGGTCGCGAGGCGTCAGCAGCACGACAGGCGAGGCGCGCGCGGTACTGAGTGGGTATCTGGGGGGTAGTTGCTAGCTCGTTTTAGCCATGGAAATCGATATTGATTGAACGTGGACAACACGGTATGAAAAATAACGTATTACATATTCTAAGCACCACGGTTTTTATTGTGGTCCTGCCCCCGGTGGATCATTGCATGATGGCGGCCATGGCGCGGCCCACGGTCGGGTACTGGTACTCGAAGCCGAGCTCCGACGTGCGCACCGACAGCACCTTCTGCCCGGGGCTTACACTCGTTCACTTCTCAGCTCAACTTGAGCGCTTTGTATGGGATAGGGGGTGCGCGTAGGGGTTGTGTAGCCTGTGTTTAGGGGGTGTTTAGGGTGTGTGTGGTGTTTTCTTGTGACAGCACGGCTCAAGTTGAGCTGAGAAATGGACGAGTATAAGCCCCTGCCTTCTGCCCGTCCAGCACTACCGTGGCGCCCTCCCCCAGCAGCGCCTTCACCGCGAAGCCGGGCACGGGCAGCCAGTTGGGGCGCCCCGTCGCCTCCGCCACCGCGTCGCACAGCCCGCCCATTGTGGTCGGCTCCGGCGCCACGCCGCGCGGTGGGGCCCGCTGTCACACAGCGCCCGCGTGGTGAGTTGGCCAACCCTAAACCCTAAACCCTAAACCGATAACCATCTCGCATAGACGTTCATCCCATCTAGCTAATCGCACAATGAAGGGGGTGGGAGGGAAAGAACAGAGAAACACATCGGACCTTACCGTTGACCACCCCGGCGTATTTCTCGGGTTCCTTGAGCGCGGCAATGAACAGAGCGACCAGGTCATCGCGGTGGATCCAGCTCACAAACTGCTTGCCGGACCCCAGCGGGCCGCCGCCTGCCAGGGCCCGCATTCAACTCGAGCCGTTTCATGCTCAACTCGCCATATAGTCAGTGGTCAAGTGAAATGACGATGAAATGACCGTAATGTCGTGGATGATGCTGGCCCACCATACTGACTGGTATCGTGAGAGGTGAGGCTCTACTCTTACACAATAGGCCGATTTCAGTACATCGCCTGGGTGGAATGCTCATACAGAGTTGCGGGCAAAGCGTCAGCGCTCCGCGCGGGAAAGCGGGCGCCATGTTGAATGCCCATACAGAGTTGCTGTCAAATCGTCAGTGCTCGGCGCAGGAAATGATATACTGAAATCGGCCTATTGTGGATGACAGCAGGCGGCGGGCCTCACCCGCGAAGAGTTGGAAGATGGGGAGGATCTTGCCCAGCGCTCCGCCGCCCGCCTCCAGCCAGGGGCTTACACTCGTTCCCAATTCAGCTCAACTTGAGCTCCTCTGCTCACCGTGTAACCCAACTTAACTCATGAATGTGTCCTGGAGTTGCTCAAGTTGAGCTCTAACGTGAACGAGTGTAAGCCCCTGCCTCCAGCACCACCCCGGTGCGCACGATGGTGGTGCCCGGCGTGTCCGCCGTCGCCGCCGCCGCCTCCCACCAGGGGCTTACACTCGTTCACTTCTCAGCTCAACTTGAGCCGTAAATGACACACACAAAACACCCTACACGCCCTAAACCCCCCTTAACACCCCCTTAACACGGGCTACACAACCCCTGCGCGCACCCCTTATCTCATACAAAGCGCTCAAGTTGAGCTGAAAAGTGGACGAGTGTAAGCCCCTGCCTCCCACTGCGTGCACAGCCCGGCCAGAAAGTCCTTCCCCGCGCGCGAGCTCTCGTTGAACGTTTTATCATCGGAGATGCCGTAGTACCCCGCCGGCAGAGCCTCACGCGACTCAACTTTAAACTTGAGCGTCTTTGCATATTAAGTTGAACACCTCAAGTGGTTTCAGGAACACCCGGCTTGATACAGAGAATGTTTTCTGTTCAGCTCATCCTGAGCATCTGTGATTTGTGGTGATATAATGCGCCAGTCAAAGTTGGACTGCGCCCCCCCCTGCAGGTATGAGCTTAAAGTGGGATACCTCCAGTGCATTCAGGGACACACAGCATACAGCGCCGGGTGAGAGAAGTGGTGCCGGTGAGGCCCTAGGGTGTAGGATTTAGGGTTTAGGGTTTAGGGTTTAGGATTCAGGGTTTAGGGTTTAGGGTTTAGGGTTGCCGGTGAGGCCCCGCCCACGGCGGAGGAGCTGACGAGGGACGGGCGCTCCCCCTCGGGCAGCGCGTTGATGGCGTCGGCCAGGCGGTAGGTTGCGGCGAGGCGTGAGCTCACCAGCGTCTTTTTGTAGTCGTCGTTCCACGGGTCCGAGATGGGCGCACCCGCCAGGTTCACCACCCCGGTGCTGCCCTTGACCAGGGGCTTACACTCATCCACTTCTCAGCTCAACGTAAGCGCTTTGTTTGGGACAGGAGGTGCCTTTAGGGGTTGTTCACGGGTTTTTGAGGTGGTAACAGGGGGTGATTGCGGGTGCCTAGGGTGTATTTTGTTAAGACACGGCTCAGGTTGAGCCGAAAAGTGGACGAGTGCAAGCCCCTGCCCTTGACGGCTTCGTACCACTCCAGTGAGCCGGCCAGCGTGTCGTGCGTGTAGAACTTGGCGCCGCCCAGTGCAGCCTGCGGCAGCGCGAGGCGCGCGGCGATGCCGTCGCGGGTCAGCACGCGCACCTCGTGCCCCTCCGCCATCAGCGCCTCCACCTAGGGCCCTGCCAGCTGTCGCCCGCCTCCTCGACACGCCTTCCAGCCATGGCTAGTTGCTTGAGTTCAGTGGTGCCTATGACGACGCGAACAATAGGATATCGGCCAGTCCCTGCCTCAACCAGTTTCTTTCCCACGAGCAAGGGCCTCACAATCGTTCGCGCGTTCCCTTGTTTACTGCTCAACATCAGCACCTTATAAGCGGGGTCAGGGACAAAACGGCTCAAGTTGAGGTGAACAGAGAACGATTGTAATGGGGCCCTTCGCCCTGCCACGAATCCTGTTGCTCCAGTGATGGCAACCACCATCTTCCCGTCGTCGCCAGGCCCGGCGGCTGCGCGGCACGCCATATGCCGAGGGAGACGCATGGGCGGAGCGGCGGCGGCGTGCAAGGGAGCGGCGGCGGCGGACCGGCGGGAGGAGAGCGCCGGCGCCGTCGGCGCCGAGCATCTCAAGCCAGCTGAGGCAAGCATTCTCCTTTGTATCGAGGAGCAGATGCGGTGCAGCGGTCCCGACTTAACAGCGTCAGTCGCAAGACGGAGCGCACGGCGCTGTGGCAGAACAGCGGCGGCCCGGTATGCTCCGCTCCCTTCGGACTGTCAACAGCGCGGGTAGCATGTGTCGGCGTCGTGTCGCCGTTCACCAAGGCACTGGGTCTGTGTGACGCCCACGTGGACACTGCTGTCATCAACCTAAACCCTAAACCCTAAAAGAAGCCCGTGGCGTAGGCGGGGGCGGATTATTCCTTTGGAAATTCCTATCTCCAATTCCGAATTCCGAGCATTTTGCCACTTCGATACCAGAACTGGTATCGGACAGAACCCGTGAACAGGAAACTGTGGCTGTATGTCTGCCAGGCCCTTACCGTTCCTGGTAAGAATGCATCCTATGACGTGGCGAGCAATATTTGTGAGGCTCTATAAAGTGCGGGTGTATTGCCACACGCCGAACGAGCAGAGCACGCTGGTGGCGCAGGCGGGCGCGGACGGGGTGACGAGCGTGGGGGTGGCGGCGCGGGATAAGCTGCAGGCCTTAGTTAGGGTGGACGCGGGGGACATGAGCGTTTTCTGTCAGCTTGCACGTGAAGCCGCGTATTTGTCACGGGATGAATACCAGTCGGGGTTTCCCATTTCATACTCGAAGATACTGAGCCAGAAAAGTACTGCCGTAAGGCTCTGGTCGATCGTTGTGTGGTCCGGGGGCTCGAGCAGCACGCGGCCCGCGACTCGAGTGGCGCCGTTCAAGCACGAGGCGGCGAATGGGCGGCAGGAGGACGAGTCACCGCGCCCGCCAAGGACACCCTCGTGTTCCTCTTTGACGTGTGGAGACGCTGACGGAGGGGTGTTAAATTACCAGGGATGGGGGGTTAGAGGGCTGGTCAGAAATGGTCTGCGTGTATCATGACTGAATCAGCCCCGTATTCTGAGTTGTTCTCTGATGTTCGTCTGGCATTCCAAAATTACTTGTAGTGTGGCCCTCTACAACGACGTGTTGTGGTGACGGAACGAAGTGTTGATCATCCATACCTCTATTATTTAATACTAATATAGTCGCGCGTCGACTGAGACTAACGATCAGCCGCCGCCTCCAGCTTGACAACCAGCTTGATGTCCTGCACCGCGCTGTCGTCCCCGCCCTCACCGCGCCGCACCGTCAGCGTGACACTCTCGCCCACCTGGTGTGCCTCCACCGCCCGCGCGCAGAGCCCGCTACCACGCGGTGCTGCTCCCTGGTCAGATGACCGTGTTCAGTGGAATCTTGTCAGGTGGAGTGCTACATGATAGGTCCGAGCAAGGGCCGGTAAACTGACCCCAGCATTTACCAGTTAAGATAGGTATATTTTGATTACAGGGGGGCATTAGGGGGGTATATCAGGGAGGTCGTCTCGTGAAAACACAACCCTAGAACCTAAAACCTAAACCCTAAAAGTACTTTTACAGTCTGTTAACTCGTAAATTCTGGGGTCACTTTACCGGCCCTTGTCCAGACCTAACAGCGCCATTGCGACAGCCCTACCGCCACGAGGTCACCCTCGCCCACCACTTGGGCGCCGTCGGCCGCGATGATGACGTCACCCGCCACGATGCCGCCCAGGCCGCGGCGCGTGGGCAGGAGGCCCGCCGCCGCCGCCGCCGACCCGCCGGCCACCGCCTGCACCAGCACCCCCTGCGCCTTCACCCCCAGCTGCTTGCCCACGTTGGGGTCCGCCGCCGTGCCGCAGGGATCAACGCGCAGTATGACAAAGTGAGTGAAACCACCTGGACACTTAGCAGCGAGTTCTGCTAAGTCGTCCAAATGGAGTGTTCTGATTGGTCGAGGGGGCACTAAGTCAGACTGAGTACCACTAATTCAGACTAAGTGTCTAAATGGTTTGGCGCACTTTGTCATATACCGGTACTACTTATGTCCACAGCGCGACTCGTACGAGAATGCGTGAAAATAGTCCCAAAATATTCCGCTATATGGGTATGTGGTGTGAAAGGGGCAAGAATATTTGGCTATATGGGTATGTGTTGTGAACGGGGCGAGAATATGTGTTTATATGGGTATGTGGTGTGAACGGGGCGAAAATATGTGTTTATATGGGTATGCGGTGTGAAAGGGGCGAGAAAATGTGAACCTGGTGCAGCGTACCGTGATGTTGAGGCCCGGCAGCGTGACCCGCCCGTCGCGGATGAGCTGTGGCACCACGCTGTAGCGGCGCAAGTTGAATTTGAAAGCAGAAGTTGAAAGTAGTATATCATACTTTAGTTTCAAGAGCTTAGTTCCAGGCGGTTTCAACTCGGCTTTCATAGGGGCAACCTGCACCGCCCAACCACGCGCAGCACCAGGTCCACCGGGATGGCGAACCCCACCCCGGCTGAGGCCCCCGTGCTGCAGGGGCTTACACTCGTTCACTTTTCAGCTCAACTTGAGCCGTGTCGGACACAACAAAACACCCTACACACCCTAAACACCCCCTGACACCCCCTTAACACGTGCTACACAACCCCTACGCGCACACCCTATCCCATAAACTGCGCTCAAGTTGAGCTGAGAAGTGAACGAGTGTAAACCCCTGCCGTGCTAGTGAAGATGGCGGTGTTGACGCCGATGAGGCGCCCGCGCGAGTCAAGCAGCGGCCCGCCGCTGTTGCCCGGATTGATTGCCGCGTCGGTTTGGATCCCGCCGCTAATGAGTGACCCCGCTTGGCTCTGGATCGTGCGGTTGAGCCCGCTGACCACCCCAGTGGTGAGCGTGTGATCGAAGCCGAAGGGATTCCCGATGGCGAACACCGCCTGGCCGACCCGCACGTCGAGCGACGTCCCGATGTCGATGGGCTGGATGAACTCCGTCGGCGCGTTGACCTTCAGCACGGCGAGGTCCTTGCTGCGCTCCGCGCCGACGAGGAACGCCGGAAGGGTCTTCGTGTAGGGCCTGGCAGACGTTGCTCGCCACGTCATATGATGCCGTTTGACTCGAAAAAATCGAAGGTTCGAATTGCATGTCGATGACGTGGCGAGGAATGTGTGCGAGGCCCTGCCTTGGTGCGGCCGTCGAGACCCTGTAAGGTCACCTTGGCGACCTCGCCTATGGTCCTCCCCTTGGGGACTGTGCTCAAGATACCTGCGATGACGTGCCAGTTTGTCACGATGTGGCCCTCGGCGCAGGGTCTTGCACTCGTTCCCGTGACATCTTCGAGGTACCAAGTTGGGATGCATGAGATAACCAGTGGCCAGGCCAGGGAGGAGGAGGCTGCGAGTGTGCAGCTTCTCGTGAGCATCTTCGAGGTACCAAGTTGGGATACATGAGGTACCGAGTGGCCAGGCCAGGGAGGAGGAGGCTGCGAGTGTGTACGGGTACAGTATGAGCAAGCAGTGCGGCGGAGGAGGCTGCGAGTGTGTACCGGTACAGTATGAGCAAGCAGTGCGGCGGAGGAGGCTGCGAGTGTGTACCGGTACAGTATGAGCAAGCAGTGCGGCGGAGGAGGCTGCGAGTGTGTACCGGTACAGTATGAGCAAGCAGTGCGGCGGCCCTGCCTCGGAGTCCCACACGACGCCCGTGCTGTAGCGGCGCAGGTTGAGTTTGAAAGCAAAGTTTGAAAGAGGTCCACCACATTTTGGTTTCAAGCGTTGAAACCAAGCGCGCCTTCAACGCGCAGGGCAACCTGCACCGCCCTACCGTGCCGTTACCTTCCGGCACCACACTGCCGCTCTTCATGGCCTGCCCGCTCTGTAGCGGCGCAAGTTGAATTTGAAAGCAAACGTTGAAAGCAGTTCATGATATTGTAGTTTTAAGCGCTGAAACCATGGGCACTTTCAACACGGGTTTTGAACCTTTTGATACCGCGTCAACCTGCACCGGCTTACCGCTGAGCACCGTGAGGTCCACCACGTTGACCACGCTGCGGGTGCTGCGCTGGAACAGCGCCACGGTGCCGGCCTCCAGGGGCTTACACTCGTTCACGTTAGAGCTCAACTTGAGCCACTCCAGGACACAATCCTGTGTTGAGTCGGGTCATACGGTGGACAGAAGAGCTCAAGTTGAGCTTAAATGGGAACGAGTGTAAGCCCCAGCCGGACTCCAGCGCGGTCAGCGGCGACGCGGCGGTCACCACGGGGGTCACCTCCGCCAGAGTGGGCTCCGATGCGAATGCTATGTCGTTGAAAGGGGTGCCCAGCGTCCCGGCGAGCGCGCTCCACCCCGCGGCGGCGCCTGCGGAGCTCAGGAGCACGCGGCGCCTCGCCAGGATCCTTGACACATCCTCGCTGAGATTATCGTCGGCGCCGGCTCCGCCGTCCCGGGCCGCGTTGCTCACGACCGCGGCGCCGCGACTCCGCCGTGCCCGGCACCCGTGGTGCCGACGTGGCTTGACACTTGCCATCGCAGGCGCCGAAGCTCGCTGGTGGTGGTGCTGCCCAGGCTGCCTGCCGCTCTCCACGCGCGCAGCCCGGGCGGCGGCGGGCGCCGGGGTCATCACCGAGGCGAGCGACATGCTGTGTTCTGAGGCGACGCCGTGCGACGCAGAACGCGTGCGCGTCGAAGAGATGTGACGTGGAAAGCGACAAATTTCATTGTTTCCAGAAGAACTCTTTTTGCTCGGTTTCAAGAGTTAGACCCACGGTCGGACGCAGTTTGGGGTCTCTGTGTTCGAAAGCGGAATCGTTTTTTGAAACCAGCAAACCTGAAAACCATCCAGTCCACTAGACTGTCACAAGATTGTCCGTCCACAATAAATATCTGTGCTGGCATAACCGCATGACCGTTTTGCGCACGGTCTTCGCACGTCGCCACCAGACTCCGGCACGTCGCGTCGCACCTCGGGACTACCGAGTGTACCAGAGCACAGTTCTGCGTCTGGGTCGGACGGTGACGGAGAGCGTTCGTCCAGATGCCTCCCATGTCGTCTTCCCTCGGCGCTCCGGTGTCACTCTTATCACGGCGGACCACCATTCGCTTGGCAACGTTTGGGCGATCCTCCTCCAAGATGGGCGCGGGCGCCTCCCCACGGCCCTCCGCGGGCGCCGCTCGCCCCCGCTCACCCGTGCGCGTCTGCGCGTCGTCTTCCACCACCGCGTCCGCCGGTGTGGTGCGCTTCAGCATCCGCGGTGAGCTGGACTACGGCGACGAGATGTGCGTGGTGGGCAGCGCGGTGGAGCTGGGCGCGTGGAATCCCGACGCGGCGCTGCCGCTGAGGTGGACGGAGGGCAACGTGTGGCGCGGGGAACTGGCGGTGCCCGCAGGCGGTGCCATGGAGTACAAGCTGATCGTGCGGCGCGGCGGCGGGTACAGGTGGGAGGCGGGCGACAACCGCGAGGTACAGCTGGACGCCGGCGCCGCGCTGGCCGTCACCGGCACCCTTGAGGGCGACGTCAAGGTTGAGACCATCGAGGGCGGCGAGGGCGAGGGCGGCGGCGGCGGCGGCGGCGGCGGGAGCGAGAGGAACGGGCACGAGGAGGCGGAGCGGGCGGTGGAGTCGAACGGTGTGTCAAACGGTGCGTCGTCGATGAGCGGTGGGTCGGGCATCGGGCGCGAGTGGCAGGGGAAGGCGGTGACCTTCAACCAGTCGCGCGACTCGGAGCGCGAGCAGCGCGAGGCGGCGGAGGCCAAGGCCAACGCCTCCACCGCCATCGACCACCTCCACGGCGTGTTGAAGACCGTCGTCGAGGGCAACCGCGACCGGGGCAGCTGGCAGCAGAAGCTGGAGGTAGGGCGGTGCAGGTTAAACCTATCAAACCCACGATGAAAGTGCCTGGAATTAAGCTCTTAAAACTGAAACATGATAAACCGCTTTCAAATTTTGTTTTCAATTTCAACTTGCACCGCTACATGGAGGTGATCGCCAACATCATCGGGCAGCGCGGCGGCGGCGGCGGGGCGCTGACCTTGGACAAGATCGCGGCCACCGGCGTGTTCATCCGCTGGGTGGGCACCGGCGCCGTGGCGTGCGTGGAGGACGGGGGGCACCAGCGTCCCAACCGCGCCGCGCTCGTCGCGCGCGACATCTTCGTCAACATGGAAACAGTCGCCGGCGAGCTGTACAAGGTAAGGCCGCCGGATAAGTCCTAAGTCTCCAGTCGTCGGTGGCGTGTCTGACTATAAATGCCTGCGCTTGACATTCGGTGGTTTTACAACGTTCTCCTACAATGTGTCGTGTTACACCCTACTCGACGCACGGCGTGGAAGTGGGCGAGGCTGAGCGTGCGCTGATGCGCAACATACACCCGTGGCTGCCGTCCTTCGGAGCCGAGTTCACGGCGGCGGTGCCCCTGACCCGCATCCGCGACATCGCGCACCGCAACGACATCCCCGGCGACCTCAAGAATGAAATCAAGCACACCATCCAGGCAGTGACGAATCAGGAGTTCAATGCCCGCTATGTCATCCACCACGGTGTGTACGGGTGTACCGTCGTTTTTTGAGTTGCGCGGCAGTATATGACGTGTCGAGTTTTAGTTATTTGGCCCTGGGTTGAGAACAAGCTGCACCGCAACTGCGGGCCGGAGGACATGATCGCCACGGAGCTGATGCTCAAAAGAATCACCGTGGACGCACACCCGGGCAGGAACAAGCATATATCGCCCGCCACCTCATCGACACGCATTCAAACCGTCATTTCTTGGGTTAAATGATATCCAATATCGAGTCAGATGTCATACTTTGACGTGGCGAGCAAGACATGTCAGGCCTTAGAGCCGGGGCAGTACAACCAGGACTTTGTGAACGAGTTTAGAGTTTTCACCGATGAGCTGAAGCGGTTTTTCAACTGCTCGGGGGCGCTGGAGCGGCTGGACGCGCTGCGACCGACCATGGACGAGGACGACGCGCGGATGGTGGATGAAATGCACGCCGCGATGCGCGCGCTGGAGGGGGCCGGGGCCGGGGGGTTGGCGGAGGCGGAGGTGGGGCGGTGCAGGTTGACCCTATCAAACCCACGCTGAAACCGCCTGGAACTAAGCACTGGAGACTAAAATGTGATGAACTGCTTTCAAGTTTGCCTTTCAAATTCAGGTTGCGCCGCTACACCGAGGGCGACGCGGTCTTGCGCGCCCTGCGCGCCGCCACCGCCGTGCGCGGCCACTTCGCGTCGGGTCTCGCCACCGGTAGGACGGTGCAGGTTGACCCTATCAAACCCACATTGAAAGCGCCGAGAACTAAGCGCTTGAAACGAAAATATGATGAACTGGTTTCAAATGTTAGTTTCAAATTTAACTTGCGCCGCTACACACCGGCATGCGCAACGACGCGCCGGACGAGTCCGTGGTGCAGCGTCAGGCCTGGCGCCTCGCCGAGATCGGCCTCGAGGAGCTGGCGTTCGTGCTGATGGCGCGGGCGCTGTCGTGCGCCGGCGCGGGCGTGGAGGGCGAGGAGGGCGGCGGCCGCTTCGGCCAGGACCTCGCCGCCGCCGCCGCCGCCGACGCTGGCCTGTGGACTGCGAGCTGCGCGGTGGCAGGGTCACACCGATAGTGTGCCGATGCTCGCCACCTCATCCACCGCGTAGTGTACCGCTGCTCACCACGTCGTCCGTGACGTAGTGTACCGGTGCTCACCACCTCATCCCCACCTCATCCACCATACAGTGCACCGGTGCTCGCCACGTCGTCCGTTACATAGTGTCACGGTGCTCACCACCTTATCCCCATCTCATCCACCACACAGCATACCGGTGCTCGCCGCGTTATCAACCACATCGTGTATCGATGCTCGCCAAGTCATCCACAACGTTTGAAAGCTGGTAGCTTGACTCATACATCATCCCATGACGTGGCGAGCATTGACCACCTGGCCGTTCAGGACGGCGGCGCAGGGGCTGCGGCAGATGGCGCTGTCGACGTGGCGGCCGCTGGAGTGTCAGGCGGTGGCGCGCGAGCTGGAGGCGTGGTGCGCGGCGGCGGCGCCGGCGCAGGGCGTCAGCCCCATCGCCGCTCCCGAGGACGCGCTGCGCATGCGGGCCAGTCTGCAGCGTGCACAGCTGTGGGGCGGTGCAGGTTGACCCTATGAAACCCAAGTTGAAACCGCCTGGAACTAAGCGCTTGAAACTAAAACACGAGAATCCGCTTTCAAGTTTTGCTTTCAATTTCAACTTGCGCCGCTATAGAGCGGATTGTGGAGGCGCACACAGCGGCGCTCATCGAGGTAGGGCGGTGCAGGTTGACCCTATCAAACCCACGTTGAAAGCGCCTAAATCTAAGCTCTCGAAACTAGCCCATGAGAAAGTGCTTTCAAACTGTGCTTTCAAATTCCACTTGCACCGCTCCATTGAGGGGTACGGCGGCGCCCCCTCGGCGCTGGGCGCGGCGTTCGGCCTCCCGCCGCATATGGTAGGGCGGTGCCGGTTGACCCTATCAAACCCATGTTGAAACCGCGTGGAACTAAGCTATTGAAGCTGAAATTTGATGAACTGCTTTCAGGTGTCGCTTTCAAATTCAACTTGCGCCGCTACAACATGGGTGCCACCTTCGTGGACTCCATCATCCGCGCGGGGGTTCCGTTCCAGCTGTCGCGGCTGCTGACGCCCATGCTGCGCGCCGCGGCCCGCGCCGGCGGCTCCACCTCCGGCTATGACGCCATCGTGCTGGGTACCAGCGTGGGGCGCCTGTTGGAATGTGACCGGCATGGCCTTACTTCAGTGCTTCCCCTAGCTGTTACTTCCCAGAGTTTAGGGTTTATGGTTTGGGGTTTAGGGTTTAGGGGTTAGTAAACCTTACTTCAGTGCTTCCCCTAGCTGTTACTTCACGCCGTTTGTCCCTGAAACCTCTCGAGTAGTCATCCCACCGGCAATGCCTCAAAGATGCTCAAGTGGTGTCGAAACAAGTAGCGCGGCCCTGGATGGGGGCTGGAGGCGGGGCAGGTGGGCGAGGCGGGGGGCGGCGCCGTGGTGGCGCTCGTGCGGGTAGGGCGTACTGGATGTTGGGGAACCGCCACGTCATCAAACTCATTTGGACCCTCGTTTCTTGAGTCGAATGTCGTATTCTTGCGTTGAACGGCATGATATGACGTGGAGAGGGTGATCTGGCAGGCACTAGGTGCGGGGCGCGAGCGGCGACGAGGAGGTGGCGGCGGCGGGGCGCCACGTGCGCGGGGTGGTACTGGCGCGGGACCTGCCGCACCTCAGCCACCTCGCCATCCGCGCGCGCCAGGAGAAGGTGCCGCTGGCGGCGACGGAGGACCCGGCCACGCTGGCCGCCGCGCGCACCCTCGTCGGGCAGCAGGTGACGCTGACCATCACGGCGGGCGGCGTCACGCTCCAGCGCGCCACGGAGGCTGAAATAGCCGCGGCCAAGGTAGGGCGGTGCAGGTTGACCCTATCAAACTCACGTTGAAAGCACCTGGAACAAAGCGCTCGAAACTGGAATTTTATAAACTGCTTTCAGGTTTTGCTTTTGAATTCAGCTTGCGCTGCTACTCCAAGGCGGCCGAAGAGGGCGCCGGGGCGGGGGCGGTCGCGGCGGGGGCGGGGGCGGGAGCTGCGGCGGCGGCGGCGGCAGCGGCGATGAGCGCGGACCTGGAGGTTGAGCTGATCGAGCGCGTGGAGTTCGTGGCGCTGGCGTCGGCGGTGGTTGGCACGGCGGGTGGCAAGGCGGCCACGTGCGGTGACCTGACCCGCGTCGCGGAGCGACCCGACTCGGGCTTCAAGGCGCCCCAGGGTGTCTTCCTGCCCTTCGGGGCCATGGTGAGGCCCCGCATCTTCAAACCCGTGTTCAAAGCGCCTGGTTTCAGCGCTTGAAGCTGAAATATGATATAAAGTCCATTCAAGTTTTGCTTCAAATGTGAGCATGCGCCTCTACAGCATGGAGGCGTGCCTGCGTGACGCCGGCAAGGTAAGGCGGTGCAGGTTGACCCTTTCAAACCCCGAGTTGAAAGCGCTCGTGGTATCAGCGCTTGAAAGTCAAAATGTGGATGAACCGTTTTCAAGCTTTGCTTTCAAATTTTCAACTTGCGCCGCTACAGCGCGGCGGACGAGCTGGCGCGCCTCGTGGTATGGTGGTGCATGTTGACCCTATCAAACCCACGTTGAAAGCGCCTTGACCTATGCCCTTGAAACTGAAATGTGCTAAACGGCTTTCAACTTATGCTTTCAAATCCAACTTGCGCCGCTTCATGGTGGCGGCGACGGAGAGCGCGGCGGCGGGCGGCGACCCGGCGGAGGTGGAGGCCGCGTGCCAGGCGGCGCGCAACCTGGTCACCGCCACCGCCTTCCCGCCCGAGGCACCGCCTCCTGCCCACCGCTCGCCACGTCATAGAATCATGTTTCATTCAAGACACGAGGGTTCAGAATGCTTGTCGGGGAGCGATGACGTTGCGAGCGATATATATACCGGTCCCTCGGTTACGGTGGCGGCCGCGCTGTGCGCTGAATTCCCCGGCGGTGGCCGCCTGGTGGTGCGCTCGTCGGCCAATGTGGAGGACCTGGCGGCAGGGGCTTACACTCGTCCATTTTTCAGCTCAACTTGAGTGCTTTGTATGGGATAGGGGGTGCGCGTAGGGGTTATGTAGCCCGTGTTAAGGGGGTCGTAGGGGATATTTAGGGTGTAGAGGGTGTTTTCTTATGACAGACACGGCTCAAGTTGAGCTGAGAAGTGGACGAGTGTAAGCCCCTGCCTGGCGGGCATGTCTGCGGCGGGCCTGTATGAGTCGGTGATCGGCGTGGCGGCGTCGAGCGCGCGGGAGGTGGGGGAGGCGGTCAGCACGGTGTGGGCGAGCCTGTACAGCCGCCGCGCGGTGCTGGCGCGTCACGCCGCGGGGGTGCCGCAGGCCGCCGCGCGCATGGCGGTGCTCGTGCAGGAGATGGCTCCGTCCAAACTCTCCTTCGTCCTCCACACCGCCGCCACCAACGTCGACCCCGCCGCCGTCGACGCTGCCTCCACTGGCGCCGCGTCCGCCACGCTGGAGGCAGAGGTTGCGGTGGGCCTGGGCGAGACGCTGGCCTCGGGCGCGCGCGGCACGCCGTGGCGGCTCGAGGTGGATCAGGCGACGGGCGAGGTGCGCACAACGGCGTTCGCCAGCCTGGGTCACGCACTGACGCTGCACGCGCACGCCGCGCACCTGGGGGTGAAGCTGGAGGCGGTGGACTACAGCCGCCAGGTGAGGCGGTGCAGGTTGACCCTATCGAAGCCACCTTGAAACCGCCTGGAACTAAGCGCTTGAAACTAATGTGTAGATATACCGGTTTCAAATCCTGCTTTCAAATTCAACTTGCGCCGCTACAGCCAGGAGCTGTCCACGGACGCGGCGGCGCGGGTGGCGCTGGGGCGGCGGCTGGCGGCCGTGGGCGCGGCGCTGGAGCTCGAGTACGGGTGCCCACAGGACATCGAGGGGGGTGTGGTGGGTGATGACGTGTACATCGTGCAGTCCAGGCCGCAGCCGCGCTGAGCGGTGATGAACTGTGGGGGGGGTTGGGGGGCGCTGACGGCGCTCCGGAGGTCATGCTTATTTTGCAGTTTCCCCCATCGGTTGCTTCTGTGGCGACGACGATGCGAGTCAGAGAAGAGCGTGTAGCATATTCCGTTGGAACGACGCTTTTCAAGAACGCGCAGCGTTCTTCAGTCTGGAGAAAATAAATGTGCTGATTATTCAATTACGCTGCTCCTCATCAGATAGCCAGACGCCGATCCGCCGCCGATCCCTCGCGCTGAACCCCGCCATCATTTCCTCCCATCACCTATTGATATACTCGTGCCGGTCTCCGGGCTAGACTTTTGGTAGTACGTTCCAAGATCGCGCTGGACTGTCGGTAATACGTGGCAGTGCGTTTAGGGCAGCTTGACGAGCTCGAAGCGCGCGAGGAACTCGTCACCGAAGATGACCTCGGCGCCCTCCTGCAGGGGGTAGGCCACGCCGGCCTGCAGCTCCTCGCCCTGGATGAAGGTGCCGTTGGTGCTGCTCAGGTCCGTCACCGTAGTTCAGGGTCAGCGCATGTATCAGGGGTGTGTTAGGCGGTGGGCGGGGCCAGGGGGGGGGGGGCAGGCGGGGA
>Ga0307489_10000438_pt1 | contig 25118 bp, 43 predicted proteins | sample SB12metaG_FD_202247 | JGI IMG/M metagenome (GOLD analysis project Ga0307489, IMG submission 202247) | Sea-ice brine microbial communities from Beaufort Sea near Barrow, Alaska, United States - SB 1.2 | ecosystem: Environmental > Aquatic > Marine > Coastal | place: USA: Alaska | collected... | reverse complement strand
ATGTTGAGTCGAAAAGCGGACGAGTGTGGGCCCCTAGTCCCCGGGGGCTCCCGGCTCGCCTCCAATTCACCGCGCCGGCGCCGGGGGTGCTTGCGAATGATGAGGGGGGGGGCGCGGCGACCTCGACGGTCGGTCGGATGGTGGACGCGGTGGCGGTGGGCGGCGACACGGGCGAGGCCGTGGCAGGGCCGCTCACTCTTTCCCTCTCCACCTCAACCCCATTGTTTGCTCATAGTGAGACACGGGGGCCAAGGCAGAAGCCTGGTGCCTCCTCATACACGCTGAAGCGTCCCTCTCTCTCTGTATCTCATAGTGAGACAGTGTGCCCAGGAGTACGGTGAGCTAAGAAAGGGAACGAATGGCGCCGGCCTTGTGCGGCGGTGCTGCGCGTCGTCAATTGGGGCACGCGCGGCGCTCGGGTGACGGCGAACCTCAACGGAGCATCCGCCGCGGCGGGCCCCGGGACACAAACCCAACTCCGCGTTGTGAACGTCACGCTCCTCGCCGGCGTGTCCGGCGCGCCCGACGAGACGAACCCGCCGTGGGACTCCAACCGCGTCGCCGCCAAGTGGTGCGTGGGGCAGGGCACCGAAAACCAAAAACCGAAAACCCCGCACACTAATCTCTAAACCCCTAACCCTAAACCCGAAATCTGCCAGACCAATCCCCCAGTGGAACCCCAACCGCGTCGCAGCCAGGTGGTGCGTGGGGCAGGGCTTACCTCTGTTATGACGATTAAAGACAAGCCCACGTTCAAATATATATTTTAACTCAAGACTTCTAGAGTTAAAAGGTCCAAAATTTACATTTTCGAACGTTGTCTTGTCTTTGAATGTCATACCTGTCTACTAAACATGCATCGAGCCCAAAGGCACTCACAAGGTGAGCATAACCAACCCCTAGAAATTCCTCAAGTTGAGCAACCGTGTTCGAGTGTCCCTAGCGGGGGGGTGGCGCCCGCGCGTGAATGGCAGGGGCTTACACTCGTCCACTTTTTGGCTCATCACAAGCATCCTTTGTGGGACACACGGAGTGGTCCATGAAGTTTTAGTGTCAAAAATAGCTCAGGTTGAGCTGAGAAGTGGACGAGTGTAAGCCCCTGGTGGATGGGTGTTCGACCTCCCGCCGATGTCCTTCGCCACGGTGCAGTACCGCACACTAACCGCGGGCGGGGGCGGGGAGGAGGGCAGGGACGAGGCGGGCCGGTCCGCGCCGGACTGCGGCGGCGACGAGGTTCTGGCGAGGATGTTCGCGGTCGCGGCGCCGGCCCCCACGCGTTCGCGTTCGCGTTCCCGCACCGGGTGTGCTTTTCTGTCCGTTCGTTGCCGGCTCCGTTCGCTCGCCGAGCTGTGGGAGAGGGAAGCGTAAGGGGCTCGTTTCCGTGAGCGTCTTCGTCCGCATTCTCCGTTACAAGCGGATGGGCGGATGGGTGACAGATATTCTTTGAATGAATTGAATGCTGGGAAGCCGCAACCGATCAATCGAATGAATGTAAAAAAAATGCTTGTGCGTTGCCCTCTCTGCTTCTCCCTTCTGCGGAGAGGAGAGGCGAGAGGAAAGGGCTTGTTTGTCAATGCGCGCTAATAGCAGGGGTACTGCTAATAGATAAAACGGTTTGAAAAACGGTTTGCGCCGTTGTTAATCCACGTGGGGGTTGACATACTGACCCCCCCCCACCGGATCTGCGCAGACAGCGATATTCGAGAGTGACGGCAGCGCCAACCGCAGCCGTCGCCGTCCCCGCACACTCCATCAACGCTCGCCACCGCCGGTGCCGCCGCGATACCCTACCCGCAACCCCGCAACCCGTCACGCTGGGGGTGGGCCCAGTGTCCACTGCCAAGCAGAGAGAAGCATCTGTAAGTTGGAACTGATAAGACTGCCAGGCTGTAACTGCGGTTCTCCTCTTTTGGACCGCCACAGTATCAGCCATGGGCGGGCCCGGCGTGTGCGCGGACGGGCGGCACTCGCGCTTCACCACCTTCGCGGACTGTTGGAAAGGTGCCTGCCACCCCTTCGCAGCCCCCTCCTGCTGCGCGCCTAGCCCGTGCCCCCCCGCCCGCCGCCGATGCGTGCGAGACATGCGAAAGAAACCCAAACTTTCAAGTTGTCGTCGGATGGGGCTTCTGTCTGTCCAAGCGTCGGGAAACGCGCGGGGTCGAAGTCGGTGGATTCACATCCGCGGGCCGGCACCGTCCTACCCTGGTGCGGCTCCAGCGCGAACGGGTGCACAGTGGCGGTGGTCAGCTTGGTAACTGGCGCGAGTGGGGCTTTTTGGGTTGCTAGTAACTCCGCATATTCTCACCCTTCAATCTAAACCGCCGCCCTCTGTCCGCTGCCCGCCGCCACCCACAGAGCGCGTGATCTCCGAGAAGCGCGCGGCGACGGATTTCGGTGTGAAGTGCGACACGGGGCGCATCGACGCCTACGTCACCAGCCAACTCAGCGGCTCAGGCAGGGTCGCACACCATTTCCACGTTTCTTGTCCCCTCAGTGCGACGAAATCGAAAGCTTCTTCCTGGTACCAAGTTGGGGTTATATTGGCAATACTCGTAGTGTGTATGACTGGTACAGCCTGTTGCTGCTAGACTAGGAGGTACAGCTCCAGTCCGCTTCCCACCCTGCCCGCCCGCGCTTCTCGCGCCCTCCCGCTGCGGGTGGCAGACGCCTCTGATCTCACGCACTCTTACTGTTGCTTCATGCGCGACCAAGCGTTGTAACTACGTCTAGCACTCGTGGGTATCGACATGTGGGAGACAGTCGCAGTCGACTCGATACTTGAATGGCTGCAGAGACAACCACCAACAACGGCGCCCACGGCTCCCTCAGCTGGTACGGCGACGGCGAGGGCTTGAGAGCTGAGGTGGCAAGGGGAGTGACGTCCGGCCCTATACGCGGGGCGGATGGCCGACACGCGGCACGCCGCGCTGCACACCACCGGCGACTCCTTTACTGCGATTAATTCCCTGGGTAGGGCGGTGCAGGTTCATCCCATGTTGACCCTGGGTTGACCGAGCTTGGTTTCAGCGCTGGCAGCTACAACATCTTGAGCCGCTTTCAAACTTTGCTGCCGAGTTAAATTTGCGGCACTACAGCTAGGCGGCTCCATGCACTCCAGCAGCCGCTCGGGGTTCGGCGGCGCCTCCCTCACGCGCTCCATGCACAGCTCCATGGGCAGCCGCAGCCCCGCGCCGGCCGGCCGCAGCCCCACGCCGGCCGGCCGCAGCCAGTCCAGGCACGAGCTCATCATGCAGGTACGAGGATAGAACAGTGCAGTGCATCCTGCCGCTGGAACCCGCCATCCTATCAACCTGACCCTGCCATCCTGTCAAACTCAACCTAACATCCAGGGGCTCACACACGTTCACCTTTCAGCTCAACTTGAGCTGTCTTTGAGCCCCACGTAACCCAACTTGACCCATGAATGTGTCCCGAATGCACTCAAGTTGAGCTCTAACTTGAACGAGTAAGCCCCTGCTAACATCCTCCTGTAATACATTGTCAGGCTTGCCATCCTCCTAGCTACTACCGTCCTCCTCCCAAACTCCCACCCTATCAACCTGAACCTAGCGTCCTCCTCGCACCGTATCAAGCTTGGCCGTCCTCCTACACCTCCTCACATCCTCCTCCTAACCTGCCATCCTACGAGTATCAACCTGCACTTGACATCCTCCCACCATCCTATCAACCCGAACTTGACATCCTCATATCACCCTATCAACCCGAACCTGACATTCTCACTTCACCCTATCAACCCCGCAGATCGATGCGATGGAGCAGAGCCTGCACGAGGAGCGGGGGTCGGTCAGGGACTTTGGCCGCGCCGGGATGCAGTCGCGGGGGGGATGGCTGCGGCCCCGGCGGACATTTGATGGTTCCACACATTACGGGTTCCACGGTTCCGTCGGTGCCATGTGAGCCTTTGTTCGTCAACACTCGTGACGTTTGCGTGGAGGTGGAGGTGGAGGTGGAGGTGGAGGTGGAGGTGGGGGAGGAGGTGGGGAAGGAGAAGGGATGGAGAGACGACCGACAAGCACGCGTCGGCTGCTGCGACTAAAAAGAGGAGGAACAAGCTTAAATACTGTATACTTTTAATACTGATGTGTACACTATATTTTCTGTGATCGAGCCCAAGGCGCTCACATGGTGAGCCTCAGACCAAAATCAACCCCACGCTAGACTATAAATAACCCTACCCCCCCCCACACACCCCCAGCCCCGCCTCCTCGTCAGGTAGGCCCATCCCCGTACAACGAGTATACCAGTGCAGCACCCCCCCGACCAGTATTGTGTTTTGCTGCAAATTCTCATCGGTAGCCCCTCCCCGGGAAGCGGTTGAGGTTCCCGCCCAGGCGCCAGGGGCTTACTTTCGTCCGTTTTTCGGCTCAACGTAAGCACATCAAGTGAGATATCTTGGGTGCATCATTACCCCCCAGTACATTGGACAGGGGGGCACCGGGAGGTGTGACGATAGCGACTTAGGTTGAGCTGAAAGGTGGGCGAGTGTAAGCCTCTGCCAGGCGCCCGCCGTTGTTCTGCGCCGCCACCGTCGCCGCCGCCGCCGCCTTTATGCAGCGGCGCATGTTGAAATTGAAAGCAAAATTTGAAAGCAGTTGATCACATTATAGTTTCAAGCGTCCAGTTCCATGCGCTTTCAACGTGGGTTTCCTCGAGTCAACCTGCACCACCCCACCTTGATGTCCGCCTGCAGCGCCGCCAGCCGCTCTCGCGACGGCGGCGCGCCCCCCGCGCCCCCCTTAGGATCCGCACCGGACTGGGGGGCCCCGCCGCCGCCCCCGCCCCCGCCCCCGCCGGCGTCGCCGGGCTGGCGGTGCACCACCAGCGCCTCGAAGTTCATGCTCGTCAGCTTCACCGGGACCCGCACCCAGGGGCTTACACTCGTCCACTTTCCGGCTCAACGTAAGCGCTTTTTGTGGGATACGCCGTGTGTAGTCAGTGAAACACGGTTGAGGTTGAGCTGATAAGTGGACGAGTGTATGGTCAGTGAAGTAACGGCTCAGGTTGAGCTGAGAAGTGGACGAGTGTCAGCCCTGCCCGCGCCCCCGGCGGTGCCTGCCCCGCCGCCCCGGCACCCGCGCCCGCCGCGCCGCCGACCGACGATGCGCCGGCGTACCCCGCCGCAGACGGGTTTGCGATTCCCACCCCCGTGAGCCCGTCACCCAGGCCCAGGCTGCTGACCGTCCCGAACCCCATCTGCATGCCGTGCTGTCCCCCGGCGGAGAGTTGCATCTGTACGGCCGCCGCCTGCGCCCAGGGGCTTACTCTCGTCCAATGTTCAGCTCAATCTGAGCCGTTTCTGACACAAAATGCACCATATACACCCCTTAATACCCCTAAGACCCCCCGAAAACCCCTAAACGCACACCCTATCCCACACACAGCGTTTACGTTGAGCCGGAAAGTGGACGAGTGTAAGCCCCTACCTGCGCCGCCGCCGCCGCGTCCACTGGCGAAAACAAGTAATCCACGTGGTCGCGTTCCTCCATGGTGACCTCTTTACCGTCCAGGAACTTGAGGCCCGGGCAGTGCCGCAGCACCATTGTGTAGCGGCGCAAGTTGAAATTGAAAGCGAATCTGAAGCAAATTGAAATTACTTTGACAAATGTTAGCTTCAGGCGCTTAGTTCCAGGCGCTTTCAATTTGGTGTTCACAGGGTCAACCTGCACCGCCTTACCATTGGTCGGTACACCTGTTTGCGCGTCACCGGATTGGACAGCAGGGTCAGCTCGTACAGCTCCGTGTGCACCACCAGCTTCTCCACCTCCGCCACCTCCACGATGCGGTTGCACGTGAGGTGCAGCGCGTGCAGCCTCACCACAGGGGCTTACACTCGTTCAGTTTTCGGCTCAACTTCAGCATGTTTTGCGGGAAATCGCTAGGGTACGTCAGTGGTTCAGTGACAAAAGACGGCTTCAGTTGAGCCGATGAGTGGACGAATCCAAGCCCCTGCCTGACCAGCGGTGCGAGGTGCGATAGCGATCGCAGCCCGTTCTCCTCCATGCGCAGCTCGCGCAGGTTCACCAGGCCCACGAAGCTGCTTGGGTCGATGAACTTGATGCGGTTGCGGTCCAGAACCAGCTCCTCCAGGTTGTGCAGCTCCTCCAGCCCCTCCAGTTTAGTCATGTCGTTGTCCTGCAGGAACAGCACCTTGATGTGGCGGCGCAAGTTGAAGTGGAAAACAAGCTCAAAATCAATTCGTTGCACATGGGTCACAAGCGCTGAATGGTGCATAGGCGGCCTCCCTCATTTATCAGAGTGAGGAAATAATGGTGCATATTGGGCCTCCCCCATTTACGAAACCAACTCGGTTTCAGCTCGGGTTTCAGCTGGTTTCAACCTGCACCGCCCTGCCTTGAGCGTGCGGGCCAGAACCCCGAGCCGCAGGTTGAGCACCGACACCAGCGAGTTGGCACCCAGCTGCAGCACCTCCAGGGCGGGGAACGGCGGAGCCTCCCGCAGCAGTACCTCCGTCTCCGCTGCCGACTCCTCCTCGCCGCCGCTCATCCGCCGCTCCTTCGCCCCTGCCCCCGCCGTCCCCCCCGCCGCCACAACCGCCCCCGCCCCTGTATCGTCCCCCTCTTTCGCCCCCCCCGCCGCTGCCGCCGCCGCCGCGGCCCTGGCGCGCTGCGCCGCCCGCAGCGTCTGCGGCGTCCACAGCGGCCGATCCTCGATGTTGGGGCGCAAGTTCGATTCGAAAGCAAAGTTTGAAAGCGGTTCATCACATTTCAGCTTCAGCTGCTGAAACCATAGGCGCTTTCAACGCGGATTTTGATAGGGTCAACCTGCACCGCCCTACCTCGATGCGGTTCCCGTTCATCCGCAGCACGGCTAGCTTCGGCAGCGCGCACAGGCCCCAGGCGTAGCGCCGCAAGTTGATTTTGAAAGCAGAATTTCAAAGGCAGATCACTACATTTTAGTTTCAAGCGCTCAGATCCTGCTTCCTGGCGCTTTCACCGTGGGTCGCATTGGGTCAACCTGCACCCGCCTCACCGAGGGGTCCGACACCAGGTTGGAGTCCAGGTTGATCTCCTCCAGCTGCTCGAAATCCTCGGCGAAGAACACCCCGCCAATTAGGGGCTTAGACTCGTCCACTGTTCAGCTCAACCTGAGCCGTTTCTGACAAAAGAAATCACCCAGTACACCCCCTACTACCCCCTGACACCCCCTAAACACCCCCTAACTACCCCCTAAATGCACCCCCTATCCCACAGAAAGCGCTTACGTCGAGCCAAAAAGTGAACGAGTGTAAGCCCCTGCCGCCGATGTCCCGCACGCGCATCTGGCACAAGTCCAGCTCCCGCAGGTGGTGGAAGTACCGCCGCCCCACTTTATCCTCCAGGAAATCACGAGTCAGGCGCCCGGCGTACCTGGGTGAGTGAGGGGTGTATGAGGGGTGTATGAGGGGTGTGTTAGAGGTGTGTTAGAGGTGTGGTAGGGGGATGTGTTAGGGGTGTGTTAGGGGGAGGTGTTGGGGGGGTATTAGGGGTGTGTCAGGCTCCGGGCGTACCTGTTCTTGGCCACCGCCTGCTCGGTGGCCTCCACCCCGACGCCGTCCAACACCTTGATGTAGTGGCGCGAGTCGAAATTGAAGGCAACCGTTGAATGCAGTTCATCGTATTATAATTTCAGTTGATGAATCCCAGGCGCTTTCAACGTGGGTTTCATAGGGTCAACCTGCACCGCCCTACCTTGATGCGCCGCAGATGGTAGATGATGTAGTACCGGTAGTCCTCCTGCCCGCACAGCGGATTGCCCAGCAGGTCCATTATGATGAGCTTGGGCAGGCTCTTCAGCTGCTGCACCTCCCGCCAGGGGCTCACACTCGTCCACCTTTCGGCTCAACATAAGCACCTTTAGTGGGATGCGCCGGGTTGTTTCAGTGTGTTTCTGTTACAAAATGGCTCAGGTTGATTTTATACGTGGACGAGGGTAAGCCCCTGCCTCCCGCAGCTCGGCAATGTTGTTGTTGCCGATGTACAGCTCCATCAGCGAATTCAACCCCGCCAGCCCCGCCAGCAGAGGCTTACACTCGTCCACCTTGCAGCTCAACCTGAGCCGTTTCTGACACAAAATACACCCTACACACTCCCCAAAACCCCCGAATATCTCCTGAACAACACCAAAAACAACCCCTGAATGCACCCCACAGAGAGCGCTTACGTTGAGCTGAAAAGTGGACGATTGTAAGCCCCTGCCCGCCAGGCTGGCGATGTCATTGTCCTCCAGGCTCAGCTGCGTCAGGTTGCCCACGTGTAGCGCCGCGACTTGATTTTGAAAGCAAAAGTTGAAAGCGGTTCATCAGATTTTAGTGTCAAGAGATTACTCGTAGTTCCAGGCGCTTTCAACTCGGGTTTCATCGGTTCGACCTGCTGATGTCAAGAGATTAGTTCCAGGCGCTGTTAACTCGGATTTCATCGGTTCAACCTGCACGGCCTCACCAAGGAACGGCGCCAGGTTCTCGATGCGCGCGATTCGGTTCTTTCCGAGATCCAACTTCTTGAGCATCGTCAGACGCTGCAAGCCTTCAATCACAACCACCCGGTTCTCCTCGAGCGAGAGCTCCTCCAGCGCCGCACAATCCTCCAGGCCCTCGAGGCGCGAGATCTCGTTGTCACAGAAGCTGGCGCGACGCATCCCCGTCAGCTAGGGGCGAGCGAATTTTGCCGGCAACGCTTTCAGAAATTGGGGCATTCCCGCAACGGAAATTCCGGACGGACATTTGGGCGGATTCTCGGCCGATTCTGGATTATTTTTGGCGGATTTCAGCGGAATTTGGGCGGAGACGGGCGAATCCGGGAATTTTGAGGTCGATTCGCGGGGATTTGGGTGGGTTATGTGGAATTTATGGCGGAAATTTGGGGGGTTTGCAGCGGAAATGCGGTAAATAACTTTGGGAGGTTGCCATCGGCAAGATTTGCTCGCCCCTACCGTCAGCCGCTCCAGGTTCTGCAGCCGCCGCACTCGCCGGTGTTCCAACACAACTTCCTCCACCTGGCCCCACCAGCCCCCGTCCTCGATGTAACGGCGCAAGTTGAATTTGAAAACAACGGTTGAAGCAAATTTGTAATCAGATTATCATACTTCAGTTTCAAGTGCTTAGATCCTGGCGCTTTCAACATGGGTTTGATCGGTTCAACCTGCACCGCCCTACCTCGCCCTCCACCAGCCCCGCGTTGTCAGCCGGGATCTGCTTCTGGGGAGAGACGGGATCGCCGTCGGAGGCGCCGGCTGCCGCCTCGTCCTCGGCGGCGGCGGGGGCGGGGGCGGCGCCGGGGGCTCCCTGCAAGGACAACGAGTCGGTGCGCGCGGCCACGGCGTCGACGGCGGTATCGGCGGCGGCGGCGGCGGTGACGGGGGGCTTGGCCGCTCCGCCGCTCTTGATCGCTTTCATGAGTCCCGCGAACGCCCTCCCGTTGCCCGCCGCCGCCCCCGCGCGCGCCGTCACACAGGGGCTTACACTCGTCCACTTCTCGGCTCAACCTGAGCACTTCTGGTGATATATGGTGGGTGGGTTACGTGATGAAAACAGCTCAGGTTGAGCTGAATAGTGGACGAATGTAAGACCCTGCCGTCACCAGGCTCCACGTGGTGCGGCGCCGCAGAAACGCATTCTCCCGGATAAGCTGCGGTGTCAAGGTGGAGCTGCGCACAGGGCCGAGTAAATAACAAATAAAGCTCGCCACGTCATCCACCGCTCCTTAGACCCTCCTTTCTTCAGTCAAATGACATCCTGAGACGTGGCTCACGTCGTCCAACGCTCCTGAGACCCTCGTTGCTTGAGTCGAATGACATCCTATGACGTGGCTCACGTCATCCACCGCTCCTTAGACCTCGTTTCTTGAGTCATATGGCATCCTATGACTTGGCGAGCATAACACGCTGAGTCCTACCTGCTCTCCGCTGCCTCGGCGCGGTCCGCATCACTGACGGGGGCACCATCCAGGCGTTGGAGCGCGGTGAGGCGCCGCAGCACCAGGCTGTACCGGCGCAAGTTGAATGTGAAAGCAACAGTTGAAAGCAATTAATGTTATTCTACTTTCAAGCGCTGAAAACGTAGGCGCTTTCAACACGGGTTTTGACACTGTCAACCTACACCGGCCTACCAGGCCGCGGTAGGACTTGTTCTCGCACACGGCGTTGGAGCGCAGGTTCAGTGAGCTCAGCGCCGGCGTGTACTTCTTCAGAGCGTTCAGGTCCTCCACCCAGGGGCTTACACTCGTCCACTTCTCAGCTCAATCTGAGGCATTTTGGTCATTGAAGCCAAAGCAAGCGTCCACTTCTCGACATCAACTGAGCCGTTTTTTGTGACACACAACCTAGTCCACAGAACATGCTCACGACAATCTGAGAAGTGGAGGCGTGCAGCCCATAGAAGGTGCTTACGTTGCGCTGAGAAGTGGACGAGTGTAAGCCCCTGCCTCCAGCCGAAACAATAGGTTGTTGTTGAGCTCCAGGGTCTGCAGCCTCTCCAGCCCCTTCAGGCCCTCGATGCGCTTGATCGTCTAGTATGGCCACCACCAGACGACTATGCGTGCCATGTCATGCGGTGGCGCTTCACTCAAGAAAACGAAGGTTACACACGTGTAGCATACGGTGGCACTTCACTCACTCAAGAAATGAAGATTTTGAACAATATTTCTGTCGTGGCAGGCGATGGTCTGGTCCACACCATGTTAAAGCCGAGGTCGAGGCGCTCGAGCTTCTCCAGATCACCCACACCCTCCAGCTTGGTCAGCTCGTTGAATGACAGCACCAGCACCGTGATGTAGCGCCACAAGTTGAATTTCAAAGCACAGTTTGAAAGCGCTTCATCACATTTGACTTTCAAGCGCTGAACGTTGCATAGGGGGCCTCCCCCGTTTATCAGAGTGAGGAAATAATGGTCCACAGGGAGCCTCCCCTAGTAACGACACCAACGCGCTTTCAACTCGGGTTTCAGCTGGTTTCAACCTGCACCGCCACACCTTGAGGTTGGGGCACGCGCCCAGCCCCTCGATCTTCCGGATTGCGTTCCCGTGCAGGTTCAGGTACGTGACGCTGGCGAGGGAGGCGGGGCCGCCGACCAGGGGCTTACACTCGTCCACTATTCGGCTCAATGTAAGCACTTCTTCATCCATCGATGTGTGTCAACTGTCGTTTGTTGAGTTAAATTATACGCTGGGCGGTGTGAGTGACAGAAACGTCTCAAGTTCAGCTGAAAAGTGGACGAGTGTAAGCCCCTACCGCCGGCGCACTTCAGGATCACATCCTCGGTCATCATGCAGTAGGGACCACTTCACCATCCATCACATTAGGGTGTTCAAGGGGTGTTCAAGGGGTGTATATGACTTTAGGGTGTGATTAGGGGGAGTCTGGGGTGAGTTGACGGTGTCGTCGTGGTAAGTCTACCGGATATCACGGATTTCTACAGGCACACGCCAACGATGTCTGCCTCGAGCGTGAGGCGTCCCGCACTATGGAAGGACCTGGGTTTAGGGTTTAGGGTTTAGGGTTTAGGGTAAATTCTAAAACCCTACCATGAAGGACCTGGGGCGCGGCGGCACGGCGGGGGGCAGCGACAGCAGCTTGTGCGCGGCGGGCGCCGCGCTGGCCTCCGCGTCGGGCAACGGCGGAGGTCGGGCGATGTCTTTCCTTGTCAGATCCCCCGCGTCATCTTTCGTCGCGTCGGTGCCGGCGCCGGTGGCGTGCTCGCCGTTTTCCTTGTTGCTCCCCCCCCCCCCGTGGGCGGCCTCCGCCGCCTCCGCCTCCGCCGCCGCCGCCAGGAACGGCGCCACAGGCCGCGAACCAGGGTCCCACACTCGTTCCAGGGCATAGGGTTAAGGGGTTAGGGTTCAGGGTTTATTTCCCCTGGTAGCTCATCCTGACTGCTTGCTCATAGTGTACCGGTGTACAGTACCCGTACCGTTGGCCAGGAAGAAGGATGCGGCAAGTGTGCACAGGTACACTAAGAGCAAACAGTGAGGACGCGGCCGGTGAGGCCCCTATACCCTAAACCCTAGTCCCGAAACCCTAAAGGCCCCGCCGCGCGATGGGCCAGATGTCGAACTCCAGCTTCTCCAGCTCCGTCTTGGCGCGCGGCGTCATCGCCGAGTGCGTCAGCTCCTGATACCTCACCGTAGCGCCGCAGTTTGAAATTGAAAGCAAAACCTGAAAGCAGAACATCATATATTAATTTCAAGCGCTTACAGCTAGTTCCGGGCGCTTTCAGCTTGGATTCCACCAGCTTAATTAGGTTTGGGTTTAGGGTGTAGGGTGAAGGGTTTAGGGTTTAGCGTTTAGGGTTCAGTTTTAAGGTGCAGCGCCTCACCTGGCCGCCTCGCTTCCCACCATTGCGGCCACGCCGCCCGAGGCCGACCCCGCGCCGGCCGACCCCTCCGCCCCGCCGTCGCCTTTCTGCTCGTACTCGAACTCCACCAGGTACTCCGGCAGCACCAAGGCCTGGTCAAATACGTACCAGCTTGTAGCGCCGCAACTTCAAATTGAAAGCAAAATTAGAGCAAAATTCACAGCAGTTTATCATATCTTAGTTTCGAGCGCTTAGCACCAGGCGCTTTCAACGTGGGAATCATGGGGTCAACCTGCACCGGCCTACCAGGTGCGTTGCTTAGGGTCGTTGGGTTTGCACCGGTACGTATTGGCGCAAGTTGAATGTGAAAGCAAAGATTGAAAGCGGCTCATCACATTTCAGTTTCAAGAGCACCTTTCCAGGCGCTTTCAACTTGGGTTTGATAGCGTCAACCTGCACCGCCCTGCCGGTACACGCTGTTGAACTCGCCGTACGCCTCTGCGCGCAGCTTCGGCGCACGACCGTCCTTTCCCCGCGGCACGCCCGCCGCCTCCTGCGTGCACTTGCCCAGGAACACCTTAGCCACCAGCAGTTGGCCGCGCGTCCAGCCGGGGGTGGACTGCACCATGCCGTCGCCGCCGCCGCTGAACCCGCCGTGCCCCCTGCTGCTGCCGCCGCCGCCGCCGCCCTCGCCCCCTCCCCCGCCCCCCACTCCTGCCTTCGACCCCCCGACTCCTGCCTTGGCGCCGTCCTTCACCGCCGTAATTTAGCGGCGCAAGTTGCAATTGAAAGCAAATTTGAAGCAAAACTGAAGCAAACTTGAGAGCGATTCATCATATTTTGGTGTCAAGCGCTCAGTTCTAGGCGCTTTCAGCGTGGGTTCGATGGGGTCAACCTGCACCGCCCTGCCGTGAGCCGCGGCAAGTCAGCCAGGCTCACCGAGTTACTGAGCACCACTGCGCCGTCCAGGCCCAGCTGTAGCGGCGCCAGTTGAATTTGAAAGCAAAACTTGAGAGCAGGTCATCACATTTTAGTTTCGAGCGCTCGTATCCTGGCGCTTCAAACGTGGGTTTCACAGGGTCAGCCTGCACCACCCTACCCAGCTCGTCGTACTCAGCGGGGGAGCGGAACCCGTCCTCCAGGCTGTAGGGGCGCAAGTTGAAATTGAAAGCAAAGTTTGAATGCATTTCATAAGAATTCAGCTTCAAGCGCTTTGCTCCGGGAGCCTTCATCGTGGGTTTCATAGGGTCAACCTGCACCGCCCTACCAGGCACCGCTGCAGCTCCCCCGGCAGCTCCGGGCAGCAGGGTCTTACACTCGTCCACTATTCACCTCAACGTAAGCGCTTTTCGCGGGATGCGTAGGGTTGTTTTAGGGACGAAATGGCTCACGTTGAGCCGAAAAGTGGACGAGTGTAAGCCCGTGCCGGGCAGTCACCCGCGAACAGGTACTCCAGCGACCGCTTATACGCCGGGTCCGACATGTCCACCAGGCTCTCCAGGCGCTGCTCGAAGCGGTTGCGCAGGTGGCGGTTGTGGATGCGGGTCACGCGGGTCACGCGCACGCCCGACACGTAGCGGCGCAAGTTGAATTTGAAAGCGAAATTGAAGCAGACTGGAAAGCAATTTGCACATTTTAGTTTCAAAGGCTTAGTTCTAGGTGCTTTAATACGGGTTTCATCGGTTCGACCTGCACCGCCCTACCGACACCTTAGCGCCCGCCACGTCGGCGTAGTCGGCGTTGAAGAAGCGGCTGGACAGCAGGTCGACGCACGACGAGTGCCAGAGGTCGCTGGGTTTGCCATCCTCCAGCCGGATGTTCCCGCCCGTCTCCAGCTCCACCATCATGTAGCGGCGCGTTGAAATGAAAGCAAGTTGGCAGCAGTTTTTGTAATTTAGTTTCAAGCGCTGAAACAATAGGCACTTTGAACGCGGGTTTTGATGCTGTCAACCTGCACCGCCCCACCATCATGCGCCGCACGTACATGTCGGCCAGGTCGTACACCGTGCACTAGGGGCGAGCGATCTTTTTATGCCGTATTTGGGCGGAGTCGGGCGGATGCGCGAATGAATTTGCGGGTGGATTCGTGCGGATTTGGGCGGATTATGCGGAATTTATAGCGGAAATTTCGGGGGTTCGCAGCGGAAACGCGGAAAATCACTTTTGGGGGTTGACATCGGCGAGATTTGCACGCCCCTACCGTGGACTTGCAGTCCTCGTACGCGCGCTCCACGGCGGACACCTCCCGCACCAGCTCCAGAATCGCTTTAGAAACGTTCCCGTGCTTCAATCGCAAAGTCTCGAGAGCTTTTGTGGTTCGAACTAAGTCCAAGCCGGCGACGCCCGTAGGACGGATCTGCCGCTCCTCTTCCTCGACCTCGCGCTCCGCCTCCTTGGTGTAGCGGCGCAAGTTGCATTTGAAAGCAACGTTTGAAAGTGGTTCATAATATTCTGGTTTCAAGTGCTGAAACCATGGGCGCTATCAACGCAGGTTTAGGGTTTAGGAAACCCCCTTAAACCCTAAACCTGATGCTGTGAAGCTGCACCGACCTACCTTGGCCTGGCGCACCAGCAGGTTGAGCGTGTACTCGATGGCTCCGACCAGCGCCTCGCGCCCCTCGCTGTACCGGCGCAAGTTGCAATTGAAAGCGAATCTTGAAAGCGCTTCATAACATTTGAGTTTCAAACGCTAAAACCAGGCGCGGTCAGGTCAACCCGGGTTCAACCTGGGGTCAACCTGCACCGCCCTGCCTCGCCCCCGCGCCGCACGGCGTTGGTGGCGTTGCGCCGCAGCGTCTTGGCGCGCATGTTATAGTACATCTTCTTTTTCATGTACGTCGCCTCCGCGTAGCGGCGCAAGCTGAGTGTGAAAGCAAAAGTTGAAAGCGGCTCATCGCATGTTAGTGTCGAGAGATTAGTTCCGGGCTCTTTCAAACCTGGGTTGCATCGGGTCAACCTGCACTGCCCCACCTCGGCCAACGCTTTGGTGTCCTCCGCCAGCGGCAGCGTGTCCAGCACCGCCAGCCCTGAATGTAGCAGCGCGAGTTGAAATTGAATGCAAAGTCTGAAAGCGGTACGCCAAATTTTAGTATCAAAGAGTTCAGTTCCAGGCGCTTTTAACTCGGGTTTCATCGAGTCAAGCTGCACCGCCCTACCCGGAATGGTAAACAGCACGTACGTCTGATAGTTGCACAGAGTGCTCACCGGGTTGTCGCCCCAGTGCGGGTCCGCGAAGCAAAGCTCCTTCAACTTGGGCAGTCGCCCCACTGCAGCAATCTCTTTGAAGCTGCCAATCATGTTGTCCGCCAGATTCACGGACGTCAGGCTCGGGTTCGCCAGCAGCACGTCGCCCACGCGTTCGATGCCGTTCCGCGCGAGGTTGATCTCACGCAAGTTGGTCAGCGCGGATAAGTTTTCCACCTCGGTAATTTCGTTATCCGCAAGCCAAAGCACCCGCGGGCAGGGCCAAGCGCAGGTCCCAGGGGAAAGGTTCAGGGGGTATTTAAGGGGTATTCAGGGGGCATCCAGGGCGGGGTCCAGGGAGTGTTTAGGGCATATTTATTGGGGTGAAGGGTTGTTTAGGGTGTAAAGGTAAAGGTAAAGGTATGCTACGAGCAAACAGTCAGGTGTGCACCGCCCTGCCTCCAGGCTCGTCAGGTGATCCAGGTTTTCTATCCTCGAGATGTGGTTGCTGTACAGGTGCAGCCGCTCCAGCTTGGTGCAGTTCCCTCACCCCAGGGGCTTGCACTCGTCCACTTCTCAGCTCAACCTAAGCCCGTTGTGGTCCGTGAGCCGTTGTGTGTCCACATTATGACGATTTATGAACCGTCTATCTACTGAAGGTACCCAACGTATCCCACAAAAAGTGCTTACGTTGAGCTGAGAAGTGGGCGAGTGTAAGCCCCTGCCTAACCCCGCGATCTTCTCGACTTGGCACTCGACTACCCATAGCGTCTTGAGGTGCACGCACGCCTCAAGGGACGCGATGGAGTCTATGTTCTGTTGCATGATTGACAGCGAGCTCAGGTTCTGAATGCAGGGCCGCACACCAGCTCCCGCGGTAGCTTCACTTCAGCATCTCATCCTCGGGGTGTCAAGTTGAGATAACTCGAGTGGTTTCGGAGACATTATTACCACCGCCACAGCTGGGACGGTGGGCCGTTGAGCTGCGAAGGGATGTGGTCGGCCAGGGAGTAGGATGAGGCGAATGTGACTTCAGGTGCACTACGAGCAAGCAGTCGGAACCGAGTGGCCCGGCCAGGGAGGGCGGGCGTGTTCCGTTGTACGGCCGCGGGATGAGACCCCACCTGAAAGAAGCTGAGGCCGAGCATCTTGCCGTAGTTGAAGAGGAACATCTCGATGTGCTCCACGCGGTCGGCGCGGCTCACGAGCTGCTCCTCGCTGATGCCGTTGCACTCAAGCACAGCGGACAGCGCTGCGCGGGTCAGACAGGACGGGGATGGGTGGGCGGGAGCGCAGGGGAGGGAACTCACGTCAGCAAAGGCAGGGCAGCGCCGAAGGGCCACGGCTTATCGTCCCTGGAAAGTGCCGTGCCGTGACGCCGAGGGAGGCTGGATGGCACGGCGGGTGCAGGGTGGCTGCAAGACGCCGTCGAGCGTTTCGCGGGCCTCACGGAGGGGGGTGAGAGGGTTCGAACGGGGCAGCTGGACAGCGGGGCGGCGACGGGGAAACGTAGGCAGCGGTGAGGGCGGCGCTCAGGTCGGACGCCCTTGCGAAGAAAGCCGTTTACTACGCCGAGTCAAAGTTGGACATGTGGATTGCGGGTTATGGGGCAAAGCGCGGACCTGCGTATTCCGCCGGGGGCAGCGCCCGCAGCGCCGTGCGCCGCGCCGCCGCGGCGGAGGATTCGCCCACGTCTTCCATCCCGTGCTCAGGTGCCGGCGTCAAGCGCGCGGACCGAGTGAGTGCTCGCACGTCGCAGACGCACACCCTACTCCCCGACGGGATATCCAAGTCGGCCCATCCTCGCCAGTCGAGTGGCACATTGTACCGGTACACGGAAGTCACATTTCAACTGCATGTTTTGACGGGTTTCGAACCCTGAAAAATGTTCTGTGACAAAAAGCCCCGCCCCGGGCATATTTTCTTTTGGGCATATTTTCTTTTTTCTTGGGTTATATAATAACCCAAAGAAACAATCTCTAGCGCCATGTCGCATTTTTCGTATTTTTAGGGACCGGATTTCGCGCCATCGCCATCGCCACGGACCCGTGTGCGTCTTCTGACCTCTGGCTCCCACTAGCCACGCACGACTCGTCGTGCGCGCTCAGCGTCCTTCGAGTCGCCCCAGTGCCGCCCGTCGGTCTCAAGGCTGCGAGCAGTGATCATGGACCAGGAGGGCCCGGGAGTCCAGGCCGGGGGCGAGGCGGCGCCGCTTTTGCCGCGCGCTGGTGATGGGGGTGTTGTGAATTTGGGGGTTACGAGTAGGACGTGTGTTGGTTGGGTTGGCGTCGCCGCGACGCTGGCTCTGACGGCGCTCGTCGCCACGTCCGCATACTCCTCCAGCCTCTCCGCGCCGTCGTTCCTACTCGGCGAGGATCCCAGCAGCATCAGCGGATCACCATCGACAGAAGATGCGGCGGGGCCGGGGCATCAAACAGCCGACGAACCTCCGTCGTCGTCCGACGCAGAAGCCCCGTCACTGCCGATGCCGCCGGGTAAGCGCATCGCGGAGAAGCTGGGCCCCGGCCCGTTCGTCGCGGTGAGCGGGATGTTCGCGTACGAGAAGTTTACCAAGCTGACGTACGAGGAGGGTGCGGGGGAGGAGGGGCGCACGCTGCACCAGCTGCTGGACAATTACGGCGCCGCGGCAGGGGCTTACACTCTTTCCCATTTCAGCTCAACTCGAGCTCCAGAGTCCACCGGATAACACAACTCAACTCATGAATGTGTCCTGGAGTTGCTCAAGTTGAGGTCGATCGTGAACGAGTGTAAGCCCCTGCGCCGCGGTGCCATGGAGCACCATCCGCGACTCGCTCGCCGCGGGCGCAGGGGCGGGGGCGGGGGCGGGGGCGGGGAGGCGGAAGCTGTTCCTCCTCGTGCGGCACGCGCAGGCGCTGCACAACGAGTGGGGGGGGCTGGCGGCGCGTGACGTGGAGATGGACGCGATCCCGTGCGACTACCTGCGGCCCGGGGATCTGGTGGACCCGAGCCTAACGCACAAGGGGCGGCGAGACGTTCGGTCCAAGGTGCACGACGTGCTCGACTCGGGGCTGCTGGCGCAGGCGATGGGGACGCAGAGCGGGACGCCACTGGGGAACAGGCTGCGCGCGTTCAGCAGCCCGCTGTCGCGCTGCATGCAGACCAGCGAGATCGCGCTTCGCAACCTGACGGGCGCGGAGCAGGTGGCGGGGGCGGTGACGGTGAGCGAGCTGCTGCGGGAGCGCATCGACACGAGAGTGCCTTTCGAGACGCGCCGCCCCGTCAGCTTCGATCCGCGGAGGGGGCACAGGGCGAACGGGGCCGAGGCGGGCGACTCGGCGGGGCACGAGGACGAGGGGCAGGGGGCAGGCGAGGGGGGTGAGACTGTGACTGAAGGAGACGCCAAGGTAGGGCGGTGCAGCTTGATCCCAAGCTGACCCCGGGTTGACCGTGCTTGTTTCAGCGCTTGAAGCTAATGTATGATGAACCGCTTTTAAAATTTACTTTCAATTTCAACTTGCGTCGCTACGCCAAAGCTGCGGACCCGGGTAAGTGCTTCGTGCCCAGCCGCGGGCTGAAGGGTCACCCAGGCAGGGACTGACACACGCTCACATTTCAGCTCAGTTTGAGCTATTTTTGTGCCCCACGTACCGAACTTGACCCAATAACTTGTCCCGAATGTGCTCAAGTTGAGCTCTCACGTGAACGAGTGTAAACCCCTGCACCCGGGCCGGTGCTGCGTCTCCTCCGGCCTCACGCAGAAATTCGGGGAATTCTTCGACATCAACATCACCGCCAGCGCCGGATGCGGCCTCAGCAAGGTAGGGCGGTGCAGGTCGAACCTATGCAACCCAAGTTGAACCTGCCTGGGACTAAGCGCTTGAAACTAACGTGTGACGTAATGCTTTCAACTTCTGCTTTCAAATTCAACTTGCACCGCTACACCAAGGTCTACTCCAAGAGCTGGTCCAGCTGCCCGGGGCCGGAGGCAGGGGCTTGCACTTGTCCACTTTTCAGCCCGACCTGAGCCGTTTCTGACACAAAACACAGCTTACTACCACACCCCCTAATACCCCCTGATATGACCTCTCACCTCCCAATCACCCCCTCAACAACCACTCAATGCAACCCGTATACCACAGAAAGCGCTTACGTTGAGCCGAAAGTGGACGAGTGTTAGCCCCTGACCGGAGGTGCTGGGGCTGCTGGGCGAGGACGACCTGTCGCTGGGGCCTGGCGGGGAGGGGGGCGGCGGGGGGGAGCCTGACGCGGCGGCAGGGGCTCACACTCGTCCACCTTTCGGCTCAACGTCAGCGCTTTGTGTGGGATTGGGGGTGCATTCAGGGGTTGTTTAGGGGGTGTTTAGGGGGTGTTTAGGAGGTGTCGGGGGGCACAGGGGTGGTCTAGGGTGTGGTCGTGTCAGAAACGGCTCAGGATGAGCTGAAAAGTGGACGAGTGTTGGCCCCTGCGCGGCGGTGGTGAAGCGGCTGCGCGCCTGGTAGGGCGGTGCAGGTTGACCCCGGGTTTGACCGCACTTAGTTTTAGCGCTTGAAGCTTACATAAGACGAGCCACTTTCAAACTTTGCTTTCAATTTCAGCTTGCGCCGTTACAGCCTGGTTCGCCGCGGTGTTCGACGGCGTTGATGAGAAAGTGGTGGTGGCGGTCACGCACTCGGTACGGCGGCGCAGCTTGACCCTATCAACCCCAAGTTGAAAGCGCCTGGAAGCTGGAACTAAGCGTGTTGAAACTGAAACATGATGAACAGCTTTCAAATTTTGCTTTCAGATTCAACTTGCGCCGCTACAACTCGGACTGGATCAACCACGCGCTGACGGACCTGGTAGGGCGGTGCAGGTTGGCCCTATCAAACCCGCGCTGACAGCGCCTTGAACTAAGCGCTTGATACCAAAATATGAGGATCCGCTTTCGCACTTTGCTTCGCATTCAAGTTGCGCCGCTACAACCTGGGGATCGGCAAGCCGTGGTTCGTGCCGCAAAACAACGAGATCATCCCGGTCATCCTGGAGGACGTGCGCGGCACACAGGGGTTTAGGGTTAGGGCTTAGGGTTCGAACTGCGTCACGGTCATCCCGGAGGATGTGCGCGGCACACAGAGGTTTAGGGTTTAGGGTTAGGGTTTAGGGTTCGCATTGCGTTAGGGTCATCGTGGAGGACGTGCGCGGCACCCCCCGGACCGCGCTGCAGATGCTGCGCTGGAGTAAAGCCGCGAGTCGTATAGTCGTTTGGAGCGAAGCTGCGGGTAATAGTTTAGTCTATGTAGCGCGACATCTTTGTTGATGCCGATGGTAATGGTCCTGAATCCCCCACGGGTACAATCGTTCGCTTGTGATTGGTCGATTCCGTACCGTTTCATATCTTTCCATATCTTTTTATTTCATTTCATTTCATTCCACGCTTTCAGGCACTTTGTCATACTCAAGTGGTGCGGAATTCACTTACAACCTTGCACCGCTACACTTGGTTCTCCACGAACAGTCAAGTATACCAAATACGATGGCATTGGAAAACAAAACCATTTTATTTATACTAACGTTCATCGAAGCCCAAGGCGCTTCACATGGTAGACATTAACCAACCCACTGCGCGATGTCCAGTGGACGGACCCTAAACTCTGTTAGGGGGATACTGCAGAACGCGCAGGTGCTCACGAAGAGCGGCGCCGGATAGGATTCCATTTCAACTCGTTATGTAAAAAATTCAGACGCGTGCGTTCTTTGTCATCCGAACACACGTACATCGCCAGTCATCCGTCATCAGCAGCAGTCTTTCCATCGTCTTCCATCTAGAGCTACTGAGAAGGGCGTGGGCGGTTGCTGACGGAGCTACATGCTTGAATCTGCTAGGTCTCAATCATTCAATGTCAAGCCCTCCGTATTATGGTGTGCTTTGGGGTGCTCAACTGGCGGTAGAGGAGTCGTCGGAGGATGAGTTCAATGAGGGGTCGTCGTCGTCGGAGGAGTCGTCGGTGGAGGATGAGGGGGAGGAGGCCAGTGGAAGGTTGTCGGAATATCCCATGGTTCCGGCCGTGTCGCGCGTCGCCGCGGTCCACGGACAGCCGTGCTCCCGTGCCCACTTCAGCACATCCAGGTTCCCGCCCAAAGCGGCGTAACGCCCGAACAAAACGGCGTAACCGCATGTCGTTTCATTCCACGGGCACCCATGCTCGTGCGCCCATCTCAGCACATCCAGGTGACCTCCCCCAGCGGCGTACATACACGTCTGCTCGTCCCAGTCGTACCCGCACTCCCACGCCCACTGTAGCACCTCCAAGTGCCCGCCCATAGCGGCGTACACACACACGACCTGCGAGTCTCCCATGCCCACTTTAGCACCTCCAGGTGCCCACCCCTGGCAGCGTAGGAGCACACGTCCTCGTCCCCCTCGCCTTGGCCCAAGCTAGCCGTTCCACGGACCCGACAAAGCGGTCGACCCTGAACTTCAAGAAAAGCGGCTCTTTCAGAGACTCCTCGTGCACCAGAGACGCCACCTCCTCCGCCTCCTCCATCGCATCCACCTCCTCCACCGCCTCCTCCTCCTCCACCTGCTCCTCCTCCTCCACCGCCTCCTCCTCATCTTCCTCCTCCAGACCCCACCGCCTCCTCCTCACCTTCCTCCTCCAGACCTCTGAGTCCCCTTCCCCAAGAGACCCCCCCCAGACGAAGGCCACCACCGCCGCGCGGCACGCGCGCCCCGCCTGCCCGAACAGCACCAGATCCGTGAATTCCAGCCGCGCCAGCACCTCCGCCGCGAGAACCTCAGGCACCTTCTCGAGCAACCCCTCGAGCAGCGGCGACGGGTAGGTTATCAACTCTAGCTCCCGCAGCCTGAGCAACAACTCGTCCTCCCCCAAGTCGGCCGCTCCCAGAAGGTCGGCGAGCACGCCCGTCGGACGCACAACGTAGCGGTCCGGGGGGCGATCGGCGGCGGCGGCAGCGGCAGAGGAGGCGGCGGCGGCGGCGGCGTGGGTGACGTTGGGGGTTTGCATGGCAGGAGGCAGATATGCAGACACGTGGGCGCGGTGGTGGTGGTTGTGTGGTGGTTGTGGAGCGTGGGTGTGGAGCGTATGCGTGGCGAGCGGAGGGGTCCTCATTCAAGACGCAAAATTGCCGGCCGGTCGTGTTGCGACCGACCTTTTCCGCAGGGAATGCAAGATGGCAGCCAGCCAGGTAGCCAGGGCACCCTTCCAGGTGGCCGCTACCACCCGTACTCCCCGCGCGTGCACGTGGCGGGTTCGCGTCGTGATAGGGTGTCGCACCCCGTCACACACAGCGACGGCTCGGGGCTCGCGCGCGAGGGGGGCGGGGCGAAGGAGATTGGCGGAGCCAATGTCGAGCCGGAGGAGACGAACTGCCGCTGCCGAGCGCGCAGAAGTGCCGGCCGGACGTTTTGCGACCGACCTTTCTACAGGGAGCTCCAAGATGGCAGCCAAGGCACAGCGGCGGCGGCGGGCAGGGGCGAGGTGTGGCGGTGCCGCCCACAAACCTTCTTGGGTGGGCAACGGCAGCACCGGTGATCCACTCGCGCGCCGCAGCGTCGGCAGTGTGTGTAGTTCAATTAACGTCGATATACGGCAGATGCTTTACGAGTTTGTGACAGTTTTAACCAAAGCGAGGGAGCTGCCAGGGTGAACATAATCTATCGGGCCAGCTGCTCAAACTTCAGATGCTTTGCAAGATGCCACTGGTCAATCATCTCCCTGGTTGTGCACACACAGATATACCTTGTCGCTCGTCTCGCGTGCATTGCGCCACACGTTCAACACACACACAGCCGATATTCCGGCGCGCGAGTGGATCACCGGTGCCGCCGTTGCCCGCCCTGGGAGGTATGAGGGCAGCGCTTCCACACCCCACTGCCGCCCGCCGCCGCCGCTGTGCCTTGGCTGCCATCTTGGAGCTCCCTGCGAAACGGTCGGTCGAAACACGACCGGTCGGCCATTTCTCAATTTCGCGTCTCAAGTAAAGAGCTCTCCTGCTCCCCACGCCCCATAACCACCGCCGCCGCGCCCACGCCACTCCTTACCTCCCTTCCGCCATGCAAGCACCCGCCGGTGCCGCCGCCACCGCCGCCGCCGCCGCCGATCACACCTCGGACCGCTACGTTGTGCGCCCGGCGGGCGTGCTCGCCGACCTTCTGGGAGCGGCCGAGTTGGGGGAGGACAAGTTATTGCTCAGGCTGCGGGAGCTAGGGTTGATAACTTACCCGTCGCCGCTGCTCGGGGGGCTGCTCGAGAAGCTGCACGAGGTTCTCGAGATTGAGGTGCTGTCGCGGCTGGACCCATCGGATGTCGTCATGTTCGGGCAGGTGGGGCGCACGTGCCGCGCGGCGGTGGTGGCCTTCGGCGTGCCGCAGGAGGAGGAGGTGGAAGAGTGGAGCTACGATAGCGACGACGAAGACACCGAGGGAGGGCCGCTTCTCCTCAGGGTCGAGAATTTCGTCGGGTCCGTCGAGCGGCTGGCTTGGGCCAAGGAGAGGGGTTGCCCGTGGGACGAGTCCGCTTGTGCGTACGCCGCTCGCTGTGGGTACCTGGAGGTACTGCAGTGGGCATGGGAGCGCTGTTGCCCGTGGGACTCGTCGGTGTGTTGGTCCGCCGCTTGGGGCGGGTGCCTGGAGATGTTGCGGTGGGCGCGGGATCACGGGTGCGAGTGGGACGAGCTGACGTGTCTGTAACGCCGCTCGGGGAGGTCACCTGGAGGTCATCAGGTGGGTGCACGAGCATGGGTGTCCGTGGAGCGCTTCCACGTGCCAGTACGCCGTTGCGGGCGGGCACCTGCACGTGCTGCAGTATGCGCGGGAGCACGGCTGCCCTTGGAACTCGCAGACGTGCTCATTCTCAGCTTTGCACGGGCACCTGAACGTGTTAAGGTGGGCGCGGGAGCACCTATGCCCGTGGACCGACTTGACGTGCAAATGGGCCGCTGAGCGCGGGCACCTGGACTTGCTGAGGTGGGCGCGGGAGCACGGCTGCCCGTGGACCGTGGCGACGCGTGACGAGGCCGCAACCAGGGGATATTCCGACAACCTCCCTCTGGCCGCCTTCCCCTTCCCCTCCCCCTCCTCCTCCTCCGACGACTCCTCCGATGACGACAACTCCTCATCCTCCGACGATTCCTCTACCGCCAGCTGAGCACCCCAGAGCACACCATGATACACCGGGCGTAACATCGAATGATTGAAACCTGACAGATTCAAGCATGTAGCTCCGTCAGCAACCGCCCGCGCCCTCCTCAGTAGTTCCAGATAGAGAACGATGGAATGACTGTTGCTGATGATGAATGACTGGCGATGTACGTTTGTTCGGATGATATAGAACGCACGCGTCTGAATTTTAGACATAATGCGATGAAATGGAATCCCATCCGGCACCGATCATGGTGGGCACCAGCGCGTTCCACAGTATGCGCGAGAGCGCGGCTGCCCGTGGGATATGAGGCGGTTACCTGGAGGTGCTGAATTGGGCGCGGGAGCACCACTGCCTGTGGACCGAGCATACCTGTTCATTCGCAGCTGCGAACGAGCGCCCCTCGGCCCCAACCCCCGCCCCCGCCCCCGCTCACACTGATCCATCCGTCAGCGCCGCCTCCGCCGCCGCCGCCGTCCGCTGCCTCCCTGGTGGCGGCCCCAGCG
>Ga0307489_10000437_pt1 | contig 25160 bp, 50 predicted proteins | sample SB12metaG_FD_202247 | JGI IMG/M metagenome (GOLD analysis project Ga0307489, IMG submission 202247) | Sea-ice brine microbial communities from Beaufort Sea near Barrow, Alaska, United States - SB 1.2 | ecosystem: Environmental > Aquatic > Marine > Coastal | place: USA: Alaska | collected... | reverse complement strand
AAACATCCCGCCGGCCGGGCTTTACCCCACACCACCCCCCCCGCCCGGGGGGGGGGGGGGGGGGGGGGGGCGCCAGCGGTCCCCTGCCCAACGTGACTCAAGGCGATGCTTGGCGACCCTTGTACATTAAAAAAACCGGTATCATCCGCCGCCGATGCTCGGCAGCGTGGAATCCTGAGCACCCCCGGTCCCGTTCCTTCCGCCGTCCCGGTCCCTCTCCGGCCCTTCCCCGGGAGCCAAATAGACAGGCCACCGGCGTGGGCTCTCGCATGGCCGTCCACTGACCGTAGACTGAGTACTGATGAGTATTTCGCACCCCCTTCATTTCTTTTCACCGCAGGCGGGCGCCCACGCGCAGGTCGCCGTGGGCCAGACCTGGGCTCCCCTTCCCGCAAGACGGAGCACAGAGGTCCCAAGACGGAGCACAGATGTCCCGGCGCAGCGCCGGTTCAGCTACGATGACAGCTTAGCGGCAGCGCTCAGCCGCGGCGGCGCCGCGGCGGCAGCGGCGGCGGCAGCGTCGCAGCTGGCAGCGTCGCAGCTGCCGAGACGGCGCCGACATACAAGTAGCGAGTGCAGGGAGGCCACGGCGGAGGCGGAAGCGGTAGGGATATGCACACATACGTCATCCACCACGTCACCGACACACATTTTGAACGCTCGTTTCTTTCAATAGTCAAATGGCACCATATGACGTGGCGAGCAACATCTGCCAGGCCCATTTCCTGCCAAGTCATCGACACGCGTGTTCAGCCTTCGCCTCTCCAGGTACACGACAGCCTATGACGTGGCGAGCAGCATCTGGCAGGCCCTGGGAGGCGGCGGCGGTTCACGGCGGCGCTCCGCGGCGGCGCTCCACTTCGATGGACATCAACATTACTGGGACGCATGTCGTTGTGGGGCCGTTTGACGGCGCCGCGCTGGAGGAGCGCCGGGCGCACATCCGGGAGGCGGGGACAAGAGAATGCCGCTCACCACGTCAACGTCACTGAGTCATTCAACGTCATGCAACTCAACTGCCGCGTGGTTAACACGTGGTGGATGACGCAGGGACGTGTTCACATGGGGGATATATTTTATCAAAATTTGGGGTAATCACATCGGAGCTAGCGGTCGGTTGTATTCACATTAGGAGCTCTGATGCACGGCCCTATCGGCGGGGGCTCATGGCGACGCGCCGCGCGCTAGGCTCGCACCCCCCGGGCCCCACCCCACCGTGCCTGGCGTCGGAGAGGCAGGCGCTGCACAACCTCGGGCAGCTCGAAGCGGAGCTCCTGTCGCAGGCGAGCTCCGTGTCGGTGGAGCGGCTGAGAAAAATCGCGGTGGCGTTTGAGCTGCAAACGCGGCTCATGGCGCAGAGCGGCGCGCTGTTGCGGTTGGCGCTGGAGGGTACTGGGGCGAACGGGGCTGGGGTGGGGAAATTGGAGGATAACGGCGGGGATGATGGAAGGCCGCAATGCCGACGGCAATGCCGCAATGTCGACGGCGGCGGCGGCGGCGGCGAGGGTGGTGGAGACGGGGATGGTGGCGGCGGCGGCGGCAGCGGTGGCTGGGGCGGGGGCACCAGCGGGGGCGGGCTTTACGAACGCGAGGGCGAAAGCCAGTATCTCCACCGCCTCGGCTTGAACACCAGCTTCGATCTTGACAACCCCGCTCACGACAAGCTGCCCACAGTCGCCCCCCTGATGAGCAAACACCGCGGTCAGAACTCGCCGTTGCCGACGATCGACCAGCACAGCGACCAGCACCACCTGCGGCATTCCACGCGCACTCATGCAAACCAATCCACTCAAGCTGCCTTGGACGCCTATCAGCGGCTAATGGAGACACTGGTAGGGATACGTAATGAATCCTGATCGCCACCCTTCTGAACAACAACGACCCTCGTGTGTGTTGAATTTGATGTCTTTCCGTGACGCGCTGAGCATTCTTTACTCGGCCGAAGACGCGGGTGCTGCCGGAGGGCACGGCGGGGGGGGCGTATTCGGACGCGAGCGACGTCGCGGCGCTACTGTTTGCGCTGGAGGAGACGGAGCAGGTGGTCGCGTTCGAGATGCAGACGGTATTATCGGCGGTGCAGAGCGTCGACGCGACGGGGGCGGGGGCGGGGGCGGGGGCAGGGGCAGGGGCACCGGAAGGGGCGAAAGCGCGGTTGGGGGTGGGGACGAGGGCGAGGGAGGGGGCGGCGGCGGGGGCACTAGGGATAGGGCCCGGCGGGGCGTGGGGCTTGCTCGACGAGCATTACCACAGTTACTACGAGGACTATAAAGGCGGCATTAACGGGGTTGGCGGCCGGGGGGGCGGATGGGGGGCGGATGGGCGGCGGATGGTCGTGGGCGGCGGCACTGGCCTCGGCGGCGGCATGAGAAGCTTCGAATATGATACGGAACCTGGCGGCGGTGGCGGCGGCGGGGAGGGTGCCGTGGAGGCGGAGGCGGCGGCGGGGGCAGACGAAGACGAGCGAGATGCAGAGCCGTGGCCCTCGCAACTCCGCGGCGCCATGACCGGCCTGGTAGGTCGGTGCAGGTTGACCCTAGCAAACGCACGTTGAAGGCCTGTTGAATCTGAGCCCTTGAAACTAAAATATGACGGACTGCTTTCAATTTTTGCTTTCGGATTCAACTTGCGCCGCTACAGCCTGCACAGCGCCATGCGGGACATCCACGAGTGCACCACCGCGGTGCTCGCAGGCGGCGGCGGCCGACCAGCGGTGATCTGCCTGTCCAGCCACGCCGCGGTGCGCCGGTGCAGGTCGACCCTATCAGACCCAAGTTGAAAGCGCCTGGAACTAAGCGCTTGACACTGAAATGTGATGAATCGCTTTCGAGTTTTGCTTTCAAATTGAACTTGCGCCGCCACACCGCGGTGCGCCGCGCCGTCCACGCCCTGTCCGCCGGCTGCCGCCGCGCGCTACACGCCGACGCCAAGGTAGGGCAGTGCAGGTTGACCCCATCAAACCCACGTTGAAAGCGCCTAAAAGTAAGCGCTTGAAACTAAAATATGACGAACTGCTTTCAAATGTTGCTTCCAAATTCAACTTGCGCCGCTTCACCAAGGTTGCCGCCGCTAGATCCGCCGCCGCCGACGCCATGCACCAAACCGCAACCCTCCAGGCAGGCAGACAGATCACGCTCCCCACAGCATCCATCACGCTTTCAAACCATCGTACCATCGACTGTTGCCGTAGTCTACCTTAACTTATACAAGCACCGGTTATGGAGTCCTGTAGATGACGTGTCAGGTATGATACATCTGACCCTTCCCCGTGCACGCATCTGACCCTTCCCTGTATTATGCACCAGACTCTGTAGATGACGTGTCAGGTATGATGGATTGGACCGTTCCCCGTATAGCGTACACGCATCCAACCCTTCCCTGTGTTGATATGCATCTGACTCTGTAGATGACATGTCAGGTATGATGCATTTGACCCTCTCTTGAGCAGCGCATGGACGCGATGTATCGGCAGCTGTCATGGGCACGGGAGGAGAGCCGGGCGGAGCTCGCGGCGGCGCAGAGGGCCATCGCTCAGGTGGGCTTGGCACGGCGTACGAGTGCACTCTTCAAATAGTGTTCCGTACCAACCCAGCAACTTGGGAACTGCCTGTGGTTTGGGAACCCACCCAGGCTAAGAAGTCACCCAAAATTGAACAACACCGCCCAAAATCGCCCAAACTCGTCTCGTACCGAGGCCGGAACCTCCGGAACAATTAGGGTGCGTACCTGGCTCGCGGAACATTATTCAAAGAGTGCACTCGTACCATGCTCGCCACGTCATCGACCGCGGTGACCCTGGTGTGTTGAGTTAGATGAGATCATGGGACGTGGCAAGCATAACCTGTTAGGATCAGCATGTCATCGAACCGCATGCTGAACCCTCGTTTTGCAGTCGAGTGGCATCCCAAGACGTGGCCAGCATTATCCGACTGGCTCTACATCATGGGTAAGGCAAGGGAGTTTCGGGTCCAGGAGTTGGAACTGGAGCTGGTGAGGTCAGACGAATCAACTCGCCACGTCAACCACCACATTCCGAATCCTCATAGCGCAACGGTCTTCGAGTAAATTTCATCGAATCCCAAGGCGCTTGCGGCTCACATGTCGAGCCTTAAACCATTCGCATCGGCCTCCACATGAAGTGGTCCGGTTGCTTATGGATTGAACAATATCCTATGACGTGGCGAGCGTTGTTTATCTGGCCCTGGGGGTTGGCGGTGGTGCGGGCGCAGGTGTGGGGGGAGCGGGGGGGGTGTGGGGGGAGCAGGGGGGCTCAGGAGCGGGCAGGGGGGGTATCGAGCTGGGGAAAGGGTGGGGGGTCGATCGAAGGAGCGGGGCGGGTGTCAGGTGGAGGGGGGGCGGGGGGGGCGAGGGGGTCAGGCGGGGGGATTGGCGAGGGGTCGAGCGGGGGGGCGGAGGGGGAGTCAGGAGAGGGGGCGGGGAGGGAATGGAACCCCCTTGATCTCGTGGGCGCATCACGCACCAGCTCGTTCCGAGATCTGGTGGATCTGGACCTGGCCCCCGCCCTGGAGGCAGGGGCTTACACTCGTCCACTTTTCAGCTCAAGGTAAGCACATTTTGTGGGATACGTTGGGTGCATGATTTTCCCCCAGTCTATTAGACAGGGGCACACGCGGAGGTGTGACCAAAACGGCTTAGGTTGAGCCGAAAAGTGAACGAGTGTGAGCCCCCGCCTGGAGGGTCTCATCATCGGCAGCTTGTCCGACGCCGCCGCCGCTCGATGCGCCGGTCAGGCCCACAGTCACCGGATGTGTGAGGTGACTTGACCGAGAAACAGCATTGAGTTGTATCGTGTGAGGCGACTTGACCGTGACCGTGATGACGCGGATGCCACCTGGCCTTATTAACTGGCGCGCGCGTTGTACCGGTGCTGGCATGGTCAGATAACGATGTTCTTCACGTCGCGTCATCCACCACCTGTTAAACCCTCGTTTGTTGGGCTACGTGGTATGCTACGCCGTGGCAATCAGGTTTCACCTGGCCCGACCCTATGACATCCACTGCGCGGGTAAAACTGTCTTGTATTGAGTTCAATGACACTCTATGACGTAGCAACCAACCCGTCGAATTCTACGGGGGTTTAGGGTCTAGAGTAGGGTTGAACCCTACAGGGTATAGGGTGAAACCCTAAACCCTCAAACCCTAGGACCGTGGGACCCTACGTGCGGGACCTGAGCGACGCGGCGCCGCAGGACGGCGCGGAGCGCGCGGGCGTCATGGCCAACCTGGAGGGCAAAGCCGCGACCATCGCCTACCTGCTGGACCAGGGCCACCGCGTGTTCGTCCACTGCATGCACGGCAGGGGCTTACACTCGCCCACTCTTTAGCTCAACCTCAGCCGTTTTGGTCAGTGAGCCGTTTTGTGTTCAGTTTGTGACGAGTTATGAACCATCTATCTAATGAAGGTACCCAATGTATCCCACAAAAAGTGCTTACGTTGAGTCGCGAAGTGGACGAGTGTAAGGCCCTGATGCACGGCAAGAACCGCTCCGTGGCGGCCACTGTGGCGTTCCTGGTAGGGCCTGTCAGACATTTCTCGCCAAGTCATTGGATGTCGTTCATCGCCAGAAACGAGGGATGAAAGGCGTTGGTCTAACAGATATTGCTCGCTGCGTTATAGGATGCCATTTAAATCAAGAAAGAAGGGTTCAAATGCGTTGGACTGGTAGTTCATGCTTGCCGCGTCGTATAATTTCATTTGATTACATAAAAAGGGTTCAAAATGCGTGTCTGTGACGTGGTGGGCTATATGTTCCAGGCCCTTTCTCCTGTTGATCCACCGTGGGTTGAAGCTGGATGCGGCGTGGGACGCGGTGAAGCGGCTGCGGCGCCAGGCCAACGTTCGCGAGCGCAACACGTTCCACCGGGAGCTGGCGTTGATGGCGGAGGTGGCGGCAGCGGGGGTCAAGCTGCAGCGCACGACGGCAGATGTCGAGGACTGCCCCGTGTCCAGCTGGGGGGACGAGGACGATGGCGGGGGTTGGTTTGGTGGAGTCATGCGTTGCAGGCAGGGCCACTTTAAACTCAGTGTCAGGTCTGGTATCGAAGATATGGTATCGAATCCCGTTCGACCAATCAGAACTGGCCATTTAGAACATCCCACCGACCGACTCGCCGACTGTCCGACCTGGTCGCCATCCTTGAGTAAATAGACCCTCGGTTTCGAGGAGATAAACCTGACGTGTCAGGCCGACACTGAATTTAAAGCATGGTCGCCACATCATCCACCGCATTATAAACCCTCATTTCTTGACTTGAACGACATCCAATGACGTGGCGAACGGTATGCACTCGGCTCTTGAAGCAGGATGAGCAGCGGCGAGGTGGGAATGGGGCCTTGCACTCGTTCTCTTCCCAGCTCAACATGAGCGCTCTGTCCCTGGAAGCACTTGAAAGTATCCTGCACGATACGTTGAGATTCCTTAAGATTAGCTGAAATGGATCCCGTGCAAGGGCCATATGGCGAGGGAGTGGCGGTGGCGGCGGCGGCAGCGGCGGCGGCGGCGGCGGCGGCAGATGTATCCTGGTCGGGACGAGTAATGGGGCTGGTTACTGCTCACTGTGTGAATGCCTTGGGGCTCGCTGAACGTCAGGGGGAATCAAGTAAATGTGGCGATCACATTGTTATCCGGCCCTCCATGGGGGAGGCGATGTGGGGCAGTTCCTGACCCAGTCGGAACTCCTTGGCACTCCCCGAAGCTTGCACTACACGCTGAATCACGGCAGTAGCCCTGAAAAGAAAATTCGGGAGGAGCACTTAGATATTCACAGTAGACACGCAAGGTAGACACGCCCCAGTCACTGGAACGGCGTAAACAAATATGGGAGGGTGCCGTAGACATTCACCATAGAATTCCACCAGGGACCGGCCAAATCGGCCCGTAGACATTCACCATAGATTTCCCCCGGGGACCGGCCAAATCGTGACCGGGAGGTCCGTAGACAACCACTATAGCTGCGCCTCAGGCACGGCCTGAATCACATTCCCATACCAGTTATGGTTGATGGAGTTGGTCATAGATGCTTCACCATGTGAAGCGCCGTGAGGCTCGATAAACGTTCGATGAACGTTCGATGAAAAATAAGCTTTTAAACAGAGCAGTCCATGTACTAAGGTTCAAAATTCGAGGTCTACGTCCTCATCCTCCTCCTCGGCGTCCTCGAAGCGGCCTAATCCTATGCATGCTCAACATTTACGCCTGTTCTTCCTCCTCCTCCTCGTCGTCTTCGAATCGGCCCGGGGTCAGGGGCTGACACTCGTCCACTTTTCGGCTCAACTTAAGCGCATTCTGTGGGATAGGGGTTGCATTCAGGGGTTGTTTAGGGGGTGTGTAGGGGGTGTGAGGGGGTATTACGGGGGATTAGGGGGTGTCTAGGGTGTACTGGGTGTCAGAAACGGCTCAAGTTGAGCTGAAAAGTGGACGAGGGTAAGCCCCTGCCCGGGTCGTCCTCGATGAGCTGGTCCAGCTCACCCGCTGTGGGCATGGTGAGCAGCGCGTCATACTTGTCCAGCATCGCCCCGCGCGCCTCCGCCCCCGCGCCGCTCAGCACCTCCCGCCCGTAGAGTACCGGGTACAGGGATGAGACTCGCCGCGTCACCGGGCGGCACTTGACTCAACAAAGAGGGTCGGAAAATGTGATGAATGTCATACGAGTAGGGTGGCAATAGGCCGATTTCGGTATATCGCCTAGGTAAAATGCCCATACAGAGTTGCGGGCAAAGCGACAGCGCTCCGTGCGGGAAAGAGGGTGACATGAGTTGCGGGCAAAGCGTCAGCGCTCGGCGCGGGGAGCGATATACCGAAATCGGCCTATTGATATGTGGCATGACATCATGCAATTCTCGGAGCCGCACCTCCTCGTCGTAGAAGAAGTCGCCGGCCTCCCCCATGCCGTCCTCCTCGCCATCCTCGTCGTCGTCCGGGTTCATGGCCGCGCACTCGCACAGCGCCTTGAACATGGCGTCCAGCTGTGCGGGGTTCTCCGGCACCAGCCGCAGCTCCGTCATCTCGTCGTCCGGCTCATACGGCCACGTTTGTAATGCTGTCTCCTCGTCGTAAGCCGCTGATTTGCTCAACACACGAAGTCCGGACACCTAGGCCGGTGAAGTGACCTCAGAATTTACCAATTAAGAGGGGTGTATTTTTATTTCAGGGGGGTAGTAAGGGGTTATTACGGGGGTCGTCTCGTGAAAATAAAACCTTCAGACCTAAACCCTGAACCCTAAAGTACTTTTACAGTCTGTTAACTGGTAAAAATTTGGGGTCACTTTACCGGCCCTTGCTCGGACCTAACGATGGTGTCAGGTGTGAGTGTGGCTGGTGCCATGTGGTTGGTGCCATGTGGTTGGTGCGTGGTGGATGTGTGGCGAGCATCATTTGCTTGGTCTTACATCGCCATAGTCGTCATCCTCGTCCTCGTCCTCGTCCCCGTCCTCCCCCGCCGCGCCGCCGTTGGCGCTCTTCCCCCCGGCTCCCTCCGGCACGGGCCCCTCCACCTGTGTGTAGATGCACGCCGCAGGAAACGCGCCCTCGGCGCCGCCGCGCGATACGGCGTGCATGGTCAGGGACCGGAAGGTAAGGCCTGGCAGACATCACATTCCTCACCTCACCATCGACACATATTTTAATCCCTCGTTCATGGGTTAAATGGCATCTTATGACGCGGCGAGCAGTATCTGTGAGGCCCTACCGGAAGGGCACGGCGAAGCCCGCCGCGCCGTCGGAGCCGATCCAGAGCAGGCGGCGCGTGGTGATGTGCAGCGTCCCCGCCTGGCCCGCGGCGTCCTCGCCCACGTGGAAAGACACGGGCAGTGCTAGCGCCACCGCCTCGCCGTCTGAGGCATCGGGGGGCGGCGGGGGAGCGGAGGAAAGGGTGAGTCGGTTGTAGATGTAATTTTGTTGACACGCCTCGAAGGACCTTGAGCGAGGCCGTGAGCCGTCAGCTGGGAAATGTTAGTGGTGGGCTCATCGCGTACACCGCTCGCCCTCGGCCGAGCCCTGGTGCCGGTGCGCCGGTCGACCGCCGCCCCGCGCGCTGGATCGAATTGAGAAAATTGGGGTGCCGATGCCGCGATCACGCGCGCTCACCTGACACGTCGCAGACGGGCCCGCCGGCGGCATCCCTTTCGGCGTAGGGCTGGATCCCAACTGCTGGCCGCCCGGAGAACATATCGCCTTGCTGCTGCTGCGGTTGACCGAGGAGGCGCGCGCTTGTCAAGTGCGTGTCTCGCGCCAAAATTGCCACTTCTACTTGCACCAGTCGGGGAACTTTTCGTGCTGGCAGGCTGGTATCGAGCGGCGTGTTCGAGCGAAATACCGAAATTGCCATACAGATTGTGTACCCGGTACACCGACCCGTTTTGGAGGAGCAAGAACCAGGCCTCTTCCGCGCGTCAAATCCACGGCGCGCTACGCAGCGGCAGCTGTGCGAGGATCCCCACGGTCGCATCCCCGCGCTGGGCGTGTGCGTGGGGGCCGCGGGGGGCAGCGGGGGACTGCCTCCTCCACTGGTCGTGGTGCCGCGGTGCTGATTTGGTCCTGAGTGCTCGGCCGAAATGGGGACCGAGGCTGCTCAGGCTTTTCCCATGGGGTCGGGGCTGTTCCGGGACGTGCTCGAGGGCTCGTTCCCGGAGCTGTACGCGCCGCCCGCGCCGGAGCCTGAACCCGAGGCGGCGGCGGAAAGCGAGGAGCCGGAGGGCGGCAAGGAGGGCGGTGAAGAGGGCGGCACGGAGGGGAGCAAGGAAGATGCGGGTGCGGTTGAGGGTGAGGAGGGTGCGGGGGCAATTGCGGACGACGCGGAGCCGGACGAGTACCAGCGGCGCATAACGGATATCGCCAGCCAGGTGCGACCATGCGTACGGCTGACAGGGACCCCCCCTTCGCCTCTCTGATAGGCCTCACCATCTCCGCGCCCCCGCTACCACCACAACCCACACCCCATGTACAACCCAACACGGCCAAAATCCTTCGCACTGGGGGTCAAAGGCTGAGCCGGTTCCTAAATGGGGCTCGGGCATTCGGGACCCCCGACCCCCGAGATAAAGAAACCCACAGCACCCCTACCCGGGGTGGGAAGACCCATATGGCAAACGTATCTCTCCCCTACTCGCGCACCCAACGCGCCGCGACGATACCACCGGAGCGCGGCGTTGACCAACCAGCCTGCCTCGCCTGCCCACCCCTCCCTCATACATATTTTTCCACAACCCAGAGACGGAAGGATCCTCCCGTACACGTAACATATATGTACACGTAACATATATGAGCATGACGGGAATTCCCCACACACTACACAGTCTGCTGACGCTATGGTTATCGCGCTATCTTCTTGATTGCAGTGCACGGCCACGGTGTCGGAGCTGGACGGGCTGGACGAGTACCTGAATGACGCGGAGGCCGCCTCCGCCGCCGCTGAGAAAGCGTCCCTCGAGGAGGCTGACCGGCTGTACACCAAGGTGGGGGACGGGGGACGACTGCGTGACTCCCGCCGCCATCAGGCCTTAGTTGGAACAGATGGAGGAGGAGGAGGAGGAGGAGGAGGAGGAGGAGGAGGAGGAGGAGGAAGAGGGGGAGGCGGAGGAGGAGGGGGAGGAGGAGGAGGAGGGGGAGGAGGGTGAGGAGGGGGAGGAGGAGAGGGCGGAGGAGGAGGCGGTGAATGTGCACACACGGGCATCGTCAGCCTTGCTTTCAACATCTTGACTTTATTTTTCGTAAGTGACACCCTGTGACGTGGGGAGCGTGATTCACTCGTACTCGGGACTAGTCATACAACCCCCACGCCATCAACCACGCTTTAGTCGAGCGACACCCTGTGACGTGGCGGTCAGTGTCCACTCGACCCTACCCAGCGGCGCACCGCACGGCGGGCATGCCCCGCTTCCCACTGGCACTGGACCTGGACCAGGCCCGCGTGGTAGGGTGGTGCAGGTTGACCCTATCAAAACCCGTGTTGAAAGCGTCTCCGGTTTCAGTGCTTGAAGCTTCAGTATGATGAACCGCTTTCAAACGTTGCTTTCAAACCCAACTTGCGCTGCTACAGCAAGGACGAGCAGGGCCTGCTCAACCCGCTGGCGATCATGTCCGAAAACGCCGAGCGCTTGACCCAGTCAATGGCGCCGCCCCGGACTCTGGATTTTCTCGACAAAGGCATTGAGGCAGGCCTTTCACCAGCGCCCGTTTCAGCTACTTTTTGCCGATTCTCCTGAAACCACTCGAGTCGAAGACGCTTAGTTGAGCTGAAAAGGGAACGAGAAGACTACGCAGTTTTCCAGGGTACCTCAAATGGCGGTCGCCAATTCTGGAGTGCATGGACGGTCGAATCGCCACATTGTACCATTGTATGGCACATCTATCTGACTGTCTATTTACTCAAGGTCGCAACTTTGCGCACCGTTGACCGCAATTTAAGGTACCCTGGAAAACTGCGAAGGAAGCCCCTGGCGCTCGGCCAACTACTTGAAGTCGACGAGCAACACGGCGGTGCGGACCGGGATCCGCAGCGTGGAGCGACCGGTGGCGGCGTTCCACCCGCGGGTGTTCCCCGGGGGGCCGCTGCTGAGCGCCGCGGAGTTTCAGAAGAAGGTGGACGGCAGCGAGGTGCGGCGGCGGGAGATGGCCAAGACCATGAACCCCGGGCAGCGCCACCTCGAGGAGAAGGTGCTACAGGGCAGGGCCCGGGGCTGCGCACCTCACACCGCGTCCGTCACTGTTTGCTCGTTGCGTATGAAATAGTGCGTCAAAGTGTGACAAGCAAAAGCAAAAGCACAAAGCATGGACCAATCGCAGGCTCGGATAAGACCTGATCCGCCCTGATCCCAGCCTGTGATTGGTCTATGCTTTTTGCTTTTGCTTTTGCTCGTAACACTTTGACGCACTCTGTCATACCACTGTACCCGCACACGCTCGCCGCATCCACCTCCCTGGCCTGACGTGCTGTCATGACTGTCTGCGTGAGGCCCTGCCCCCGGGCATGCGGACGCGGTTGAACTTCATGCGCAACCCGCGGCACCCGGGCACAGCGCTGCCCGCCCTGGACGCCGCCACCACGCAGAAGGTCAAGGCGGTGGTGCCCTCGGACATGTTCGCCATCGAGCCCCCCGTGGTAAGGCGGTGCAGGTTGACGCTATCGGACCCGCGTTGAAAGCGCCTGGATAAGCGCTTGAAACCAAAATATGATTAATTGCTTTCAATTCTGCTTCAATTTTGCTTTCAATTCAATTTGCGCCGCTATACCATGGTGGAGTTCAACGACTTCGAAGTGGGCGCCGTGTACGAACTCACGGTAGGGTGATGCAAGTCGGACCTCGTGTTGAACGCGCCTGGTTGCAGCGCGCATGAAGGTGGAATTAGATGAAACGCTTTTAAACTTTGCTTCCAATTTGAACTTGCGCCACTACAGCACGGTGTCGCTCCGCAACAAGAGCAACGTGAGCCGCCGCGTGCGGATCCTGCCACCGCAGTCGGCGTACTTCAGCATCTCCGAGCTCCGCTTCCCGCACACCCACGGGTTGCTGGCAGGGGCTTACACTCGTCCACTTTTCAGCTCAACCTGAGCCGTCTCTGACACAAAATATACCTTAAACACCCCCCAATACCCCCTGATACCTTCTAAACATCCCCGAAACAACCCCTACATGCACCCCCTATCCCACTGAAAGCGCTTACGTTGAGCTGAAAAGTGGACGAATGTAAGCCCCTGGTTGCTGGCGCCCGGCATGGCGTGTCACTGCACGGTGCGTTTCTCGCCGGATTCCCTCGCGGATTACGAAGACACGCTGACGGTCGTCGCGGAGCTGACGCGGTTCACGCTGCACGTGGCGGCGCGGCGGCAGGGGCTTACACTCGTCCAGTTCTCAGCTCAACTTGAGCCGTGTCTGACACAAGAAAACACCCTACGAACCCTAAACACCCCCAAACACCCTTGAATACCCCCTTAACACGGGCTACACAACCCCTACGCGCATCCCCTATCGCATACAAAGCGCTTACGTTGAGCTGAAAAGTGGACGAGTGTAAGCCCCTGCACGGCGGCAGCCCCCGTGCCTGACCTTAGACTCGACCATCGACGTTGGGTACGTGCTGGTGGGCAACGACGTGGAGACGCGGTTCCCGTTTCAGAACATCGGCGGCTCCGGCCGCTTCCGCCTCGTCGCCGACGCCGACTGGCCCGACCACGTCACGCCCATCGTGCTGCCCCCTCACGGCGTCTCGGTAGGGCGGTGCAGGTCGACCCTATCAAACCCAAGTTGTAACCGCCTGGAACTAACGCTTGAAACTGGAATATGATGGACTGCTTTCAAAGTTTGGTTTCAAATTCAACATGCGCCGCTACATCTCGGTGGCGGAAGGCGAGGATGGCAGCGGGCCGGCGGTGCCCTGCATCGGCTTGAGCCCGTTCCGAGTTGGCCCCGGCGAGGTGGAGGTGCGCCCGCTCGGCGAGGACCAGCTCTGCGTTGGCTTCGCGCCCCCCCAGGCAGGGGCTTACACTCGTCCACTTTTCAGCTCAACTTGAGCCGTTTCTGACCCAAAATACACCCTGAGCACCCCCTAATACCCGGTAATACCTCCTGAACACCCCCTAGGCAACCCCTAAATGCACCCCCTATCCCACAGAAAGCGCTTACCTTGAGCTGAGAAGTGGACGAGTGTAAGCCCCTGCCCCCAGGGCGGCGAGTTCATCCAGCAGTTCCGCATGGTGTGCGACAACTGCCAGGTGAAGACCTTCACCGTGGTGGGGCAGGGCGCCATCCTGGAGACGCACGTCAGCGAGGTGGACGGCAGGGGCTTACACTCGTCCAGTTCTCACCTCAACTTGAGCCGTTTCTGACACAAAATTCACGCTGAACACCCCCTGATACTCCTTAATACCCCCTACCACCTCCTAAAGATCCCCTAAACCATCCCTGAATTCACTACTTTCCGACAGAAGGCGCTTAAGTTGAGTCGAAAAGTGGACGAGTGTAAGCCCCTGGTGGTCGGGCGCGCCACGGTGGCGGGGGAGCTGGCGCGCCCCGTGTGGTTCGGGCCCGTGGTGCCGGGCAGGGGCTTCCACTCGTCCACTTCTCAGCTCAACCTGAGCCGTTTCTGACACAAAATGCACCCTAGACAACCCCTAACATCCCCTACTACCCCCTGAACACCCCCTATACAACCCCTGAATGTACCCCCTATCCAACACAAAGCGATTACGTTGAGCCGAAAAGTGGACGATTGTAAGCCCCTGGTGGCGGGCGCGGAGCTGGAGCGGGTGCTCACCGTCATGAACGCCACGCAGGTGCCGCTGCCGTTCGAGTGGGACTACCCGGCGGAGGCGGGGCAACTCACCAGCCCTAACATGTGTGTTAAATCATTCACTTCGTTGCTCACCTCTCCTCCCCTCTGCTCTTCTCTGCTCTGCTCTCCTCTCCTCGCCTCTCCTCACCTCTCCTCACCTCTCCTCACCTCTCCTCTCCTCTCCTCTCCTCTCCTCTACTCTCCTCTCCTCCCCTCTCTTCTCCTCTCCTCTCCTCTCCTTACCTCCTCTCCTCTCCTCTCCTCTCCTTTCCTCTCCTCTCCTATCTCCTATCTCCTCACCTCTCCTCTCATCCCCTCTCCTATCTCCTCACAGCGCTCCTCGTTGTTTCTTGAGCTCGGCGATTCACCTCTGACTGTCGAGCGTCATCTGCCCGGCCCTGCGACGAGGAGGGGGTGTTCACCATCCAGCCGGCGCGCGGGATCCTGGCAGGGCGGTGCAGGTTGTTCCTATCAAACCCACGTTGACAGCGCCTGGAACTAAGCGCTTGAATCTAAAATGTGACGAACCACGTTTAAACTTTGCTTTCAATTTCAACTTGCGCCGCTACATCCTGGCGCCCAGCGCGGAGGCGCACTTCAGCGTCATCTTCCGACCGGCCGCCGTGGTGTCCTACGACCGCTCCTGCAAGCTGGTGGTGGACACATCGTTCCCCCCCCGGGAGCCGCACCCGGGCTGGCCCATGACGGTCGGGCCTGCCACATGTTGCTCGCCACAATATACGATGTCATCATAATCAAGAATGAGTGGGCTCAGGGCGCGTCAGATAGGTCCGAGCAAGGGCCGGTGAAGTGACCCTAGAATTTACCAGTCAAGAGGGGAATGTTTTGACTGTGAGGGGTATGAGAGGGGTATCAGGGGGGTCGTCTCGTGAAAATAAAAACCCAAGACCTAAAGCCTAACCCCTAAAGTACTTTTACAGTCTGTTAACTGGTAAATTCTGGGGTCACTTTACCGGCCCTTGGTCGGACCTGTCAGATGACGTTGCTGGCAAAATTGGGCCGGCCCTACATGATGGCTCCTGTGACTGTGGAGGACTTCACCATCGCGGGTGTGGGCGCCGCCCGCGACGTCGTGCTGGGAAACCATCTGCTCAATTTCGCGGGGTCGCTGCTCCTGGGCAGGGGCTTACACTCGTCCACTTCTCAGCTCAACCTGAGCCGTTTCGGAAACAAAAACTCACACTGCACACGCTTGTTCCGCCTGACACCCCCTAAACAATCCCTGAACAACCCCTAAACGCTCCCCCTATCCCACAGAAAGCGCTTACGTTAAGCAGAAAAGTGGACGAGTGTAAGCCCCTGCTCCTGGGCAAGACTTATGAGGGGGAGGTGCGCCTGACCAACAACAGCGACAGCGTGGTGGATTATGATTGGTCAGGGCAGGGGTCGGGGGTGATGGTGTACCCCCCCTCGGGACAGCTGGAGCCCGCGGGCGGCGCCGTGGTGTGCGTGGTGGCAGGGGCTTACACTCGTCCACTTTTCAGCACCCTGAGCCGTTTCTGAAACTAAACCCACCCGGAACACCCCCTCACGCCCCCTGATACCCCCTAATCACCCCATAAGTGACCCCCATCGCACCCCCTATGCAACTCGAAGCGCTTACGTTAAGCCGAGATGTGGACAAGTGTAAGCCCCTGCGTGGTGGCCGTGACGTGCACGGAGGTGACGCGCGTGGACCGCACGGTGGTGTGCCACGTGGAGCACGGGCCCGACCTGCCGCTGCGGGTGCAGGCGGACGTGGAGGGTCCCGAGGTGGCCATCGCGCAGGTCAGGCCCTGCTCAATTCCTACACGGTCCGACCCCCTCTACCATGAGAAACTGATGGGTCAAATCGCGCCAAAACCTCGATTCTTCAAAATGGTCGATTTGAGGGATTATTAACTCAGGCAAAGCGAAAGCCTGGCCGGTTGGTCGGTCGGCAGACATCCCCAGATCCGGGGATATCTCTTCTAAGCCGCGTATTTCTTATGGTAGAGGGGCTCGGCGCGAGTAGTAGCTCGCCACGCCAACAACCATACTCATATTTTCGTTCATGATATGTCATGACGCGGCGAGCATTTTCAATTGAATTTTATGACGTGCGAGCATTCGAAACCGTGGTTTTGACTTCGCTTCCATCGTATGACGTGGCGGGCACGGTTTCACGCGGCCCCACGCGGAGGCGCAACTGGACTTCGGGCTGTTGCAGCAGAGCGTTGGGGGCGAGTCGCTCATGCTCCTTCGGAATAACTCTTCGGTAGGGTGGTCCAGGTTGACCCTATGACACCCAAGTTGAAACCATCTGGAACTAAGCGCTTTAAACTACAGTGTGATATAATGCTTCCAACTTCTGCTTTCAAATTTAACTTGCGCCGCTACACCTCGGTGGCCGCTGCGTGGACGCTGGAGGAACGCCGGGGGGGCGCCGGCGCCGGCGAGGGTGCGGAGGCGAGCGGGCACGGGGCTGGGGGCGGGGGAGGGGGTGGAGGGGAGATTACGTTTTCGATGACGTCAGGGGAGTTGCCGCCGCTGGGGGAGGTGGAGGTGGAGTGCTTTCTAGCGCCATCGGAGCCGGGGCCGTACCGTAGCATCATCGTGTGCACCGCCGGCAGGGGCTTACACTCGTTCACGTGAGAGCTCAACTTGAGCAACTCCAGGACACATTGATGAGTTATGTTGGGTTATACGGTGGACAGAGGAGCTCAAGTTGAGCTGAAATGGGAACGAGTGTAAGCCCCTGACTGCCGGCGGGGGCCGCGCCAGCTGTGTGGCCGCGCGCGCCGACGTGCTGCAGCCGCGCGCGGTGCTGTCGGAGGCAGGGGCTTACACTCGTCCACCTTTCAGCTCAACCTGAGCCGTATCTGTCACGAAATACACCCTATACACCCTATACACCCCCCAACACCCCCCGACACCTCCTAAACACCCGGAAGACAACCCCTAATCAATGCCTCAATGCACTCCCTATCCCACAGAAAGCGCTTACGTTGAGCCGAAATGTGGACGAGTGTGCGCCCCTGGTGGGAGGTGGAGGTGGACCTGGGCGTGTGCTACGTGGGCGCCGCCGTGGAGCACCAGCTCACCGTCCAGAACATGACCATGCTCCCCGCGGTACGCCCTCATGGATATATTTGTCCCTCATATTTTAAGTCCAACGATCAAAACCCTACAGTAAAGCCCCCATTCAGACCCCCCTCATTAGACCCCTCATCAGACCCCCATCACAGATATTGCTCGCCATGTCATAGGATTCCATTCAACTCAGGAAACGAGGGTTAAAATGCGTGTCGATGACGTGGCGGGCAATACATGGCAGGCCCTACCCTGCGGTATTCCGGTGGTCGCACGAGTGTCTGGGCGCCGGGCCCGCGGCGGCGGCGCAGGGCGCCTTGACTTTCGAGACGGACTGGCCCGAGGACGAGATTCCTCCCGGTGGCTCGCAGACCGTTCGGTTCATGTTCACCCCGCGGGCAGCGTGCGCGGACTACTCCTCGCTGGTGGTGTGCGACGTGGACGGCAGGGGCTTACACTCGTCCACTTTTCAGCTCAACCTGAGCCGGTTCTGGCACAAAATACACCCTAGACACCCCCTAATACCCCCTGACACACCCTACACACCTCCTAGACAACCCCTAACTGTACCCCCTATCCCGCAGAAAGCGCTGAAGTTGAGCCGAAAAGTGGCCGAGTGTAAGCCCCTGGTGGACGGCATGCCCCGCCCGCTCGGCTTCGCCGTGGCGGCGGACATCCGCGGCCTCAACGTCGAGTACGACATTCTGAAGAACGAAAAGGTGGTGGCGGGCGACTTGTTGAATGCCTCGGCGGTGATTGGCGACGCGGTGTGCGTGGACTTCGGTGACGAGTGCGAGGTGCGGCGGCACCAGACGATGGTAGGGCAGTGCAGGTTGACCCTATCAAACCGATGTTGAAGGCGCCTGGAACTAAGCGCTTGAAACTGAAATATGATGGACCGCTTTCAAAATTTGCTTTCAAAGTGAACTTGCGCCACTACATCATGGAGATTGTGATCCGCAACACGACAGCGATGGAGGTGAATGTGGAGCTGGCGTGTGTTAAGCTGGGAGTGGACGACGACACGGCAGTGACGGTGCTGGGTGGGGCGGTGCAGGTTGACCCTTTCAAACCCACGCTGAAAGCGCCTGGAACTAAGCACCTGAAACCATGATATGATGAACCGCTTTCAAACTTTGCTTTCAATTTCAACTTGCGCCGCTACAACTAGGGTGCAGCGCGGCGGCGGAGGGCGCCACAGGGCTGGCCGGCGGCGGCCTGGCGCCCGTGGGTGCCCGCGCCGTGGGCGGCCTCGGCGGCGGCAGCGGCATGCTGGCTGTGGCGCTGCAGCGCACCACGGTGACCGCGGAGGCGTCCTTCACCAGCACCGTCTTCGGTGCCGCCTCGACAATGAAACCCGGGGCCACCTTGAAGCCCCATCCGCCCCTCTCCGCCGCCGGCGCCGGGAGCGCCGGCGGCGGCGGCGGGAGCGTCAGCGGCGGCGCCCGCGCGAGCGTCGCCGGGAGTGTCAGCGGCGGCGCCCGCGCGAGCGTCGCCGGGAGCGTCCGCATGGAAGGCTCCGGAGGTTCCCTCGGCGGGCCCCGCGCTTCCTCGGTGTCATTTGCCGGCTCCGTGGGTGGGCACAGCCGCCCCGCCACCGGCATGACCTCCGGTACCGGGCGTACCGGGCGGCGCCCCGGTACCAGCATGACCTCCGCGTCACGCGCCGGGGGACGCCCCAAGCTCGGCGCCGAGCACGAACGAGTCGGCTTCTCCCGCGGACTGGGTAGGGCGGTGCAGGTTGCCCCTGTCAAACCCACGTCTAAAGCGCCTGGAACTAAGCGCTTGAAATTAGAATACGATGAACTGCTTTCAAGTTTTGCTTTCAATTTCAACTTGCGCCGCTACAACTGGGTGTGCAGATGGATGCCACGCGGCGCACCAAGGAGGCCGACGCCGCCGCGCTGGCCTCGGGCAGGGGCTTACACCCGTCCACTTCTCAGCTCAATCTGAGCCGTTTCCAACGCTTAAAACATCCCATATAGCTCTAAACACCGCCTCTACCCCCACCATCCATGCCCCATATACAGCCCCTGAACACCCCTTGTCCCACAGAAAGCGCTTACGTTGAGCTGGAAGGTGAACGGGTGTAAGCCCCTGGCCTCGGGCCAGGGCGCCGCCGTGGTGATCTACCCGGCCTCGGGCACCCTGCCCGCCAACGGGGAGTTCCGCGCCACGCTCACCTTGGTGGGGCGGTGCAGGTTGACCCTATCAAACCCGTGTTGAAACTGCCTACAACTCAGAGCTTGAAACTCAATTATGATGGACTGGTTTCAAGTTTTGCTTTAAAATTCAACTTGCGCCGCTACACCTTGGTGAGCGACATGCCAGGAGAGTACTTCGACACGCTGCGATGCCGCGTGGGTGAGCTGCCCGAGCGCTGCCTTCCCATCCGCGCCGGCGTCGTGGGCAGGGACTTACACTCGTCCACTTTTCGGCTCAACGTAAGCGCTTTCTCAGGGATAGTGGCTGCATTCAGGGGTTGCTTAGGGGGTGTTGGGGGGAAGTAGTGGGTGGTAGGGGGTGTTTAGGGTGTATTTTGTGTCAGAAACGGCTCAGGTTGAGCTGAAAAGTGGAGGAGTGTAAGCCCCTGGTGGTGGGCACGCCGCTGATCGTCCAGGCGACCCGCCAGGCGCCCGCGGGGTACTCGGCGTCGCACCCCCGCCCTAGCAACACCATGGGTAGGGCCTGCCAGATATTGACCGCCACGTCATCCAACGCATTTTGAACCCTCGGTTATTTACTTAAATGGCGACCTGTGACCTGGCGAGCTATATCTGCCAAGTCCGTTGCCCATCACGTCATCGAGACAGATTTGAACCAAAATTGGTTGAGTTGAATAGCACTGTATGACGTGGCGAGCAAAATCTGCCGGGCCGTATCCGCGGGGTTGGCCTGGGGTGCCGTGGCGGTGGGAGCCCCGGCCAGTACCAAGCGGTTTTTCTGCGTCAACACCGGGCCGCGGGACATGGAGGTGGAGTTCACGCCGTGGATCGATCCGGACCCCGCCGCTGGCAACGGCGGCGGCGAGAGGCAGGGGCTTACACTGGCTCACTTCTCAGCTCAACCTGAGCCGTTTCTGACACTCAAAACATCCCCTAAACGCCTAAAACCCCTCAACCCCCGCCATGAATACCCCCTAAATATTCCCTTAAACATCCCTTGTCCCCCAAAAAACGCTTACGTTGAGCTGAAAGGTGGACGAGTGTAAGCCCCTGGCGAGAGGTACGCGCACACCAAGATGAGCGTGGATGAAGCCACCGGGCTAGTGTCGCTCGAGGTGGGGCCCTGCAACTTGACTCCAGTGTTGAAAGCGCCTGGCTTCAGCGAGTGAGATAGAGAGAGAGAGAGAGAGAGGGAGAGTAAGAGAGGGAGACAGAGAGAGAGACGCGTGTATGAGGAGGCACCATTGCTTCCGCCTTGGCCCCCGTGCCTGGCTTCAGCGCTTGAAACTCAAATATGATGAAGCGCTTTCAAACCTTACTTTGAATTTCAATTTGAGCCCTATAGCCAGGTGACCCCGGGCGGCACCATGTGCTCGGAGAGCGGGCCGTTCAGGGTGGAGCCGCCGGGGAAGGTGGTGGTTCCCGCCAACGGGGGCTGCAAGGGGTTCGGCGTGGAGTACGTGTACGGCAGCGGGGCGCCGCGCCCGTTTGCGGGGTACGTGAGCGGCGCGCACCGCCTGGCGGGTGCGGGGGGTAACGAGGAGAGGCTGACGCTGGCGCTGGGCTGCGCAGCCACCAAGGTGGGGCGGTGCAGATTGACCCTATCAAACTCACGTCGAAAGCGCCTGGAACTAAGCGGTTGATGGATTTTGATGAACCGCTTCCAAGTGCTACTTCCAAATCAAGTTCTGCCGCTACACCCAGGCGCGCGTCGGCGGCGGGGAGTCGGCAAGCGGCGGCGCCGCCGCCGCCGCCATCAACCCGGTGCGGGTCAGGATCGACGGCGCGTTCCACCCGTCCGCTGCGGCGCCGCCTAGGCCGATGAAGCCGCTCATTGTGCGGCTGGCGGCAGGGCCATACACGCGCCCACTTCTTTGCTCAATCTGAGCCGTTTCTCACACATGAACACCCCCAAAATCCCCCCAGCACCCCCTAAACACCCCCAAAACAATGCCTAATCGCACCCCCTATGCCACAAAAAGCGCTTACGTTGAGCTGAAAGGTGAACGAGTGCAAGCCCCTGGGTGGCGGCGGACGCCTTCAGCCCCCGCCTGCAGCCCGACGCGGAGGCCAACTTCGCGTGGGTGTGCCACGCCCCCGTGGACGTCGCCCACAGCACGTACTACCGCGCCGTCACACTCACCAACATTTGGAACACGCCGGTTTCCTTCACGCTGGGTACCGACGGCGGGTCGCCGTTTGCGGTGGTGGAGGCAGGGGCTCACACTCGTCCACTTCTCAGCTCAACTTGAGCCGTGTCTGATACAAGTAAGCACCCTACACACCCTACACACCCCCTGACAGCCCCTTTACACGGGCTACACAACCCCTACGCGCACCCCCTATCCCATACAAAGCGCTCAAGTTGAGCTGAAAAGTGAACGAGTGTAAGTCCCTGGGTGGAGGTGGAGTCGTCAGTGCCGCAGCTGGGGCTGGAGCAGTCGAGCGCGTTCTCGAAATCCCCCCTCGCGTTGGGCAAGGTGAACCAGATACCGTTCCTGGTGCCCCCTCGCGAGAACTTGCACGTCACCATGAAGTTCGAGACCCCCGCGCCGCCCGACGAGGTGGGGCGGTGCAGGTTGACCCTATCAAACCCACATTGAAACCGCCTGGAACTGAGCGCTTGAACCTAAAGTGTGATATACTGCTTTTAAACTTTGCTTTCAAATTCAACTTGCGCCGCTACAACGAGGACGACGACGGGTTCGTCGTCCGCGAAGACTACGTCGCGGACGGCGCCTTGGTACGACTCCGATCCTATCAAAGTGACCCTATTAAACCGATTAAACCCATTAAACCGATTAAAGTAACCCCAATTGAAGTAACCTCAATAAAGTAACCCCATAAAAGTCACCTCATTCAAGTAACCCCATTAAAGTAAACCCAGTAGAGTGACCCCATTAAACCCATTAAACCCATCCTATCAAACCGGCACATCCTATTAAACTGACCCTTGACATCGTCGCGGCATTAATCCCACACGTATCAAAGTGAAGCTGAACATCCTATCAACGCGTGACTCACACATGTCAACCCGAATCACACCGTGCAGGTGGTTGAGTACGACAACCAGGACGTGCAGACGTTCCCACTGGTCTGCGAGTACCTCCACCCGGTAGGGCGGTGCAGCTTGACCCGATGAAGCCCGTGTTGAAAGCGCCCGGATCGATGCCCTTGAAACTAACATATGATGAGCCGCTTTCAAGTTTTGCTTTCAAGTTCAACTTGCGCCGCTACAACCTGGACATCAAACCGTCGCATGAAGAGGTCGCGTTTGGGAAGGTGCACGTCAACGCCCCCAAGGCAGGGCGGTGCAGGTTGACCCTATCCATCACAAGTGTAAACCGCCTGGAAGTAAGCGCTTGGAACTGGAATATGATGGACTGCTTTCAAACTTTGGTTTCAAAGTCAACTTGCGCCGCAACACCAAGGCGCGCGCGCGCCGCCTCGTCCTGACCAACGACGCGGAGGCAGGGGCATACACTCGTCTACTTTTCGGCTCAACGTAAGCGCTTTCTGTGGGATAGGGGGCGCAATTAGGGGTTGTTTAGGGGGGTGATTAGGGGGGCTTAGGGGGTATCAGGGGGTGCCTGGGGTGTATTTTGTGACAGAAAGGGCTCGGGTTGAGCTGAAAAGTGGACGAGTGTAAGCCCCTGTGCGGAGGCTGACGCGGAGTGGTCGGTGGCCAAGCAAGCGGACGACACTGGGCGGGGTTTCAGCGCGTTTTCCGTGACGCCCTCCTCGGGTGTCATCAAGGGCAAGGGGCGGGTCGGGTTGCCGCAGACCGTCACGGTGGAGGTCATGCTGTCCCCCAAGGTAGGCCGGTGCAGGTTGACCCTATCAAACCCCTGTTGAAACCGCCTGGAACCAGGGCCTTAGACCCGCGAACACGTGTAACGAATACATTCGCGAATACGGGTAACGAATACGGCAAATATTCGTTAATCACTCGCCCTGACTACCCCGAATACGGACCACATTCGTCACTCACTCGCCTGAATACCCGCGAATTTGAGGCCCAGGCTGGAACTAAGCGCTTGAAACGTAAGTGTGAATTACTGCTTTCAACTTCTGCTCTCAATTCAATTTGCGCCGCTACACCAAGGAGGAGGGGGCGTACGAGTGTTTCATCGAGTTCTTGGTTCGCATGGGGCGCGGGTGCCGGGTGCGGGTGCTGGGCGAGGGCACCTGGGACGAGGTCCAGGAGGGGGCCATCATGCCGCGCTGGGACCCGCTCGATGCGTGAACCACTTACACTTAGTACGCTTAGCTAAACATTTTATTCTACAGTAACGTTTAAACAAGACAGAAAGAACCCTGCGCATCGTGATTATGCAGAACCCGGATGACTCACGGGATGACTCCGGCCTTCCCAGACTGTCAGAAGCCGAGCTTTCCCCACAACCCCGTTTTTGGGGGGGTTTGGGGTTTAGGGTACATTGTGTAACGAACATTGACCGACTGCGACCGAGCACGAGTTATCGACATTAGGCCCCAATCCGCGCAGATGTTGTAGCATGAGGTTGGCCTCTTCGTCGTCCTCGTTCCACGAGCATTCGCGTGCCCGCGCCTGTGCTGACTGCCAAGCGGCCGCGGCTCCACTCGTCCCACGGGCAGTGGGGACCCCGCTCCCGACAATAATATATGACGGCCGCTCTCCGTTCATCCCAACGGAATGTCTCACAGCCCCTCTCCTCTTATCTCTAATAGCTCTCCCAGAATATATCACAACCGTTTTGCTCCAACGCCCTGCCCTTCTCCCACTCCGCCGGCACGCTCTGCAGCGGGTTCCCGCCGAGGTACAACACCTTCAGCGCGGTGAGTTTTCCAAGCGTTGCCGGAACGCGCGTCAGCTGGTTGTCACTGAGGGACAACCACAGAGCAGTGAGCCCCTCGAGCTCCGCCGGCACGCTCGTCAACCGGTTCTCGCCTAGGAACAACCCTGTCAGCGCGGTGAGCCGCCCGAGCTCCGCCGGCACCCTCATCAGCTGGTTCCCGTGGAGGTTCAACGTCTTCAGCGCGGTGAGCCGCCCGAGCGCCGCCGGCGCGTCACCTGTTAAACCGCGCCCTAGAAGGTCTATGTCCACCACCCGCCCCGTATCCGCGCTGCCCGCCTCGCCGAAGGTGACCCCGTACCACGCCGTCACGGGTGCGGCCTCGTCCCACAAGGCGCGCAACTCAGGGCACCCCTCGCGCCACGCGCGAAGCGTGTATGGATCCCACGGGCAGCCGCGATCCCACGCCCACTGCAGCACGTCCAGGTGTTGGTGCGCAACGGCGGCGGCGCACGTCGTCTCATCCCACGGGCAATCGTGCTCCCGCGCCCACTGCAACACCTCCAGACGCCCGCCCTCGGCGACGGCGGCACAGGTATGCGCGTCCCACCGGCACCCGTTGTCCTTAGCCCAAGCCAGCAGCTTGGCGGACTCGACGAAGTCCTCGACCCTGAAGTACACCCCGACGGTCCGACCCGCGCAAGGGAGCTCGGGGGACCGCAGCACCACGGCATCGGCTGAAGCGGTAGAGGCGTCCTTGAGTGCGGCTGCGATAGCACGCACGTTAGTGGCGTGCTTCGCCGCATTGGCGGCAGTGGTCGCTGCCGCAGCATTCACAGTGGAGGCGAGCGTCTTGGCCG
>Ga0307489_10000436_pt1 | contig 25207 bp, 43 predicted proteins | sample SB12metaG_FD_202247 | JGI IMG/M metagenome (GOLD analysis project Ga0307489, IMG submission 202247) | Sea-ice brine microbial communities from Beaufort Sea near Barrow, Alaska, United States - SB 1.2 | ecosystem: Environmental > Aquatic > Marine > Coastal | place: USA: Alaska | collected... | reverse complement strand
TGCGCGCGGCTCATTGGTCACACGTCACAGTGCTTTGAACGGCAAAATTTCTCAAGTCAAGAAGCTGAACGCGCTCCCTGCAATTTGGCGATTTCCGGAACTTGAGTGGGGGGATTTAGGAGCAGCCGTCTACAGGTGATGAAAGCGCAGTTCTGGATTTTGGCGGACACCAAGGTCGGTCGGTCGATTACCTGGCGCGCCGCGCGCCGCCTCGCCAACGGCAATTTGATAGGCCGCGGCGGGGCCGCACTGTTCCACGAGGTGCCAGCCACATCCGACAGCGGCTGCGCCACCCCACGCGACCCCCCTTACGGCATACCTCAACTACTGCGTGTTAGGTCCCAAGATTGGACGGTGCAGGCGCGCGGTGAGGTTGCAATTGAAAGCTAAACTTGATAGCGCGGGCGCCTCGTATTTACCGTTTGAAGGTGGGCACTTTCGCGATTCGAGGCAAAGGGCCCAGCGAGGACACACCCGCCGGACCGCCGCCGCCCGCCGCACCGCATCAGCACGCGCTGCACGACAGTTGCCATGATGGACGACAAGCAGAAGATCGGCATCGGCCTGACGAGCTTCGGGCTGCTCTTCATGCTGCTGGGCATCATGTTCTTCTTCGACAGGGGCCTTCTCTCCATGGTAGGGCGCTGCAGATGCAGGTTCACCCTGGACATAGCACTGCACGGTGCACCTCCTCAGCATCCACCTCCTTCTCCTCCTCCTCCTCCTCCGCATCCCCCTCCTCCTCCTCATCCTTTTCCTTCTCCTCCTCCTCCTCCTCCTCCTCCTCCTCCTCCACCTCCTCCTCCACCTCCTCCTCCTCCTCCTCCTCCTCCTCCACCTCAACCGCTTTATTCAATTTCGGCTTGCGGCGCTACACCATGGGCAACGTCTTGTTTCTAGCCGGCGTCACGCTGACCATCGGCCCAAAGCGCACGCTGAAGTTCTTCATCAGACCGCGCAATCATAAAGGGACGGCCTGCTTCCTCGGCGGCCTAACGCTGGTTTTTGTGGTAGGGCGGTGCAGGTCGACCTATCAACTACACGTTGAAACTGCCAGGATCTATCGTCTTGAAGTAAGTTTTGATGGACTGCCTTTAAACTTTGCTTTCAAATTCAACTTGCGCCACTACACTGTGGGGTGGCCGTTCATTGGAATGTGCGTGGAGGGATATGGATTCTTGATCCTCTTCAGCGCCTTCTTTCCGACGGTAGGGCGGCGCATTTCAGCGTTAGTGCTTGTTGAAACCCGTATTTGCACACACGGAATAAAGACATGGCGATGGGATGCGTGGGGAGAGACAGGACAGGGATAACCAATTCATTCAACGTCGGTCGAGTGCTTGTTCTGAATGACCACCCTGCCAGGAGTTGGCGCTCGAGCTCCGCGAAAGCGCTTGGTTACAGCGCTTGAATTTCGTACATCATAAGCTGTCTAAACGTTTGCTCTTGAATTCAACTTGCGGCGCTACACGACGGTGTTGATATTCCTGAAGAGGCTGCCGGTGATCGGGACCTTCCTGTCGCTCCCAGGGGTCAAGCAGTTTGTCACCATGTTGGTCGGGCGGGCACAGACCCTGCCCGTGTAGCTGATCGGACGAGCGGGGCTGGGGCGGGGGCGGTGGTCGGGGCCGGGGCTGGGGGCGGAATCGGGGAGCAAACTCTGCTCTGTGTGAGTAGCGGAAAGTGGAGGCATTTGAGCTACAGGAGTATACTTGAGGAGGCTTACCAGGTGGCTTTAGGAGTGACGTTGGCAGTGTGTTTCCTTCATTTCAACAGCGGGAGGGGCTGTGAGGAGGGAGGGGGGAAGGGATGCACCTTGGGTGTGGCTGTGTGGAGCGATGGGGGGGGTCTCCTACGGCATGGGATGGAGGGAGCGGGGCCATCCAAGGAGTGGGTGTGAAGGGACGTAGGGGAGGAGCGGCACCCAGGGAGTTTGGGTGAGTTGCGACGTTGTGTGAGTGGGGCTGGGGGGGCACAGGCGGGGCCCCAGCTTCGTACATAATTTTAGCAGGTAGCGCGTGGTGCTGTCAGAGTGTCGCGTCTGTGTGGTGTGCGGCGTTGCGTTAGATGACAACGCCCACAAGTGTTGGAGCACAGATCGATCAAAGCGCTTGACTCGGTATTGCGTGTGTGCGCTACTTATCAAGAGTGCTGCAAACACATAGCTGAGCATCACTTCTAATGACTTAGGTTTGTGCATCGCTGCATCGTTGTCCACTGCTCGACCCGCTGCTCGTGATCGTGTCACGCGATACGCTCGCGCTTCCGCTCCCTCAGCTGCTCGCGTCACGCAGACACGCTCGCGCTTAAGCACTTGGTTGTTGTATCCATACATATTCAATTTGATTTTCAACTGTAGTTCAGTAATTTTCTGTCATTGTGAATCGTCGTCTCACACCCCCGCCATTCCCGCCCCACCCCCGCCCCCGCCCCTGGCCCCCCTTCCCCTCGCCGGGTGCCGGGGCCGCCTCCACATTCATGCGCCTCCATCACATCTACCTCATCACGCACCTCCGCCGCGTCCACCTCCGCCGCGGCCTCCGCGACCACCCCCCGATCCACACCGACACTCTGCTGCCTCCCATCGCAGCCCAGCCCAGCCCAGCTCAGCCTCAGCCAGCCTCAGCCTCAGCTCAGCCCAGCCCTCGTGGAGCGCCGCGTTGCCACCCCCCAATCAACACCGACGCTCCGCTGCCTCCCGCCCAGCCCTCGTGTACCTCGTGCACCCACCGGTCCACACGCGGTCTCTACGCGGCGTTTCGCATGGCCTCTGAGCGTTAGCAAGGGACGGACCTCACATGTGTGTAATGCAAAGTGCAAAGGTCCACACGTGGTCTCTACGCGGCGTTGCGTGTGGCCTCCTCCCGTGACGTAGCGGCGCACGTTATAATTTAAATAAATATCTGAAAGCGGTTCATCATAAATTACCTTCAAGCGCTGAATCCAAGCGCAGTCTACCCAGGGCCAACCCAAACACAGCGCCTGGGGCTCAGTCAATTCAAGTAAGAGGTTCGTCTGGTAAATTACCAAAATAAACTTTTGAGTTTTGGCGAGGTTACCAACGAAATGATGCCCCCCGCAGTACCATCTGCAGACAAGGCAGTAACCTCTAAAGACAAAGCACTGGGGTCAACCTGCACCGCCCTACCGTGAGCTGGGGAAGAGCTCCACGTAGCGGGAGCCAATGCACAGGGGCTTACGCTCGTCCACATGTCGGCTCACTGTAAGCACTTTTTGTGAGATACGCTGGGTGGCGTCAGTCTGTCAGTGACGAAAGCAGCCCAGGTTGAGCTGAGAAGTGGACGAGTAGGCCATGCCCATGGACGACTTGTTCTTCTCCCTGATCGCTGTGCTCGCCTCATCCACCGTCTTGAACTCGACGAACGCCTGCCCGCTGGAGCGGCCCGAGTTGGGGTCGTGCGTCATCAGCATGTGGGGACTGATGCATAGTGCTCGCCACGTCATCGAACGCATGGTGAATCGTCGTTCCTTGAGTTAAAAGGCATCCTATGACGTGGCGAGCACTTCTTGAGTAAAAAGGCATCCTATGACGTGGCGAGCAATATCCATCAGTCCCTACCAGCACGTTGTCCGGGTTCACCGCCAAAATATCAACGAAGAAGGAAACGATGGTCTCTTTCGTGGTGTCGTACGGCAGCCCACGCATCTTCACCACCAACATTTAGGGCCGGGCAAAATTATGTATTTCAATTAGGCGGAGGGGGTTGGTTACTGCCCACGATGTGAGTGTCGGGGCTCGATGAACGTTAGTAAATCAACGCTAGTGCCTGGTCTGTGAGCCGTAAGTAATTACTTGGCTAGTAAGTACTCGGACGAGTTATTGACTCGTCAGATCACTTACTTACTTACTCAACTTACTTAGCTAACAGACCAGGCACCAGGCTGAGGATGCCGACTTTACGCGTCTTAGCAGGTTCTAAGTTCCAGATATTGCTCGCCGCGTCATGGGATGCCATTTTATTCAAGGAACGAAGGTTCAAAACGGGTGTGTATGACGTGGCGGGCAGTATCGGTTGACCCTACCGTGGCGCGATGCACCCTGGGAGCCATTGGCACGTTTCCAAATTGGTCTAGCGTCTTTCCGAGAGGGTTGTCCACCACCGCAGGCTGCGTCCAGAGCCTCACACTCCATCGACTCCCTTCAGACGTCCATTTGACTGCCTTTCAATTTCCGAAAATATACAACCCAAGAGATGGTATGCTACTGGGTAACATGTTTGAGCAATGGGGAATTCCCCAAACACTACACAGAGAGAAGCTTCCGAGTGTATAAGGAGGCACCAGGCACCAGGCTTTCGTCCTGCCCCCCGTGACAGAGACTCTTCCGCGCGTATACGGAGGCGACATGCCTTCGCCCTGGTCCCCGTCCAAAACACTATCGCTGTGATGAATCGCGCTGCCGTCAGGACCCAACCTGCACGGGCTTGCTGATCTTCACCGGCGGAGCGGGCTTGGGCACCGCGGCCAGCGCCTCCTCCATGTAGCGCCGCAACTTGAAATGGAAAACAAGGTTTGAGATCGGTTTACCGTATACTACAGTTTCAAGCGCTGAGACCAGGCGCTTCCAACAGAATACCACGTGGTATGACGCTAAGATCACAGAGCATCACGCACAGGCAATAAGCCATGCATGCCATCGCCGTCTTACTCCGTGCTTGCAAACACAGGTCTTGAAGCTGCACCGCCTTACCATGAGGGTCACGTTGATGGCGTCCACAACATCCTCGGGCGAGAGCTGCAGGCCGGGGATGACGGGGTAGGGCGGCGTGCCGCTGTACGCGGGCCCCGCGCCGGGCAGCAGGGTCACTGAGACCAAGCACTCGACGGCGTTCAGAGCATGACTCACATTCAGGGTGGTCCCTCATACAGACATGCGGACACGGTTCGTGGTGGCTGACCGACCCAAAGACCATCGTATCAGCATTTATTATCACCTTCTGGCTTAACTTCAGGGTGAGTGCGCATACAGACATGCGGAGGGGGGAGGAGATTCAAATTGGTCGAGCGCTTGTTCGCAATAGCCTCCCTGCCGGGGGTGTTGTACTTGGAGGGCTCCGGCCCGCCGCCACCCGCCTCGCGGATCGCCATCTCCGCCGCCTGCTGCACCGCGCAGGAGGGTCATTGAGAACAAGCAATCACCATCGGTGAGGACGCAGTGTTGTTGGAGGATGTATCCGTGGCCGCTGCCGCCGGTGCCGGGCCCGGGGCTGGATCCGGGTCTAGGGGCGGGGTCGACCGAGATCGAGCGTGACTCACCTTCTGGGTGAACGCACATACAGACGTGCGGCCAACACGGTCGAGGTGGAGGAGATTCAACGTCGGCGGAGTGCTTGTTCTCGCTAACTCCCCTGCCGCGCGGCCCTTGGCGTACCCGTTGGAGCGGATGGGCGTCTTTGACTGCGAGATGCGCAGGTGGTGCCCGCCGCTCTCCGTGCTGGCAGCAGGGTCGACCCGCAACTGCCCGCCACGTCATTCAACACATCTTGAACCCCCGTCGTCCTCAGAGACGATCTACAACTGCCCGCCACGTCGTCCACTCGCAATATACCCTCGTGTGTTTGGATAAAATCGCATCCTATGAAGTCGAATGCAGCATCGATATCTGCAACAGAGAGTGAATGAGGGACGCTTCCGCAATTATAGGAGGCACCCAAGCTTTCGCCCTAACGTCTGCAACATTCCTACCCGTCCTTGAGCATCGCGCTGTCGGCGCCCGCGGCCTCCGCGAACTCGATCCAGCAGTGCGGCCCGTTGATGCGCACACCAATCACCTGCCACCGAGCGACGCGGGCAGTGTGTCAGCAAGGGGGTGTCATGGGGGGGTCTAGCTCATAAGGGTGGCAAAGGGGTGTCATAGAGATGTCGTGTCATAGGGGTGGCAAAACGGTGTCATATGGGTGGGATAGGGGTCGAGGCAGCATGACGGGCGCGTTAGCGGGCGGCGTGCGTGGGGGGGCGAGGCGGGTCAGGGAGGCGCTGTAGACGTGATCGAGGGAATCGCAGTTGTCACGCCCCAGTCAGCACCCAAAAACCCAACGAGCGCATTTTGATTTACCAACTTAAGGGCGGGGTTGGGTCCCGCGGATCGGAGGCGGCGAGTGTGCAAAGGTACACTACGATCAGCCGGGAAGGTAAGCACGGTGATCTGAACGCGTGGCGGGGTGTCACCTCGCCGTCGTTGCCGAAGAACGCCGCGAGATCGTCCTCCGTGATCTCCTCGCCGGACGCGATGCCCGGCTGCCCGCGCAGGCCCCGGATCCCCGCCACGTGGATGGTTTTCAAGATGCGGTCCTGATCCTCTGGCGTTGCGCAGGGTCACACACACAATACTCCCCGGCTCAACTCAACTGACACTGTGCCAGGACCGCACCTCATCCCCACGGTTGAGAGGCGCTGCTACACGCCTTGACTCAGAGAACATTGGGCAAAAAGGGCGATATGGCCGCCGACGCACTCATTTTTCATTTCGAGTACGCCCGCATCTTCCAGGTATCACGCGAGCCTGCACCCCAAGCTCTTACGCGGCGGCGGGTACCATGAACAACGACCGCGCGCGCCGCAGCCGCCACCAACCCACCACTGGGTTGGGGCAAAGAGGGGGTTGTGCGTACGAGTAGAATCGGGGTTATGTGCAGAGTCACGGGGGGTCGTCGTAGTGTTGGATTTTCGGATTGTCTGATCGGATGGGGGAGGACTGTGTCTGCCGCACTCAAAAGGGGTCAGGGGCGCGGCGCCAGGGTGGCGCGTGCGTTACAGTCGACACAGTCGTGTCCTCCGCCACGCCGGTGGAAGGAGGGCAGAGAGGAGAGATGAGAACCCTGCCGAGGGGATGTTCACCGGTCGCGGGGTTTGCCCCTGGTAACCATGCCCGCTGTAGCCGCCTCCTGCTCCGTAGGTTTGTCCGCCGTAGCCGCCGCCGGGAGGGCCGTAGCCGCCCGCGCCCGGGGGCATCATCGTGTACGCCGCATTGCCGCCGGGGGCCGGGTATCCTTGAGGGGCGCCGTACATCGTGCAAAGTTGTGGCGAGAAGATGGAATCCCGACCAGAAACGCAGAAAGGACGTTCGTTGTAAGCGTCGCAGGTTTAGGGTTTGAGTTAGGGTTAAAAAAAGCTGTTCCTTTTTGGATTTAGGGTTGCCATAAATCACGCCCCCCGCGCGCGCGTTCCGCCCTCGCCGCCACTTCTTTAGCGCCGATCACGGCTTGATCCCCTCCCGCTCTCGACCACGATCAGATGGACACTCGGGGCACGAAGCGCCGCCGCGGCGACAGCGACAGCACAGCGGCGGCGGTTGAAAGCATTGAAAGCACGGCTGATGTTGCTGACCTAAACGAGCCTCCGCCTCTTCCCGGATACGTCGCGGGGTACGACGCCGGGTTCAAAGCCGGGCTCCTCGCCGCATTCAACGGGGGCAGGGGGTGTATTGACGACAGCGACTCGAACCCAGAATGGAGCATGACTGACCTTCGCGGTGGAGTCCTGTACCGACGTCGTACGTTTGATGTTTCTCTTGGCCCGAGTAGGCACACTTGTTCGTCAATTCAACGTCGGTCGAGTCGTTGTCCTCAGGGACCCTCGTGCTCGGGCCGCCGGGGCCGCACATCGAAGTCGCGGCGACGCCGCGGGCGATGCCGCGAGCGATGCCGCGGCCGACGCCGCCGGCGAAGCCCCATCGCCGCTGCTCGACTTTCTCACCGAGTACCCCGACCTCTTCAAGGAGGAGATTCTGGAGCGGCTGGAACAGGAAGACCTCACTGTGTTCGCGCAGGTGGGAACACACCCCTAACATACCCTTACCCCACCCCTCACACACCCCTAACTCACCCCTAATACACCACTCATACACCCCTAAGACAACCCTAATAACCCCCTATTACAACCCTATTACACCCCTAATTCACCCCTAACACAACCCTAACACAACCCTAACGCACCCCTATTGCAGGTCGGGAAGCCGTGGATGGCGGCGGTGGTGGCTTCTGGCCTGCCGCGCGCGGGGACGAAGGAAGGGATGCTGCTCTATGTCCGGGACTTTGTGAGTTCGATCCGGCGGCTGGCTTGGGCCAAGGCGAACGGGTGTCCGTGGGCGGCGGGGACGTGTGCGGTCGCCGCCGCAGGGGGCGAGCTGGAGGTGCTGCGGTGGGCGCGGAGGCACCACTGCCCGTGGAATGCCGTGACGTGTGCAAATGCCGCTTGGGGCGGGCACCTGGTGGTGTTGCAGTGGGCGTGGGAAAATGATTGCCTGTGGGATGCTGAGACGTGTGCAAATGCCGCTTCGCGTGGGCACTTGGAGGTGTTGCAGTGGGCGCGGCGGCAAGATTGCCCGTGGAATGAGACGATGTGTTTGAATGCCGCTGCCGGCGGGCAGCTGGAGGTTTTGAAGTGGGCACGAGGAAACGGCTGCCCGTTTGAGAACCGGTTGATCTGCTCAGCTGCCGCTGCAGGCGGTCACATGGAGACGTTGCTGTGGGCGCGGGAGCAAGGCTGCCCTTGGCATGAGTTCGTTTGTGAGGAGTCCGCTGAGGGCGGGCACCTGGAGGTATTGCAGTTTGCGCGGGAGCACGGCTGCCCGTGGAACGCGCAGACTTGCTCAAGAGTCGCTGAAAGCGGGCACCTGGCGGTGTTGCAGTGGTTGTGGCATAACGGATGCCTTTGGGATGAGAGCACTTGTGCGGGCGCTGCCGGGGGCGGGCACCTGGAGGTGTTGAGGTGGGCGCGGGAACACAACTGTCCGTGGAGCAGTCAGACGTGTGTACTCGCCGCTGAGGGCGGGTACCTGGATGTGTTGAAGTGGGCACGGGAGCAAGACTGCCCGTGGGATGAGGAGGTATGTGAGGCAGGGGCTCACACTCGTCCACTCCTCAGCACAACCTAAGCCATTTTGGTGAGTGCGCCGTTTTGTGTCCACTTTGCGACGACTTATTAACCATCGATATTGTTACACGCCGCGGGAAAGCACTCAAGCGTTTCGCATAAAATGCCTACGTTGAGCTGAACAGTGGACGAGTGTAAGCCCCTGCTGTGAGGCGGCCGCTCGGGCGGGGCACCTGGAGATGTTGCAATGGGCGCGGGAGCATGGCTGCGAGTGGAAAGAGGCGACGTGTGAATATGCCGCCGAGTGCGGGCGCCTGGAGCTGCTGCAGTGGGCGCGGGAGTTCGGCTGCCCGTGGGACGAGTGGACGTGTGCGTGGGCCGCTGCGGGGGGTGATCTGGAGGTGTTGCAATGGGCGCGGGAGCACCACTGTCCGTGGGATGAGACGACGTGTGAATTCGCCGCTAAGACCGGGCATCTGGAGGTGCTACAGTGGGCGAGGGCGCACGACTGCCCGTGGGATGAGGCGACATGTGCCGCGGATGCTGAGGGCGGGCACCGGAAGCTGTTGTTGTGGGCACGAGAGAACGGCTGCCCTGAGTAAGAGATAGAGAGATAGAGAGATAGAGACGCTTCCGCGGGCTTTGGCCCTGCCCCCCGTGAGAGACGCTTCCGTGTGTCCAGACTTTCGCCCTGGCCCCCGTGAGAGGGAGACGCTTCCGCGTGTATGAGGAGGCACCAGCCTTTCGCCGTCAGAGGAGCCAGCTTAGCTTCGGTCTGACACGGGTAAGCAATCGTAGACACGTGCACTTTGTACGGCCGGATTAGGTTTTTGCGACTAAGTGCGAGAGGCGTTTGGCCGCCGCATTTGTTTATTGTTATTTTTTTCGTTCATTTGTTTTTTGCAAAAGTTGGCTGTGTCTTGACATGAGAACGGCACGTCTTGTTGCGGGCTATATTTGTCACTCTCAAAATATAGCAAACCATTTCTTCTCAGGTTTCACTGAAAACACTTTTGACAGGAAAGCATCGTGTGCGTGTACGAAACGCAGAGATTCCCAATCGTCAGCGTTTGGCACATTGAAGGGCGTGGCAAACTGGCCAGGCCGTAGCGGCGCAAGTTGGATTTGAAAGCGATTTTCAAACTGTTTTGTCATGTTTCAGCTTCAAGCACTAGATCCCAGGCGCTATCAACGTGGGTTTGATACGGTCGATCTACACCGCCCTACCAAGCATCGGAATTCCGGAATTGCTTTTGAAAGTGCCAGTACCACTTCCCCAATGAGTAGCGGCGCAAGTTGAAATTGTAAGCAAAGTTTGAAAGCGGTTCATCATATTCTAGCTTCAAGCGCTGAAACCATACGAGTAGGCGCATTCAACACAGGTTTTGAAACTGTTAACCTGCATCGCCTTGAGACCATGGATAGGCGCTTTCAATACGGGTATTGATACTGTCAATCTGCATCGCACTGGAACCATAGATAGGCGGTTTCAACCCGGGGTTTGATAGTGTCAACCTGCACCGCCCCCGCTACCAGTGTGCCCGTGGCACGCCCCACTTCGCGATATAGTATGTGGCATTTTTGTATGCGCATGGTGCACTCTGTGTAGCGGCGCAATATGACATTGAAAGCAAAGGTTGAAAGCAGTTTAACATAATACAGTTTGAAGCGCTGACACCATAGATGCTTTCAACGTGGACTTTGCTACTGTCAACCTGCCTGGCCCTACCTCGGTTGCGAAAATCATACTTTCCAATATGGTCGACCTGTGAGCCGTGCGGGAGGGCCATGGAGTACAAGCACTCGTCGGAGTCAGATCAGAGCATAACTTACCTTCAGGGTGAACTTCAAATTGCCTTTAAAGACAAGCCTGCGTTCGAAAACATAATTTCACTCAAAACGTCTTGAGTTAGCATGTCCGAAAATTTCGCACGCTGGCTGGTCTGTCGATGTCATACATACGCATACACTCGGTCCGTGGATTCAACGTCGGTTCAGTGCTTGTTCTCAATACCCCCCATGCCGTGTCCCCCAATATGCAGTAGTAGCGGATCAGGGTTGAGAAGATGGTACTTGCCTGATTCGCCGCCGTTATGTTCATCTATCATTTTCACATTGGGAAACGCCTAACGCACGCGTAATCACAAATCACAAACTGAAGGTGAGCTCGAAGTTCGGCTGAAGGTCCAGGGTTTATATTTAGGGTTTAGGGTTTCGCTTTCGGGTCAGTACTGCGCAGATCTGGTGGGGGGATCCCGCTCATTGGATCTGCGCAGATTCATCATCAGAATGGAACGGCGCTCCTCTACGAGTATGCCGATCGACACGACGTGGATGAAAGCCCCTGGTATGGTATGGTATGTGTAAGGACTGTGGTCTGGCAGTGCGGGTTTATGATTAAGGGTATAGGATCTATGGTATAGGATGTACGGTATAGGATTGTGGTCTTAGGCGCATCGCGCGTTGGGCGGCACGGCGGTGCGTGTTTCGTGTATCACGTGGCCGGGTGGAGGTTGAAAGTTGGTTCGCATGTGCTTACAGCAGAGCGACGGTCTGTCCAGCGGCAATGCGATGATTATTATGAATGCTTGTCTTGTTGAGAGCTCGTTGTGTGTTGTTAAGAAGCGAAGCGGGACGTGCCCATTGTGCGAAGGCTAGTGCACAACGCGTAGCCGGGGAGTAGCCAGCCACTATTTGAAGACGGGGACCGCGTCGTCGTCGCCGTCTACACCGTGCTCGTGATGACGCACCGTTTCCCCGCTGCGAATACGCCACGTGTTTCCATATTAAAACGTTGACTCGTACAGTGAGTACGATTTCGCCATCCCACATGATTCCTTGTGCCCACCCGCATTCCAGTCCTGTTTCTGGCACACATCGCCGCAATACCGCGCGGACTTGCACTGCGGGCAAACCTTGAAGTCCTTCACGTGGCCCACAACCTCGCACCCGTCGTTGGCGCAATACGGTGCTCCCTCCAAGGCTTCAATGCGAAACCCGTCGAGCTCGTGCAGTAGATCGTATGGCCCCCCGTCACGCACCATCTTGCGCACCCCTTCGTGCACCCCCGCCGCACACCCCTTCCGCAGCCAGTGCACCACGCTTATCAAAACATCCGTAGGGACGTCGTGCCTCTCCACGACCCCATCCGACGTGGCGACCCCGCCGTCATGCCTCTTCACGACCCCTTCCAACGTGGCGATCCCGGCGGCCTCCACCACGTGCCCAACCTCGCGGGCGTAGGGCCGGTCTAAGTACACGAAAGAGGCGAGTCGCAAGCACGAGTATGCGTTGCCGTTCTCGGCGGCCTTGCGTGTACACTGAATCGTCCGCCGTTTGCTCCGCGTGACGCCGTGCCCTAGGGCCGGGCAAATAATGCTCGTCACGTCATGCTCTTTGACCCAAGGAACGAGGGACTAAAGTGTGAATGTTGACGTGGCAGGCAGGCATTATCTGCCACGCCCAACCCGGGGATTACACTCGTCCACTGTCCGGCTCAACTTAAGCGCTTTCTGGGGAATAGGGAGTACATTTAGGAGTTGTCTAGGGTGTGTGTATGGTGTGTCAGGGGGTATGAGGGGGTGTCTAGGGTGTATTTTGTGTCAGAAGTGGCTCAGGTTGAGGTGAATGAGAGTAAGCCCCTGGACCAAACCGCGGCCGACATGGTACATGGAGGCGAGGTTCCGAGCCGCGTCCCCGACTCCATCGTCTGCCGCACGCCAGGGGCTTACACTCGTCCACTTTTCGGCTCAACGTGAGCACTTTCTGTGGGATAGGGGGTGGCATTTCGGGGTTGTTTCGGGGGTGTTTAGGAGGTGTTACGGGGTATTTAGGGGTGTTGCGGGTGTATTCTGTGTCAGAAGCGGCTCAGGTTGAGATGAAAAGTGGACAAGTGTAAGCCCCTGCCGCGCGCCTGTGCCAGTCCGCTGCCGCCGGGTAGTCCGGCGCCGCCACTCCCAGCCCCACGTCGAGGAAGTATCCGACGTTGTACACCAGCAGCAGGGTCATTGACAACAGGCATTCGATCGAGAAGGAGGCAAGACTTACCGTTAGGGTGAATGCTGATACAGACGCACGGGCTTCACGGAGGAGGAGGAGGCGATTCAACGTCGTTCGAGTGCTTCTTCTCCATAACCTCCCTACTCGCGTCCGGCAGCCCGGCCTCAGCGGCCTTGGTGGCCCACTCCATGGCAAGGACGTGTTCCTCCCTCACGGAGTGAATACTTCCCAAAGTGTCCATCGCGTACGCGTGCCCTTGCCCTGCCGCCTGCTCCATTAGCGCCATGCCCTCCTCCGCCCAGGGCTCGCACCCGCAAATTAACGTAATTATTTGGTCGCCAAGTGACCGTATCGACGCGTCGCAGTTTGGTAAGCGACCGGGAAACTGTGCGGTGCAGAGTGCAAAGTGCAAACCAGGGCTTACAGTCGTCCACTTTTCGGCTCAACTTAAGCGCTTACTGTGGGACAGGGGGTGCGTTTGGAGGTTGTTTAGGGGTCGTTTAGAGGGTATGAGGGAGTATCCGGGGGTGAGTAGGGTGTGTTTTTCTGTCAGAAACGGCTCAAGTTGAGCTGAGAAGTGGACGAGTGTAAAAGCCCCTTGGTGCAAACCCTACATCCGCCTTTTGCGATCTGCCGCCCGCGCCCAGCGGCGAGCCCGCGACCAGGGGCTTACACTCGTCCACTTTTAACCTCAACGTAAGCGCTTTCTATTTAATAGGGGGTGCAATTAGGGGCTGTCTAGGGGGTGTTTAGGGCGTGATCGGGGGGATGAGGGGGTGTTTAGGTTGTATTTTGCGTCAGAGACGGCTCAGGTTGAGCTGAAAAGTGGAAGAGTGTAAGCCCCTGCCCGCGACATAACCATCTGCTTCGGTTACTAACCAATAGCCCAGGGTCCACTGCGCCTCCCTGTCACCCGCAGCAGCCTTCCGCTTCACGTTCGCTGCTCCGACCGCTCGATGCAGCGCCGAGGGGTCGGGCCAGGCAGACATCGCTCGCCACGTAATTCACCGGCTCTGAACCAACGTCTCTTGAGTATGAAGACGTCCTATGAAGTGGCGAGCACGGCAGTCTCCGTTGGGCTCTACGTAGGGATCCTCCGCTTGCGTGGTCCAGTCGCCGACCGGGTTCACGTTCACGTCCAAGTTCGCGAGAGCGGCGGCAGCACCCGCGGCTCTCGAGGCTCCAGCCTGACTTGGCGCGCGCTTCGCGGCAGCGAGCTCAGCTTTGCGCCGCTCCTGGCGTGACGGCGGCATATGATGGCGCGCTGAGCAGACCAGGCGGGCTCTAAGAGGGTCTCGCACACGTCGGAGAGCCCGTCGAGGAGGGTCTGTCGTTGGCGGCCTGGGGCGCGCGCGGTACTGGTGAATACATTTCAAGCCAACATCCCATCAGCTGAGATCAATTGGGCTTGGGGCCCTTTTCGGATTTGCGCAGAACATTCATTCCTTGCCACGTCAGCTGCCACGACACCCCTTTGGATTGCCTGTCCCTATCGACGCCGTCACTCAGCAAGCGCCGACTCCGCATCCGGCGCCCTCCTGCACGTCGCGCACCCCCCCGCCGTACCGCCGCCGCCGCACCCCCCCGCCGCGAGTTACTCCCGTCGACCGCTACCTCGCTCGCCCCCCGCGGAGTTTCTAAGTTCACTGCAGAATGATGTCCTCACTGGCTCTCAACATGGGTGCCGCAACGCGCGTCGCCCCCGGCGCCTCCGCGGGCTCCCGCCGCGCCGGCTCCCTTCGCCGCGCAGCCGCCGCGCGTCCCGTCCGCTGCCGCGCCGCCGCCACGGAGCCGTCGGAGCCGTCGGAAGACTCCCCGGCGCTCGCGCGCCGCGCCGTGGTTTTCGGCAGCCTCCTGACGGCATCGTCCGCGGCCGCGCTAGCCTCCAGCCTGGTATCGCCCCCTGCTGCCCTCGCCGACAACGTGGTGGTAGCCAACACCGACACCTCCTCCTACTCGGTTGGGCCCCTTTGCAATCATCTCGTACAGGCACCCGTACACTTATACACTGTGAGCAAACAGTGTGGTTGAGCTAGAACCTGGAACGAGGGGCCATGAGCCGTGGTGCAATCCGCACTCGCTCGCCTCCTCCTCCTCCCTGGCCTCTTCTTCCTTCCTGGCCTGGCCAGTCGCTCCCTGACTGCTTGCTCATAACGTACCTGACTATCTGTGCACCCGTGTGACGGCCCAGCTACTCGGCGCTGCCCCAGCCGCACTCGAAGAACGTCATTATCACCGGCTCCAACTCCGGCATCGGTGAGGCGGTGCAGGTTGACACTATCAAAACCCGTGTTGAAAGCGCCTATGGTTCCAGCACTTGAATCCACATAGTGCGTGCGGTGCAGGCTGACAGCACTACTTGACATGGATTGACACCATCAAAATCCATGTTGAAAGCGCCTGCAGCATGTATTTCCAGCGCTTGAAGTTACAATATGATAGACTGCTTTCAGACTTTGCTTTCAATCGCAACTTGCGCCGCTACACATCGGCTACAACGCTGCCGCGAAGCTCGCCGCGCAGGGGTACAACGTCACATTGGCGTGCCGCACCCTGGCAGGGGGGTTGTTAAGAACAAGCACTGGACCGATGTTGTACTCGTATCTGCTCGTCCTCCTCCGCGCGTCTGTATGAGCAATGACCCTGAAGGCTAGACGGGCTCTGACATCGGTTCGAGTGCTCGTTCCAATGACCCTCTTGCCTGGCCAAGGCAACGGATGCCAAGGCACGCATGGAGCAGGCGGCCGGTGGCGCCGGCGCGCTCCCCGGCACTCTCACCCCCGCGGCAGGGCGATGCAGGTTGACAGCATCAGACCATCATGAAAGCGCCTGGAACTCAGCGCTTGACACTAAAATATGATAGAATGCTTTCAAGCTTTGCATTCAAGCTTTGCTTTCAAGCTTTGCTTTCAAGCTTTGCTTTCAAGCTTTGCTTTCGAACTTTGCTTTCTAGCTTTGCTTTCAGGATTCACGTTCACGATACGCTTACGAACCTTGCTTTTCAATATCATCTTGCGGCGCTACACCACGGAGTGCAACCTGGCGGACCTCGACTCTGTGCGCCGCTTCGCCGCCACCTGGCACGACTCGGGGCGCCCCCTGGATACCCTCGTGCTCAATGCCGGCGTGCAGTATTCGGGCGACAATGATATGCGCAAGACGGAGAACGGGTTCGAGATCACCGTGGGGACCAACCACCTGGCAGGGCGGTGCAGGATGAAACCCATGATTGCAAGCACGGAATGAGTCATCGTTGGCACGTTCACTCATTGCCCGTGTGTGATGCTCTGTGATCTTACCACGTGCTACTCTATTGGAACCGCCTGGTTTCAGCGCTTGGAACTAAAATATGACAGCTCCAAACCTTGCTTTGAATATCAACTTGCGGCGCTACCGCCGGGGCCACTTCCTGCTTACCAACCTGCTGCTACCCGACCTGGAGGCGGCGGCGGCGCCCACGGCGGTGGCAGCGCCCGAGGCGGGCGCGGACGGCGACAGCGCGGCAGCGGCTGCGTCGGCGGCGGCGGCAGCGGCGGCGGCAGCGGGGCCGGTCGCAGCGCCCCGCATCATCATCACCGCCAGCGAAGTTCATGACCCGGTATGGCCTGGCGGATATTACCCGCCACGTCATCCGACGCACTTTGCATCTTCAGCTCTTGAGTCGAGTTGCACCCTATGACGTGGCGCGCAATATCCGCCAGGCCCTACGACCCGGCGTCGCCCGGCGGGTCGGTGGGGCCCGGCGCCGGCCTCGGCGGACTGGCCGGCCTGGACTCCGCTGGCGCCAACTTTGTGATGCTGGACGGAAGCGCGGAGTACAACTCAGACAAGGCAAGTGGGTATTGAGAACAAGCACTCGACCGACATTGGATCTCGTCCTCCTCCTACGCGCGTCTCTGCGAGCATTGACCCTGCAGGTAAGACATGCTCCGATCTCGGTCAAGCGCTTGTTCTCAATGACCCTGCTGCGAGGCGTACAAGGACAGCAAGCTGTGCAACGTGCTTTTCGCGCGCGAGCTGGAGCGGCGCCTGGAGGCCGCCGGAAGCGCCATCACTGTCAACTCCTTCGGCCCGGGGCTCATCACCCGCACGGCATGGTCTTCCACTCGTCCACTTCTCACCTCAAGCTGAGCTCTTTTAGTCACTGACACTCACTGAAATCACCTAACGTGTCCCGCAAAAAGTGCTCACGAAAAGCCGAAACGTGGACGAGTGTAAGGCCATGCTGCAAGGGGTTCTTCCGCTATCAGAACCAGCTGTTCGTCAAGGTAGGCGGTGCAGGTTGACCCGATGAACCCTGTGTTGAAAGCGCCTGGAACCAAGCGCTTGACACTACTATTTTATATTTTGCTTTCAAATGTTACTTTCAATTCCAACTTGCGCCGCTACATCAAGGCGTTTGACTTTGCGACGAATGAGATCTTCCATGTGGCGGAGACGGTGGACGGCGGCGGTGACTGCCTGGTGTATATGGTGACGAATCCCGAGCTGGAGGGGCGCGGGGCAGGGCCTGCCATTCTTCCACTTTTCGCATCAATCTGAGCCGTTTCTGCCACTCAAGAAATCCCCTAAACACCCCGTAAGCAACTCCTGACCCCAACCTAAACAGCCCCTTAACACTCCCCGGACCACCCCACACTCTCCGGACCACCCCCGTAAACACCCCCATAAAGACCTCTTATCCCACAAAAAGGTTTAACTTTAAAGTGAAAAGTGGACGAGTATAAGTCCCTGCCGCGGGGGCCTGTACTACAACAACGACCTGGCGCCGGACCAGCCCGGTGGGCATCGCTTCGAGGCACAGGAGGTATCTTTGGAGGGGCGTGACGCCGAGGAGGGTGCGAAGCTGTGGCGGCTCAGCGAGGGGCTCGTGGGGCTGCCCACCGCGTGAGTCGACAGCGCGGGCGCCGGCCGGGGGGTGAACCAGTGCAACCTCCCTTATTTCCAGTGCCTTCGTAGCCGACATCTATTTGTAAATAGTCTTAAAATAACCTCATAATACGGGTAGTGCCCCTCGATAAGGCCTTGCAGTCAGCGTAAGGGCGGCACGTCACCCTTATAGCTCGCGACGTGATTGTCCGGTGCCAGGCGGGCAAGAAGGCGGCGGCGGGCAACGAGGCGGCTGCGGCAGCGGAGGCGGCGGCTAATGATTTAATTCCAAGCTCAGCACTTGATTGGGAAGGATGGTCGTTTGACTATAAACTAGGATTAAACTACTGCCGGCGCGGCGGCGGCGGCGCCGCCGCCGCCGCCTTTAACGCCCTTACCACTGCCATGTGGCCAGGCTGCTCGGCGAAGGACACAGCCTTCGTCCCGTCCTTCATGACCAAATCTGCCCCCGCCCGCAGCAGCGCCCGCACCACCGCCTCGTGGCCGTGACTCGAGGCGACGCGCAGCGGCGTGTCCTCATGCATACAGGCAATGCCGTTGACACTCGCCTCCGCACCCAGCAACGCTGACACCACTGCCTTGTGACCGTTCCCCGCAGCGACGTGCAGCGACGTCTCCCCTCTACAATTCCCCCAATCCACGTCCGCCCCCGCGCCCAACAACGCCCGCACCACCGCAGCGTGACCTTTCTCCGCGGCGACATGCAGTGCCGTCTGCCCCTCTTCATAATAATCCATATCATCCGGATCCATGTTGACCTGGTCCACCTCAGCCCCCGCCGCTAGCTAGTAGCGCGGCAACCACCGTGGTGTGGCCCTTCCTCGCGGCGGTGGCCAGTGGAGCCCACCCGTCAATCCTCTCCTTGTCCACCGCCGCCCCCGACGACAGTAGCGCCGCCAACCAGGGGCTTACACTCGTCCGCTATAACAGCTCAACGTAAGCGCTTTCTGTGGGATAAGGGGTACGGTTAGGGGGTGTTTAGGAGGTGTTTAGGAGGTGTCAGGGGGTGTTAGGTGGTGTTTGTGGTGTATTTTGTGTCAGAAACAGCTCAAGTTGAGCTGAGAAGTGGACGAGTGTAAGCTCCTGCCGCCAACACCGTTTTGTGGCCCTGCACCGCGGCGCCGTGCAGCGGAGTCCACCCGTCATCAGTCGCCTTGTTCACTGCCGCCCCCGCACGCAGCAGAGCCCGCACCACCGCAACGTGGCCGTTCTCCGAGGCGGCGTACAGCGGGGTCACCGTGTCCGTGTTTTCCTTGTCCACCTCCGCTCCCGCCGCCACTAGCGCCCGCACGGCCGCCACGTCGCCTTTTTCTGTAGCGATGTACAATGCTGTTCTGCCAAGCTCGTCAACCTTGTCAATTTCATTGACTGGTGCGTGGTCATCCTCCTCGTCCTCCGACTCGACAACGTCGTTGACTGTTGCGCCAGCCACGACGGGCTCTCCGACCTCCTCCTCCTCCTCTTCCTCCTCCTCGGCCTCCTCCGCCTCATCCTCTACCTCCTCCTCCTCCACCGCCGCCTCCTCCTCGTTCACCCCCTCCTCCTCGAATTCCACATCCAACCCCCCTGCCGCGGTCTCAGGCTCGGGCTCGCCCTCGTCCTGGCCCCCGTCCACGTCCATGATGGTGTCGGTGACCACGTTCGGGGGCGAAGGGGGGCGCTCCAGAATCGAGGCCAGCAACGCCTCCGCTGCGTCAGCTCGCGCCTGCGCCACGTGCGCTCGCGCTGTCGCCGCCTCCAACGCGCCGGCCGCCTCCACCCTCGCCTGCTCGTCGGCCTCCTCCGCCGCCTTCCCCACTTTGAAATCCTCGATCGCTTGCTCCGCGATGAGGGACCGGTTCGAGCCCTTGCGCGGCATGTGCACGTTACACGTCGGGCACCTGGCGTTGACTCCCCCCGCCATACGCACCTGCTCGAGGCACGCGGCGCACAACACGTGCCCATTGCTGCACTGCTCGACGCGCTCGGCCGGGAGATTGGGCCTGGCAGCATTGCTCGCACGTCACGTCACGTCATCCAAATTTGAGTCCTCAACGCCTCTGACCCTCTGTCATGACTCAAACGTCATCCTATGTCGTGGCGAGCAACATCTGCCAGGCTCTACCGGGAGCTCCAGACACACCGCGCACGTCAGGTGCTCCTCCATCAGTGCGCGCGAACGCACTTTCAGGGCGGTGGGGTCGGCGGGGGCGGTACTCGTACCTGCGCCCGTCGTTGTTTGATAACTTGTGCCATCGGTTCGTTGACTCACGACCGGCTCCGTCGTTGTCGTGGCGGACGCGGAGGATGCTGGCGCCAACCGCGCGCTTCGCCGGGGCATTTCAGCTAGTTGGCGCGAGTCGCAGACGACTCGATGAACGCGCGGCGATGCGCGGTACGATGCGCGGTAGCCTCTGCGAAAGTGCCAAGAGAAACGGCTACTAGGTATGGGATCCGCCTCGCCTTTCGGTGCGGCGCACGCGCGACGAGCAACGACAAGCCAGCGCCGGCGACTGTCAGAGTGTTGAGCCGCGGATCATTTGTGGCTCGTGCGTATGCGCGTGTATGGTGGGGCGTAACAGGTGCGCCCCATTCAGCGCACCTACTCGTCGTACTCTCGGACGAGTGCCACGGGATGGGCACCTCGGCGCAGATCCGGTGGGGGGTGGACCCATAGTGCGCCGCCCCGTATCTCGTCGCGCGTCATCACGGGTATAAAGGTGCTCTTCACTCTCCCGGACCACCGGCGCCGGACAGAGCACCAGCGCACCTGCCCCCTCGTGCAGCCGCGTCGTCATACCATGTCGGCGACTGTCGCACCGCCGCTGCATCGCTCCGAGAGCCAAATCCTGCGGTCCCTTCTGGAGAACGGGGTGGGGAAGACGTTTGACTTGAATGCGTGGAGTCACCTGGGGTGCGCGCAAGCGACAGCGACGGAGCGGCTGGAGGTGTTGCTGGAGCAGGTGCGGCCGGACGTCGCTAAGCTCATAGTGCTGGAGGAGCTCGAGGTGCGCCACGCATAAACCCTAACACGTTTGAACGTTCCCACCCGAAACCAGGCCAGAACAGTTTCCACGCTCGAGAGTGCCCACTTCAACAGTGACTGCGCCGGCGGCGGCGGCGGCGGGCGGCGGCGGCGGGAGGCGGCGGCGGCAGGAGTGCGAGGTGGCGGCCGGTGTTTATCACGAATAATACGGATGCGCGGCGACGGCAGCGGCGGCGGCAGCAGCGGCGGCGGCGGCGGCAGCCGCTCATGCTCAACACAGTTCGCCGCACCTCTGCGTCCACGCCTCACACTCACAGCTCTGGTCTCCTCCCCTGAAACGTGACAGGGGACGGCCGAGGCAGAGCTGGACTGCCTGGTGTACGGCGAGATCCACCTCCACGACTTCATGGTACGGCCTGCGAGATAAAGCTCGCCATGTCATAGGCTGCCATTAAGACACGAGGGGCTCAAAGTGACCTCGGGTCAGGCAGATATTGCTCGCCACGTCATAGGATGCCATTCAACTCAAGAAACGAGGGGTCAAAACGCGGTGGACGACGTGGAGTTTTCCCAGGGCTTGCTAGCTATGGCTTGCCACGTCATCAAATGCCGCTCAAGTCAAGGATCGAGCGTTCACAATGCGTGTCGAGGAAGTGGCGTGTAATATCTGCCAGGCCCTGCTTCATGGCGTTGCTCGACAAGTACGGCGACACCAGCGCTGCGGGCAGTGGCGGCGGGTGGCCGGGCGGGGGAGGGGCGGGCGGCCGCACGTTCTGGGACTTGGGAAGCGGCACAGGTAAGGCGGTGATGGCCGCTGGTTTATGCCGGCATTTCTCTCACGCACGGTAGGGCGGTGCAGGTTGACCCCGGATTGGCCACGCTTGTTCTCATCGCTTGATTATAATATGATGAACCGATTTCAAACGGCGCTAACAATTTCAACTTGCGCCGCTACAGCACGGGGGGTGGAGTTGCTGAAGAGCACAGCTGGCATCGCGAGTGTCCTGGTAGAGGACTTCGCCAGGGATGTGCTGCCCGGTGCGCGCGCGGGCGGCAACCCGCTGCGCTCTGTCGCCGTGGAGTGCGGCGACTTCTTCCTGCCCCAGTGCTTGGCCGAGTGGCGCCGCGCCGACTTCGTGTTCTGCAACTGTGTCACGTGGGACGACGTCACGATGGAGCTGCTATCGGTGGGGCGGTGCATGTTAACCTCCTCATCCTCCTTCTCCTCCTCCTCCTCCTCCAGATTGACACCGGGTTGTTCGCGATTGGTTTCAGCGATCGAAGCTCAAATATGATGAACCGCTTCCAATGTCTGCTTTCGATTTTAACTAGCGCCACTACAAATCGGAGGCCGCTGAGAACCTCCGCCCCGGCGCGGTGTTTTGCACCGTGCTATGCCCGCTAGGGTCGAATAAGTTCGAGTTAGTCGAGGAGTTGGAGCTGCGCTTCAGCTGGGGCGCCGTGGAGTGCCTGGTGCACCGGCGCCTGACGGACGAGGCAGGGGATTTATGGACAGCAACGTCTCGACGGACGTTGGATCGACAATACAATACAAACCGGGACGTGGGTAAATGCTCATAGGTCGGTCAGCCACCAGCCGGATAGACGGTGTCCTCGCGTCTGTTTGAGCAAGGTGATTCTACATTGTAGGTAATTTACGCTCTGATTTCGGATCGAGTGCTTGTTCTCAATGACCCTCCTGCGAGGCGGTGGCGTTGGCAGCGTTGTTAGGGGAGGGCATGGCGCAGATGAATGGCGGAGGCGGTGCAGGCGGCGCCGGCAGTGAGGGGGAGGACGATGACATGGACATGGAATAGGGTAATATTATAATACCATGTCATTGTCATATTGTATACGGTACCTGCATGGAATGACAGCGAGTCTGTCAGGTAGGGGTTTGATTTGATCACGTAGCCAGCTGGACGTGGACATGGAGTGACCGTAAGGCTGCAGATTGGAGGTTGATAAATCACATAGGTAAAGTATGGATTCAGTATGGGGAGAACTTTATTACAAGTTGCTCGAGGCAGTTGGAGCTTTTAGTGACCGTGAGGCTATGAGATTGGAGGTTGTTTTTATCACATAGCCATAGGAACATGGACATGAAGTAAACGTGAGGCTGTCATGTTTCGAGGTAGGGTTCGCAGATAGCCATGGGTACAATAGGAGAAGTAGAGCTAGCTCTAGCAGTTATAATTTATCATAATATTCGTCGATGAGCTGTGTGTTATCGCGTCGCCGGCCGGATGATGACGAGTGACGGGTCGCGTTGACAATGTGGACTACTAGGAGACAGCCAAGTAGTGACGACAAGAAGCGCTGTCAATTAGGACGAGTGACGAGTAGGAGACAGTCAGCTGTAGCATTGGCAATGTATTTACAAATGTATCGTGTCAGTTATGTCGTGCTGTACAGGTGTCTTTTCACTTCGTGCGGCACCTCGTGCCTAGTTATTGAGACTTGCGAGACGGCTTGTGAGCGCTAAGCTCTAGGGACGCTCGTGTATCTTGTGAGAGGAGCGGGGGCTCCCACGGTCATTCACGCGGCGGCGGGGCGGCGGCATTCGGCCTTGTGCGGCGCCGACGCACGCCCCAGATTGAAGCGGCGCAACTTGTAATTGTATGCAAAGTTTGAATGCGTTTTATCATGTTCGAGATCAAGCACCTAGATTCAGGCGCTGTCAACATGAGTTTAAGCGGTTCAACCTGCACCGCCCTACCCAGTGCTTGCGCTGGCACTCGGCCCCGCAGTACCGCGCATCCTTGCAGCGCGCGCACACTTTGCTTGCCGCGCCGGGCTTCGTGCAAAAGCTGCACACCCGCATCTCCGTGATGTAGCGGCGCAAGTTAAAATTGATAACAGACGTTGCAACGAGTTTATGATATTCTAGTCTCAAGCGCGAAACCCATAGGCGCTTTAAACACGGGTTTTCATATTATCAACCTGCACCGCCCTACCTTGAGCTTCTCCCGCGCAATGGCCTTCGTCGCAGCGCTCGCGTTACCTTGGTCGGTGACCATCGCAAACATACAGGCGGCCTCGCCGAGGTTCTGCGCCATGCTGTAGCGGCGCAAGTTGAAATTGAAAGAAAACGTTGAAAGCCATTTATGATATCATAGATTCAAGCGCTGAAATGATAGGCGCTTTCAACACGGGTTTTGATACTGTACACCTGCACCGCCCTACCACGCCCTGGCCCGTTCGGTAGCATTCAGCGCGGCAGCACAATGCGTCCGCGTGCCCAAGGTCGCTTGCCTCTTCAAAACGCTCGAACGCCATCGGAAGATTCTGCGGCACACCCATGCTGTAGTGGCGCAAGTTGAATTTCAAAGTAAAAACTGTAAACGTTCATCATATTTTATGTCCGAGCACTTAAACCAAACGCGGTGAACCCACAGTAAACCTGGGTTCAATCTGCACCACCCTACCATGCCGCCCTTTTGGTAGCACATGCCGAGGATGTAGTGGGCGTCCGGTGAGTTGCCGACGAAGGCGGCCTTCCGGAACAACGCCACGGCAGCCGAGTGATCCTGCCTCTACAGGCTGCAAAATATAGTGCTCGCCGCGTCAAAGGATGAAATTGAACTCAAGCACAAGGAACGGGGGGTTTGCATGTGTTGGGTGACGTGGCTCCGCGAGCAATAAATGGGGCTCTGAGGTGTGTTGGGGGGAGGGTGGTGTACATAGGGTACCGGTGCTCGCCCCGCCATCCACCACATAGTATTGGTGCCCGCCGGCACAGGACGGCGCGCCCGCCGTGGGGCTGTGAAGCGTGCGATGGGCGGCGTGATATACATGTTGTACTGGTGCTCGCCACGTCATCAACCACTGACCGACTATCGCACGCCGGCGGAGGACGGGGCGCCCGTCAAGCCAGGCCCAACCTGCTCCACGCCTGCTCCGTTCGCGTAGCAGGATCCGAGGGCGACCTGGGAGATCGCGTCGCCCTGGTCGGCGGCCTTCTTGAACCACGCCGCCGCCTCCGCGGTCTAGCGGCCCAAGTTGAATTTGAAGGCAAACGTTGAAAGTGATTTATGATATTACCTCCACTCCTCCACTCCTCCACTCTTCCACTCCACCACCCCTCCATAGTTTCAAGCGCTGAAACCATAGGCGCTTTCAACACGGGTTTTGATACCGTCAACCTACACCGCCCTACCGCGGCGTCGCGCGTCACGCCCGTGCCATCCTCGTACCACGTGCCGAGGAGGTGCTGGGCGTCCGCAAGGTTGCCGTCGGTGGCGGCCTTCGTGACCCACTTCATCGCCTCAGGCCTGGGGCTTTACACTCGTCCACTCTTCAGCTCAACCTGAGGCGTGTTTGGTCACTGAAGCCATATCAAGCGTCCACTGCTCAGCTTAACCAGAGACGCTTTCTCCAATGACACTTCTTGACATAGCCCACTAAAAGGGCTCTGTTAAGCCAAAAGTGGACGCGTGTAGCCCACCAGAAGTGCTTACGTTGAGCTGAAAAGTGGAGGGGTGTAAGCCCCTACCTCAGGCCAGCTCTGTCCCACCC
>Ga0307489_10000435_pt1 | contig 25236 bp, 35 predicted proteins | sample SB12metaG_FD_202247 | JGI IMG/M metagenome (GOLD analysis project Ga0307489, IMG submission 202247) | Sea-ice brine microbial communities from Beaufort Sea near Barrow, Alaska, United States - SB 1.2 | ecosystem: Environmental > Aquatic > Marine > Coastal | place: USA: Alaska | collected... | reverse complement strand
GCGGGGCCGCCGCTCCGCCCAGCAGGAGGAGGTGCTTGACTTGGACGATGGCACACCCACGGGGGGCGCGGGGGGCGCAGGTGGCGCGGGGGGCGCGGGGCCGGGGCCGGGCGGGCGGGGCGGGGGGCGCATGGACCTGCGCTTGGATGACAGTGACGACGAGGGCGGGGGGTCAAGTCTGATGATGCGCGCGGGGGAGCGGGAGCGGGATGCGGGGAGGAATACGCCGCCGCGGGGGGCGGCGGCCGCGGGCGGGACGGGCGGGCCGGGCGGGGCGGGCGGGACGGGCGGGGCGGGGTGGGGCGCCGGGGACCCCGTTGACGACCTCGACGATCTAGATGCGGGCGGGGGGGACCTGGATTATGACGACGTGGGCGGCGAGGCAGGGGGAGTGTTGAGCACACGCATTCCACCGATGTTGAATCTTCCCCTCCTCTGCGCGTCTGTATGAAGTACTGCACTCACCCTGAAGGTAAGTCATTCTCCGATCTCGGTCGAGTGCTTGTTCTCAATGACCCTCCTGCGAGGAGGACTTCCAGTGGAGAGACGACGACGAGCAGGTCGGCCCATTGAAAACCCAGCCATCATGGGGCGAGGGTGACGACGACGACGACGTGTTCGGCGCGGCGGCGGGGGGCGGCGCCGGCGGCGGCGACGACATTTCGGATTTCGACATGTCCGCCTCGTGAACCCAATATAGCGCTGCAGTCTTGTAATTTGCAAGTCAATTACAAACTAGTCCATACACATCACCGTCAACAAACACGTAGCGCTACAGCGAGCTGATGTGCTACCCGTGCCTTCACTCCAGACCCGCGTGTATAAGGAGGCACCAGGCTTGCGCCTAGGCCCCTGTAGAGCTGAGTCAACAAACGGAACTGTCTAGATTTCGCGTCTGTAAGAAATTGCGTGTTAAGGAGCACCGTGTGCCACTGCCCACTGCAACAGCTCCAGGTGCCCTTCCTGTCGGGCATATTGGCGTGTTCGTGCGTCCCACGGGCAGTCATGCTCCCGGAGCCAATTCAGCACCTTCAGCTGCCCATCCCGAGCGGCGCCGCACAAGTATGTGCATCCCACGGGCAGTCGTGATCCCGAAGCCACTTCAACACCTCCAGATGCCCGCCCCGAGCGGCAGCTGAACACGTCGACGCGTCCCACGGGCAGTCCTGCTGCCGAAAGCACTTCAACACCTCCAGGTGTCCGCCCCGAGCCGCGGCCCGAACACGTCCACCCGTCCCAATCGCAGCCGTGCTCCCGCGCCCATTTCATCACCGCCAGGTGCCCGCCGCCAGCCGCGGCTTCGCATGTCCCCTTATCCCACGGGCAGCCATGCTCCCGCGCCCATCGCAACACGTCCAGGTGCCCTACATCAGCGGCATTGAAACAACGTCCACCTTCCCACGCCCACGGCACGGCAGGGGTGGCGTGAACATTGAAGAGCGCTAAAAGAATACGAGTATCAACACTTTCGTTTCAAACCGAGCTACAGAGTGCAGCGAACGGTCTGCAACCAGACACAGCTCACCCGCAGACGAGCTACTGGTACGTCGTTACTTTCGCCGGACGAGCAAGCCCATTTACGCCTCGCCCTTCGATACCATGAAGTGAGAAGATGAACGGTTGCCCACCTGTCCTCTCGGAATTGCCCAAACCGAAAAACGGACGGAGGAGCCTCACAACCTCCCGCGCCACCCTCCTCCACACGTCGTGTCGTTGTGACGCTTCGCGGCCCACTCGTCCGGCATCCACCTTCGCGCCGGGATCGCAGCGCAGCACCAAGCAGCAGCCCTTGGGCTCGTGTTTACATACAGTGCTCAGGGAGAAACACAAATTGGCAGATCCGAGACCCGCAATTGCCCAAAGTCCGAGCACGCTACCGAACCCTCCCCCGCCACCGAGGCCCTCCCCCACCATCAACGCAGTACCTCCTCCATCACTGCCTCCGCCTGTGATATCCACGCCACCAGTGAGCCCGCCGCCGCCGAGGCCCCCTCTTCCTCCCAGCCCTCCCTTCATTATTCCCCATGGTGTTCGTCTGCAAGAAGTGTCGCAAGCCGCCCGCGGATGGCGGCAAGCTGCGATGCTGCAAGGGGTGCAAGATGGCCTACTGCGGCGTCCTTTGCCAGTGCGCCGACTGGGACTCGCACAAGCTGGAATGCGAGGCCATCAGAAAGTATAAGAGGGAGGGTGAGGTTTCTAATAGAGCTGAAGGAGCAGGGGGAGAGAAAAGAGGCTGCTTCTGCTGGAGTGGTGGGAGTCAATGCCTCACGTCATGTTGGAGGTGCTGTGCCGTGCGTGGAGGCACCGCGCGTCGAGCCCCGTGATCTGGGTGTCGACCTCCGCAGATGGCGCTAATGCGCACGCGCCGCGCATCACTGTAGTGCCACGGAGTATTTGGGATACGTTCGGAAATGACATGGCCACATCCAACTTCTTCGATAGCGCTAGCTTTCACGTGGACAGTGACTACATCGTCAGTTTTGATTTACTCCAGGTCGGGTGGGGACTGACAAGTCAGTATCGCCCGCCAGTCATCCAACGGAACTGAGCCATCGTTTCTCCGATTGTATGGTATTCTGGGACGTGGCGCGCCATATCTGTCAGGTACCCGCCAAGTCATCCAACGGATTTGAACCCTCGTTTCTCGTACGAATTGAATGCCAACCTGTGATGTGGCGAGCACTATCTGTCAGGCACTACACCCAGGTTCGGAGACCTGGCCCAAGGGACACGAACAGCACATGGGGTTCCATCCCAGCATGCCGACGGCGATTGATAACTTGGAGGCACACATGCGCGAGAATTCCGCGACACAATCCGCGACACAATCCGCCCCGGCGGCAACCCGCGTGCGTCTGACGGGCCTCCGCGGCGCCGCGCTCCTCAACGGCCGCGAAGCTGACGTCCGCGGTAGGGCCTCACAACCGCCTTTCCCCTCCTGCCCAACGTGATCTGTTTCTCCATGTCTCCAAGGTACTCAGCAGTAGTTCAGTAGTAGGGCCTTACACCTGCCCACTTTTCCCGCTCAACTCGAGCCGCATTTTTATCCCTCCAAAGACTCCGCGGTATGGAGCCTTATATCTGCCACCTTGTCTCGCGCAACTCGAGCCGTCCAAGGTACACAAGTCCAGCCGGGAAGGGGACGAGTTGATGCGGTGCAAGTTGAAATCAGTTCCGCCCGTATTGAAAGCGCCTCCGCTTTCAGCGCTTGACACTAAAATACGAGGCAATTGCTCTTAAGTTATGCTTTCAATGTGAACTTGCACCGCTACAACGAGTGTAGGACCCTGATGCGCGGCATGGACCCGGGCCACTCGGAGCGCGTCATCGTTCGGTTGGCGGACGGCGCGGAGGTCAGCGTGAAGGCTGACAACTACGAGGTGATCCGCGGCCTGGTCCGGCTGGTGGGTCTCGTCGGCGCCGCGCACTTGAATGGGCGCGAGGGCATGGTGGTTGGGGTGAACCCCGCCAGGCCGGAGCGCGTCGTCGTGCGCCTCGCGGACAGCGTGGAAGTCGGCGTCAAGCGCGACAATTACGCGCTCATAATTTACCGTTATTCGTAGATGTAACAGCTCTAGATGCGATCACAGCTCCACCTCTCTCTTTTCCCTATTCTGTGTTGCGGTCTAAGTGGTTTGGTTGCTGGTTGACAAGCCTAGTCTGATTTGAATGCTCACACACACATCCATACATACACTGAGCTCGTATTGTATTCGATTTGTCCACACCCACACTACTCTTCTCGTCTTATGGTTTGGGCCCTACACTCACGCACAATCACCGTTACAGCGTTGGTTGGACACCATTATTGGCAAAATTACAATCGCAGGCCGGAACTGGGGCCAGGGGCTGGGGCTCCTTTTTATCAACCTCCGAGCTGCTGGTTGTCAGTGTCCGCATGCCTTGGTTCGTGCGCGCCCTGTGATTACACCTCTTTGGGCGCCAGGGGCAGCCGTGCTGCGGCGCCCACTGCAACACATCCAGGTGCCCACCCGCAATGGAGAGCTGGCACGTTCCACACCTCCCACGGGCATTTGTGGACGGAGGAAGGTGGGTGGCGGCTGGTGTGTGGCGGGCGTGCGTCCACGGGTGTGTGGGGAACTGTCCCTCACTTTTCCCAGAGAGCAACAAATTCCCTAAGATTAACCCTAAACTACCTCTAACCATCCTAAACTAACCTAAGCTAAACCCCGCTTCATCAATAATAATAAAAATAGCCTAGCTAGTTTTGTTTTGAAGTTCGGCATGTAGTAATTGTAGCTTGTGGCAGATGTCTGCGAGCAGCATGCGCCGCTTGCGAGTGCTGGACCTTCCTTCATCCTCAACCAACCACACGTCATCCCGCACACCCCTCGAGGTCACACCCCTAAAGGTCAGACACCAAGGTTGCGGTCGATGGCACGCAGGCGCTTGAGCAGCTTCTGCTCACTGTACAGCACGTCCGGCGGGGCGCTCGGGTCCGCGTCAAGGCGGCGGAACACCAGGTCCAGCAGCGCGCCCGCCTTCACGGCCAGCGAACGCGTCTTGGGCGCCGCGAACTCGGTGGACGCCCGCGGTCAGGGGCTTACACTCCCTCACTTTTCAGCTGGACGTAAGCGCTTTTTGTGGGTCGGGGGGTGCATGTAGGGGTAGTTTTGGGGGTGTTTAGGAGGTGGTAGGGCGTTAGCAGGGGGTTGAAGGATGTATTTTGTGACAGAAGCGGCTCAGGTTGAGCTGAGAAGTGGACGAGTGTAGGCCCCTGCCCGCGGCGCGGCGCGGTGCTCGTCGCCGTGCGCCAACACGTGCTCGTGGTACTGCAGTATGTCGCCGTGCCCCGCGCGCAGTGGCTTACACTCGTCCAGCACTTATCGGCTCAATGTAAGCACTTTTCGTGGTGCACATCAGGTGGTTTCAGTGACAAACACGGCTCGGGTTGAGCTGAACATCGGATGAGTGAGAGCCCCTACCCAGGCGGTGCAGCTCGCGCGGCGGCGGCAGGTTCACCATGTCCGCCACGCGCCCCAGCGCGTCCAGAGTGTAGGGTTCAAGATTTAGGGTTTAGGGTTTAGTGGTGTAGGGCGCCGGGCTGGTCTTAGCAGTAAGTCCACCAAGGCGAGAGTTGCTTGTTCGCGACATCCCCATTTTCAGTGGTATGGTGTTGGGTGCAATGGGCATACCGACGGGGGGGAGCGACGTGAGACCCGGGAGTGAATGTTGTGTGGGGGGGAGCCACATGCCCTACGAGAAAGTCGACGAAGGTGAGCTGCTCGTTCTTGCGCACGCTGTACTCGTCCACCGCCGTCATGCGCGCTAGAACGTAGCAGCACCGCACCTCAGTGGCGCACACTCCTCCACTTTTCAGCTCATTCTGAGCCGTTTGAGTCGCTGACAGACCGACTCTTCTCGACGTATCCCACAAACAGTGCTTACGTTGAGCTGAAAAAGTGTGATAATGTAAATCCCTGCCGCAGGTCCCGCAGCGTGAACCAGTCGTCCACCAGCCCAACGTCGTCCACGAACAGCGCCATCCACCCGGCAGGGGCTTACACTCGTCCACTTTCCGGCTCAACGTTAGCACTTTATGTGGGATAGGGGCTGCATGTAGGGGTTGTTTAGGGGGTGTTAAGGAGGTGTGAGGGGGTATCCGGGGGTATCAGGGGGTATCAGGGGCTATTTAGGGTGCATTTTATGACAGAAACGGCTCAGGTTGAGCTTGAAAGTGGAGGAGTGTAAGGCCCTGCCAGCCGTCCTGGTCCATCTGCCGCGCCCGCTTGCCCCCCGCGCGCGGCGGCAGGCGGTACCGCGAGTAGAGCGCCTGCAGCGTCTCCAGGTGCGCCGCGTACAGGTTGTCCATGCTGTAGTGGCGAAACTTGAATTTGAAGCAAAGTTTGAAGGCGCTTCATCATGATTTAGTTTCAAGCGCTTCGTTCCAGGCGCTTTGAACGCGAGTTTGATAGGGTCAACCTGCACCGCCCTACCATATCCTGGGTGTACAGGCGGTGGCGCCGGTGCCAGTCCTCCTCCCAGGGGCTTGCACTCGTCCACTTTTCGGCTTGAAGTGAGCACTTTTTGGGGGATATTTCGGGTTATTTCAGGGTATCTCAGTGTATCTCAGTGACAAGAACGGCTGAGGTTGAGCTGGGAGGTGGACGAGTGTGCGCCCCTGCCTCCTCCTGCAGCGCCACGGGCGGCATGTGCGGCAGTATGCACTGCTGCAGCAGCTTCCACAGGTTGTCCGACAGATCGTGCACCTTGGTTTAGGGTTTAGGGGGAGGGTTAAGGGTTGAATATTTAGGGTTTAGATCCTAGGGTTTAGGCTTATAATTGTACTTGTGACCGCAAGGCCCGCCATCAAATCCTCTGGACTCTCTGGTTTGGTGAAATGACTCCCCAACATTGAGTGAGGTCGTGTTGGGTGAAGTGAAGTGAGCGTACGGAGACGGGGGAGGCGGACTGGACTGGATGTCACCGGGCCGGGAGCAGAGGTGGTGGACGACGGAAGAGGAGGCGGACTGTGTACCGGTGCGCTATGAGCAAACAGTGAGATGAGAGGTGCGCTATGAGCAAACAGTGAGATGAGAGGTGCGCTATGAGCAAACAGTGAGAGGAGAGGTGCGCTATGAGCAAACAGTGAGAGGAGAGCGCGGGCGCCCCAAGCCCCGACGCCTTAAGCCCAAACCCTAAACCCTAGGCCCCGCCTGCGTTTCGCCGCCACCGAACTTGGCGTGCGCGAGGCGCACAATGACCTCCATGAACTCGAATCGCATCAGCGCCGCGTTGGCGTTGGTGTCGTCCTCGGCCGAGGGGCTTACGCTCGTCCACTTCTTAGCTGAATCTAAGCTGTTTTCGTCACTGACAGACCGACGCAACCCAACATATCTCATGAAAAGTGCTTACGTTGAGCTGGGAAGTGGAGGAGGGTAAGACCCTGCCTTGGACTCCTCGTAATTGGCGGTGATGAACAGCGTGTCGCAGTCCGACCGCTTGCAGTGCGCGCTGTCCGGGTCCGGTATGTAGCGGCGCAAGCTGCATTGCAAAGCAGAACTTGAAAGCGGCTCATCATATTTTAGCTTCAAGCGCCGAAACAAAGCGGGGGTCAACCCGGGGTCAACTCGGGGTCAGGTCAACCTGCACCGCCTTACCGGGATGCCGCACAGCAGGGGCTTACACTCGTCCACTTCCCAGCTCAACGTAAGCACCTCTTGTGAGATAGGGGGTGTTTAGGGGGTATCTAGCGGCAGGTTCAGGGAGTTATCAGGGGGTGTGTAGTAGTAGGGGTGTTAGGCTTTAGGGTGTGTTTAGGGGGGATTTAGGGTGTATTTTGAGTGGCACAAACGGCTCAGGTTGAGGTGAAAAGTGGAGGAGTGCAAGCCCCTGCCGCACAGGTCAAGGAAGTCGCTGTACTCGTTGAGCTGCATGCTGAAGATGTCGCCGCTGCCCAGCAGCGAGAAGTAGGTGAAGGAACGACCCACCTCGGCGAAGCACCGCCGCAACCCCTCCTTTATCTGCGCCAGCTCCTCCCCCGCCGCCGGCGCCATAGCCAGGGGCTTACACTCGTCCACAACACAACTCAAACTACACCCTAAACACCCCCTGATGCCACCCAACACCTCCTATACAACGCCTAAACAACCCCTGAATGCAACCCCAATCCCACAGAAGGCGCTTACGTTGTGCCGAAAAGTGGACGAGTGTAAGCCCCTGCCCGCCGTGCGCCCCTCCGCCGCCGCGCTCTTCTTGGCCTCGCGCTCCACAAATCCGCCGAAGCGCTGTTTGGTCGTGAGGCGCTTCCAGTCCTGCTCGAACTGCTGCCCAACCACCTTGGCGTGGTTATAGTAGTCGCGGGCGTCGCTCTCGCGGCGCCGCGGCGCGAACACGCTCTTGTTGATGTCCCACGGCACCCGCTCCGTCACCGCGCTCCTCTCCTCGTCGTGCTGCGTCCGCCGCACCGTCTCCACCGTGCACTCCACCTGCGGCGTGTGTGAGGCCAGGTCTCCGAAAAAGCGCGGCGCGGGGCCGACGTCCAGGGTGTGGCGGTCGGGGTCGGGCGGCAGGCGCGGCGCGGGGCGCAGCGCCGCGATGTCGCCGTCGGCGCTCGGCGTGCTCAGCTCCAGCAGGATGGGGCGGGGCGGCAGCGCGCCCTGCACCCAGGGGCTCATACTCGTCAACTTTTCGGCTCAATTCAAGCGGTTTCTGCGGCATAGGGGTGCATTCAGGGGTTGTTTAGGGGGTGTTTAGGAGGTGTGAGGGGATATCAGGGGGTATTTAGGGTGTATTTTGTGTCAGAATGGCTTAAGTTGAGCTGAGCAGGGAACGAGTGTAAGCCCCTGCCTGCAGCAGGCCGCGCAGGGTGAGGGGGCGGTCGGGCGGCGCCGGCGCCGGGGCGGTCACCTCGTCGATGAACTCGTTGCCGCGGTCGTAGAAGTGCCCGCGGAGCCCGTTGGCCAGGGGCTTACACTCGTCCACTTTTCGGCTCAACGTGAGCGCTTTCTGTGGGATAGGGAGTGCATTCGGGGTTTATCTAGGAGGCATTTAGCAGGTGCTAGGGGATGTTGTGGGGCATTTAGGGTGCGTGTTGCGTCAGAAACGGCTCAAGTTGAGCTGAGAAGTGGACGAGTGTAAGCCCCTACCGTTGGGCAGCGGATAGGAAGGCAGCGTGCCGTGCACGCGGCTGCCGGCCACGTGCCGCCACGCCATAAAGCGTGGAGGCAAGTGTCCGGCCTTTTCCTCGAAGGTGATGCGGTGCCGGGCGGACCCGCGCTGCTCCAATACCAGGTGCAGCGCCATCCGCTGGTCCTCCGCCGTTTCCCCCTCTTCCTCCTCCCCCTCCCCCTCCTTCTCCTCCGCCGCGCCGCCGCCGCCCGCCCCGTGCGCGCCCCACTCCCATGCCACCGCACCGCCGCCACTCTCGCCACCCACACCGCCGCCGCCAAAGTCGCTCCCGCCGCCGCCGCCGCTGCCGCCGCCCGCCGCGTTCCCTTCCGCCGCCGCCACCGCCGCCGCCGCCGCTGCGCCGCCGCCGCCACGCGAGCCCGAAGCGTCCTCAGCGCCAGCGCCAGGATGCCGATCCGCCGCCAGCGCCGCCGCGGGCCCACCCGCCGCGACGTGATGCTTCGGCGACTGCTGACTCAGTCGGCTGGACACCGACCTCGATTTGAACCCCGCGCCCCTGCTCGGCCGCAGCCCCTCCGGCGCCGTGTCCGGCCGCCCCGCACCGCCCCCCCCCGCTGCCGCCGCCGACGCCGACGCCATGAAGCCCGCCCCCTGCCGTCCTGTCCCTGTCCGGCCGCCGCCCGACGACGCCGACCCCATGCCTCCTCCTGCTCTTCCCCCGGTGCTCCCCCTGGTGCTCCCCGGCCTCCCTCCGCCGTCGCCCCGGGAGGCACCAGGCATGGATCTCCTCGCACTCGCCGCATTGCCCCGGGACAGCCCCGCGGGAGCAGTGCCGCTTCGCGCGCCGCCGCCGCCCCGCGCGCCCCGCGGCGGCATGATGATCGTGAGCGGCAAGGTCAGACGGTCGGACGGGACGGGGCGCTCCGCCATGGCCGCCGGGGGACGGGCGTGGTGGCCGCCGATGATGGCGAGGTGGTCGGACGCGGCCGCCGCTGCCACGGCGCGCGCGGCGTGGGCCAGGCGGCGCGCGGTGGACGCCGGGCGGCGCGCCGTGAGCAGCTCCTCCGACCCCGCCGTCATCACCCTGCACCCCTCCGTCTGCACGTACTCCTGCACCACCGGCCCCCGCCGCGGGCCCGCGACTAAATTGCTCAAAACATCACATGGTGTAATACCAGTCACTCGACGAGAAGCGAGGGGTTTAAAGTCGTTGAAGGACATTATGAGCAAGTTGTGGGCGGCCGTACCCCAGGGTTCAGGGTTGAGGGCTTAGGGCTTTTAGGGTGTAGGGTGTGGGTATCAGATGAATCAGGGTTTAGGGCCGTACCCCCAGCGCAGGTGGCCGTGGCGCAGCCCCCCCGTGCCCGGCACCCCGCGCCCCGACCCCGGCACCGCGCCCCTAGGGGTAGGGCCTGCTGCACGCCGCGCGCCGCGTCGCGTCACGTCATCTGACCCAGGCAACGAGGGATTCATATGCGATGCGGTGAATGACGTGGTGTGTGGTGTGCGTGATTCGCTCCGGTCCCTCAGTCCCCGCCAGATGCGGTTGACCGGCTGGCACATGCTCCGCGACAGCTTAGTGTTGGTGTTCCGCTCGCCCGCGCCCGCGCCTGTGCCGCCCGCGCCCGCGCCGCCCGCGCCCGCGGCCTCGGCAATGTGGGGAAGGAGCCCAGACCCCCCGCTGCATGTGAGGGAGCCGCCGACGCCAACTCCAGCGGAACTCGAACTGGCCTCGCTGGTGAGCCCACCGCCGCCACCGCCACCGCCACCACCGGCTTCTTGTGCCAAGAGCCCGGAAGCACTGAAACGCCGCTTGGGAAGGTTGAAGGGATCCGCGGGCACAGTGAGCCGCTGCCAACCCGATTTGTGCTGCGCGAGCGGGAACTCCGCCGCCATCCATTGCATCAGGTCGCCGGACATCTCGCGGTGCGGGTACGGCCGGTCACCAGGGGTGTCGAGCCCCGCCGCGCACGGGTTGGAGGAGTGAACGCTTCCTCGACGCGGGGAGTGCGAGGTGGAGGCCCGTGAAGTGCGCACGGCCCGCACCCCCTGCTGCTCCATCTCTTCGCCGCCGCCGCCGCCGCCGCCGTCGCTGCCGCCATCGCCGCCGCCGTCGCCGCCGTAGCTGTTGCCGTCGCTTCCATACCCGGTGCCGCCGTCGCTCCCATAGCCGCTGCCCCCTGGGCTGCCCCAGAACATGGAGGTAGAGTTGCCACCCAGCCCCGACAGCGTGGAAGCCTCCGAGTGCAGGCGCGGCACGGGGTCCACCCCACCCGGCGGGGCGGCGGGGGGCGCCTGCTCCGCGCCCCGGCGGTATATGCCCAGCGCCTTGAAACGCAGCTCCGCCTTGTAGAAGCGCGTGCGGTTGGCCGGCTCCTTGCTGTAGGGGTGCAAGTTGGCATTGAAAGCAACAGTTTAAAGCGCTTCATGATATTCTGCCTTCAAGCGCTGAAACTGCAGACGCTTTCAACGCGGGTTTTGATACTGTCAACCTGCACCGCCCTACCTTGTGGATGTTGTGCAGAACCGCCGCGGCGTGCACCCGCTCCACCTCGCCGCGCCCACCGTCCAGGTTCATGTTCATTAGCAGGTACAGCGCGCGCCGAGCGCCAAAGTCGAGCGAACAGAACTTGCCGCGTCATGACATGTCTTTTCATTCGAAAATTGAGGGCTTAAAATGTGAATGTGGAGGCCGACGTGGCGAGCATGAGTGGAGTGGACCCCGCCGGGCGATGGGCGCCATGAGCGCTCTGCACGACGACATGTTGCGCAAGTTCACGATGGCGGCCTCTCGCACGGCGTCGGATCGCATCAAGTCCAGAGGCAGGAAGCCGTCGGAGGGCGGCGGCACCGGCGCGTCGCCCTCCGCGGCGCTCGCTCCGTTCACGTGGTGTGCGTCGCGCCCCCCCGGGTCGGCGCCGTGGTCGCCGTAATAGTCAGCGGCGAGGCACGCCACCACCTGGTCGATCAGGCCGCGCTCGGCGCACATCTCCTTGGCGTCCCCCTCCGCCGTGTGCCAGGGCCCGACACTACCCTCGACTCCCCTTGGCTCCCCTTCACTCCCCTTGGCTCCCCTTCACTCCCCTCGACGCTCCTTCACTCCCCTTGGCTGCCCTTCACTCTCCGTCACGCTCTTCTCATCCCATCCGCTCACGTGACTCAATAAACGAGGGCTCAACACACGGTTTGCGACGGGTGAGTGGCAGGGGAGTCAACGCAGTGAGTGCGGGGCTGAGCGCTGCGCGGCGGCCGCGGCCCGGGCCCTGCCGTAATGCGGGTGAGCGCGCGTAGGGCGGCCAGCTCCAGCATGAACGGGTCGTCCCCCGCGCCGCCGTACCCGGAGTCCATCGCAGTGGCGCCGCCGCCCAGCGCCGCGGTGTCGCGGGCGGGGCTGCGCGGATCGCGCCACGCCCATAGCCAGGGACGCCTGTGCACAGCTCCAGGGGCGCGTCAGATGTGCATTGGGGGTGCATTTGGGGGTACTGATAAGGTCTAGTAACAGCTGTTCACCGTTCGGTTCAGCTAGGGTTACTACTCAAACATGCTATGTACGCACATATATTCGGATGCGACGTCTGGGAGCGACAACGCTAGGCTGAACCATTTATTGACTAAGGCCATGTGCTACCCTAGCGCTAAACCCTTTCGAGGGGGATGTGAGATTTGTAGATGTGAGTGCACTCATGTCATTTCATCTTTAGCATCTAGCTAGGTAGCGCGCGCGTACTCTAACTTCTGAGTTACACGCTTTTATAGATAGATTTGGGGGTACATTGGGGGTGCATGGGGGGTGCATGGGGGGTGCATTGGGGGTGCATTGGGGGTGCTTTGGGGATACTATACGGGACTACGGGCGAAATATCCGTTCTCTGCTCGAGGGGTATTTTTGGGGTGTGTTGGGGATGTGAGGGGTGTCTTGGGGGTAGCTTGTAAAGGATAACCAGGGATGTATGATTGGGTAGCCCTGCCCAGTGCGGCCCGCGGTGCATGAGAGCCATGGCGGCGTCGACGGCGAGGGCACGCAGGCGCGGCACCGCGGCGGGGGCCAGGCTCGACCCCTCCAGCAGACCCTGCACCAGCCCCAGTGCCTTCTCCCGCAGCGGCGGTGGCAGGGAGGTGTCGCCGCGATGCAGGGCCCAGCGCCAGGTTAGGGTTTAGGATTTAGGGTCCAGGGTTTAGGATCTAGGGTTTAGGGTTTGGGGTTTAGGGATTAGGGTATAGGGGTTAGGGTTTAGGGTTTACGGCGGCGGGCGGCGGCGGCGGCCCTGCCGCACAGCGCGTGGCACAGCTCGGGCACCGCCGCGGAAACCATGCGGTGCTGCAGCGTGGAGTCGCGCGCCGCCAGGTTCCACATGAGACCCACGGCCAGCTCCTGCACCTTGTGGTGCTCCGACCGCCGCGCCCGCGCCAGCTGTATCAGGTACCCCAGCGCCGCGCCGCTCATCTCGGGCCGGGGCGCCGCCGCCGCGACGGGGGGGGGCGACCCTCCACCTGCGCCATCCCCACATCCATCCGCCGCAGGCCCCGCCGCCGCCCCCGCCGCAACCCCTGCCCCCGCGGCCGTCGCCGCCGCCCCCGCCCGCCCCGCCGCCGCCGCCGCCGCCGCGGCCGCTGCCGCCGCGTTTGCTTCCATAGCGTCGGCCTCCACGTCGTCGCGGAATTCCGGCGTGGGCACGGTCCACCACCCCGCGCCCTTGAACTCGAACACATCCTCCCTCGGCCCCAGCACGCCGTCCTTGTGGTCGTACATGAACAGGTTGAGGCACCCCACCCACCACGTTAACATCATCACCACCGGCGCCGTGTCAGGGTCCGCCTCCGGGGCCGGGGCCGGGGGCCCGCGCCCCAGCGGAGTGCGGGCGTCGCCGTTCGTCGCATCTGCGTCGATGCGGTAATCCTCCGCTGCACCTGCGTGAGTGTGCGTGTCCTCCCCTCTGCCGCCGCCATTTTTGACATCGCCGTTTACGCCTGTTTGCCTATAGTGCACCGGCACACTCGCGCGGTGATCCCCCCCTGGCTCCGGGCGGTCCAGCGCGGGCACGTGTCTCTCGGCCACCAGCGTCAGCACGTGCAACAGGCGCTGTCGGCCGGGCGGCGGCGCCAACCCTAAACCGCCGAATGCCGCCACCCCTCCGTACTGCAACTCGTCGGCCACGAAATCCTCCTGCTCCGCCTCCTCACCGTCTGCCGGCGCCAGCGCGGTCCCCTCCCCGGCCTCCTCGGCAGCTCGAGCGGCGTCGGCCCTCGCCGCAGCCCGCGCCTGTTGGCGCGCCTGGGCGCGCGCCGCCGCCCGCGCCACCTCCTCCGCCTCATCCGCGGGTATCATGATGCCGAGGGCGGCGGTGCGATTGTGCGGGTCACGCAGCAGCAGCCACATCGCCGCCATCAGGAACTGCAGGCACTCCACGTCCGCGGCCTGCGCCTCCACCAGGTCGATGAGCACGCTCAGCGTGTCGCGCCGCACGCGGTGCCCCTCCCCTGCCAGCAGCATCAGCGTAGCGGCCGACGCCTGTGCCGTCTTGCGGTCCGTGGCGCAGGGGCTCACACTCGTCCACTTATCAGCTCAACCTGAGCCGTTTGTGACACAAAATTCACCCTAAATACCCCCCAATGCACTCTAACATGCACTCTAACAGCTCCTATACAGCTTTTAAACACCCCCTGAACAACCCCTGAATGCACCCCCTATCCCACACAAAGCGCTTACGTTGAGTCGAAAAGTGGGCGGGTGTAACCCCCTGCCGTAGCGTCGCCGGAGGAGAAGTGCGGGCGCGCCGCGGCGGTCAGCACGTTCTCGAACATTCCGCCGTCCAGGAGCTGGCGCCGGAAGCTGCCCGTGACGTAGCGGCGCAAGTGTTAATTGAAAGCAAACATTGAAAGCAGATTATCCTATTTTAGTTTCAAGAGCTCAGTTCCAGGCGCTTTGAACTTGGATTTCATTGCTTGAACCTGCACCGCCTGACCTGGAGGGAGGCCTCCCCCACGGCGCCCAGCGGGTGGCTCGCCAGGTTCCCCACGGCGGCTGCCGCGTGCGCACGCACCTGCACAGTGTTTGGGGTTTCGCGTTCAAGGGTTAGGGTTTAGGGTTTAGGGTGTAGGGTGTAGGGTGTATAACTTAGGGTTTAGGGTTTAGGGTTTCGGGTTTCGGGTTCAGGGTTTAGGATTTAGGGCATATGGCACGTCATGTCAGGTTCACGCTCATAGCACGTCAGGTTCACGGTGATAGGAAGTCAGGTTGACGTTGTTAGGACAACAGGTATGAAGCGGGCGGGTTGACTGACCCACGCGGCGTCTTGGCCGTCGGGCGTGAAGCGCAGCATGGCGCTGAGCGCGCGGCGGGGCCCCATCACCTTGCCGTCCACCGGCGCCCCGCTGCGCAGCATGGTGCTCATCTCCACCCCCGCGCTCTACCGCCGCAACGTGAAATTGAAAGCAAAAGTCTAAAAACAGGTTGTCATAATTCAATTTCAAGCGCTCCGATCCAGGCGCGCTCAACGTGGGTTTCATCGGTTCAACCTGCACAGCCCTACCTTGGCAGTGGGATATCCCGTGGGCGCCGGCATCGCCTTGAGCGCCGTCAGGTGCTTCACCCTCACGGTGTAGCGGCGCAAGTTGAAATTGAAAGCAAACGTTGAATGCAGTTTAAGATAATACAGTTTCAAGCGCTGAATAAACCATAGGCGCTTTCAACACGGGTTGTAATGCTGTCAAGCTGCAGCGCCCTACCAAGGAGCCCAGGGCGGAGGAGGAGGCGTCGACCGGGGGGATGAAGCTCATGATGTAGCGGCGCAGGTTGAATTTGAAAGCATAAGTTGAAAGCAGTATCTCACACTTCAGTTTCAAGCGCTCAGTTCCAGGCGGTTTCACTTTTGGTTTGATAGGGTCAACCTGCACCGCCCTACCATGATGCGGCCGGCCTCCTCGAAGTCCAGCGCCAGGCACGCGAGGACCCCCGCCAGGCAGGACTGCGCGCGGCCGACCCCCTGCACCTCCAGCGCCACGGCGGCCAGGAAGATCATCCGCTGGCTCATCTCCGCGCCCATGCTGATGCTGTCGTCCTCCTGCACCGCCAGCGCGCACGCCCACACCCAGGGGCCTACACTCGTCCGCATCTCAGCTCAACCTGAGCCGTTTCTGACACTCTAAACATCCCCTGAACACCCCCTAATACCCCCTAACACCTTCTAAACACCTCCTAAACACCCTCTAAACACACGCCCTATCCCACAGAAAGCGCTTACGTTGAGTTGAGAAGTGAACGAGTGTAAGCCCCTGCCCACAGCCCGCTGCCCTGCGCGCCGCTCATCGACATCAGCTGCGCCCCCGTAAGCTCCTTGGCGCTGGACGCCAGCGGGGGGGGTACCTTACCCTGGCTTAGCCTTACTTTACCCTGGCTTAACCTTACTATTGCCTTCACCGTACGGACCCCCCCCTCCACGCCGTAGCTTGCCACGTCCTGGGTGTGCAGTGATAGTATGGAGTCCTGCATGGACTGCACGAGGGAGTCGAAGAGGGCGGTGGCGTCGCCGCTGGCGGCCACGGCGTGCAGGCCGGTCGGGGTGGAGGAGTAGAGGGCCACGGCGGCGGCCGCGGCGTGCTGCACCCGCCCCACGCGCGACTCCAGCAGCGCCATCAACCAGGTGTAGCGGCGCAAGTTAATTTTGAAAGCAAAACTTGAAAGCAGTCTATCAGATTTCAGATTAAGCACTTAGCTCCAGGCGCTTTCACCGTAGGTTTGACAGGGTCAACCAGCACCGCCCGACCGAGGCCAGCCCGTGCGCGGCGGCGAACGCCGTGCGCGCGCCCTCATTATAGCGGCGCAAGTTGAATTTGAAAGCAAAAGTTGAAAGCGGCTCATCATATATTAGTTTCAAGAGTATGGATCCGGGCGGTTTCAATACAGGTTTCATAGGGTCAACCTGCAGCGGCCTACCTCGTCGCGGCACAGCGCCGCTAGCAACGCCTCCGCCGCCGCCTGCTGCGTGGTGCTGGACGCGTGCGTGAGCGGCGGCATGGCGCGGCGCAGGGCGGCGCGCTCCCGCGAGCCCGCCGCCAGCGCCGCCGCCGCCGCCTCCATCCCTGCCACGTCCCCGCCCGGGTTGTCGCCGCTCAGCAGAGGCTTACACTCGTCCACTTCTCAGCTCAATCTGAGCCGTTTCTGACACTCAACACATCCCCTGAGCGCCCAAACAACCCCTCCGACCCCGCCTTAAACACTCCCTAACCCCCCCCTAAATACCCCTTGTCCCACGAAACGCGCTTACGTTGAGCTGACAGGTGGACGAGTGTAAGCCCCTGCCGCTCAGCATCACGAGCTCCGCCGCGCCCGGGTGCTCCCCGAACAGGCTCGACCGCGCGCCCTTGTCCACCATCAGCACCCCCCCGGAAGGCCCGGTATCATACGGATCTCTTCGGTGTCGAACCACCATGCTGAACAGTGTCAGGTTGGGCTGATTACCACACCGACGTGAAGGAGTGAATAAGTCAACGATAGCGGGCTCTGGTGATGGGGATAATACAGTGGTTGAGTAGGGTTAAGGATTAAACCCTAAACCCTAAACCGTAGACCCTAGACCCTAAACCTCCTGGCAAACCGTGTGGCGGGGCCCAACCCCCATGCAGCCGGTGCAGAAGTCCTGCACGCGCGCGCGCCGCTCCGCCGTCAGCACCGCGCCGTCCAAGCCCCCCTCCACCGCGCCGTCCACCGCACCGTCCACCGGCTTCTGCGTGCCCGCAACCAAGCTGCCCCCACCTGCCGACAGAGCCCAGCATATGTATTGATTTCCAGCTGGCGCATAAGTATTTCTTCCCTTTTGCCTTAGTATAATTTGCGAGCTGGCACTTCGAGCTGTTTGTCTCTGATACCACTGGAGTCATCTGAGGTAATGAGCAATGCCTCAAAGACACGTTAGTTAGCTGTAAATCACCGTAAATTAATCAGTATAGTGGCGGCCCTGCCAGGGTGCGGGGTATGGACGGAGCGGTGCATGAGGTGGAGCAGGGCCGGCACCACCCCGGCCTCCACCAGCCCCGCGCGCGCCGCCGCGGACCGCGCCAGCTGCCACACCGCCCCGGCGCTGCCCGCCGCTACCTAGGGGCTGTCACTCGCGCACTGCTCAGCTCAACGTAAGCACTTTTTGGGGCAGCAGTTGTTGACTTTCAGTGACAGAACGGCTCAGGTTGAGCAGAATAGTGGACGAGTGTAAGCCCCTGCCGCTGCCTCCCAGAGCGGGCAGCGCAGGCCCGCCACGACGGCGCGCAGCATGGGCGGTGAGAAGTCGGTGTGGTGCGGCCGCACCACCGCCAGCTCCCACAGCCCGTGCGCCGCTTCCTCCGCGAACGTCAACTGCACGTTCTGCGGCGCTGCAACGCACGGAGCTGGAGCCTTCACTTCCGACCCCTCCACCAACCCCTCCACCCCCTCCTCCTCCCCTTCCCCCTCCACCACATCCTCCATTCCCTCCTCTGAGGTCTGACCCGCGCCCAGTAGCGTGCGCTGCAGGCGGCGCCCCACCTGGCGCCGCTGCTCCGACGCCAACCACGGCAGACCCGCCAGCTGTGTCTGCAGCGCCTCCTCGGTGTCTACGCGCCGCCACCGCCGCTGATAGTCCGCCATGGGCAGCCGCGGATCCCACAGCGGGTTGACCGCGTGCACCACCACCCAGGGCCTTACACTCGTCCCCTTATCGGCTCAACCTGAGCCGGTTCTGACACAAAATACACCCTAAACACCCCCTAATGTCCCCTAACACCCCCTGATCCCCCCCGAAACAACCCCTAAATGCATCCCCTATCCCACACAAAGCGCTTACGTTGAGCCGAGAGGTGGACGAGTGTAAGCCTCTGCCACCACCCGCTCCCCCTCCAGCTCACGCGTGATCTTGGTGACCATCCACCCGCCCTCGTTAACCGCCTCGTCGCGAGTCTCCGATAGCACCCTCCAATCGTCCTCTTGCACCCGCGGGCAGGGTCACCCACGTGTCGATCTGTCGAACGGTCACAGTTGATGCCCCCGAAAGGAACCGGTGCTGCCTTGAGGGGTCAGTAGAGTTTAGGGTTTAAGGATTAGGTTTTAGGGTTTATAGGGATTAGGGCTTAGGGTTTAGGGTTTAGGGGCTGTGGCCCCACCCCGAAGGCCGCCGCGAGGTTGAGGCGCAACGCCCCCAGGTGTAGCGGCGCAAGTTGATTTTGAGAGCAGATATTGAAAGCAGTATATCACGATGTAGTTTCAAGCGCTTAGTTCCAGGCGGTTTCAACTTGGGTTTCATAGGGCTAACAAGCACCGCCCAACCCAGGGTGACCCCGCCCGGCGCCACGTGCACCGTCATGCAGGGCCTGCCAGATTCTGCTCGCCACGTCACAGGGTGCTAGATAACTTAGGGGACGAAGATTTCAAACTGCGTGTGGATGACGTGGCGGAAAGTGTTGGCGAGTCCCTGCCGTGTGGTGCGGCGGGAATCCGTCCGCCGCCTCGCCGCCCTCATCCTTTACCGCGTGACAGGGCCTGGCCACGCGGGTTCCAGCTAAGTGTTGCGAAATGACATCCGTACATATATATAGGACAGGAGGCAGAATTAAGTAGGGAGGAGGATGAGGCGAGTGTGCACCGTACTCTATGAGACGGAAGTGGTAAACGTGGAGGCGGCGAGTGCGTACGCTATGAGCAACCAGTTGGGACGCCGTGTCGGGCCTTGCCACGCGTGCGTGCAAGTCGAAGCCGTGCTTATCCATCTTGCAGGTGCCGTGGGCGCCGCTCACAAGGCGACGGAGCACCGGCAGGCCGTGGTCTGTTTATACACGCCAATCAACGGCGCCACGGTGGCTCCCGCCCGCCGCTACCGCCGCCACTACCGCCGCCGCCGGGGGCGTAGCACTCGTCGGTCCGTCGCTGTAGGCTGTCGCTGTCGTGTCGCCGCTGAGTAGTGGGGTGCCCGTGGGCGGAGGAAATGCTTCCGCTAAATGCGGAACAACAATGTGATGGAGTCGGGGGCAGGGCGGCGGTCGGAGGTGTCGCGGTGGCGCAGTATCGGCGGCCCCGGCACCTGAGTGCGGTGTCGGGGTTCCGATGTGTAGCACGTGCCGCCCCCTGCCGCTCGCCCCGTATGCTCCGCGACGCCGAGTGCCGCGCGCGCCGATGGCGTCTGGTCCCACAAAACGTGCGTAAGATATTTTCGCACGTTTACGTTTTGTCGAACGAACAACGACAGGAGTAAAACACCGGCCGTGACGCCGACCGCCCGAGAAACGGCCGGGACGAGAACGATACACTCGCACCAGTCTCGCACCGAGGCAACACAAAGGCTGACATGACAGCGGAGGGGGTCGCTTCCCTGGCGTCTAGTAGAACGCAAGTCCCCGGAGACACCAGGTACCAGACGCAGCGGGGTGCTTTCTCATTCAACTCGTTACTCTGCTAGTCGGTATGCGTGACGTTCCGTTTATCGACACACCGCTATGGTGGCTATGGATGCAAGACTCATCTTTGTATCTCACCGCTAGACATCACTTCCTTGGCGCGCTAATTATCCATCCAAATCGGCTGGTGCTCCTGGCAACACCAGTCCCTCCTAAAGCACAGCTTCCGATGCGCTGCCGGTGCCTCCACTCTCCCTCGTTGCCGTCATCCAGCCGTCGAACCTCTCAAACGTTTTTCTTTCCTTTTCTTTTCCACCTTCTCTTTCCCCACCTTCTCGCCTCTCCTAATCTTCTCCGATTCCCCCTCTGCGTCGTCTCTTCCTCCTCGCGTCTCTTCCTCCTCGCGTATCTTCACCTCGTTGGCTTCGTCGCCCTGCGCGCTGTCCCCCTCACTGCTCCGGCTCGAACCCTCGCCCCCGCCGCCGCCGCCGCCCCTGTCCTGCGCCCCCTCCGGCTCCGCCTGACCCGCGTGCTCCACCTCCACCTCCTGCGCGGCCGCGGCCGTGTCGCCGCTCGCGTCGGCGTCCCTTGGGTCGCCCCCTCGTCCGTCGCCGCCCGCAACGCCGTCGCCGCTCTCCACCTGCCCTATCCCTATCTTCGCGTGTTTCCTCCTCTCCAATTCCTCCGCGTGCCTCCGCGTCTCTTCCTCCTCGTTTCTCACCGCCTCCTCCAAGGCGGCGTCGACTTCGCCGCCATCTGCACTGCTGCCCCCGCCCCGGCCCCCGCCCCCGCCCTGCCCCCCCCTGCTCCCCTTGCCCCCGCCCTCGCTGCTCTCCCCGCCCCTGCCCCCGCTGCTCCGGCTCGCCCTCCCGCCGCCCCCATCCCCCACCGCCAACACCACCTCCTCCCCGCGGTGCCCGTCGTGCTCCACCCCGTGCACGGCCACGTCACCGCCCGCGTCGCCGTCGCTCTCATCCACCTGCTCAGTCCCCAGTTTCTCGTTTCGCACCCCTGCCGATTGCTCCTCGTGCCTCCGCGTCGCTTCCTCCACGTTTATCTTCACCTCCTCAACGACTTCCAAACCGCCCCCCCCGCTGCTCCGGCTCAGGGGTCCGCCGCCCCCCCCACCCCAACCCCCCGCCGACAGCACCGGACCGCCGCGCTGCGTCCAGGCCCCGCCGTCCACCTGGTCGTGTCCACCGTGCTCCACCGCGTGCATGGCTTCGCTTAAAGTGGGTCCTCGCCCGCTGCCGCCGTTAGTTTCGGCACCACGACACATGCCCATCCATCTGGCGACCGCAACGGTTGCCCCGTCCTCGTCGCAAGCGAAGCCCCTGGTGAAGAAATTCGGACCGTCGCCGCCGCCGCCGCTGCCACTGATGCCGCCGCCGCCGCCGCCGCCGCCGCCACCGCCGCCGCCGCTGACGCGCCAGAGCAGGACGAGCAGAAGCGCGGCGAGGCACGAGCTGGCTATAGCGCACTGCTTCCACGTGACGAAGTATCCCGCTGGGTTGGGCTGGCTCCCGCCGCTCTCCCGCTGCCAGCTTTCTGTCGCCGTGAACGTGCCGCGCGGTGACCGCTGCAAATCAGGCTCGCCGCTGTGATGCGCGTCACGCCCTGCCATCCCAACCGCCGCGTGCTGCGCCCTCCCCGCGTAAGCGCCGTACCCCCAGTCAATCTCGTGCTGCCTCACGGCGCTCACTACGGCGGAGGCGCGGGGGCGAATGCCAAGGCCCCCCGCGGAGTCGTCCGCCCAAGACATGGCGACTATGCTGGAGGCGAGGATCAAACCCCGCCGCGTTGATTACCACGCCACGCGCGCCGTGCCCCACTCCACAACAATGCCGCTTGCCGTTCGCGCTTGCGCTCTTCGCTCCCATTCAACACCAGCGGCCCTGCCCGAGCTGGCGACCTGGTATCGAAGTCAAATTTGGCACGAAGCGTGAAGTGCAGGCGGCGGGACGCGGCGCGTGGGGCGCGGGCGATGGATGGCGGACGCGTACAACGTATCGAGAACACGGCGTACTCGTATCATTCTCGGCCTTGTGCGGACTTCAGCGCCTCCGACGTGTGCCCGACGGTACGTTTGTCCGTCCGTTGGTCGGCTGGTCATTTTGCACGGTGACGGGTGCCGACCTCCTGTCAGGTCGCTGAAGAGTCGCAGGTCGCTGAGTCGCGGGCATGGGGATGGGCACCCCGAGGGCCGAGACAAACACGCCACAGCCTCACAACAAACGCCGCCGCCCCCCCTGCCGCCTCCACTAGTCGTATCATCGAACCGGCATCCACGCCGACGCAGTTGCGGGTACAGCCAGCCTCCTCCGCCGCCGCACGCGCCCGTCCGCCGCACCCTCTTTTACCGGCACTCATTCACCGCGGCACCGGTGCTCAGGGCTCACTCACCCGGCTGTACGTGCCACGACAGCGCCCAACCTCTTGTATCGGCGCGCGTCTGAGGCGTGGCGACGGGCAACGCGATGGAGCAGCACGGCCCCTGGTTGCCCATCACGTCCGAGGCCACCCTGCGCGCGTGCCAAGTGCGCACGGCCCACCTCCCAAGCCGCTCACACACACACATATACACTCTCGCCGAACGTTGGTTGCTCCGAGGCCGCCTTGCACATTGAACCATCACCACCACTCATATACCAATGTTCCCGTCGCCATCGCGTATCGCCTCCGCGTTCCAGCTGCGTAACAACCCAATCCTCACCACCAAAACTTTGTGAATTTATCCAATACCTGTACACATCACTAAAACTCGCGAAGCTACAAAATATGTTACCCGCGCGCGCAGGAGATGCCCACGCTGCCCAGCGACGTGTTCATCGCCAGCTACCCCAAGTCCGGCACCACATGGTCGGGCCTCACACATATGTTGGTCGCCACGTCGTCGTCATTGGTTGCCGTGTCGAACTTCAAATTGTGTGTCGATGACATGGCGGGCAACTTCTGGCGGGCCTACCACCTGGATGCAGAGCATCGTGGTAGCACCCGGCACATACGGCTTGCCACGTCATCCAGCCCTTTTCAAACCCTCATTCATTGATTTGAATGGCATTCTATGACGTGGCCAGCAATGTCTGCTGGGCCCATTGCCCGCCACGTCATTGACACGCATTTTGAACCGTAGTCTACTGAGTGATATGAACTGACTTCCTTCCTATGACGCGGCGAGTGATATCTGTCGAGCCTTACACGGAGGCGCAGCTCCTGACGCGTAACGAAACCAGCGGCTCCTTCGCGCATATCTCGGAGGTTGCGCCTTTCTTTGAGATCGATCCCCACTGGAGCCACGCGGTAAGGGCCTGCCAGATATCGCCCGCCGCGTCATCCAACGCACATTGATGAACCCTGGTCTCTTGCGTCAAACAACATCCTCTGACGTGGCGAACAGCATTCGCCAGTCAGCCCCTGCCACGTGGACGGCTGCCACGTGGACGGTGCCGACGGAGCCGGCGCCGGCGTCAACAGAGTGGGGCGTGCCAGAACTTGCTCAAAATGGCCTTCAACATATTTGCCAACCCTCGTTTCTTGAGTTGAGTTTCCACCCGCCCGATGTGTGGAGCAGTGTCTGGCGGGCCCTGCTCGCAGCAGAGGAGCCAGCTTGCGGCCGCGCTGCGCGCCAACCACGCGCGGCAGGGCCTCCGCTGTTTGCTCGTAGTGTACCGGTGTACATGTACACACTCGCCGCATTAGTACAATGCCATCCCGTCAGTGTTTGTTCCAGCTGGCACTTTAAGCCGTTCGTCCCTGAGACCACTTGAGTTGATCCCACTGGCGTGCCTCACAGATACTCAAGTGCCAGCCGAAATAAAGCACTCAAGGATGGCCCTGCGACGACGCGGCGGGGGTGTACGGGTACACCGGTACACTTGAGCAAACAGCCAGGTTGAGGCGGGAACACACTGAGCGCTGAGGGACCTAAACCCTAAACCCTAAAACTAATCCCTGAAACCTAAAACCTAAAACCCTGATAAGGCCCTGGGACGCGGTTCGGGCGGCGGTGCTTCAACACGCACCTGCCCTGGGTGGGGCCTAGCAGACATCGCCCATCGCCCGCCATGTCATCGATGCGCATTTTGGACCCTCGTCTCTTGGGTTAAGGTCACGCCCCCCCTATGTCCGGATTTCTACCAAATTATTTTACGAACGAAAATTTAACTCATGATTCTTGAGTTAAATTATCGTTTTTTTTTTGTTTGGTCCTCTCACGGCTAGCTAGGGCAAATAGCTTTTGCAAAATCATTTTTTATGCATTTTTTTTTTGATATTCCGGCGTCTCGTCGCGCCAATCTACTTTCTGTTGGGACACAATTTTCGATTTCGTGCCACAACGACGCATGAGGGCGTGGAGGCGCCTTTTTATTTTTCTGCGCTGCAGCTGCGCCTATGTCAGATCGAATACAAATTCGAGAATTCTGTCCGAACAGAAAGTCGAATCGCGCGACGAGACCCCGGAATATTCTTTAAAAAAACGGAAAAAAATGATTTTGCAAAAGCTATTTCCCCTAGCCGTGAGAGGACCAAACAAAAAAAAACAGAAAAACATAACTCAAGAATCCTGAGTTAAATTTTCGTTCGTAAAATAATTTGGCAGAAATCCGGACATAGGGGGGGCGTGACCTTAAAGACATGCTGTGACGTGGCAAGCAACACCTGGCTGGCCCTGGGTCTGGGAGCTCATGCCCAAAGGGGTAGGACCGGCCAGATGTTGCCCGCCACGTCATCCAACGTTGTATCAACCCTCATTTCTTGTGTCAGACAGCATCCTATGACGTGGCGAGCAACATATGTCAGGCCATAGAGGGGGGCAGGCGCCGGCTCGCTAGTTGAGGGGGGTGCGGGAGACACAAATGAGAATGAGGCAAACGACACAAAAAACGTCGAAACCCAAAATACGCCGAAGTACATTTACCTCGTGCGGGACGGGCGCGACGTGGCAGGGGTTTCCCTCAAGTGTTTTCCCCAGCTCAACTTCCAGGTCCATTGTCCTTGAAGCCACATGGATTCCTCCGCTCTGTGCCTCAAAGACACTGAAGTGCCAGCTGGGAAAGTACGTAGGGAATGTGAAAGGCCGTGGGAGGCGGCGACGTCGTTTTTCCACCACCTGTCGAACCAGTCGGTGGAGCACGGCGGGTTCCAGGGTGGCTGGGACGCGTTCTTCGACCAATGGGTGGACGGGGATTTGCCCTACGGGTCCTGGGCTAAGCAAATCAAGTCTTGGGGCCGAGCCGGCGGCGGCGGCGGCGGGGGCGGCGGCGGCGGCGGCGGCGGCGGCGGGGGCGG